>Ga0210024_1000370_pt1 | contig 40178 bp, 32 predicted proteins | sample CryGeymeta201525_FD_183988 | JGI IMG/M metagenome (GOLD analysis project Ga0210024, IMG submission 183988) | Groundwater microbial communities from Crystal Geyser aquifers in Utah, USA - Crystal Geyser metaG 2015-25 (SPAdes) (version 2) | ecosystem: Environmental > Aquatic > Deep subsurface >...
GGTTGCTGGCGCGCGAAAAAGCCAATCCCGTCGCGCTTTCCGGCGGCGAACAGCAGCGCCTGTGCATCGCCCGCGCCATCGTCAACCGTCCCAACATCCTGCTGGCCGACGAGCCGACCGGCAATCTTGATGTCGAGTACGCGCACGAGATCATGGCGATCTTCCAGTCTTTCCATCAGGTCGGCGTGACCCTCGTCATCTCCACCCATGACGAAGGCGTGCTGCAAAACTTCCCGGCGCGCGCGCTGCACCTGAAACAGGGAGAGCTGCAATGAAAGCGCTGCGCGAACATCTGCGCGTGCTGCGCGAGACCCTGCAGCGCCTGCTGTCCACGCCGTGGGCGTCGCTGCTCGCCATCCTCGTCACCGGCATCGCCCTGAGTTTGCCGGTCGGCGGTTATGTGATGCTGCAAAGCATCCAGAGTCTGGACGCACGGCTGGGCGAAAAACCGCAGATCAGCCTGTATCTGGCCAAGGGGACGGGCGCCGCCGAGATCGACAAACTCGGCGACAGATTGCGCGCACATAGCGGGATCAGAGAGGTGGAATTTATCGCGCGCGATGCGTCGCTGAAACAGTTGCGGCAAAGCGCGGGACTGGCGGACGTGATCGACGGCCTGGCAGAGAATCCTTTGCCGGATGCGTATATCGTGCATCCGAACAACAGGGACCATGCCGCGCTCGACGCCTTGCGCACCGAACTGCAAGGCATGCCCGCCGTCGAGCACGCCAAGCTCGACTCGGCCTGGTTGCGCAAACTGGAAGCAATGCTGAATTTCGGGCGCGTCGCGGTTGCGCTGCTGGCGGCCATGCTGAGCTTCGCCCTGGTCGCCATCACCTTCAACACCATCCGCCTGCAAATTCTGACCCGGCGTCAGGAGATCGAAGTGGCCAAACTCATCGGCGCCAGCGACGCTTTCATCCGCCGCCCCTTCCTCTACTTCGGTATGCTGCAGGGTGTGCTTGGCGGCATCGCAGCCTGGCTGCTGGTGTCGGGTATTTTGGGTATCCTGAATTTTTCGCTGGGCGAACTGGCCAGCCTGTATGCCAGCAGTTTTTCCCTGCAATCGCTCACCTTCGCAGATAGCTTTGCCCTGCTGGTTTTCTCGGCCTACCTCGGCTGGCTCGGCGCATGGTTTTCGGTGTCGCAGCATCTGTGGCAGATCGAACCGCGCTGAACGGAGATTCGCATCAAGCAGGCGCTCTAAAGATTGCGTTCCTTCCTGATCAGATCGTAAGCAAGCTGAATCTCTTTCGCCTGTTCGGTCGCCATCTTGATCATGTCGTCCGGCAGCCCCTGCCCCATCAATTTGTCGGGATGATATTGGCTCATCAGTTTGCGCCAGGCACGTTTGACTTCCGCATCCGTGCTGTCGCGGCTCACTCCCAGCGCCTTGTAGGCATCGTCCAGCGCCGTTTCGCTGCTCACCTGCCCGCCGGCGAAATGCGTCTGGTTCAGCACCATGTCGAGCAAACGTTTGAACGCCTCCGGGCCATAGCCTAGATAGCCGGCGATCACAGTCAGTAATTTCTCTTCTTCCGGATGGTAATCCCCGTCCGCCAGCGCCATCACGATCAGCGTGACCAGCAACATCTCTTTCAGATTGTGCGTGTGGCCGCAAACCGCCATGAAGTTGCGGCAGACCGGCCCGATATCGAAATCGGCGGCCGTACCCTGCTTGAACCAGACTATGGCCTGCTGCCGGTGTTCCGGCCGCAGGCCCAGTTTCTGCATGAACTGCTCGACATGCGCGATCTCGTCTTCCGACACCCGCCCGTCCGCCTTCGCCAGCTTGCCCATCGCCATGAACACGGTCTGCAGGAACACCGTTTGCCGTATGGCATTGTGCAAAGGATTCAGCGCGCCCTCGCCCAGCGCGCGCACCCGGTCGATGATCGACCCCAGGAATAAACCAAGCAAAATCCCCCACCCGCCGAGGAAATAAAAACCCGCCACGACACCAATCAGTTTGAACACAACAACTCCGGATAAACAAAACAGGGAGGATTATACCCGCGCCGTACCGGCGTTTTAGCGCCATTGACAGGCCACCCGGGGGGCGTCTAAAGTTCCTTCGGACACATTCCGTGCCGTCCAATAGCGCGCACACACGCACAGGAGAATAAAATGACCGCCTCCGATACCGCCCCCGACAGCAACACCCCCGCCGGAGAACACGACGGCAAGACCGTCATCCTGCAACGCTGCCCCAAACATGGCGTTCTGTTCGAGCCGGGCGAAGGATGTCCGGAATGTGCCGCGGAAAAGAAGGCCTCCGGAAATTGATTAGCGCAGGGTGAGCAGGAAGATGCTTTCATCCATCCGCGTCATGCCGCGTTGCTTGAAACGCGGATTTTGTTCCAGCACATCTTCCTGTTTCAGCAGGCGAATCTCCGCATAGCGACCATAGAGCGCCCGCACCTCTTCAGCCGATACCGCGAATGGCGGCCCCTCCATCTCCTCCTGCGGGTAATCGAAAGTCACCAGCAGGATTTGTGTCGCGGGCGGCAGGATACCGGCCAGATGGCGCGCATACCGCTGCCGCATTTCCGGCGGCAGGGCCACCAGTGATGCGCGGTCATACACGGCCTTTACCTGTGCCATCTCAGCTTTGCCTAAATCAAAGAAGTCGCCGCACAAGAGGCGGATGCCATCCGCCTCAAAACAATGGAACTTGCCGGCAACTTCACGCGCAGGAGAGATGCCCTGCTGCTGAAAGAAGTCGCTCACCGCGATTTCGCTCAACTCCACGCCCAGCACCGTATTACCCTGATCGCGCAGCCACAGCATATCCAGGCTCTTGCCGCAAAGCGGCACAAATACCCGGCAGCTCTGCTGCTTCAGCTCGGGCCAATAGCGCGGCAGATGGGGATTGACCTCGTCCTGGTGAAAACCAATTTCCGCCCGCTGCCACCGTTCCAGCCAAAATTCCTTTTTCATCATGCCTTCCTTTTCCCAAAAGTTTTATTTCAGTCTTTAATCCGCTGCGGCAAACCCGGGTGGATGGCAGCCACGCCCGCGGAGTGTATGATGCACACCAACTGTTTTCACGGCACAGTCCGGCGCCGCAAGAAAGTCTAAAAACGAAAATCCCTTTCGATCCGGCCGTCTGTGCAACCGAGGGAAGGAAAGTATGCCCAACCGTTTGTCCGCGTCAAAACCGCCACGTTCCGGAAGGAATTACCAGTCCGTCAAACGATTATTGGTCATTCTGATCGGATCGGTTTTCTTCATCGAAGCCTTCGTGATGAACATCATGCAATGGCTGCCGCCCACGCACAAAACAATCAGCGCCCTGCTGGATGCCGCCGTGCTTTCGCTGCTGCTGATTCCCATTTTTTACTACCTCATCTTTCGGCCTTTGGTGCAGGACATCGCCGAGCGCAAAAAGACCGAGGACGATTTGCGCATCGCTGCGGTCGCATTTGAAATCAAGGATCCCACGCTGATCACCGATGCCGGCGCCAACATCATCCGCGCCAACAAAAAATTCCTGGCCAAACTGGGATACGGCATGGAAGAAATTATCGGAAAAAATCCGCGCATGTTCAAATCCGGAATGCATGACCGGAAATTTTATGAGGAGATGTGGAAGCGCCTGCTGACCGCGGGAACCTGGAGCGGCGAGATTCGCATCAAAACCAGGGAGGGCCGCATCCTCCACCCCTTCTGGCTGACCATCACCGCGATCAAAAATGAGCAGCAGGAAACCACGCACTACATTGGCATCTACAACTTCTGACGCGGCCAACCGGGGGCAACGGCTACCTTACCCCGCCCACTTCCGCGCATTCAGAAACATGCGCAACCAGGCGCCGTTCCCGTTCCAATCTTTCGGATACCACGAGTTCTGCACGGCGCGGAACACGCGCTCGGGATGCGGCATCATGATGCTGAAGCGGCCGTCCGGTGTAGTGAGTCCGGTGATGCCCTGCGGCGAACCGTTTGGGTTGAGCGGATAGGTGGTGGTGGCTTTGCCGTAATGGTCGACATAGCGCAGCGTGACCACGGGCTGTGCGGCATGCAGGCGCTGGGTGCTGCCGAAGTCGGCATAGCCTTCGCCGTGCGCGACAGCGACGGGCATGCGGCTGCCGGCCATGCCGTCGAACAGGATGGAAGGCGATGGCCGCACTTCCACCATCACAAAGCGCGCCTCGAACTGCTCCGACTGGTTGCGGCCGAAGTGCGCCCAGTTCTCGGCACCCGGGATGATCTCGCGCAGGTTACTCATCATCTGGCAGCCGTTGCACACGCCGAGCGCGAAAGTATCGTTGCGATTGAAGAAGGTTTCGAACTCGTCGCGCGCACGCGGGTTGAACAGGATGGATTTTGCCCAGCCCTCGCCCGCCCCCAGTACGTCGCCGTAGGAGAAACCGCCGCAGGCGACGAAACCCTTGAAGTCTTGCAGTGTCACGCGGCCGCTGATGATGTCGCTCATGTGCACGTCGACAGTGGCGAAGCCGGCACGGTCGAAGGCGGCGGCCATCTCGACGTGGCCGTTCACCCCCTGCTCGCGCAGGATGGCCATTCTGGGACGGGACAACCCGACATGTAGGTCGGGCTTGAGCCCGACAAGAGCGTGTCGGGCTGAAGCCCGACCTACAGAAAACGCTTCGTTCGGATCGTAAGTCAGCTTCACATGCAGGCCGGGATCCTTGGCGTCGAGGATACGGTCGTATTCCTGTTGTGCGCAGGTCGAATTGTCGCGCAGCTTCTGCATCTGGTAGGTCGTCTCCGACCAGAGGCGGCGCAGGGTGATCGCATTCTCGCTGTAGAGCTTTTGCTTGCCGCGCAAGATGGTGAGGGTGCCGCTGGTGTTGAGGCGCGCCACTTCGTGCACATTGGCCAGACCCGCCTCCTCGCACAGAACGAAGATGTCGGCCAGATCGGTGCGGCGCACTTGTACCAAGGCACCCAGCTCTTCGTTGAACAGCACAGCGAGGTCGTCGCCCTTCAGTTCGTCCAGCATCACATCCAGACCGACGTGCGAGGCAAAGCTCATCTCAGCCAGTGCGGCGAACAGGCCGCCGTCGGAACGGTCGTGATAGGCGAGCAGTTTGCCTTCGCGGTTGAAGCGCTGGATCAGGTTGAAGAAGGCCTTCAGCGTGGCTGCGTCATCCACGTCCGGCGCTTGGTCGCCCACCTGGTTGTACACCTGCGCCAGCGCGGAGCCGCCGAGCCGGTTCTTGCCGCAGCCCAGATCGAACAGCAGCAGGGCGGTGTCGGTCTCGGCGGTGAGTTGCGGGGTGAGTGTCTTGCCGGCGTCCGGTGTAGGCGCAAAGGTGGAGACGATGAGCGACAGCGGCGCGGTAACAGCCTTGCTCTGCCCGCCCTCTTGCCACGCGGTCTTCATGCTCATGGAATCTTTGCCGACCGGGATGCTGATGCCGAGTTGCGGGCACAGTTCAATGCCGACCGCTTTCACGGTGTCGAACAGCGCGGCATCTTCGCCGTGGTGGCCGGCGGCGGCCATCCAGTTGGCGGAGAGTTTGATGTCGCCGATCCGCTCGATGCGCGCGGCGGCAATGTTGGTGATCGCCTCGCCGATGGCCATACGGCCGGAGGCGGGTGCGTCGATGACGGCGATGGGCGTGCGTTCGCCAATAGCGAAGGCTTCGCCGAGTGTCGTGTGGTAACCCATCAGCGTGACGGCCATATCGGCCACCGGCACCTGCCAAGGGCCGACCATCTGGTCGCGCGCGGTCATGCCGCCAACGGTGCGATCGCCGATGGTGATGAGGAAAGTTTTGTCGGCCACGGACGGCAGGCGCAGCACACGCTCGACGGCTTCTTTCAGCACTATCTTGCCGGTGTCGAACTTTGGCAACGAGACTTTCTCGCGCTGCACTTGGCGTGTCATCTTGGGCGGCTTGCCCAGCAGCACGGACAGCGGCATATCCACCGCATTGTTGTTGAACAGTTCATCGTGCACCACCAGACGGTCGTCGCTCACCGCATGCCCAAGCACAGCAAACGGGCAACGCTCGCGCTCGCACATGGCTTTGAATTCATCCAGACGTTCGGCAGCGATGGCGAGCACGTAACGCTCCTGCGCCTCGTTGCTCCAGATCTGCATCGGCGACATGCCGCGCTCTTCGGAAGGCACACTGCGCAGTTCGAAACGCGCGCCCTTGCCGCCGCCGTGCACCAGCTCCGGCAGCGCGTTGGAGATGCCGCCCGCGCCCACGTCATGGATGGACAGGATGGGATTGTTCCCGCCCAGTTGCCAGCAGTGGTCGATGACTTCCTGCGCGCGGCGCTCCATCTCGGGGTTGCCGCGCTGGACGGAATCGAAGTCCAGGTTCTCGGCGTTGGCGCCCGTGTCCATGCTGGATGCCGCGCCGCCGCCCAGACCGATCAGCATGCCGGGACCGCCAAGCTGGATCAGCAAGGCGCCTTCCGGCAGGTCGTGTTTGTGGGTGTGAATCGCCGCAATGTTGCCGACACCGCCGGCCAGCATGATGGGCTTGTGATAGCCGCGCACTTCGCCGTTGACGGTCTCTTCGAAGGTGCGGAAATAGCCGGCCAGATTGGGGCGGCCGAATTCGTTGTTGAAGGCGGCGCTGCCAAGCGGGCCATCGATCATGATCTGCAAAGCGGAGACGATGCGGCCCGGCTTGCCGATGTCGCCGGCTTCCCACGGCTGCTCGAAACCGGGGATGTGCAGGTTGGATACGGAGAAACCGGCCAACCCCGCTTTTGGTTTGGAGCCGATGCCGGTGGCGCCCTCGTCGCGGATCTCGCCGCCGGAGCCGGTGGCCGCACCGGCGAACGGAGCGATGGCGGTCGGGTGGTTGTGCGTCTCCACCTTCATCAGGGTGTGCGTGAGTTCTTTGCTGTAGGCATAGCCGCGGTCGGCGCGCGGATAGAAGCGTTCGACCTCTGCCCCCTCGATGACGGAGCAATTGTCGGAATAGGCGATCACCGTGCCTTGCGGATGCAGCTTGTGCGTGTTGCGAATCATGCCGAACAGCGAGATTGCCTGCTGCTCATCGTCAATAATCCAGTCGGCGTTAAAGATTTTGTGGCGGCAGTGTTCTGAGTTGGCCTGCGCGAACATCATCAGTTCGACATCGGTCGGGTTGCGTTGCAGCCGGGTGAAGTTCTCCACCAGATAGTCGATCTCGTCGGCGGACAGCGCCAGACCGAGTTCGCGGTTGGCGGTTTCCAGTGCGGCGCGGCCGGCCGAGAGAATGTCCACCGTGGATAAAGGTTGCGGCGTGCCGTGGCTGAACAGTTTGGCTTCGATACCGGCAATGTCGGTCAGCGCGGATTCGGTCATGCGGTCATGCAGCAGCGGCAGCACGGCCTCCTGTTCGGCGGCGGTGAGCGCCTTGCCGCTCTTTGCCCGGAGGTAATACACCACGCCGCGCTCGATCCGCCGCACTTGCGGCAACGCGCAATGTTGGGCGATATCGGTGGCCTTGGATGACCACGGCGAAATCGTGCCCAGGCGCGGGATGACGAACAGGCGCTGCCCCTGCCCTGCGTTCTTCGGCTCGCCTGCGCCGCTGTTCAGATTCAACAGACGACGCAACAAAGCGGCCTCGCCGGCGGATAATTCGGAGGAGAGTTCGATGAAATAAACGTGGCGCGTATCCGCGACGGTCACGCCGGATCGGGTGGCGTCCAGCGCGGCGCGCAACTTGTCGAGACGGAAGGCGGAAAGCGCGGATTTGCCAATCGAAGTAAGAAACATGACGCGATCACTTTGGGCTGAATGAGAACGGGGGGCGATTATAATGCACGCGCTCCACGAAACTTGAGGAATACACCATGCACAACAAACGTCCCACCCCCATCAGCCAGAAACAGGTTGCCGCCTTTCTCAGCCCCCGTCCCAAAGACAGCCATAAAGGCCTGTTCGGCACGGTCACGGTCATCGGCGGTGCTGCAGGCATGGTCGGCGCGGCTTTGCTTGCCGGGCGGGCGGCGCTGAAGATGGGCGCGGGCTGCGTGCATGTCGGCCTGCTGGCGGACAACGCACCGGCGGTCGATCTGAATGTGCCGGAACTAATGGTGCAAGGGGCGGTTGATGCGCTGAAATCATTCCCCCTCCCCAACCCTCCCCCGAAGGGACACCCTCACCCCAACCCTCTCCCGCAAGCGGGCGAGGGAGCGAACGGAAAAGGCAATATCAATCCTCGTGTGCTGCTGATAGGCTGTGGTCTGGGACAAAGCTTGGCCGCACAAAAGCTGCTGCACGACGCGCTGATGCTCGACGTGCCGTCCGTACTGGATGCCGACGCGCTGAACCTCATCGCGCTGCGTCCCGACCTGCGCGCCCTGCTGCACACGCGCAAGGCACCCGCCGTGTTTACCCCTCATCCCGGTGAAGCCGCGCGCCTGCTCGGTTGCAGCACGGAGGATGTCCAACAGGATCGCGCCCGCTCCGCCTTGAGTCTGGCGCAGAAACTCGGCGCTAGCGTGGTGCTGAAAGGCGCGGGCAGCCTGATCGCCACGCGCGACGGCTGCCTGTACCGCAACACCAGCGGCAATCCCGGCATGAGCGCGCCCGGCATGGGCGATGTGCTGGCGGGGATGATCGCCGCCTTCATCGCGCAGGGCATCGCGCGCGACGAAGCGCTGCTGCTCGCGGTGCATCTGCACGGCGCGGCGGGCGATGCATTGGCGCAACAGCAAGCCACGCTGGGCATGAGCGCGACCGAAGTGACCGAGTGGGCGCGCTGGCTGCTGAACCAGATCGCGCCGCAATGAGTTTCCCCATCGATATCAGCGAAGAAGCGGGTGTCCGCTATCTGCATTTCGGCTCGCGCTGGATCCAGGGCGCGATGCGCATCGCCCGCCCGTGGCATCTTGAGCTCGACTATACCAAGGAGATGATGGCGCCGCTGCTGATGCGCGACGAGCGGCGCTTTCCGCGCAAAGTGTTGCTGATCGGTCTCGGCGCGGCGTCGCTGACCAAATTCATCTACCGCAATCTGCCGCTGGCGCAACTCACCATCATCGAGATAGAGCCGCGCGTGGTGGCGGCGGCGAAGCAGTATTTCAAACTGCCGGAAGACGACAAGCGCATCCGTCTGGTGCTGGGCGACGGCGCCCAATACGTGCTCGGCACGGACAAGAAATTCGATCTGATTCTGGTCGACGGCTTTGACGAACGCGCGCGTCCGGGCGAGCTGAACACCCTGCCGTTCTACCAGGCCTGCCGCGCCCGCCTGAAGGAACAGGGCATCCTTGCGGTCAACCTGATCGGCCTGAGGCGCGGCATGAAGGGCGGTTTTGCCCACATCGAAACCGCCTTCGACGGCCGCGCGCTGATGTTTCCCTCCTGCGACAGCGGCAATGTGATCGCCTTTGCCACGGCAGGCGATGCGGTCGAGATCGAGCTGGAAGAGATGCGCGAGCGCGCCACCGAATTAAAAGCAAACAGCGGCCTCAATCTGTTGCCGACCATCACCCGCGTGGAACAATCCACCTCGTGTCCGGGCGGTGTCCTTACGCTGTAACGTAGATATAACAAGGCGTTAAGGCAAATCGCGATATAATCCCGCGCCTCGAACGGGGTCAGCCACACGGCGACTCCGCGCATCGGCCAATTTTTTTATCAGGGGATCAACATGGCAACCACCAAAAAAGCAACCAGCACCAGCAAGACGGGCACCGTCAAGAGTGCCGCGCCCGCGGCCAAAACCGCCGCCAAAGCGGCACCTGCAAAAACCACCGCCAAGGCCGCAAAAGCAAAAGCCGCAACGCCCAAAGCTGCGGCAACCAAAGCCAGCCCCGCAGTGAAGAAGGCCGCCGCGCCGCGCGCCCAAAGCGCAAGCAAGAAAGCCGCCGCGCCCAGCGCCGAACAGCGTTACTGCATGGTGCAGGAAGCGGCCTACTTTCTGGCCGAGAGAAACGGCTTCAAGGGTGGCTCGATGGATTACTGGGTCGCAGCCGAAGCACAGATTAAATCACTGTTGTCCGGCAAGTAAGTCAATCCGCAAACAGCGGCTGACCGTTCAGGTCAGCCCGCTTTCCACCGCGTAGCGCACAAATGGAAGTTCCAGTTTCTCCTCGCGCAGTGTCTTGAGGAGATGTTCTGCCGCGTCTGCCGTCAGCACGAATTCCACCTGCACCGGCAACTCGCCGCCCAGCTCGAAAAAAGTTTCTTCATGCAGATGGCCGTGCCGCCCGAAACCGGCAATCGCCCGGAACACCGAGCCGCCGCGCACGCCCTGCGCCCGGCCTTGCTCAAGCAACCATTCATACAGCGGCTTGCCGTGATGATGGTGCTTCTCGGTCAGGTAGAACTTGAGATAGATACTTTGCATTTCAGCCTCCCGCCTGTAGCCATTTGAACGTCTGTATCCCCAGCACCGTCATCAGCAGGGAACCGCCAAGATGGGTCACGATGATGGCGCTGCCCCATGCGTATTGCCCGCGCAGCAACAGCGTCACGGTTTCGGCGGAAAACGTGGAGAAGGTGGTCAGACCGCCAAGGAATCCGGTGATGATGAACAGCCGCCACTCGGGCGCGAGTCCGGGATGTTGCATGAAAAACGCAATGGCGACACCGATGAGGTAGCCGCCGACGAGATTGGCGGCCAGCGTGCCGAGCGGCAATTCCGACAATGCGGGATTAAGCCACAAGCCCAAGCCCCAGCGCAGCCAGGCGCCGCAGGCTGCCCCAATCCCTATCGCCAGTAAAGCATATGCAGTCATGGTCGTCTCACCGCGCGAATCAGGCCGTACCGCCCACCGTTAACCCGTCGATGCGCACCGTCGGCTGTCCCACGCCGACCGGCACGCTCTGTCCCTCCTTGCCGCAAGTGCCGACGCCGGGATCGAGCGCCATGTCGTTGCCGATCATGCTGACCCGGGTCAGCGCTTCCGGGCCGCTGCCGATCAGCGTTGCGCCCTTGACCGGATAGGTGATCTTGCCATCCTCGATCATATAGGCCTCGGTGGTGGAGAATACGAATTTGCCGCTGGTAATATCGACCTGCCCGCCGCCGAAGTTGGCGGCATACAAACCATGCTTGACCGAGGCGATGATCTCGTCATGGGTCTTGTCGCCGTTCAGCATCATGGTGTTGGTCATGCGCGGGATCGGCAGATGGGCGAACGATTCGCGCCGCGCGTTGCCGGTGAGCGGAACATTCATCAGGCGCGCGTTCAGACTGTCCTGCAGGTAGCCGCGCAGGATGCCGTCCTCGATCAGCACGGTGCGCTGTGTCGGGTTGCCTTCGTCGTCCATGTTGAGCGAGCCGCGCCGGTCGCGAATGGTGCCATCATCCACCACGGTGACGCCCTTCGACGCCACGCGCTGGCCGACGCGGCCGGAAAAGGCCGAACTACCCTTGCGATTGAAGTCGCCTTCCAAACCATGTCCCACTGCCTCGTGCAGCAGGATGCCGGGCCAGCCGGAACCGAGCACCACCGTCATATTGCCCGCCGGCGCGGGACGCGCTTCCAGCGCCACGGTCGCCTGATGCACCGCTTCCTGCGCATAGCGCTGCAACACCTCGTCGCTGAAATAGTTGTAAGCGAAACGCCCGCCACCGCCGGCCGAACCCTGTTCACGCCGCCCCTCGCTTTCGACGATGACTTGCAGCGAGAGGCGCACCAGCGGGCGAATATCGCCATTCAGCAGGCCGTCGCCACGCGCCACCAGCACCACCTCGTATTCACCGGACAGGTTGGCCATCACTTGCGTGACGCGCGGATCGAGTGCGCGCGCCATTTTCTCCAGCTTTTCCAGCAGCGCGACTTTCTGCGCCGCATCCAGTGTGGCGATGGGATCCTGTGGCAGGTACAGGCGCCGCGCTTGGGCCGGATGCAGATGCGCCGCCGTCTGCTTCCCGCCCTGGCGCGCGATGGCACGCGTCGCCAGCGCCGCTTCTTCCAATGCGTTCAGGGTGATGTCGTCCGAATAGGCGAACGCGGTCTTGTCGCCGCTCACCGCGCGCACGCCGACGCCCTGGTCGATATGGAAACTGCCGGATTTGACGATGCCTTCTTCCAGCGACCAGCTTTCGGCGCGGCTGTACTGGAAATACAGATCTGCGTAATCGACGCGATGCGCCAGCATCTTGCCAAACACCTGCTGCAGATCGCTCGCGCCCAAACCGTGCGCGTCAAGCAGGGTGTGTTGTGCCAGTTGGAGTGCCGTGCGCCCGCTCATGCCTGATCGCTGTAGAGGCAGGCGAGACTGCGATGCGAGAGTGCGGGCAAGCTGGCGCGCAGGCTCTTCTGATAGGAGGCGTTGACTTCGGCCAGCACTACGCCGGAGCCGCGCGGCAACTCGTCGAGAATGCGTCCCCACGGATCGACGATCATGCTGTGGCCGTGCGTCTCGCGTCCGCTCACGTGATAACCGCCCTGCGCGGCAGCGATGACATATGCCAGATTCTCGATGGCGCGGGCGCGCACCAGCGGCTCCCAATGCACCTTGCCGGTGGTTGCGGTAAAGGCGGAGGGAAGCACGATGATGTCGGCGTTCTTCATGGCGCGGAAAAGTTCGGGAAAACGCAGGTCATAGCACACGGCCAGCCCGATACGCCCGAACGGGCTGTCGACCACGACGACCCGGTCGCCCGCCTCGATGGTCTGCGCCTCGTTGTAGCTTTCGTTGCCCAGGGTCAGGTTGAACAGATGGATCTTGTCGTAGCGCGCCACCTGCATGCCGCTCTCGTCAAACACCAGCAGGCTGTTGCGCACCTTGTCCGGCGCCTGTGCCACCAACGGCAGCGATCCCAGCAGCCATATCTTGTGCTGGCGCGCCTGCTCGCGCATGAATTGCTGGATCACGCCTTCTCCCGGCGTTTCGCGCACCTTCACCTTGTCCGTTTCATCCATGCCCATGATGGCAAAAAACTCCGGCAGCACCACCAGTTTCGCCCCTTTGGCGGCGGCATCGGCGATCAGACGCCGCGCTTCATTGAGATTGCCTTCCACCCTGGGACCGGAGGCCATCTGGACGGCGGCGACCTTGAACGCGCCTTGCTGCGCGGCAATGCGGGACTGGGTTGAGTCGATGGACAAGGGAGTCATGGCGGCTGTTTCTTTCGTGATTAAGTGGGTTGATGATTATTCCGCTGCGGGCGGAGGATTGGGCGCGACGCGCTCGACCACCGGATCCGCCCAGCTGCCGCTTACATTGTAGTCAAACGCGACCAGCTTATCGAGCGGGTTGCGCAATAGTTTGCTGGCCAGCAGCACGCCCACCCCCACCACCGGCCCGGCGGCAAAGGACAGCAGCGAAACACTGTCGCCCAGCGCGGGATACACCCGCACTTGCAGTTGCTGTGTCTCGCGCTGCAGATCCACCTCCCCCTTCAGGGTGACTTTGGCTGCCGTGCCCTGCATCGTAAAATCCTCGGTCTTGAGCATGCCGTTTTCAATCAGCGCCAATCCGGCAATGCTGTCGAACTGGAAACCGGGGCTGAATATGTCAGTGAAATCGAGCGAGATGCGTTTGGGGATTGCCTGCAGACTCAACACGCCAAGCAGCTTGCCCGCTCCCGGATCGACTTGCAGGAAACGTCCCTTCCCCACCTTGACCCGAACCGAACCAAACAGGCCGGGATAAGTAAATTCATACGGCGCGCCCGGCCAGGTCAGCGCGCTCTCAAACACGCCCTTGGCGCCCGCCACACTGTCCGGATATCCGGAGCGCCCCAGCAGCTTGCCGGAATCCGTTATCTCGATCCTGACATCGATTTGCGTTTTGTTTTCCGCGGTGCGCCAGCGCCCGCTGGCTTCCGCCAGCCCATCCTGGTTAGTCAAACGCAGGGATTTCAGCACCACATCCGCCGCTTCCGCCTCCAGCAATAACTCAAGTTTGCCCAGGCTTCTCCCTTTCCAGCTTAAATTTTCCACCGCCATATCAATCACCGGCATCGAAACCGCACCAGCCGAAGGCGCGGCTTCGGGCGGCGCAACAACAGTCAAACTTGGGGCGCCCCCGCTCTCGCCCAATTTCAATTGTTTCAGCCGCACCAGCAACTTTCCTTGGTCCTGCGGCTGCCAGATCAGGTCGCCGTTGATCTGGGGTGAGGTGAGACGCGTGCTGATCAGGCCGTTGCGTCCGCTGCCGCGAATATTGAGGTCGCGCACGCGGTTGCCAAATCCGGCGATCTGCTCGAATGTCACGTCAATACCGGCGATATTCGGCAACATCCCTTCGCGCCGGGGCAACTCGGACCAGCCGCTCCAGCCTTGCAGATCGAGGTGCGGAAGCCGGCCCAGAATCCAGATGCCATCCCGCTTCGGCACATTCTCCGCACGGCCCAACACGATCGTGCCGCGCCGGATTTCGCCTGCGCCATCCGCACCCGCACTGCGCAACAGATTGGCCGCGAAAATTTCGCCGTAACGCAAGGTCAGATTGGTCTTTCCCTCCGCCCCGGTTTTCTGCTCGAAGCGCAGCTTGATCCGCTCATCCGGCGCTTTATTGAATGGCCGGGGCAAATCTGCAGCCAAGCCGAGCAAGTCGGAGCTGACCCGCACTTCGGCCACTTTGTCGCGCACGTCGATTTCCGCCTGCCAGCCGGTTTGACCGTGCAAGCGCTGCAGTAAAGAGTAGGCATAGTCTTTCCGCAAAACATCCGCATCCAGCCGGCCATCGGCGCGCACCGTCAGAACCCCGTCGCCGCCGCGCACATTAACGCGGGCCGGACCGCCAAGTATCTGCGCCGTCAGATTGTCGCTCCGGATGGTTTCATCGCTGAACGAGACCGTCCCACTCACCTGCTGCAATTCGGGAACAGATGGCCCCAGATCAAACACGTTGTCATCGATGCGGTAACTGCCGTTTACCCTGGTCGGCGCGCGGTGGCCGAGCGGAATTTCCAGATGCAATTTAAGAAGTCCCGTGCCGCGCGCTTTGAACTCGTCGGCGTAACCGCCGAGATAGGCGTTGAGCGGGCTATGGCGGACGTAATCAATGGTACGCCGGGTTTCATCCGCCGCCTCGCCATCCACCACCATCATCAGCCCCTTGCCCGCCAGTGTGTCGGGCAACGCCACCCGCACATTTTGCAGCGCCGCTCCGGCGGTCACGGCACGTCCGGCTTTCACTTCCAGCAAGCTGCCATGAATCAAAAAATTCGCCTGTGCCTGTTCGATACGCGGCCAGTCCGGGTCGAACTGGATTGCCAGATAGGAGGCTTTGGCGGTGAGTTTGAACAGTCCGTTTTTGTCATCCGCAAAAGGAAAATCACTCAGGTTGCCGCGCACCCGCACCTGGAGCTTGTCGGCCACTCCGGCCTGCAAACCGGTGTGCAACCAGTGATAGGTCGCCTCGCCAAAAGCATGCAGGGGGATGTAGCGCGCGGCATGCGGCACCGACACCCGATTGAAACTGGCGGTCAGATCGGCAATACCCGGGCCGTCGGAAAATTGATACGCGCCAAAGATCACGCCTGCCAGATCGGCATTCTCCACCCTGATATCGTTGAGCTTGAAATCCCATCCCCGGCGCGCGCTGTGTTGCCAGTCCAACCGCCCCGACAGTCGATCAAACTGCAGCGGCTCGGCCAGAAAATCCGGGGCCTGCAAGCCAAACCGGCGGCTGTCGAGCGACAGCACACCATCGTTGTCATTGCCATCAACACTGCCGCTCAAACCGGAAAAACCCGGCAGTTTGCCGTTCTGACGCATGCTGACATTTTCAAACCGGGCGCGTATCCGGTAACGCAGCAGTTTTTCGTAATCACCCTGCCAACTTGCCTGCAGACCGGCCACCCGACCCTGCAGACCCAACTCGGCAACCTGCTGTTTCACTTGCGTCTGCAACGGAACATAGTCCAGCAAATGCTGCGCATCGGCTAGATTAAGGGTGTTCGCCCGCACCTCGCCCGAAGCGGAACGATAGCCGTCGCGGGCATTCCAGTTAAGCAAAAAATCGGTGCGCGACAAAACAAAACCATCGTTCATGCGCAGGGAAAAATCATTGGCCACAAACTCGAAACCGTTGCGCAATCGCTCCCAGCCCAGCCGTCCCCGGATATTGCGCAATGCCAGCACCGGCAACTCCGGCCCCAACTGCGCCCGCACATCGCGCAGATCAACCGCGCTGTCCATCCGCACAACGCTGCCGCGAGCCAGATTCAACGACACCTCCAAATCGCCACGTCCCTGTTGCAGGCGCAGAGGCAATTCGAGCCAGACGCGCGCCGCCGCGATATCGGCCCGACTAATGCGTGCAGACAACTTGCCGCGCCAATTGTCCGCGTCGGAAAAAGTATCTCCAACCAAGTCGCCGCTCAACTCAAGCGGCGCGGCCAGGAGGGGAGGCGGAGTGGCGTGCAAGGTGAAACGGTGGCGATCAAACCGGTTCTCAACCGCCAGCCCGATCTGTTTGAGCGCAACCGGAGGCGCACCGCGCAGATCATCGCGCCACACGATCTGTCCCGCCTTCACCACGATCAGCGTCTGGTGCAGCAGCCAATCCGCCGTCGCCGCATCCGACGCCAGCGACGATTGCGGATCGGACTCGATACCGCCCACGTACAAGCGCCCGGACACATCGCGCCGGATCAGCAGTTGCGGATTGTCCAGTTGCAGGCTGTGGAAACGCAATTCGGCAAACAGCAAACTGCTCCATGCCACCGTATTGCGCATCGACGGCAACTCCAGCGCCACCCGCCGCTGATCGTCGCGGATGCTGACCCCCGTCAACAACAGACTGGGGCGCCAGCCGTCCCAGTCCGCCCTGATCCGCTCGATCTTCAGCGGGCGGCCAATCGCGGCGCTGGCGGCCAGCTCGATGTCACCGTGAAATCGCTCGATGCCGGGCAGGATCGAGAATTGCAAAAAAGCCACTCCCGCCGCCATCGAGACAATCACAAACAGCACCGCGATGCGCGCGGCATACCAGGTGCCAAGTGCGGTGTGGCGCAGGAGGATTTTCAGCATCGCTTACCTCGAGGCAAAATCGGACAGAAAAGAAAAAGTGAAAACGGGGAGGGCTATAATCAACCCGGCCCCATTTTAACCGAACCGGCATGCGCACTCTCCCGCAAATTGATGATTTTGACGCGCTGATCGCGCATGCGCGGCATTGCAGCCATTATTTTTCCCGCCTGCTGGATGCCGAGCCGGACTGGCTCGGTGTGTTGCGCGCGCAACACCGGCTTCCTGCCGATGCGCCGATGATCGCGCGCTGGCTGGAAGAATTACCGGCAAGCGACGAAGCCGGGCTCGCCCGCGCATTGCGTCTCCTGCGCAAGCGCGTGATGCTGCACTTGATCCTGCGCGATCTGGGCGGTTTGTGCGACCTGAACGAGGTGATGCGGGCGATGACCGCGCTGGCCGAGATTAGCGTGCAGCGCGCGCAGCAGTGCTGCATGGACAGCCTGACCGCACAATTCGGCCAGCCGCTTGGCGTCGACAGCAAGGCCCCGCAGCAAATGCTGGTAATCGGCATGGGCAAGCTGGGCGGCGGTGAATTGAACGTATCCTCCGACATTGACCTGATTTTCGTCTATCCCGAAGAGGGGGAGACGGACGGCGCGCGCAGCCTGTCAAACCACGAGTTCTTCAGCCGCCTCGGCCGCCGCATCATCGCCCTCATCAACGACCTGACCGCGGACGGTTATGTGTTCCGCGTGGATATGCGCCTGCGCCCCTACGGCGACAGCGGGCCGCTGGTGATGAGCTTTGCCGCACTGGAAGAATATCTGGTCGCGCAGGGGCGCGAATGGGAACGCTATGCCTGGATCAAGGCGCGCGTGATTTCGCCGCCGCATGACAGTCACAGTGCCGAACTGGAACAACTGGTGCAACCTTTCGTGTTTCGCAAGTACCTGGATTTTGGCGCGGTCGATTCGATGCGCAAACTGCATGCGCAAATCCGGGCGGAAGTGGTGCGCCGCGAAAGGCAGGACAACATCAAGCTGGGGCCGGGCGGCATCCGCGAGATCGAATTCATCGCCCAGGTGTTTCAGTTGATTCGCGGCGGCCGCGACGCGCAATTGCGCGAGCGGGCAACGTGCCGGGTGTTGCAGTTGCTGGGCGAAAAAGGGGAGCTGCAATCAGACATCGTGCAGCGGCTGGAACAAAGCTATGTGTTTCTGCGCAGGCTGGAACACCGTTTGCAATACCTCGACGACCAGCAGACCCAGATGTTGCCGGAAGACGATGCGCGGCGCGCGATCATCGCGCTGGCCATGGACTATGCCGACTATGCCGGATTGCTGGACGGGCTCTCCCCTTTGCGCGCCTTCGTCAACTCGCGGTTTGAAGCGGTGTTTGGCAACAAACAGGAACAGGGGGATGACGATTTATGGCGGGAAGGAATGACCGGCGGGACATTGGCGACAGCCCTGGCCGAACTGGGTTACACAGATGCCCGCGCGCAGGCGGATGCCCTGTTGCAATTGCGCGCCAGCAACCGCTACCGCCAACTCCCGGAAAGCAGCCGCCTGCGCATGGACAGCCTGCTGCCAGCCTTCATCCGCCTGTGCGCAACCGAAGCCAACCACGACGATGCCTTGCGCCGCGCGCTGATGCTGCTCGACGCCATCGCGCGCCGCGCCTCGTATCTGGCTTTTCTGGCCGAATATCCGCAAGCCTTGCCGCGCCTGATCCGCATTCTCGCGGCGAGCGCCTGGGCGGGCGACTACCTGGCGCAGCATCCGATGCTGCTGGACGAGGTGCTTGACACGCGCGAACTGTATGTTGCGCCGGACTGGCCGGCACTCGACGCGCAGTTGGCCGCACAACTGGAGGCATTTTGCGGCGATACCGAACGCGAAATGGACGGACTGCGCCAGTTCCAGCAAGCGCAGACTTTCCATCTGCTGGCGATGGATCTGCAAGGCGTGCTGCCGCTGGAAAAGCTGAGCGACCATCTGAGCGACCTGGCCGACCTGATCCTGCGCCACGTGCTGCGCCTGTGCTGGGATAAGCTGCGCCAGAAACACCGGGAGCAGCCGCGTTTCGCGATCATCGCCTACGGCAAACTGGGCGGGCGCGAGCTGGGCTACGCGTCGGATCTCGATCTGGTGTTTCTGTACGACGACGACCAACCCGATGCCGGGCAAATCTACGCGCGGCTGGCGCAGCGCATCAATACCATTTTATCCAGCCATACCGTGGCAGGACGCCTGTATGAAACCGACCTGCGCCTGCGCCCGAATGGCGACAGCGGTTTGCTGGTCAGCTCGGTCGAGGCCTTCGAGTCCTACCAGCGCGAACATGCCTGGGTATGGGAGCACCAGGCGCTGACGCGCGCGCGTTTCTGCGCCGGGGATGCTGCCGTCGGCGCACGCTTCGAGCAAATTCGCAAAACCATCCTGTGCCTGCCGCGCGACTTGGGAAAACTGAAAGACGAGGTACGGGCGATGCGCCGCAAAATGCTCGACGGCCACCCCAACCGCAGCGCGCTGTTCGACATCAAGCATGACCGTGGCGGCATGGTCGATATCGAGTTCATGGTGCAGTTCCTGGTATTGGGATATGCCTGCCGGTACCCGCAATTGACCAGCAACTGCGGCAATCTATGGTTATTGCAGACTGCGGGCGAGCTGGGATTGATCGATACGCAAAGCGGCGAATCGGTGCGCAACCTCTACCGTGAATTGCGCCGCCTGCAACACCAACTGCGGCTCAACAATCAATCCCAGTGCCGGATTGAACAGGAGAAAATCGATACGGCGGCGGTCACCAAACTATGGCAGGAACTGCTGGGCGAATGAATCAGGCAACTGCCGGAGCATCGCCTTGCGGCGCCTGCGGCGGGAGACGATAGACATTGCTGTCCTTGCCCGAATTTCCCGCATCCGCTGCACGACCTACCAGCCGGTAGGACACCATCTCGCCCTTGCCTTTGATATTCATCACACAGGGGGGCTCGAACAAAAAGTCATGGCGCAGGCGGTTATAAGTCAGCTTGTCGGTCAGAACGCACCCTGACTTGGCATCATCGGTCAGGCGGCTGGCGATATTCACCGTGTCGCCCCACAGGTCATAGATGAAACGTTTGGTCCCGATCACTCCGGCCACCACCGGCCCGGTAGCGATCCCGACATGCACACCCAGATCAAGCTTGGCGGCAAGCGGGTGCCTGGCCACGCACTCGATGATTGCCAGCGCCATGTTCACGATATCGTGCGCGTAGTCCTGTCGCTCGCGCGTCAACCCGCCTACCACCATGTAGGCATCGCCGATGGTCTTGATCTTTTCCAGACCAAACTTCTCGCTCAGTTCGTCGAATTCGGAGAATAGTTCATTCAGCAGGCTCACCATCTGCTCCGGCGACATCTGCTCGGTCAGCTGGGTGAAGTTGACCAGATCGGCGAACATCACCGTCACATCCGCATAACCGTCCGCGATCAACCCCTCTTTGCTCTTCAGGCGCTCGGCGATATTCGAGGGCAGCACGTTGAACAACACGCGCTCCGATTTTTTCTGTTCTTCCGCCAGCAACGCATGTTGCCGGTCGAGTTGTTCCTTGATTTTTTCGGTCTCGATGACGAAATGCCGCACCAGGAAATACAGGATGGAGGACATCGCGGCAAAATTAAGGGCAAAAAACAGGCCGATGGTGTTCATCGGGATACCACCGCTTCCGCCGTTTCCCAGCATATAGTCAAAAAATCCCGACAACACAGTCAGCACCATATACGCAAAGAACCAGGGAATTGATTCGCGCCAGCTGGCCGCCACCAGCGCACCGATCGGTGCCAGTAAAGCCCACAGCGTCACCCCGCTGGAAGTCACCGAACTGCCCATGCTCCATTGCATGATGAAAGGCGCAAACAGGAACAGCGACAGCTGGATAAAGCGGAAGGCCGCGAAATTGCGGGTCTTCATGTAATACAGCAGCGAGCCAACCGAGACCACCTGGTAGCCGAGCGGCACATTACTGGAGAATTTCACCCCCATCGCCCAGTAAATCGCCAGCCACAGCATGACGGCAAAGGTCATGAAGGCGGCAGCGAAGATGAGCAGACTCTTGCGCAGCTTGTCTTCCTGCGAGTCGAGCACCTCCGGCTTGATTTCCTGCGAGCTGATATGTTGCGCCACACGGCCTCCCTCTATCATCTGGGGGAATGATTACACGAAGCGTGCCTAAAGGGAATATGCCGCAGGATATATAGATCCGCGGCGGCCGGCATAAATTAGCTGAACGGTCAGCTTCAATATCGGCGTGGAAACGGCTAGAATCGCAACCCCTGCAACGATGCTTAAAATCCAAGGAAACACACCATGTCCATGTCCGACCGCGACGGCTTCATCTGGCACGACGGCAAGCTCGTCCCCTGGCGCGAAGCAACCACCCACGTGCTGACCCATACCCTGCATTACGGCATGGGCGTATTCGAAGGGGTGCGGGCATACAAGACGAAGCAGGGCACCGCGATCTTCCGCCTGCAGGAACATACCGACCGCCTGTTCAACTCGGCCTATATTTTTAAAATGAAAATGCCGTTCGACAAACAGACGTTGATCGAGGCGCAGAAGGAAGTGGTGCGCGCCAACAAGCTGGAATCCTGCTACATCCGCCCCATCGTGTTCTATGGCTCCGAGGGAATGGGCATTGCCGCCGCCAACATCAGCGTGCATGTCGCCATTGCCGCCTGGCCGTGGGGCGCGTATCTGGGCGAGGAAGGGATGGCCAAAGGGATCCGCGTCAAGACTTCCAGCTTCACCCGCCATCATGTGAACATCAATATGTGCCGCTCCAAATCGGTCGGCACCTATACCAACTCCATCCTCGCCCATCAGGAGGTAGCCCAGGACGGCTATGACGAGGCGATGCTACTGGATGTGGACGGCTATGTGGCGGAAGGCGCTGGCGAGAATATCTTCATCGTGAAGAAAGGCAAGCTCTACACGCCCGATCTGACCTCGTGCCTGGAGGGCATCACGCGCGACTCGATTCTGACCCTGGCCAGTGACATGGGGATCGAGTTGATCGAGAAGCGCATTACCCGCGACGAAGTGTATTGTGCCGAGGAGGCCTTCTTCACCGGCACGGCAGCGGAAGTGACACCGATCCGCGAACTGGACACCCGGATCATCGGCAGCGGCAGCCGCGGCCCCGTCACCACCCGCCTGCAACAGGCATTCTTTGACATTGTCAGCGGCAAGAACCCGAAGTACGCCGGCTGGCTGGCGCACGTTTAAATCCACGTTCAGGAGAAATCATGTCAGACACCCCGCTCAAGCAGCGTTACGTTGAAGTGACCGCATCGGCTCTGCCTTTGTTTTGCCCGACCCCGGCAGTCAGTTTGTGGAGCGCCCATCCCCGTGTCGCCATTCCGGTGGAAAAACTGGGCGAGGCAACCTGCCCGTATTGCGGCACGGTGTACAAGTTCAAAGGCGAGTTGCCAAAAGGCCATCATTAAATCCAACAACGTCCGGGATCATTCCAATCCTTCCGTTTTATATCCAATGAAAAAAATCCTCGTCGTCGCCCCCAGTTGGGTGGGCGATTGCGTGCTGATGCAACCGATGCTGGAGCGGTTGCACCAACGCCATCCCGGTGTGCAAATTGATGTCTTCGCGCCCCCCTGGACGGAAAAACTCCTGCACCTGATGCCGCAGGTGCACACAGTCATCACCAACCCGTTTGCCCACGGCTCACTGGCTTTGGGGGCTCGGCGAAAACTGGGGACGCAGTTGAGTGCCGGCGGCTACGACCAGACCATCGTGCTGCCCAACTCCTGGAAATCGGCGCTGCTGCCTTACTTTGCCAATATCCCCCTGCGCACCGGCTTCATCAGCGAAGCCCGCTTCGGTCTGCTCAACGATGCACGCCGTTTGAGCAGAAGCAGACTGCCGCTGATGGTGGAACGCTTTGCCGCGCTGGCCGAAGCCAAAGGGACAGCCGTGGCGCGCCCGGTGCCCGCGCCACGGCTGCACATCTCTGCCGAAGAAAAGGCTGCCGCGCTGGCCAAATTCAAACTTTCACATGACCGACCGATTGTAGTGTTTTGCCCCGGCGCGGAATATGGTCCGGCCAAACGCTGGCCGCCGCACTATTACGCCGAACTGGCGCAACAGTTGCATGGGCGGGGCTATCAGGTATGGCTGATCGGCTCGCCCAGGGACAGGGAACTCGGTGAAAAGATCGTTGCCCTCGGCAATTCGCGGGTGCACAACCTGTGCGGCGACACCGATCTGGCCGAGGCAATTGCATTGATGGCCGGGGCCAATCTGGTGGTCAGTAACGATTCAGGATTGATGCACATCGCTGCCGCGCTGGATCGCCCGTTGCTGGCGATCTTCGGTTCCAGCAGTCCACAATTTACCCCGCCGCTGTCAGAGCGGGCACAGGTTCTGAAGCTGGATTTGCCCTGCAGCCCCTGCTTCAAACGCGAATGCCCGCTCGGCCACTTCGACTGCATGCTGAAGCTGACGCCGCAAACCGTTGCGCAGCACATCCCGCCGTCCGGGGATCGTTGATTGCCGACACGGCTCAATCGGGCATAACGTCCGCCTGCCCATATATTACCCAGCGATTTTTGCCGCCCTGTTTCGCGCGATACATCGCTTGGTCCGCGTGGTTCAACAGCTTTTCCACCCCGGTGGCATCCTGCGGATAAAGGCTGATGCCGATGCTGGCCGTCACTTTTTCCGCGTGCTCGCCCAGTTCATACGGTTGCGCCACGGATTTAATGATCTTGCGCAACACACGGCGCAAGCCTTCACCATGCCCCACTCCGCGCAGCAGGATGGTGAACTCGTCGCCGCCCAGACGGGCGACGGTATCGCCTTCGCGCACGCAACCTCGCAGGCGCTGCGCGACAATCTGCAGCAGCTTGTCGCCAGTCGCATGGCCGCGCGCGTCGTTCACCGCCTTGAAACCGTCAAGGTCGATAAACAGCACGGCAAATTCGCTCTTGTTGCGCTTGGCATGGATGATCTCCTGCTGCATCCGGTCCTGGAACAGCATGCGGTTCGGCAGTTCGGTCAATGCATCGTGATAGGCGAGATAGTGAATCTCTTCCTCCAGGCGGCGCTTTTCCGAAATATCCTGCTGCACCGCCAGAAAGTTGATCAGCTCCCCTTTTTCCCCGAACAGGGGCGAGATGCTCTGGGTGACCGTATACAGCTCGCCCGATTTTTTTCGGTTAACAATATCACCGCGCCAATCCAGGCCACTGGCAATGCGCAACCACATCTCCTGCCAAAAAATCGGGTCATGCCGCCCGGATGAAAAAACGTGCGGTGAGCGCCCCATGATTTCCTCCCGCGTATAGCCGCTGATGCGGGTCAGCGCCTGGTTCATCCATTCCACCTTCCCCGCGCAATCGGTAATAAACATGGCGTTGGAAGCATTGCGCATGGCGACTTCCATCAGGCGCAATTCCTGTTGTTCCCTGGCTTCGATAATCGCCACGGTGACGCGCGCGGCAAACGCGGAAAGCCGGCTGACGGCAAAGGAATCAAAAGCGCTCTCCTGCGCCGAATACATCAGCAGCACGCCGATGACTTTGCCATGCAAGCTCAACGGGATAGCCAGGATACGGCGCAGGCCGTGTTGTTCCGCGCGCGCGCGCCACGGTGCAAACTGCGGCGCATCGGTGCTCAGCACGACCGGCCGATTCTCACGCACCGCAACCCCGGCCGGTCCGCCCCCCTGCGGCGTATCGTCCCAGCGCACCGCGATATTTTTCAGATAATTTTTTGCGCCCGCCGCATCGCTGATTTCGACCGTTCCATCAGCCGCCTTCATGCCCAGCCAGACCAAACTGAAACCGAACAGATCAACCATCCGCTGGCAGATGCGGCCGGCCACCTCGTGCATCGGGTATTTATGCAGAATGTACTGGTCGATTTCCTGCAACAGGTGGTCGGTGACGATCTGTTCGCGCAGGTTATAGCGCAAAACAGCCGCCACCAGTTCGCGCTCCACTGTGGGCACAAGGCGCTGTCTGTCTTCCAGCGCCACGCAATCCTGCGCGCCCAGTTGCATCGTCTCGGTCAAATTGAGTTGGCCCGGCTCGCGCAGCAGGACAATGCAGGGGATATCCATCTCTCCCGCGCGCAGCACGGCAACCACTTTTTTAACCGATAATCTTGACCCGGGGGAAATGAAGATGATCTGCGGCAGTTCGCGCAGGCACGCCTTGAGTGAAGGCATATTTACCGCATGGCAGGGTGTCAGCCGATAACCGCTTGCGTCAAAAGCCTGGACGACGCGGTCCGCATCCGCCCCGGCGGTGGCGACGAACAAGGTTCTCAATACTTTCATGTCAGCAGGCTTTGCGACAAAGGCTCGCCCAAACCGGCCTCGCCCAACCAGCCCAGCGCCATCAATTCACCCATTAACTGGCTGAATTCCGCCAGAGTCCCGGGTTTCTGCACGAAGCTGTTGGCGCCAATCTGGTAAGCCAGCACCACATCCGGCGGTTCATGGCTTTGCGAAAAGACCACAATGGGAACCTGCTGCAATCGCTGATCCATGCGCAGCGTGCGCAACACCGCCAAACCGATCAGTTTGGGTAATTTAAGATCAATCAGAATCAGGCGCGGCACCGGATGACCATGGGAGGTTTCGGCGGAAAGCCAATCGAGCGCGGCAACGCTGTCCGGCACCACTGCCAAATGCAGATTGCCGGAACAAGCGGCCACCGCCTGCTGCACCAACAGGATCGAAGATTCATCGTCTTCCACCAGCAAGATCGTATCGCCGGTCTGCATCAGCATCGATTCTCCCTTGAGCATCCGCTATGGTTTAAAAGCCCCACTCCGACCCCTGATGTGCTCCGACCAATTTACTCCGGTTGCGTTAACCCCAAACACAAGAACAGACGGGTAATTGCACGGCTATTCGGTCAAAGTTTCGACTTTACCCAATCCGTAACCGATGCCAGCGCCCGGGCCAGATGCTCCGGTTGCGTGCCGCCCGCCTGCGCCATATCCGGTCTGCCGCCGCCCTTGCCGCCGATTTGTTGCGCGACGAAATTCACCAACTCGCCCGCTTTTACTTTCGCGGTCGCATCGGCCGTCACCCCCGCGATCAAACTCACTTTACCCTCATTCACCGCAGCCAGAACAATCGCCGCAGTCTTTAGCTTGTCGCGCAGTTTGTCCATGGTCTCGCGCAGGGTCGCCACATCGGCGCCATCCAGCCTGGCAGCCAGCACTTTCACCCCGTTGATGTCATGCGCCTGCGCGACCAGTTCGTCGCCCTGCGCGGAGGCGAGTTTTGATTTCAATGCGGCGAGTTCCTTCTCCAGCATTTTTACGTGATCCAAAATCTGCGCGACACGCGCCGCCGCTTCCTGCGGTTGCACTTTTGCCGCATCGGCCACTTGCCGCAATTGATCCTCCCGCTGCTGCACCCGCGCCAGCGCGCCAGCGCCGGTCACCGCTTCGACGCGGCGGATGCCGGCCGCGACACCGCTTTCGGCCACAATCTTGAACAGGCCGATATCGCCTGTGCGCTTCACGTGCGTCCCTCCGCACAACTCTTTTGAGCTGCCGATGGACAGCACACGCACTTCGTCGCCGTACTTCTCGCCGAACAGCATCATCGCGCCCGTCTTCTGTGCATCCTCAATACGCATCACGCTGGCATTGGTCGCGCTATTGGCGAGGATCTCCGCATTGACGAGCGCCTCCACGCGGCGGATCTCCGCATCCGTCATCGGCTGGTTCTGCACGAAGTCGAAACGCGTCTTGTCGGCATCCACCTGCGAACCCTTCTGCTGCACATGCTCACCCAGTACTTCGCGCAAGGCCTTGTGCATCAGATGCGTTACCGAGTGGTTGCGCTCGGTGCTCGCCCTTGCCTGCATATCCACGCGCGCGTTGACGCCGTTGCCTACTGTCAACTTGCCGGTCTTCACCACGCCGTGGTGGCCGAACACTGTCGCCTGGATCTTCTGCGTGTCTTCCACCGCGAAGATGCCGTGCACGCTGCGCAGTTCGCCGCTGTCGCCCACTTGGCCGCCGGACTCGGCATAGAACGGGGTGTCGTCCAGCACCACCACGCCCAGGTCGCCTTCGTTCAATTCCTTCACTTCCACGCCGTCCTTGTACAGCGCGAGCACGTTGCCTTTGTGCTCGAGTGTGTCGTAGCCATGGAAGGTGGTGGCAGGACCGGAATATTCGAGATTGGCCGCCATCTTGAATTTTCCCGCCGCGCGCGCCTGTTCTTTCTGCCTCGCCATCGCGGCATTGAACGCGGCATCGTCCACGGTCACTCCGCGCTCGCGACAGATGTCGGCGGTGAGGTCGAGCGGAAAGCCGTAGGTGTCGTGCAGCTTGAAGGCAGTCTCGCCGTTGAACACCTTGTTGCCCGCCTTATCCATCTCCGCCAGATCGGCTTCGAGGATCGCCATGCCGTGCTCAATGGTCGCAAAGAAACGCTCCTCTTCCAGCTTGAGGATACCCTTCACGCGCGCCTGTTCGGCGACCAGCTCGGGATAGGCCGCACCCATCTGTTCCACCAGATCTGGCACCAGCTTGAAGAAGAACGCCTCGCGCGCGCCGAGCTTGTAGCCGTGGCGGATGGCGCGGCGAATGATGCGGCGCAGCACGTAGCCGCGGCCTTCGTTGCCGGGAATGACGCCGTCGGCGATCAGTAAGGAACAGGCGCGGATGTGGTCGGCCAATACTTTGAGCGAAGGCGAATCCAGATCGGCGCAATGGGTCTCGCGCGCCGCCGCCTTGATCAGCGCCTGGAACAGGTCAATCTCGTAATTGGCATGCACGCCCTGCAACACCGCCGAGATACGCTCCAGCCCCATGCCGGTATCCACCGACGGCCTGGGCAGCGGATGCATCACACCGGCTTCGTCGCGGTTGTACTGCATGAACACGTTGTTCCAGATTTCGATATAGCGGTCGCCGTCTTCTTCCGGCGTGCCGGGCAGGCCGCCCGGGATGTGCGCGCCGTGGTCGTAAAAAATCTCGGTGCAGGGGCCGCAGGGGCCGGTGTCGCCCATCATCCAGAAGTTGTCGGAGGCATAACGCGAACCCTTGTTGTCGCCGATGCGGATCACGCGATCTGCCGTCAGTCCGACCTCTTTGGTCCAGATGTCATAGGCCTCGTCGTCCTCGGCATACACGGTAACGTAGAGCTTTTCCCTGGGCAGCTTGAATACAACGGTGAGCAGCTCCCACGCGTAGTTGATGGCATCACGCTTGAAGTAATCGCCGAAGCTGAAGTTGCCCAGCATTTCAAAAAAGGTGTGGTGACGCGCGGTGTAACCGACGTTCTCAAGATCGTTGTGCTTGCCGCCGGCACGCACACATTTTTGCGCAGAGGTGGCGCGGGTATAGGGTCGTTTGTCGAAACCGAGAAACACATCCTTGAACTGGTTCATCCCCGCGTTGGTAAACAGCAGCGTCGGGTCTTCGTGCGGCACCAGCGAACTGCTTGGTACGACGGTATGGCCTTTGGAGGCAAAATAGTCGAGGAACTTCTGGCGAATCTCACTGCTTTTCATCGGGTCACCGCTAGCCATGATTGTTCAATAAACACACCGCCTTGCAGGCGGCATCACGGCGCGAATCATATCATTGGGCAGGCTATTCAGGCATGGCTATCAGCCTTCTTCGCCGATGCCGGCGGCGGCAGATTTCAACACTTTGAGGATGACTTCGATGAAGAAACCGCGCGATTGCAGAAATCGCACCTGGCGCGCTTTTTCTTTGGCGTCCCGGGGCGGTGAAGCAAACTTGCGTTGCCACACCTCGCGCGCTGCGTCGAGTTCGGTGGCTATCAGTTGCGGCAACGCTTCGTCTATCAGATTCTCGTCGATTCCCTTCATGCGCAGCTCGTGCGCGATACGCTGCGTGCCGAAGCGACCGCGTTTGATCTCGACCAGTTGCGCGGCAGTGCGCGCATCGGACAGCCAGTTGCGCTTTTCCAGATCGTCCAGCACCGCGTCAAGGTCTTCGCCTTCCTGCACGTGCGGCAACAGCTTGCTGTGCAATTCGGCGCGGCTGTGTTCGCGCCGCGCCAGATAGCGCATGGCGCGAACCCGCAACGTCAACTCAGGCTTTTTCGCCTTCACCGGCGCCCACGGCGGCAACGCCGAGCGCCGCCCTCACCTTATTCTCGATTTCGACGGCAATCTCCGGATTGTTGCGCAGGTATTCGCGCGCATTATCCTTGCCCTGGCCGATTTTCTCGCTGTTGTAGGCGTACCAGGCGCCCGACTTCTCGACGATCTTGTTCTGCACGCCCAGCTCGACAATCTCGCCTTCGCGCGAGATGCCTTCCCCGTACAGAATGTCGAAATGCGCTTCCCTGAACGGCGGCGCCACCTTGTTCTTGACCACTTTGACACGGGTCTCGTTGCCGATGACCTCGTCGCCTTTCTTGATCGCGCCGGTGCGGCGGATATCGAGGCGCACGGAAGCGTAAAACTTGAGCGCGTTGCCGCCGGTGGTGGTTTCCGGATTGCCGAACATCACGCCGATCTTCATGCGGATCTGGTTGATGAAGATGACCATGGTTTTGGATCGATTGATGTTGGCCGTGAGTTTGCGCAAGGCTTGCGACATCAGGCGCGCGTGCAAGCCCATCTGCGCATCGCCCATCTCGCCCTCGATTTCGGCACGCGGCGTCAGCGCGGCAACCGAGTCCACCACCACGATATCCACCGAGCCGGAACGCACCAGCATATCGACGATTTCCAGCGCCTGTTCGCCGTTGTCCGGCTGCGAGATCAACAGGTCTTCCACTTTGACGCCAAGCTTCTGCGCGTAAAGCGGATCGAGCGCATGTTCGGCGTCGATGAAGGCCGCCGTGCCGCCCAGCTTCTGCATCTCGGCGATGACTTGCAAAGTCAGCGTGGTCTTGCCGGAGGATTCCGGACCGTAAATCTCGATCACGCGCCCGCGCGGCAGACCGCCGACGCCCAGCGCGATGTCCAACCCCAGCGAGCCGGTGGACACCACCTCGACATCCTTGATCACCTCGCCCTCGCCCAGGCGCATGATCGAGCCCTTGCCGAATTGTTTTTCGATCTGGCTCAATGCCGCCGCGAGCGCCTTGCTTTTGTTATCGTCCATGGTGTTTCCTTTCAAAAAAATACTGGCGGATTGTGGCACAGCAATTTGGAGTTGTACAGAACGTTCGTTCTTGAGTGATTTCAGGGTGCCTCTAATAATTCAAAGTTCAAAGCAAGACAAGGCGCGAGAAAAAAATTGCGACGCAGCATATGCATGATATGTAAGGAGTAATTTTTTGAGAGCAACGCTGTATTGCGACGAAATTTGGATTATTAGAGGTGCCCGTTAGGCGCTGGCGGTTGTCTGCTGCAATAGCTCCAACACCCCCTGCAGTGCAATCCGCACCGCCTGCGCGCGCACTTCGGCGCGGTTGCCGGACAAGTGGTGCACACGGGCAGACGTCGCGCCATGTTTGATTCCCCAGGCGAACCAGACCGTGCCGACCGGCTTGTCCGGCGTGCCGCCGTCCGGCCCGGCAATCCCGCTCACCGCCAGCGCCACCTGCGCCGCGCCGTGTTGCAATGCGCCGGCCACCATCGCGCGCACCGTCGCTTCGGACACGGCACCGTGGCCGATCAACGTCGCTTCGGTCACGCCCAACATCTGCTGTTTCGATTGATTGGAATAGGTCACGAATCCGCGCTCGAACCAGGCCGAACTGCCGGCAATCGCGGTAACCGCCTGCGCCACCCCGCCGCCGGTGCAGGATTCCGCCGTCGCCAGCATCAGCCCATGCGCCTTGAGCGCGCCGCCAACCTGCGCGGCCAGCATATCCATCACAGCCCCCGCGCCAAGTCGTTCTGAATATCCACCGCCGCCTCCAGGCCGACCGCGATGCGGATCAGGCCGTCGCTGATGCCCGCCGCCGCGCGTGCTTCCGGCGAGATGCGCGCATGGGTGGTGGTCGCCGGATGGGTAATGGTGGACTTGGTGTCGCCCAGATTGGCGGTGATGGACAGCATCTGTGTGTTGTCGATCACGCGCCAGGCAGCGTCCCTGCCGCCCTTCACCTCAAATGCCACGATGCCGCCGCCGGTCTTTTGCTGTTTCAGCGCCAGCGCATGCTGCGGATGCGACGGCAGACCGGGATACAACACACGCGCCACGTTCGGCTGCTGTTCCAGCCACTGTGCCAGTTGCAAGGCGTTGGCACTGTGCGCCTCCATGCGCAACTTCAGCGTTTCCAGCCCTTTCAGGAACACCCACGCATTGAACGCGCTCATGGTCGGCCCGGTGGTGCGCAGAAAGCCATATACCGGCTCCATCAGTTTTTTGCTGCCCAACACCGCACCGCCCAGCACGCGCCCCTGTCCGTCGATGTACTTGGTGGCGGAATGGATAATGATGTCCGCGCCGAATTCCAGCGGGCGCTGCAGGATCGGCGTGCAGAAACAATTGTCCACCGCCAGCAGCGCGCCGCATTGCTTCGCGATGGCGGCAATCGTCGCGATGTCGGAAATTTCGGTGAGCGGATTGGACGGCGTCTCCAGGAAAAACAGTTTGGTGTTCGGGCGCGCCGCCGCTTGCCATTGCGCGGGATCGGTGGCGGAAACGAAGGTCGTCTCCACGCCGAATTTTTTGAACACGTTGTTAAACATGTTCACCGTCGAGCCGAAAATGCTTTGCGACGCGACCACATGGTCACCCGCCTGCAACAACCCCATGCAGGTCGAAAGAATCGCGGCCATGCCGCTCGCCGTCGCCACGCATTGCTCCGCCCCCTCCAGCGCGGCCAGACGCTGCTCGAACATGGTGACGGTGGGATTGGTGAAGCGCGAATAGATATTGCCCGGCTCTTCGCCGATAAAGCGCTTCGCGGCCTGTTGCGCGCTGTCAAAGGTGAAACTCGAGGTCAGGAAGAGCGCCTCGCTATGCTCGTGGAACTGGCTGTGCTCGCTCCCCGCGCGCACAGCCACGGTCTCCGGCTGATAAGAATTTTTATCCGACATGATTGCTCCTCAAAACAAAAACCCGGAAAGCTTAACGCCAAACCGGGTTTCCCCCGCTTTAGCTGTATTTGTAATGCGCCCGCAAGCTGTTCCTCAAATCGGCGCAGGCGGAAAGTAGCATCCACAACACATCAGGTCAATTGACACGACACCACTGGCACGACACCACTCACGCTGACTAAGCGTTTCAAGATTTACCTAATTCCTTCAGCAAATCCCGCCGAATCTCGCTTCGCCCTATTCCAGAAGCTTGATACTTATTTCCATCGGTGTCCAAGTTGGAACAAGGCGTTAAAGTTTCGGTGAGAGTTTTTACAGAGAAATTACTTGCAGTAATTGGCGAATCGCAAAGTAACTCCTTCAACACATCAAACAGTGCTTGCACGCCCACAGTCTTTCGTAAATAAGAGCCCTTACCCGCTGTGGCCCAAACCGTGTATCGAACGGCTGAGAAGTAATTGCACAACAAATCGTAAATAGCCTTGTCATTACTCTGGATGTACAGTGAGCGCAGTGGCAGGCCCTTGATTGGAGCAAGGGTTACCCGACCAAGCTCCTTGTTTTCTGGACGCCGGACGAGGTTACGATCTTCTTTCGGATTTTTTGAAATCAGCCGCAAGATACCATCCACGACAGTTGCCATGGACACACGCACATTCTCTTTTGGCTGCCCATCGGAATCAGAAAATAACTTGTCCGAATCGGCAACAGGGAAGATTGACCGGTACAGCGGCGACTCTTTCTCCGTGTTCATTAATCGCGTCAAGTAAACAGCCAATGTTTCTGGAGACCAGAAGCGCGCGGGACGCTCGTCTACATCGAAGCCAAATAGCTCGTAGGCCAGACTACGATCCACCTTCTTCTGATTAAAGTTGATGGTTGCAAAAACATAGGCGTGGTAAGGCGTTGGTAGTTCAAGAAATACCACGCACAGCAATTCCATAGCACGCTCGGTTGCGTCTAGCGGCAGCTTATTAAAAGCATGTAATCGGTGCTGTCCATCAATGATAGATGCTGATCGCTCACTTGACGAGGGTATGTGTAGCATCCAAGACCCATCAGTTGTTCCATTTACGGACCACCTTCGCGGGTCGTTTTCTTCGATATATCTCCCCTCTTGATCGTAGTTCGCAGCAAGGATAATAGCGTTTGGAAACGTAGCTTCTGTTGTTCTGATGAACGATGCGATCTCTTCCAGTCTTTTCTTGTTTTCACCGCGTTGGGTACCAAAAATTGAATACCCACCCTTGTTGTCATCCGATTCCTGTTCCAACCGCGCCATCACTTCTGCGGGCTGTGAATATGTGATCCGATCTAATACGTTAGCTCCTAGGGTAAATGCGTAGAAAGTCCCAAGAGGTTGATTGACGCGAATAGCAAACGTGTTGATGCCATCGGTTTGTGTAGAGTCGATAGTCATTGGAGGCCTCCACCGCTAAGGTGTGCAGGTGTAACTTCGGAGCCACCCAGTGAGCCAGTAGGCGGAATGGTTTCATCTGGTGCAAATCGACCAGAGTAGAGTGCAAGAAAAAACCAAACAACCAGAACAAGCAATGTGCCCAATCCACCCAATGTTAAGTCCCAAGATTTACCATCTCGAATGAGCGCAATAATGGCTAGGATAGCTGCCGATGCACAACCAAGGCCAATCCTCATTCGAATAACCTTGGTCAATTTCTTCCAGTAAGGCTCATGCAATAACGCATCTACCCAAAACGGTGCGAGCATGGCAAAGATATACGTCGCAAGTGCATCTGAACTAAGATTTTTACCCATAGCCAATGGCAAGTAGACACCAGCCCCACCTCCTACTACAACGGCTATCAATCCGTAGGTTAGGATAGTCTCAATCTCAGCACGACCTGGTCGTTCCACATTTAAGTTATCACTCATCGCTTCCCCTAAAACGCCTTAACCTTGACCTGCTTCAAGTCCTTCAACGTCATGAACACGCCTGATGGAAGAGTAGCAAAGTTCGCCTTGCCCCGGAACATGTTCTGGAGCACTTTGGTAGCCACAGCGTTTGTATTAAAACAAATAGGTAACCCAATGTTTTCCAAATAGTCATCGCTCTTGCCGTCATAGTCATCAGGGCTTTGCGAGGCTAGGGTGACCACCAAGCCTTTTGAGCGATGCAAACGGATGTTGTCGCTCAGGGCGTCATGTTTAGATGCGAGCAGGTGACGCGCCTCATCCACAGCGAGAACCAGTCGAATAGCACGATGCCCCTCGCTGTCTTGCAGTGCCTCTGGTGAACGTTTCATGTAAGTGTTCAACGCATCCATCAATAAGAAGACCGCCAGATTTTTTATGGTGTCGTGTGCATGTGCAAACGTGATAATCCAACTCTGGGAGAAGAATTGCTGTGGCGAGAAATCTGGCCTAAAGATTGTGTACTGTGTCAGGTCATTGATAGTGGACATCACGCTATCCACTTTTAATTCATTGTCCTGATAGTGCTGGTCAAGCCGCGCGCGCACATTTTCAAGTGTTATTTTCTTTTCAGCCATGAATAACGGTTTTAATGCTTCCCGAAGATTGTCCAATTGTTTTGGCCCCAGCTTACCTTGTACAACGCTGGAGAAAGAATCACGAAAACCCATCACCGTATCGGTAGCGACTTCATCGTTTTGATTGGAGGCATAAAACATATCCAGCGGAATGCCATCCTCTGGGACGCGCAATATTTTCGCACCTAATGCGTCAATCAACGACGTATCGTTGGCTAGATCACCCTTGCCCAAATCCAGCAGAATCACGGGTGCGGAAGTTTGTGCATGAATCTGCTTCAGCACCTCTTTCATGATGCGGGTCTTACCTGAACCAGACTGCCCCATAATCGCCATGTGCGGAGATGTGCCAACGCCATTAACCAGACGTTTGTATTGTTCATGTGGCGCATCCACGTTCTTACCTAAATCGACATACACAGCCTTGGCCAAGCCAGCAAAACCCATCTCGTCGTCATGATGTATCTCGCCAAACTTGCCCAATTTAGAGACGGTGTCAGGCAGCATGGCCCGGCGATGAATCAAGATTTCCCAAAATTTACGCGGTTCTTCTCCCGCCTCTTTCCAGTCATCCAGCAGGAGCAGGATGCCACGATGCCAATGTCGCCTGACTGCGTATTGCAGAGCGGAAATCGTAATTTCGGGTTTCGGAATGTGTTTTTTGATATTGGTAACGAGCATCCCAACCCACAATGGGTATTCGTCCAAACCAAACAGCAAATCACCTTTGATTGTTTTACCTTGTGCATCCACGTTTTGCGTGGGAAATGTGGGTTCACCCAGTGAGCGACCAATGGCAAGACGGGCGACACGATACCGTACTGAAAGTGCCAATTTACCTTTTAGCATTTCGGTTATTTTGTCGGCTTCGGCACTGGTCTGGAAGTTGGAGACCAGTACATTTTCTAAGCTGATGTCACTCATTACTGACCTCCAAAATAGGCGTTTTTTGTGGCAACTGTCATGCCGACACCGTTGCCAATTTGTTGATGCTGAAGCAAATACGACTGCGCGATACTGTCTTTTAACTCACTGTAAACTTGTGCATCGATTTCCTTATCCTGACTCAACAGAAACACTTGCCGACTCTTGTCAGAAATCCAAAAGTTAAGGATATTCTTGCGGTGGTTGCTATCCAAACGCGCCAATGGTGTATCCACTACCAATGGCGCCTTGATACCGGAAATTTCGGCAAGCCCTGCAAGCAGGGATGTAGCAAACAACTGGTCTTCTCCCGCCGATTTGTCGAACGTAATCTCGTCGCCTTCAAAGCTAATGAGACGGGATTTTCCTGTCTCATCAATTTCAATGCGAGCCACCTGCTTCTTGTGTGAAAGTTGCTGGAAGACGCTGGTCATAGCATTAGCCAAGCGATTGGTCTTGAGCGTATAGAGGCTAGGGATCAGGTCTTCGATCAACTTGCATACACGCTCAGCACGGGCCACATCTGATTTCACCGGATTAGCTTTCAGAAATTTTTCGTGCTCACGCTGATAGTTGGAACGTTCATTATTAATATTGGTTTGGAGCGTTGAAGCCTGCTTCTCAATTGCACCTAGATCTTGCTGCTTTTGGTCAATCTTGCCATGAATGGCATTCACTTCAGTATTGAGTGCTGCCAATGTGCCGTCACGGTCAATACCTTCAATCTTGGCCAGACGATTACGAAGGTTACGTATTTTCTCTTGTAAATTATCCCGCTGCTCCAGCAGACCGAGAATGTCCTGCGCACCTATATTTAGATTTTCCATCATGCCAATCACCTGCTGACGTTTTGCGCCATGGATGTAATCGTGGATGATTTCTGCTGCACAGCCATCTGGCAATGGATAAAACAGACTTTCCCATGCGGTTTCAAGACGATGTCTCGCCGTAGTGTGTTGCGCACTGGTCAGGTCAGGATTGAACGCCGGGGCGTCTTCCGCGAAAAAACGTGAAACGAATTTTTCCTTATCTGGCTCCAAGCTGTTCTTACGTGTATCCCACTTGATGCGCTCTTCTTCAGCTTTAAGTTGGACCACATAAGCGTTTCTGACTTCCTGCGAGATGAGATGAAAGGAGAGGCGCGAGCCCAATACTTTTTCCAGATCATCCTGGCACTTTTTTATTTCCATCTCGGCGCGGGTCATTTCTTCCACAATATCTCGTGCGTTAGCAATATCTCCACCACCGCCACCAAGCGCCATAATGCGGTGCATCAAATTGCTGCGTTCCGTTTTGATTGTATCCAACGCCTCATTGGCAGCAATTTTCTGACGTTGAGTATCTTCTAATAGTTGCTCATGCTGCGTCAGTTCTTCCAGCAATTGGCGGTGTTTTTCTTCATCAACCTTGGGTACGCCTTGACTCTTGTTGGCCTGGTATTGCTGCAACCGTGTTTCCAGTTTGCGGAGCAAAACCACTCCGAGCAAGCCTTCCATACCCATCTTGATTTGCTCAACGCGATTATGATCGGCCAAGCGCTTTACCTCTTCTCCATCGAAGAAGAAGAACGGTGCCAAGTGAGCGGGAACAAAGTATTGATCCAATATTTCTTCAATTTGTTCGGCGTTGCGTGTTTGAGTACGAATACCGTCACGTGTTTCGTAAATCAGAATTTCTTCGTCTTGCCAGTTGCCTTTCGTTGAGAAAAACCACTTACGCGCAATTTGGAATCCTTCATGTTCATTTGTGTTGATTTGTACCATCACGCTCATACTGTCGCGCTTAGTTTTCAATGCGTGTCCATGTAAAGCACGCTCAAGAAAAACTGGGTAACCCACATCACCTTTTATGCCCGCACGGGCCAAATGAATTATGGAATCTTTGCCATACAGACCAAGATAGAGTGCTTCTAAAATTGTCGTTTTCCCGTATCCGTTCATCCCGCCGATAAGTATTACGTTCTTGCCTTGGCTGGGTGCGGGGAATTCAAATACTTGAAGCTGGTAACTCTTGAAATTAATAAGCTCAATTCGAGAAATCCACATATCTATTCCTTTAGTCCATTCGGCTCAAGACTTCACTAAAGGCGTCATAAATACCAAACGCCCTACCTCTGTCTTGGTTATGGCGCTGTATCGCCACAAGATCTGTTAGCACATCTACAGGAACGTTATGCTTCTCGCACAGCTTCTCCATGACTTCTCTAGCTTCGTTGTCTGACCAAAGCGGCAGGTCGCCCAAATACACTTCTGACATTTTATTGCCCCCCTTTTTGAAGCAGTTCATCAGCCCAAGTGGACTCGATAAAATCGATTTCTTCTTTGCTAATTAGCCGGTCGCCAAATTCTTTTTCTGTTTCAAGCAGTCTGTCTAAAATCATTTTGCGCGCCTGAATGGTGAACGGTCCTGGAATATGTTTGCCCGTTAGTAGATCAAATTGCATCCTGCCATTTCTCCGTTCTACCTGCCGGTATTCTTGCTTGTTGCGAATTTCTTTAAGCCAGTCTCGGAAGTCCACCAGAGCTTTGAAGTGGTGATTTCCCACATCAATGAATCCCTGAAGGCTTTTATCCTTTTCAACGACGGTACATGTCCAGCATCCGAAACGACTGGATGATGTGCCGCATCCGGGTGCTTCCTCCTTGGAAAGGATCACTGGGCATTCACCGCCACCCGCGTCGCGATAAAGCTGAATTAGGTCTTTATGAGTACCACCCCATGGCGGTTGATATTCACTGAGAATTTCCCATACATCATCCAGCTTGAGGTCAACGATAGGCCGATAGATGTAAGCACCGGGTAATTCAGCGTGCGGAGTTAAATTTGAATTATCCATGTTCTGGAATTTCTCGATGGAATTGCGGCGTGAATTGCTCTCGTCTTTACGCACACCGAGTACCACGATGGCCGCACCATGTTTAGAAACGTTGTTAAGAATATAGCTGCTGGTCGGTTGTATTTTCAGGCGGTCGGTACACCAACGCATAGACTGGTTTGGACTGGGATAGCCTTTACCAATAAGCAGCGACCAGAACGTTTGCCCAAATACCGGCTGGGTGGTCACCACGGTGATTGGGAGTCCCAAGTTTTTTGCGGTATCTTCGATCTGCCGCTGTACCTTGACCATATGTGCAATAACCATCGGGCTTTCAACGAGGGTATCGTTAGAGACCACATGCACTTCGCGGGTGCGGGCAGATGGCTTGATAGCTAGGACGGCTTCCAACACGGCTTGGGCAACCAGCGTGCTGTCCTTCCCGCCAGAAAATCCAAGAATCCAAGGATAACGCTGAACTTCAGACAGATATTCCGCCTTTATGTCAGCAACTATCTCTTCCCACAAAACAGTAGTTTCAGATTGGTATGCGCGCGCAAGTTTCATGGAAGTATTCTAAATGGGTTGTTGGATTTCGTCCGTTATTATTCCAAATCAACGGCCATCAGCCGTTCCGTCAAACTTGGGGTTTGCCTTCCACTCAGGAAATCCGGGCGAGGATGCCGCCCTTTGGTCGTGTCACATTCAATCACAGCCTTGACCACTGCCGGAGATATCGCATCAACTCCATCCGCCGCACCGATCAGTCCGCCTACGATGCATGCATTGGTATCGGTATCACCGCCACCTGCAAGTACTTCGCGCATGGCGGCAAGATAATCCGATCCCTGCAGACATAGCCGAAAAGCATGGGTAAAAGCTATGCGTACGTAACCTGCTTGCGGATGATAAGGATAGTCGAGATTGGCTTCCGCATCATCCAGCCAGCCCTGCACTTCTGCATTGGCGTGCTTGTCGGCCCAATTACGTGTTGCCTGAAATGCCGCGTGGCGATTGCCGGGTGTGCGCATCAAGTTGGCAATAGCAATGACGTAGCAGGCCACGGCATCCTGGCAGCTTTGATTGGGGTGGGAGAGCGCCGAATCCTGCCGGGCAAATTCGGCGAGATCAGCGTCCGGAAAACGATGGCCCCAGATGCCAAGCGGCGTGGCACGCATCAGGCTGCCATTTGCTTTTGAAGCCAAACAAGCTTGTTTGGCCGCTTCACGCATGGCAATTGCGTAGCCCTGATTCTCACTGATACGTCTCCAGTGTGCGTTGTGCAAATAGCAACCCAGTGAATTGCGCGTGGTGATTCCGATATCAAAGGGATGCGAGTCAATCCAGCGCGCATAATGAATAGCGACGCGTTCGATTTCAAAAACAGTCTGATCAGCCAATGCATGAGCAAGGGATAGGGTCAATTCACCATCATCGGTAATTTGACCGGGAGCAACCTGCCACACGCCGCCTCCAACCATGCGCAAAGCATGCTCAACCTCATTATTGCTTGGACGACGGCCGATGAATTCGAGCGTTGCGCCTGCCGCATCACCCGCACACGCCCCAATCAAACAACCTAATGCAGTCGAGTAGCTATGATTGGTCATACTTCCCTTTTTACGATGTCTGGCGAAATATTCGCTTGCTACATGGAGGTTTCACTCATCACCAGATCCAGTTCCATTTGATCTTCATCCGGTTCCGCCTCCTTGCTTTCGCCCCCGCGCGCCGCCTCGACGCGATCCAGATAACCCGGCGTGATGTCGCCGGTGATGTAACAGCCGTCAAAACACGAGGCATCGAATACGGTCAGTGCCGGATTGGCTTTGCTGACTGCCGCTTTGAGATCGGCCAGATCCTGATAGATCAGGCGGTCCGCGCCGATCTCCTGCCCGATCTGCTCGTCGCTGCGGCCGGTCGCGATCAGCTCGTCACGGGTCGGCATGTCGATGCCATACACGTTGGGGAATTTGACCGGTGGCGCGGCGGAAGCGAAGAACACCTTGCGTGCGCCCGCATCGCGCGCCATCTGCACGATCTCGCGGCTGGTCGTGCCGCGCACGATGGAGTCGTCCACCAGCAGCACGTTCTTGCCCTTGA
>Ga0210024_1000377_pt1 | contig 39898 bp, 22 predicted proteins | sample CryGeymeta201525_FD_183988 | JGI IMG/M metagenome (GOLD analysis project Ga0210024, IMG submission 183988) | Groundwater microbial communities from Crystal Geyser aquifers in Utah, USA - Crystal Geyser metaG 2015-25 (SPAdes) (version 2) | ecosystem: Environmental > Aquatic > Deep subsurface >...
TCGGCGAGGGTCTCCTGACCCCGCCGCTCCCCGGACCGACAGGTCTCCTCGAATCCCGTGGATTCGCAGCCCTTTGAGACCTTCCGGTCAAGCGTTTCGGGGCGGTCGGAGACCTGCCCCGAGCTAGGGATCGCTCACCCTTAGGCTGGACGGCATCAGAGAGCCCTGTCGTCTTCTGTGCTCGGCGAGGGTCTCCTGACCCCGCCGCTCCCCGGACCGACAGGTCTCCTCGAATCCCGTGGATTCGCAGCCCTTTGAGACCTTCCGGTCAAGCGTTTCGGGGCGGTCGGAGACCTGCCCCGAGCTAGGGATCGCTCACCCTTAGGCTGGACGGCATCAGAGAGCCCTGTCGTCTTCTGCTCAACTACGAGTGCGAACAGGGCGGCTCGATCCGGGTATCGCTCGAGAATGTGCAGGGGCGAACAGAAGAGGCGTCCATTCCCCTCACGGGCAGCAGTCTTGGCGCCGCTGCGACCTGGAGTGACGGCGACGTACTGGCACCGCAGCCCGAAGGGCAGTCGGTCGAGGTCACACTGCACATGGATCGGGCCAGCGTCTATGCGTCCCAGATTCGTCCTGCCGGATAGACCACGCCCACCCCGGCGCGGCGACAGAGCGGGCAACAAGCCGACGAGCGTTGAGCTCATCATCGACCGCGGCCCCCCATCAACCCCTCATCCGGCGTTGCGGCAGCAGTTTGACTGGCCACCCCACATCGGTTACAACCGTCCTCGGCAAGGCGACCTGCCGCCCAGGTGCCGGTCGCCGTGCACTTGGCTGGCGGAGGACATTCTTCCGCGTCCCACGCCAACGAAAGGCAGGATGCACCAATGAGAGTGACCTCGAGGACCGTACGCGTCGCACTGGCTGGAGTGATTTGTTTCGGCCTGGTAACCAGTTCCACGGCCGAGCAATTGGCCCCGGACCCAAAGACCGAGAGGTTCTTCGTATCGCCGAGCGGCAACGACGGCTGGTCGGGCCGCCTGGCGGCGCCCAATGCGGCTGCCACCGATGGCCCGGTGGCCACGCTCGCCAAGGCTCGTGACCTCGTGCGGGGTCTCAAGGCCGGCGGCGGGCTGACCAAGCCCGTGGAGGTCATCCTCCGAGGGGGCTTCTACGCACTGAGCAAGCCCCTCGAGTTCGCGCCTGCTGATTCCGGCACCGAGGCGTGCCCTGTCACCTATCGCGCCTACCCCGGCGAGAAGCCGGTCATAAGTGGCGGCAGGACGCTGGGTCCCTGGCAGCTCGTCGACGGCGTCAACGGCAAGCTGTGGAAGATGAGCCTGCCGGACGCCAAGACGGGGGGCACGTGGCAGTTCAACGCGTTGTTCGTCAACGGCGAGCGCCGCGTCCGCGCTCGGATTCCGAACAAGGGTTCGTTTCTCCGTACGGACGGCCCGACGGCGAAGGGGGACTCGCGCGGGTTCTACTTCCACAAAGGCGACGTGCAGGAGTGGGACAACCTCCGCGACGTCCTGTTCGTCGCCTACCACTCGTGGGAGACCTCGCTCCACCATGTGCGCGACGTCGACACAGAAGCCAATATCGTCACCTTCCGGGAACCGGCGCCGTGGCCCATGGGGCGCTGGGAGCGACACCAGCGCTACTATGTCGAGAACGTGTTCGAGGGGCTCGACGAGCCGGGCGAGTGGTATCTGAACCGGACAACCGGCACGCTCCACTACTACCCGCGGCCGGGCGAGAAGCCCGACCAGGTCGAGACGGTGGCGCCTGTGGTCACGTCCACGCTGATTCGGCTTGCGGGCGATCCGGAAAAGGGCGAGTACGTGGAGCATCTGCACTTCCGGGGGCTTTCCTTCCAGCACACCAATGCCGATCTGCGGCGGATCCGCAACCCCGGTCAGGGCGAGATCTACCAGCCGGCGATGATCATGGCGGTGGGTCTGCGCCACTCCAGCATCCAGGGCTGCGAGGTCGCCCACACCGGGGCTCACGCCCTCTGGATGGCCTCGGGCTGCGAGGACAATCGGGTTCAGCAGTGCCACTTGCATGACCTCAACGGCGGCGGCGTGTACCTCGGCGGCGGATGGGGCGTCAACGAAGCGAAGCCGGTGCAGCGCATCGTGGTGGACAACAACTTCATCCACGACGGCGGGCACTTGTTCCATGGCGCCCACGGCGTCTGGATCGGTCGCAGTTCCTACAACGGGGTCACGCACAACGAGATCTCCAACTTCGACTACTCCGGGATCTCGTGCGGCTGGTCGTGGGGCTTCCAGCCCAGCTCGGCCAACCACAACAACCTGGACTACAACCACATCCATCACCTCAGCAACGGTGAGGGTCTGAGCGACATGGGGGCCATTTACACGTTAGGCGTGTCGCCGGGGACGACGGAGCGCTACAACCACTGTCACGACATCTTCAACTACGCCAACGTGTCCCACGGCTCCGGGCTGTACCCCGACGAGGGGAGCTCGGAGATCCTGATGGAGAACAACGTGGTCTACCGAGTCCGGACGTGCCCCCTGTTCATGCACTACGGCGCCGACTGCATCGTCCGCAACAACGTGCTGGCCTTTGGCGGGGAGGGGCAGCTCCGGCGCTGCCGTGAAGACAAGCGTTGCCACTACGCGGCAGAAGGCAACATCGTTTACGGCGACGTGCCCGAGATGCTGGTGGGCCCGTGGAAGAACGGCGACTGGAAGGTTGGCCGCAACGTCTACTGGAGCACGGCTGGCGCGCCCACCTTCGCAGGCATGGACTTTGAGACGTGGCAGGTCTTCGGGAAGGATGAGGGCTCGATAGTCGCCGACCCCCTGTTCGTCGACCCGCAAGCGGGGGACTTCCGCCTCCAGCCCAACTCGCCCGCTCTGAAGCTGGGCTTCAAACCCATCGACCTGAGCAACACGGGGCTTCAGGGCGACCCCGCGTGGGTCAACCTGCCCCAGCAGTACCCCAACCGTCCGCGCAACGACATCCCGCCGCCCGTCGAGCCACCGTTCGTCATCAACTTCGACTTCGAAGGCGACGAAGCCGACTTCGAGCCGCTCGACGGCACGGTCGTGCTGGACAAGCCGCACGGCGCTGTCGTGGTCTCGGATGACACCGCCGCCGCCGGCAAGCTCAGCCTGAAGTTCGTCGATGCCCCGGGGCAGAAGTGGAGCTGGGCGCCTCACCTCTACTACTACCCCAAGCCCGAGTACGAGACGGGCAAGGTGCAAGTGTCGTGGGACATGCTCAACAGCAAGGACGCCCCGGCCAGCTTCTACGTGGAAGTGCGCGACTACCGCAACGGCAACCCCTATCTCGTAGGGCCGGCGGTGTCCGTTACGCCCGAGGGGCAGGTCACCGCCAGCGGTCAGGACCTGGGCGCCATCCCGCTGGGCGAATGGGCACACGTGGACCTCAGCCTCGAGCTGGGTCCCGACGCACCCAAGACCTACCGCCTCAAACTCACCGTGCCCGGCGCCGACCCGCGCGTCGCGACGGTGCCCTTCCGCAACGACACGTTCAAGACGCTCACGTGGCTCGGCGTCTCCAGCACCAGCGACGCCGACACCGTGTTCTACCTCGACAACCTGAAGCTGGGCACCGCGGAGCAACTGGCACAGCCGCCCAAGCGACATCCCCGCCGCCAGGCCCGCCAGCGCGGCCCGCGCCCACCCGCCAACGACCAGCAGCTCATGGGAGCCTGGAACTTCGACGGTCAGGATGGGTACCTGGCCGTCGACAGCTCCGGGTACGGGAACGATGGCGACATGATGGCCGAGTGGGTCAAGGGCGCCTTTGGCGGCGCCCTCCTCTGCACGCCGGCCGCGAACAGCGTGACGATCCGGGACGACCCGTCGCTGCAGTTCGGGGCCTCGGACTTCTCCATCGAACTCTGGATCTGCCCCACCCAGTTAGCCATCGCCGAAGACGACGCCCGGCGCCGGTTCATGGACAAGACCGACTTCCCCCGAACCTGGTGGAACATGAACATAACTGCCGAGGGTACGCCCTTCCTCGAGATGACCAACGCAGAGGGACAGCGCTGCGTGAACAAACCCTCCGGCCGCCTCCCCGAGGGCGCCTGGACACACTTGGTGGTGGTGGTCGACCGCGCCAACGCCGAGACGCGCTACTACTTCAACGGCGCCCTGGACAGCGCCCAGAAGATCCCACCCACCTTCACCGGTCCCCTCGATGTCGACGGCGCCGACCTCTCCCTCGGCAGCACCTGGCACCCGTTCATCGGTCTCCTGGACGAGGTCAAGATCTACAAGCGCGTCCTGACGCCCGCCGAGATCAAGGCCAGCCACGACAAGGAGAAGGCAAACCGCACCAGCGCCGCGTTTGAGCTGGTTGGGTGAGGCGGGCGGGACACCGGGCTACGACTAAGCGGCCGCCAACGCCAACGGACGTTGTGCAGGCCGATGAACGAGGCCGGGTCGTCCCCGTCGAAGTGAACGCCGGCAGCATCGGCAAGCTCCGGTCTCGGCGCTGTGCCAATAATTCACTTGAATAATGTGAACGAACGGCTACAATACGACTGATTCTCGTGCAGCCGAGCCACTCATCAGTGTGAAAACGCCCATGAGGCGCGAACTCTACAACAATCTACTGGCGTGGAAGAACTCCCCGAGGAGGAAGCCGCTGCTGCTCAGCGGCGCCCGCCAGACCGGCAAGACGCACCTTCTCACCGAGTTTGGGGAACGTGAGTACGAACAGGTTCACGTCTACAACTTCGAGCAGGAGCCGCTGCTCTCCGGATTCTTCGAGCGGGACCTGAGACCGGAGCGCATTCTGGCCGAGCTGGCGCTCTACCGGGGGACAAGGGTCGAGCCGGAACGACACCTCCTCTTCTTTGATGAGATCCAAGCCTGCAACGGTGCCCTCAACAGCCTGAAGTACTTCCAGGAACAGGCTGGTGAGTACCACGTGGTTGCAGCCGGATCGCTGTTGGGAGTCGAGCTGTCGAAGCCCGGGTCTTTTCCTGTTGGCAAAGTGAACATGGTTCGGCTGTACCCGATGACATTCCTGGAGTTCCTCGAGGGGATAGGACAAGGCGGATACCGTGAGTACCTTGAGAAGCTGGACCGGATCGAGCCACTGCCAGAGGCTCTCCATCGCGAGCTGATCGCGCTACTGCGCGCCTACTATGTTGTGGGAGGGATGCCGGAGGCAGTGGCGGTGTTTGCCGAGTCACGGACGCTCGATCACGTCAGAACCGTGCAGGAGGACATCCTCAACGCTTTCGCCCAGGACTTCGCGAAGCACACCCCGGCCAAGGACATCCCCAAGATGCGCCAGGTCTGGGAATCGCTGCCGGTACAGTTGGCTCGCGAGAACAAGCGCTTCCTGTTCTCAACCGCCAGTGAGAGCGCGCGGGCCCGCGACTATGAAGATGCGTTGTTGTGGCTCGAAGGCGCAGGTCTGGTTACGCGGTCGTTCGTAGTTGAGACTCCCAGGCTGCCCCTGAAGTCATACTCGGACCGGCAACGCTTCAAACTGTACGCGCTCGACGTGGGGCTTTTGGGGGCGCTCTCGCGGCTGTCTCCGCAGGTCCTCGTATCGGGCGACGCGGTGTTCCAGGAGTACCACGGCGCGTTCGTTGAGAGCTACGTGGCCCAGACGCTCTCGGCTGTGTTGCCGGGCGAGCTGTACTACTGGCGGAACCGAAAGAGCACTGCTGAGGTCGATTTCCTCTGCGAGTTCGAGGCGGGCATCGTGCCCTTGGAGGTCAAAGCCGGCGTGAACCCGCGCAGCAAGAGCCTGCGTACAGTGGGAGCGACCTACGCTCTCCGGCCGTTGCTCAGGACGACCTTGCGCAACCTGCGTGTGGACGGAGACATCCTGAACGTCCCCCTCTACGCGGCGCCCCTGTTGCCGCAACTCGCGGCGGTGGCCTTTGAGGCGCAGTGAAGCCGGCAGCACCGCCAAGCTCCGGTCTCTGCAGCGCATCGTCCGGGAGGAGTCGCCTCCCGTGGCGGTGAGGTTCTGTCCCGATCCACCGTCTGCTCTCAGAGAGCGTCGGAGGACCGTCAAGGGAACCGCGAGCTTCAGGCTGCTGTCCCTCCCGAGCGCGATCTTGCGCGTTGACAATGCCCACCCGCCTCGCCCACAATCCGCAGCAGACCCCCAGTACCTTCGTCGCGGCGCCCGAGGAAGCTCCATGAGATTACGCGTGGAGGAGTTGCCTCTCTCCGAGGTCGAAATGCTCTGCCGGCGCCACGAGGTCGGCGAACTGGCCCTCTTCGGCCCCGCTCTGCGCGACGACTTCGGCCCCGGCAGCGACCTCGATCTGTTGGTGGAGTTTCGCCCCGCGACCCGCGTCGGCCTCATGGCTCTGGCCCGACTGCAGCGTGAGCTGTCCTCGTTGCTGGGTCGCCCGGTCGATGTGGTGCCCAAGGGTGGGCTATACCCGCGAAGGTTAAGAACACACCGAAGTGGAAGTTCGCGGAACTTCCCCGGCAGGCGTGCAGCAGACGTAGGACAGAGGGTATTCTCCCAGACGGAGCCGAAGTCGCACCGGGACTTCGGTGTGTTCTTAACCTTCGCGGGTATAACACATAGGCTGGTCCGCCAGTGCGGTGGCGGACACCGGAGCCGCGGACCGTCAACGCCGGAACTTGAAGCCCCCAAACCGCCGAATGCCTCAACCAAGACGAGCCCAGCGATCTTCATGGCTCCCTGAGCTCCTTCGGAAGTGCCCCGTCTCACCGCAGTTCGTACGCCACCAACTCCCCGTCCCCTGCCGCGCAGATCTCCGCGACACCGTCGCCGTCTGCGTCGGCGGCGACGACGTTGGCGACCGGGCCGGCGAGGTCGGCGGATTGCACGGTCTCGCCCTCGCTGTTGACGATTCGCAGGGCGCCGTCGGCGCATCCGATGGCGATGGCGCCTCCGGCGACGGCGAGCTGCAGAGGCGTTCCCCGAAGGGTTTTGCGCCACGCCGCCGCCCCATCCCGCCGGAACGCGACCAAATTCAGGTGGAAGCTGTCGGCGGCGGCCACGAGCAGGTTACCGGCTCCGGTCTTCAGCACGGCGAGGTCGTTCACGAACCCGCCGACGTTGCCGTCGAAGACCTTTCCGCCCTTGCCGTTGCGGACGTAGACGCCGTTCGTCTGCGCGCCGAAGATGGCCTCGGCCACGCCGTCGCCAGTCACGTCTTCGGTTAACGCTGCCGTGGTGATTGGCCCGGGACCGGAGACGGCGAACAGGCGCTTGCCTTCGTGGCTGAGCACGTCCCAGCCGTAGTACTCCTGGCCGCACAGCGTCTCCAACTTGCCGTCGCCGTTGACGTCGCCCAGGGCGCCCTCCAGCCCGGAGTGCTCGATCTCGAAGCTCCACACTTGGTTGCCTTGCCGGTCCAGGCAGTAGTAGTGCCAGTTCTCGCAGGAGAGGACGATCTCGTTGGCGCCGTCACCGTCCACGTCGCCGACGGCGACCCACATGACATTGCCCAGCCGCCCCCAGAACGCCGGGAACTCCTTTCGCCACAGCTCCTTGCCGGTCGCGTCCAAACAGAGCAGCCGCTGACCGTTGGTGCCGACGAGGACCTCGGGCTGGCCGTCACCGGTCAGGTCGCCGGCCGCCAGCGCGTTGATCTGCGCGCCGGTCTCAACAGCCCACAGTTCCTTGCCACGGTCCAGCGCGACCAACCGGCCGTCGCGGCAGCCATACAGCACACAGTCGGCCTTGCCGCCCGTGAGCTTCCCGGCGCACAGGGCGGTCACCGGACCGGTTGCCCAGCGCTGAATGCGCGGGTCGCCCTGAACTCCCGTCTCCGGCTCACCCCACGCGCGGATGCCTTTCAGGAACAACGCGCAGCCCTGCTCCGGTTCGGCATGGACGCGAAGGAACTGCGCCTGCAGCCCTGGCGTGTCGACGGTGTACTCCGGGTAGCTGGGGACCTCGTGCCGCCCGGTCTCGGCGAACGTCTTCAGCTCCTGCCATGGGCCGCCGGCGTTGTCTGCGGCCGAAACCGACAGCTTGCCCAGCCGGTAGCTGATGCCCGCCGCGGAGTTGGTCGTCCACATGGTGCGGACCGCTACCTTCGAGAGGGGTCGCTTCTGCGGAAGCTGAATCGTGACCTCCGCCACCTCGCCTTCCTTCCAGAGCACGAGGCTGTCCCACTGGTATGCCAGCGTCTGCGGGTCGATCTTGTAGTCGCGGGTCCACGTGCTGAATGGGAGCGGGTCGGGGGTGCAGAGGACCCGCGTGCCGGGCTCGGCGGTGACCAGCTTTCGTTGAGGGGGTAGGGGGGCTCGCCAGAGCACCTTGGGGCTTGGGGCCGCTTGGTCACCCGCGCGGTTCGGTGCCGGGGCGGCGACGGGTGCTGCGGCTGTTCGCACCAGGGCGTCGAAGAGGGCGCCGAATGCTGGTGTTGCTTTGAACGGCAGCGCGACTGCCCCGCTCTTCAGGAGGTCCTCGACCTTGTGGTCGCCGACGGTCAGCTTGTAGGCGGTTCCGGCTGCGTCGTCGATGGCGGCGGTGAGCGTGCCGGCGGGTGCGTTGAGTTCAAGCGAACACGGCGAGTCAGTCGCGAGGGCGATGTCTCCCCAGCGGAACCGGGTGGTCTGCCCGAGGGCAACCTCGCCGGACTGCCACACCACCCACTGCACCGCGTCGGTGTCGGGTCCGCCGTCGAAGGTCGGGCTGCCCACACCCACGATTGCGCGGTCTGTGCCGGCGGTCAGCAGCAGCGCCGTCTCAGACAGGCGCCGCGCCAGGGCGGGCGGCTCGCCGGTCTTGTGAGTGCGCACCACGTTCTGGAACGTGTAGCCTTCCCCCGCTTGGAGGCGCGCGGTCTGCGTCTGGTGGAGTTCCTTCACCATTCCGTCCGTGCAGTACGGGTAGCTTCCATAGTAGTTGGCACCGTGGCAATCCAGCAGCTCCCGCACCCAAACCTCGGAGGTGTCGGTACGCGTGAGGGTCATGGACTCGCCGCGCTGGTCGACGGAGAATGCACCGTCAGCGGCAAGCGTCGGGTCGCCCAGCGTCCGCCAGAGGAGGTCGAGGCCGTAGTCGCCTTCCTCGCGCGCCGTCACTTGGTCGGTTACCACGAACACGCCTTCCGTTAGTCGCATCACGTTCCGGCGCCAGTCGAGGCCGTTGTACGCTTGTGTGCGCGTCTGCACCAGGCACGTCTCAGCGAGGTTGGCTTTCAGCTCCAGGGAGGTCAGCGGCGGCGGCGCCCACGACTCGCCGTTGCGCGACACCAGCAGCGTGTTGTGCCGCTGCGGCGCGATCTCGACGTAGTGCCCTTCGGTCAGGAACAGGCGACCGTTGTCGGTGAAGCGCAGGATCGAGTTGCCGTCCTGGTGCCCGTGGCTCAGGACGGACACGCCATCCAACAATAGGTACGCGTCGCGCTCGCCGAAGCCGCTGCGGAACGCCAGCTTGTCGAACGCCTTGTCCTGCGGCGCCATGTCCGGCGACCACTTGGCGGCTTCCGGGTCGCGCTTGGTTGCCGCGGCCACCTGGTACAGCCGCTCGTCCAGCGGGACCGACGCAACGCCCAGCAGCCAGCGCGGTTCCGTTGCCGGTCGGTCATTGGCGAATAGCCCCACCGGCGGCCGGTCGCCGCGCAGGAACCACTTCATCGTGTCGTCCCGGTAGAACCAGTTCGCCTTGTAGAACAGCCCCGTCGGCACGCTGCCGCGCCAGGCGCCGTCATCGCCGAAGGTGCCACCGGCGCCCAAGTTGTCGGAGCAGAGCCTCTGCCACTCGACCTGCTTCCGGCAGTTGCCGTTCTCGAAGTAGGTCATGTCGCCCGTCTTGAGCGCGTACTCGGACAGGAAGTCATTGCCGAGGATGGGGCCATAGGCGTACGAGTCGTGCACCCGTGGCGTCTGCTGACCCAGCTCGATCAGCGGCTGTGCCATCGTCTTCCAGTGGCCGTTGATCCCGTAGTACTTGTCGAAGTAGACGCCGTGCATGTAGAGGCACAGCCCCTGGTCGAGCTGATGCCCGTCCACGATGAGCCGGTCTTTCACGTTCTGCACGTTGCGCCCGTAGCGCTCTTCGTTGCGGACGCCGATCTCCAACAGGCGGTTGACGATCTCCAGCTTCAGCGCGTCCGGCAGCGCCGGGCACTCGTCCATCAGGTCCCAGCCTTCGAGGGTGTTGAAGGTCCACTCCATCGGGCCGTGGGCGTTGGACGCCGGCGAGTCGAGGATCACCCGCCAGATCGCCGCGTACAGCTTCGCCCATTGGTCGTCGCCGGTGAGGTACCAGTTGCGCGCGATGCTCTTGGTGCCCTGCATCGTGTCACGCACCGGGACGAAGGCGTTGGAGTCGACGCGCACCTTGGCCGCCTCGGCCTGCTTGATGAGGCTTTCGTCGGTCGGTCCCGCCGAGGGCACCACGCCTTGGTACCGCGCCGAATCGCCGATCTCGAGGTCCCTCAAGTTGGGCAACGGCTGCTGGCGCAGGTGTGTACTAAACAACTCGACCGCCCGCTGGAGGCCGGCCGGCTCACTGGCGCCCAGCACGATCACGTTCCTTCGGTAGCCGAACGGGTCGTGCACGGTGCGCACGACGGCGCCGGTGTTCCCGACCGCCAGCAGGTTCGTCGGGGAGCCCGCTTCGCACAGGGCGACGTCGTCGTACCAGAGCGTCCCCTCGCCGTGCAGGTACAGCAGCACTCGTCCGAAGTCGGTGCCCGCCGGCACCGTGAACTCATTGACCACTTCCGTCCACTGCCCCACCGGCCCCAGGTCCTTCGCCTCGATGCCCAGGCGCTCCGCTGGCGCGCCGTTCCGGTAGAAGTCAACGTGGAACGTGCCGTGGCCCGTCGGCGGCAGGTCGGCGCGGTACCAGAGCGTCATGCGGTACCGGCGCCCGGGCACGACTTCGAGATTCCGCATCACGCACGCGCGGGCGTCGCCCTCGTGCTCCCTGCCGGCAATCCGGACGCTGTGCGGGCCACTGCGGAACACCTTGTCGTCGAGGTGCAACTCGTGACTCAGGCCCGTCGGCGTCGAGAAGCTCCACAGGTCGGGGAGCCCGTCGTCGTTGGCGTCGCGGTCGAAGCCGGGATCTGCCGCGCCCCTACCCGGATTGACCGAGTCCACGAAGCACAGCCGCATCGCGTACAGGCGGCCGATCAGCTTGTTCGAGGTGCAGTCGCCCAGTGCGAGGCAGTGTTTCTCGCGGAGCACCTCGTCCGTCACTTGAGCGGCCGACACGATTGGCAAGTCGACGCCCTGCGCTGCCTTGATAGCAGCGCGGACCTGCTCGGCAAGCGTCGCCAACTCGTCTCCCTCGCCCGGCACAATCACTGCCGCCGGCTTGCCGGCTGCGACCAGCGTCGTCTCCAGACAGGGGTCTTTCAGCTTGTCGAGGTGCGCCACCGGGGCACCGGTCGCGGGGATGACGGCGGCCAGCAGCGCCCAGGAGAGAGGCAGGTTGAGCGCGGGGGTGCAGTTGGGTCGCATGGGTATCCCTCCATGGGTGGGGCAGAAAGCCGGCGTGTCGTCAATCGTCCGTGACTTCCTGCGGCCAGTTGCCTTTGCGGGCGACGAGGCCGCGGGTCTTCTCGTCGGGCGGCACCGCGAAGAACAAGCTCGCGCACCAGCCGGCTGCCATGGTCACAAGGCAACCGATCAGCGCATACCACAGGAACGAGACCGCAGTTGTGTAGCAGACGAAGCCCAGCACGCAGACACCGACGAGCCAGCCGATCACGGTGCCCGGCCCGTTGGCGCGCTTGGAGAGGAAGCCGAGAAGGAAGATCCCCAGCAGCGGGCCCCCGACCAACCCGACGGCCTTGTTGCTGGCTTCGAGCAGCGTGCCCATCCGTTCGACGACGAAGGCGAGCACGATGACAATGGCGCCGTACCCCACGGTGACAAACCGCGCGAGGCGGATCGACTGGTGGGCATCCGGCTGCGTCTTCGAGAACCGGTTGCGGAAGTCCACCAGCGTGGCTGTGGTCAGGGCGTTGATCCCCGAGGAGATGGTGGACATGGTCGCCGCGTAGATGGCGGCGATGAGCAAGCCGGGCATCCCCGCCGGCAGTTCGTGCACCACGAAGTAGGGCAGGATCTGGTCGGTCTTCAGCAGGTTGGGCGGCGTCGCGCCGGCCTGGTGGTAGTAGGCATACATCAGCACCCCGCTGAAGTAGAAGATCGCCACTACCGGAAACGTCAGCACAAGCTTGAGCCACAGCGACCGCTTCGCCTCGCGCAGGTTGGGCGTGGTCAGGTACCGCTGCACCGAGACTTGGTCGGTCGCCATCTGCACGAGATTCATGAACGCCCCGCCCAGGAACACACCCCAGAAGGTCACCCGGATGGTGGGGTCAAGGCTGAAGTCGAAGAGGCGCAACCGACCGCCCTCCCGGGCGATCTCCATCGCGCTGGAGAACCCACCCGGTACACCCGTGATGGCCGCGATGAAAATCACCACCATCCCGCCCACTAAGACGAAGAACTGAATCACGTCCGTCCAGATGACTGCCTTCATGCCGCCCAACGTTGTGTAGAGCGTGGTCAGGCTGCCGGTCAGGATGATCGTCACCCACAGCGGCATACCCGTGACCGCCTGCAGCGCCAACGCCGGCGCGTACGTCGCCAGCGCCAACCAGATCAGCACGCGGATGATGAACAACCCGGAGGACAGGCACCGCACGGAGACATCGAACCGCTTCTCGAAGTACTCGTATGCCGAGTACAGCCGCAGGTTGCAGAAGAACGGCAGGAACAGCAGCGTCGTGACCGGGGTGGCGATCAGGAACGCCAGCATGACCAGGGAGAAGCTCAGGTCATGCGCGTACGTCTCCGCCGGCGCCCCCAGGTAGCTGATGCCGGAGAACAGCGCGGCGATGACCGAGATGGCCACCATGAAGTAGTTCATGGACTTGCCGGCCAGGAAGTAGTCCTTGACCGTCTTCTGCTCCCTGACAAAGACCACGCCCACCAGCACGGACACGATCAGGTAGACCACGAAGATCAGGTAGTCCTGCCAGCCGAAACCAGTCACGCACGGCCTCCCGCATCTGGAATGCACGGTCCGCGACAGCCGCTCGTCGTTGGCGGCGCGCCTCGAACTGTGCTACTAACCGTCAGAATCTTGTTTTCCTGCGAAGATTCCCGCTTCGTGAACCCTGCACCGTGCCACGTGAACACCGGGGCACGGTCCACGGTAACCGGTGCACGCCGCCCATTGGCTTGGTTGCGGCACTGCCGCGATGGGCATTGTCGGGTCTCACTGATTCGTCGCCGCGCTCACGTTCCATTCCCCGGCGCCAGACGGTTCACGGATCGGCCAACCCGGCAGGACTGAACGGCACGGCGGCAAACTATGGACCCCTGTCCGGCTCGTCCGGCGGGCAAAGGAGGTGAACCACAACCATGAGCCAACAGCAGTTGCGAGTCTTGGTGCTTGGCGCCGGCGACCGCGGCGCTGTGCATAGCCAGGCATGGAAGTCGGTGCCCGGCGCAAGCGTCGCGGAGATTGTCGATGTGGACCTCGACCGCGCGAAGACACTGGCGGAGCAGGCAGGCGTCCCGCGCTGGTCCGCCGACTGGCAGGCGGCACTCGCCGGCACCGACGCGCACATCCTCTCCAATGCGCTGCCGGCCTCGCTGCACGCCGACCCGACCGTCGCGGCGGCGGAGCGCGGGATTCACACCTTCTGCGAGAAGCCGATTGCGCTCACCGTGGCCGACGCCCAACGTATGATCGACGCCACGGCCGCGCACGACGTGCAGCTCGCCTTCTGCTTCCAGCGGCGCCGGATCCCTGCCTATGCCAAGCTCGCCGAGTTGATCCAGGCCGGCGAGATCGGCCGCCCGATCGTGCACCTGCAGGCGTCGGCCGCCGAGATCCGGCCGAAGATCGCCATGCACGACAAGCACGGCAACGGCGGTCCGATGGTGGACGGCTGGTGTCACTTCGTGGACATCATGCGGATTGTGTTCGGTGCCGACCCCGTTCGGGCGTTCGCGCGGGGGTTCGTCTTCGCGAAGGGGCATCCTTCGCTGGCGCCGATCAAGGAACTGGCAATCGACACGGCGTCGGTCCTCGTCGACTTCGCGTCAGGCGACCTCATGTCGGCCACGTGGACGTGGGGCATGCCCAAGGGCGTGCGGCTTTCGCTGCTGGGGGAGACGCTGCTCGGCCCCAAGGGCGCAATCAGGGTCGGGCAGAAGCAGATCACGTTGATCCGCGAAGGCGGCGAGGAAACCGTCATCGAGTGCGCCCCCGTCGGCGCCCCGGATCCCACCCACCTCATCGTTCGCGACTTCGCCGAGTGGGTGCGCGGAAACGGCCAGTCCGACATCACCGGCGCCGAAGCGCTCGTCTCGCTGAAGACCTCGCTCGCGGTGCTGGAGTCCATCGAGAGCGGGGAGCCGGTGACGCTCCAGTAAGGGACGCCCCACCATCCGCAGAAGTGCGCCGATGCGGAAAGCGCGCAACTTCGTGCAGACGGTACTTGACAACTCCCCGAGAGGGGCAGTATAATGCGCGCCGTTCCCGCAGTGGTGGCGAAGTGGATGGCGCGAGACAAGCCGGAGAGGTGTGCCTACCGTGAGTAGGGCCACGACTTTTACCTTCCTTCTGTTTGTGGCGCGTCTGGCGTACGGCGCAGACGCCCCGGCCCCAATGGCCGTCGGGCGCGACTTGGTGCTCGTGGTCGAGCAGACAGAACCGCCGATGGTGCGGGTGTCGGTGGACGTTGACGGTCGCGCCATTGCAGAGCGGGCGCAGACGCCGTTCGTGTTCCTGCTGAAGGGCCACGACTTGGGTGAAGGGGCGCACCTCCTCTGCGTGCGTGGCGGCGCAGCGGCAGAAGGGCGCCAGTTGGGCTCCGTCCAAGTGTCCGTTGTCCCGGACTGTCTCGATGTCACAAGGAGCCTGTGCGTCCTCGTCAGCAAGGGCGAAGTCCGGTGGACGCCACCCACCGCGCAGTTGCTTGCAGCCCTGGGGAATAGCACCGAACCGTTGCGGCTACTGGCCCGGGGCTGCGCGCAGATCGGCGATCAAAGAGAGCTGTGGGATGTCCGGGGGCTCTTGGAGAAGGAATTGGAGGCATGGGCCGGGGCAGTGTTCATGCTCGCTCAGCGTCTGGCGAGCGCAAAGCCGCCTCGGGCCATTGAGTTGCTCGTCGCCTTCACGGAGGTGGACGCGGAGACCTCGCTCACGCCGAAGGCGCTCCAACTCCTGGCCCAATTGTGTGACGCCAGCGGCCAGTATGACCGCGGGATCGCAGCCTGCAGGCGACTGCTGGAGAAGTACCCCGACAACGAGTTCGCCGGCGCGGACGCGCTGCTGCGCATGGCGTATTGCCTGGACCACAGCGGCCGGCGGAGCGAAGGCATAGAAGTGCTCGAGCAGGCGGTCCGGGAACACGCGGACAACAATCCCCGCGCCGCCGCTGTGGCGAAGGCGGACTTGGCGTTCACCAGGGACTTCCTGCTGGGCGACCTGCCGGAAGCCATTCGGCTCACCCGGCAGGCGCTTACTGTGTTGCCCAGAGGCGACCCTGCTCGGATCACGCTCCAGGCGAGAATCGGCATGTACTACTCCGGGCTGAAAGACTATGGGCAGGCCCTTGTGGAATACGGCCAAGTGCCGCCCGGCCGAGGAACCGACCCTTCGTGGGCATACGACTGCCGCGTCTTCGTGCCGGCGGGGATGGCTCGCGCCTTGGATCAGCTCGGCCGGGCCACGGAGGCGCGGCAGGTTCTGGAACACGCCACGGAGCGCTACGCTGACGACGAATGGGTGGTGCGGCGGCTGCGGCTGGAACTCCGCCGCTACCACAAGAGAGGTGGGCTGGCGGACGAATGAGACCGGGAATCACACGCCCCTCTGCTTCTGGTGGTGACAGCTCGGGGAATGCCGGGTGGGCAGTCGCTCGCCGCTCACGGGCGAGGGCGGCTGGGTACCTCGCGCTGCTTACGTGCGTCGCCGCTCCGCCGATGCCCGCCGAGGAGGCATCGCCCTCCGAAGGCCAGGTCGCAGCGGCCGTCGAGATCGTCCTTGCGAAGCAACGACCGAAGTGGAGCGAGGGAGACCGGGGGCGTTTCGCCCGGGAGGTGACGACGCACTTCTTCGAGGTGATGCCGCCAGAGTCGCTCTCCCGCAGAGCGAAGGAGTTCCAAGAGGCCTTCGCCCAAACAGCCGGGTTCACAGGCGAGGAACTGCGCACCCCGAGTATGCTCCCGTACGACATCGCTCAGTTCAAGTGGAAGCTTGACCTGTGGAGCATGCGGGGCGACATGGCACCGGAGGAGCAGGAGAGGGTCCTCCAGCAACTCAGCGCGATCCTGGAGTGGGGGGCCACCGAGGTGCGACGCGCCAAGCCCGGCCTCGGCGACGACCAAGTGCAGCAAGCGTTGCGGGAATCCCTCCGCGAGACTGCCGAGCTGTCCCGCAATCCACTTTCCCGGGCGTACAAGCGCGTGCTGACGGACGAGCAGGTGAACGGGGTGAAGGGGACATTCAGGGCTCGGTTGACTCGACCCGAACCGTTCGTCAGCCGAGGACCCGAACCGCAGACTGTGGGGCTCTTGAGGCGCCTTGCTGCGGGTATCGCCTCAGCGACGCAGACAGTGACGCCGAGAGCCGTGAGTGACTTGGCGCATAAGGTCAGTGTGGAAAGGAGGGAGTTGCTGGATCAGGAACGCGAGCGTCGCGAAGCCGAAGCTTGGACCGCACAGGTATCCCGTGTCGCGGAGAGGTTGGAGCCTTTCGAGTGGCTTGGGGCTGTGGCCGGTCAGCTTCTGTGGGCGCTCAAGGGGGAGGATCCGTGGACTCTCGGCTTGTGGTAGCCGAGGCGTCGACCAACTGCAATGACGGAGGTGCGAATCGTGTGCCGTTTGAGACTGCCCATATACGTTGGAATTCACACTGTCGGTGCGCTGGTGGCATTGGGGACCGCGTGTCTTGCGCAACCTCCAGAGCCGCCGTACCCGCACTATTCGGAGCGTTGGTTGAAGTGGTACAGCAACGGTCTTACGGAAGAGAAGGCCGGGTTGGAGGCCTCGGTGTTCACCTACAGGTCGGGTGGCTACGTGGAAGCCCATGGCGACACGAGCTACAACTCGGACCACCACTCCAGTTCTGCTCATGGGTACTGCTCGGCCATTGGTCTTCTGGGAGGGGTCGACTGGACAGGGGATGAGGAGCATCCCCCCGCGTCTCCAGTGACCGTTACCTACAGTGGCACAGCACAAGCGACAGCCCTTGCTTTCGCGGAAGTGTCCAGTGAGTCCAAGGAAGACGAGGCAACGGGGCATGCCGACTCCGGGTTCGGCGTCACCATCTCATGGATTGCCGAGAACGGGCAGCCCCAGATCGATATTGTCCCCTTCAACGATGACGCGGCGGTCAAGACGATTACCGTCCCACAAGGCAGCACGCACAAGGACAGCGGCAACGATGTCACCGGGTACCAGAGCTTCTCCCACCAGGTGATATCCTGGGGAGATACGTGCATCTCCCCACGGACGGCTGCGAACGCTGAGCCTCTACGTACAGGGGACTTCGATCCCTGCGGGAGTTCTGGCACTGCCTCAGCCTCGATCTCGGTGCAGTGGACATGGTGATGGCCGCAGTCCGAACACAGATCCATTTCGCCCACTACAAGAGGCGGCGAGTGAGGGCCCTGGCGCCGGGTATGTCCCGTTGCGCGGCGTTTGCCGCAGTACTGCACTGCTGCTGCCCGTGCGGTGCCGCTGTCCCGCCCGGAGTCCGGGACATCTCCGTTGAGGTGGAGGTTAGAGCAGCCTGCACGCCATGGTTCGACGGTCGGGTCGAGAGGGAAGGCCGTGCGGTCTTGCCGGCGCGGATGTGCCTGTCCCTGACTGTCAAGGCACCGGAGAGGGCGCGTTTCGACATCCTTGAGAGCGAATGCGCCAACAACGACTGGTGTACGATGCAGCTCTTCCGGGGTTCTGCATTCGCCTACGACGGGTCGCGGACCTCCTCGTGGTTCGCCCTGAGATCGAGCCTCCTACAGCACGCCCTCCCGCCGCCCGCGTCGGAGAGGAAGTACGCGAGCCGGAGTAGGTCCTACTGGGGGGAATCGATCTGGTCGGTCGTGCGCGTGCTCAGTGCTGGGGGCCCCATCGGTGTCGCTGCCGGAGACAGAGATGAGTCTGGGTCCGGAGCCGTTGGGTTGCCGTCCGGCTTGACGACGCTGAGCGGTCGTGAGGCGGCGCAGGTGCGTCTGTCGCGGCCGCTAAGCAATGGTGCTGGGGTGACCGAGATCGTCGACGAGGAGGGGCAGGTCCTCGCTCGAGGCGAGGCGGAGGCGGCCACCGGTGGCTCTGGCGAGCCCTCCGCCAGGACCGTGCACACCGAGATCACCGAGGGCTTCGCGCCTCACTTGGTGCGTGCCGTTCCCGCAAACCCCAAGGACCCGGGCGCCGGAGTAGCCGCCAGTGGCGCGAAACCGGTCCAGGTCCGTACACTGCGGTGCTGGTTCGACGGCCGGGCAGTGGACACCGAGCTGACGCGCCTCCCCGAAGGCATCTGGGTCCCCAAGCGCGTCACCGTCAAAGACCTCAAAGGCAACCTCCGCGTCACCGCTGAGTTCTCCAACTACCGCGTGAACAGCGGGATCCCGGACTCGTTCTTCGATCTCAGCACGCTGGAGGCTCAGGCGGCGAAGGCGGAGGCCGCGAAGAAGGAAGCTGGCGGGAAGTAGGGAGGTTCCCACCGAGCTGTGCGGGCCGCTCCATCATTGTCGCGGCTCGGATTAGCGGGGCTCGGATGGGCGAGTTGCGGGGCCAAGGAGGACTCCGTGGAACCAAGCCCTGGCGGGTACCGTCCCGCGCGTATCGCCGCAATGCTATCGTGCCTCGGCGTGTGCGTCATCTCGGCACGCGCTACCGAGGTCGCGGTGGTCCGCGGCAAGGGAGACCGGGGACCGTTTGCGCGGGCGGTGGAAAGCGCGCTGCAAGGGGCGGGGATTGAGTTCGACACGATCAAGGTCGGCGAGGTCTCGACTGCGGTCCTGCCGAGCTATCGCGTCCTTGTCCTCCCCTATTTCTCTCAGGCCTCGCCCGAAGAGACGCAGACGGTCTGCGCGTACGTCCAGTCAGGGGGCAAGCTGATTGCCTTCTTCCGGCTCCCGGAGGAGTTGTGCCAGCTTCTGGGTGTTTCGCTGGGACCGTTCCTTCAGGACACGCCTTCTCATCCGTTCTACGCCGCGCGCTTCGCGCCGGGCGAGCTGCCGGGGCTGCCCGAGCGAATGGTCCAGGAGTCGTGGAATATCTTCACTGCGTATCCCACCGGGAACACTCGGGTGATCGGCGGATGGGTGGACGCCGCGGGAGCGGACTCCGGTCACCCGGCGGTCTTCGCGAACGACAACGGGTTCTTCATGAACCACGTGCTCACCGCCGACGAGGCGCGCGCGAAGAGCGAGTTTCTGCTGGCGCTCATCGGTCGGTTCGTCCCGGAGCAGTGGGAGCGGTCCGCGCGCAAAGCCCTCGGGGATTTCGGCAAAGGCGAGCGCTTCACTTCCGTCGATAGCCTGCGGCAGCGCATCCGCTCCCGGCGCGCGGCAGGCGGGCTGGCGCCGGACGCCGGCACGCGAGCGGAACAGCGAGTGGACGAAGCTCTGGCGCTGAAGGCTGTGGCCGAGGGGCTGTGCGTCGAGGGCAAGTTCCCAGAAGTGTTCGCGAAGGCGCGGAGCGCCTCCGATACGCTGACCTCCGCGTACTACCTGCTGTTCCCCTCTCGCGACGAGGAACTACGGGGCATGTTCGTCTCCAGCCCCAACCCGGCGCCGGACTGGAAGACCGTCTGTCAGACGCTGAAGGCGTGCGGCTTCAATGCCGTCTTCCCCTATGTGGGCAGCGCCGGCATCGCTCACTACCATTCGCAATCCGTTCCGACCTCGCCGCTGGTGACCGAGGGCGCTGACCCGCTCGCGGAGTGTCTTGCCGCCGCTCACGACGCCGGGCTGAAGGTATTCGCCTGGGACAACCTGTTCAACGTGAGCGACGGCGACGAGGGCTTCCGCGCGCGGATGGAGGCGGGCAGGCGCCTCGTCCCCGGCGTGACCGGGGAAGCCAGTGCGTACCTGTGCCCGACACAGCCGGAGAACCAACAGCTTGTTGTGGACTCGTGCCTGGAGCTCGTCCAGGGCTACGCGGTTGACGGTCTGTTCCTGGACTACCTCCGCTACCCCTACCGTCCGGGCAGTCGCCACTGCCTCTGCGCCGCGTGTCGCCGGACCTTCGAGGCCGAACGAGGCGCTCCTGTGGCGAACTGGCCGCAGGACGTGATCAAGGGCGAGCTGGCCGACCCGTTCAACGCGTGGCAGCAGCAGACCATCAGTGCAAGGCTCGGGGGTCTGCGAACGGCTCTGCGGGAAGCGCGTCCCGGTCTCGTGGTCTCGGTCGCCGTGTTCGGCTGGCCCGACGCACGGAAGAACGTCGCGCAGAACCTGTCCGCGTGGCTCGACGCCGGAAGCGTTGATCTGCCGATCCTGATGAACTACACCGACTCCGCGAGCTTCTTCAGCAAGCTGGCGGAAGGAGAGGCGAAGGAGATCGGCAACCGGGTCCCCTGGTGCACCGCCCTCGGCGCCTTCTCCCACGCCGCGCAGTTCGCTTCGCCCGTCCCGCTGATCGACCAGATCGAGTTGACCCGCAAACATGGGGCCGGCGGGTTTGTGGTCTTCAAGCTGAACCACACGCTGCTGAGCGAGTTCCTGCCGGCGCTGCGGGAGGGCGTGACGGCGACGGACGCGCGGCTGCCGGCTCCTCGGGGCTGACGACGGCCGTTGAGGGTGCAGCCGGTTGGGTCGGGGAGTGGACTGGTGGTGCCTCGGGCATGTCTGACGGCAGGTAATCGGCAGACGCCGCCGAATACCCTTTGCGGCAGCCCGTGGCGTTTGGCGCGCCGTGATTGCATCCCCTTTGGGGGCGACATTTGCCCTCTGCCCTGAGGAGCCACATGACTTATACTACCCACCGTCGCCCAACCCGCCCCGTCCGCGTGGGCAGTCTGTTCATCGGCAGCGATCACCCGGTTGTAGTCCAGTCCATGATCGTCGAGCGCACGCGCGACGTGGAGGCTTCTGTCGCCGCGATTCGGCGGCTGCACGAAGCGGGTTGCGAGCTGGTTCGCGTCACGACGCCGACGCTGAAGGACGCGCAGGCCGTCGGCGAGATCCGGCGCCGGCTGGAAGCTAACGGGCTCGACGTGCCGCTGGCTGCCGACGTGCACCATCAGGGATCGACCATCGCCGTGGAGACGACGAAGCATGTCGACAAAGTGCGGATCAACCCCGGGCTGTTTGTTCACAAGCGCGCCGCCGCAGACCGGGACTACACGCGGGAAGAGACTGCAGCGGAGTTGGCTGAGATCGAGCGGCAGCTCCTGCCCGTTCTCGATGCCTGCAAGGCGCACGGCACAGCGTTGAGAATCGGCGTCAACCACGGGAGCCTGTCGGACCGGTTGATGCGCACCTACGGCGACACGCCGGAAGGCATGGTCGAGTCGGCGCTGGAGTTCGTGCGGCTCTGCGAGAAGCACGACTTCCGGGAGTTGGTGATCTCGCTGAAAGCCGCCCGCGTGCCGATCATGGTCGAAGCCAACCGGTTGCTGGCCCGTCGGATGGACGTGGAAGGAATGGCCTACCCGATCCACCTCGGCGTCACCGAAGCCGGCGACGGCGAGTACGCCCGCATCAAGTCCACCGCCGGCATCGCCACACTGCTCGCGGAGGGCATCGGCGACACCATTCGCGTGTCGCTCACCGAGGACCCCGTCAACGAGATCCCGGTCTGCTACGACATCCTCCAGGCGCTGGGCTTGCGGAAGACCAAGGTGGAGTACATCGCCTGCCCCTCGTGCGGCCGGACGCAGTTCGACATCGGCAAGGTGTTGGCCGAGGTCCGCGACGCCACCCGGCACCTCGTCGGTCTCGACCTCGCCGTCATGGGCTGCCTCGTCAACGGCCCCGGCGAGATGGCCGATGCCGACTACGGCTACGTCGGCAGCTCCCCCGGCGTGATCGCCCTGTACCGGGGTCGCGAATGCGTCAAGTCAAGGGTGCCGCAGGAGCGCGGGGTCGAGGAGCTGATCGACTTGATCAGAGCGGACGGGCGGTGGCAGTCAGCCAACCAACCTGACGCTTTCCACACTTGACCGTGCTCGGCAGATCGGCTATCCTGCGTTCCAAGACCCGGAACACCGCAGTGGCGCCCGGTGTCTGCGCTCCCGACCCGCGGAGGTCGGGCGGCCAACGTCAACCGTGCAGGAGGTGTTATCGACTTGGTACCGGGGCTTTCCCAGACCGCACGCGGCAGGCTGTCGACGTTGCCTGCCGCGGATATTGCCCTACAGGGAGGTTCGTTGTTATGCGATCACAATCCAGGAAGAGCGCGTTCACCCTCATTGAGCTATTGGTGGTCATCGCGATCATCGCGATCTTGGCCGCCATTCTGTTCCCGGTCTTCGCCAAAGCCCGCGAGAAGGCCCGGCAGACAAGCTGCCTGTCCAACCTGAAGCAGATCGGGCTCGGCAGCGTGATGTACGCGTCGGACTACGATGAGGTATTCCAAGGATGGATGACCCGCTGTTGGTCCGGGGGCAACGACGACTCCCACCCGATCAAGCTGCAGCCCTACCTCAAGAACAAACAGGTGTTCGCTTGCCCCTCCCAGCAGCAGACCGCCAACTTCCGCAACTGCTGGGATGGGAACGTCATCGCCGAGTTGGGATACGGGTTCAACGAGTGGATCTCCCACGCCGGCAATGAGACCAATGGCAGTTGCACGTGCTCCTCGGCCAAGAAGGTGAGCTACTGGCCCAAGACGGCTGAGACGCTCCTGTGGGCCGACAGCAAGTGCGGCATGATCTGGGGCGAGTCGCCGGAAGGCATCATCCATCGCGTCGCCTGGCCCGACGCCCCCGGCGGTGCAGGCGGAATCTGTGCGTGTGCCGGCGGAGGCATGCCGCCGATGGATCAGCGGGAGAAGTGGACGCGACACAACGGTGGCTCCAACCTCGCCTTCGCCGATGGGCATGCGAAGTTCTTCACCGCCTCGAACTGCAAGTGGAAGCGCTTCGGCGGCCCCATCATCGGCGCGCCGAGTGAACGGAACTCGTAGTTTTGTGTCGGGTCAGCCTGTTGAGGCGACCCCGGCCCCGCAGGCCAGGCGCAGATCGGGCTGCGACCGCGGCAGAGATCGACCTCCCCCCAGCTTGGGAAAGCTGGGCCACTGGGGGGAGGGTTCGGGATTGCCCCGTGGGCGGTGTCAACCGCAGTTTGGGTCCGACACCCCGGTGCCATCCATGGCCCAGTATAGGGCGGCCGTTGACGGTCTGACTCCCCGCCCCGTTCTACACTGTTGGCGGCGCAACACCCGCCCCCTCCGCCAGCTTCCGACGGAACCGCCCCAGCACACCCACTGTGACGCGGTCGTTTGCAGCCCTCGGAAAACAGGTGGGCGTTCACGCCGAGAAACAGTAGTTTCACGGACATACAGTCAGGGCTGCGAGGATCACAATAGTGCCTGTGGTGTCCCTCTCCGGCACGCGAAGCCCGTCCGTGCTGCCGGGAGGACCGCCCTACCCAAGTACCCGCCCCCAGCGAGAGTGAGCTGATCGAAGATGAGCACCAATGGTCGCCTTTGTCCCGGTGAAGCGGTCGTGGTCACCAACGAGAGAGGGACCATCCTGTCGGTCAGCCCTGTTTTCGAGCGGTTCACGGGGTTCAACCGGTACGAGGTCGTCGGTCAGCGCCTGCGGGTCAACGCGAAGGCGCCGTTCGGCGACAGCTCTGCCGACCAAGCGGCAGCCTGGGCCTGCCCGACCAGCGAGTGCACTCAGACGGGGATGGTCTGCTACAGCAAGAAGGACGGCACGCCCTTTCAGGTGACGGCCATGATCTCGCCTCTGCGCGGCGCCGTGCCCCGGTGCGGGTCAGTGTGTCCGCTTGACCGGGCTGGAGGACTGCCAGCCGGATCGCGAACCGCCCTGGTTCTGCGGGCTGTGCCAGGCAGGAATGGTCGGTGCAACGCAGTGAGCGCTACCAGTAGAAGACCGCTCGGGGCGGGGAACGCCACAGGAATCGCGCTTGACCGCGCCCTCTGCCCGTCGGGAGTGATTCCCTGTTTCGCGTAGAACTGGCCGTCGGTGATGCTGATCGTCTTCGTGTTGGTCTTCTTGTCGGTCAGCGTGAACGAGAAGGTGCCGGCACAGGCGGTACTGCTGAACTGGGTGACACGGATGGTGCCGGCGGTGGCGTTGTACTCGGTGTCCTGGGCGTCCCAGCCCTTGGCCCACGGGTGAGGCGTGGTCGCCGAAACCGTCGCAGTCACCGGGACAGTCGTGGGCTTCTCCAGACCGAAGTACAGGGAACCTTCGACGAAGGTGCCTTGCTTGGGGACGCCGGTGAAGGTGAACACGGAGACGGTTTCGGGGTCCGGCTGCCGGGGGGTGTCGAAGACAAAGTAGACCTTGTACTCGCGGGCAGTACCGTTCTTTAACCACCGCGCCGTCCCTAATGTGAGCGCGGGCGTGCCGGGGACGACCACAAGTGACGACCCCGCAGTCGAGCCAGTCCCCCCGCCGCCACCTCCACACCCGGCCAGAGCCGACAGCAGTACCAGCCAAGCGCCCTTCGCCAGCAAGTGCCTCACCATCTTGTCTCCTCCTTCAGCCTGGCGGCTCCTGCCGCCGCCTCATTGTGCGACCTCAGTAGTTCCGCGTCTGCTGGGCCACGATCTTGTTGCCGCTGTCGAAGATCCGGGCCAGCGCCCAGTGGGCGTTGGACTCGCCGAGGGTGCGGGTGATCTTCAGCGAGTGCTGACCGTCGGCCCCGATCTGCGCCCAGTTAGCGCCAGCGGCCTGGACCTCTCCGCCATTGCGCTTCCGGTGTGATAGGTAGACGCGCCCTCCCTGGGGGACGCCGGTGAAGGTCGCATTGACGGAGTAGGTCGAGCCCTTCCGCGGCACCGCCGGGGAGGTGCTGAGAGCAATGGCGGGCTTGGCGGGCGGTGACGCCTCGCTGCCCGCTTGGTCGTCGTCGCTCCCGGAGCCCGGAGGGCCGATGGAGTCGGCTTCGAGGTTGACGCGCAACTCGTTGGGGCCGATGTTGATCTGGCCGTTGTTCTCAATGTCGGCGGTCACCAGATTGCCGGGGAGGCTCTTGAGTACGCCGAACTCCCACGTACGGACGAATGCCCTGATCTGAACCCGGTTGCCGGGCGACTGGGTGGGCGGCTTCAGCAGTTTCTCGAGGCGGTCGTGTAGAGGAAGCCCTCCAAGTCCTGCTGGTTTCCGGGCGCGCCGCCGTTCTTGAATACCTCGCAGTACTGGCAGGTACGCGGCCCACGCTCCTGAGCACGCGCCGAAGATTGCCGGCGTGCCGGCATCGATTACCGGCACCAGAAGCGCTACGGTGGACAGGCTGGTACAGATCCCGATGCCCATGTGCGGGTAGTTTGTCACGAAGGTACAGGTGAGCCCGTGGATGTCCGAGAAGTTCGCCAGCACTTTGCGCAGCGCGACGGTCGGCAGAGAGGGCGTGTCCACCGGCACGGCGGCTTCGTAGATGCCGGTGCCCACGCGGTAGGCGGTGTAGCGATCGTTGTAGTCGGCATCGGCACTGGCGAGGGCCAGGAAGACGGTGGGCACCTTGATGCTGGAGGGAAGGGTGGGGTCGAAGGGATTGCCTCCCTTGAGCACGCGGACGCGGGTTTTCTGCGTTGCCCTGGAGGCGGCGCGAGGGACCAACGTCGCCTCGGGGATGCCCAGTTGCCGGTCGCCGTCGCCAAACGAAGCCCGGCTCTTGTCGGCAGGCTCTTGACCGGTGTTCGGGTCGACGACAGTCGTAACGCTCATTGCGCCATCGGGCGTAGTGGCGGTGACGGCGACTTCGGTAGCGGAGAGCCAGTCGAGCGCGAAGGTCGTGCCGTCATCCCCGATGAGCCCAACGGGGCGCCCATTCTCGTCGAGCATGATCTCGGTGGAGGCCCCCGAGGCGTTCTTGACGACTACCGAGTCGATGCTTGTGGGCGTGCCCTCGGCATCCTTGGCCCCGAAGTAGGTCACCGAGGAGCCGTCGGCAGCGTTCGCCACCAGGATCATCCGGCTGTCTGCAGAATCCGCAACATCGACACTGAACGTGTTGGCCGGGGGATTGCCGCCCCCCGCAGGAGCACCGCCACCCCCTCCACCGCAGCCCACCCAGAGTGCGACGGCTGCAACCGCAAAGCCTCCCAACAGAATCCTGAGCACCTTCATGTTCGCAACCGCCCTGGCAGATGGTGTGCGGACTTGGTGCATGGGGCCGCACTCTTCACGACTCGAAGGTCCCGAGTGCGGCGCCAACTGACAGCGGACGACATACCAGCCCTGGAGCGCGAGGCCTGCCTCAGCTCCACCCGACTCCCGACGTCTGCCGGGTTCGGAGCTGCAGAAAACCTCTGGCCTGGCGCCAAAGGATACCCCAGGGCCGTCCCGGAAACCCCACGTCTCGCGGCGACTTCTCACGGCTCACGCGGACGGCGGGGTATACTCGTACACGCTCAGCAGCGCACCAACCGTCGGCGGCTGGGTGATCCCCGGGGAGTGCCCTTCTATGAAGCGCGACGACAACACCGGCGGTCAGCGTTGGCTGATCGCCGCCCTCCTGCTCACCACCGCGGTGACCACCTCTGCGGAACTCAAGGAGAACCCAATGCCCAACCGCGCCCCCGAGAACGTCTACACCGGCGACCTCATGCGATTCCCTGGCCCCTACGGCTTCTGGCAGGGGAAGGCGGGGATCATCCTGGTGACCGACGACGAGTTGGAGACGCTGGCGACCGACCCGGACAAGGAGATCGACCTGTCGCTGACCTTCGACAAGCACCAGGACAGCCTGCGCAAGCTGTGTGAGCGCGCGCAGGCGGCGGGGCAGCGGACGCTGCTGCTGTCGTTCGACCATTTCTTCAAGCAGTACCGCCCAGGAACCGACAAGCCACGACGGCTGATGCCGGACATGGACCAGTACATCGAGCGGATCGCGAAGGTCAGCAAGTTCGCCGCCGGCTACGGGTTGGCGATGGAACTGAGCCTGCTCAGCCCCCTGGAGATCGGGCCGGGCTACCGCCAGCGCACGGGCGAGTCGGGCCTGTGGATGCACTACCGCAAGGGCTTGCGCGACCCGCAGACGGGCGCGTTCAGCGTGCAGCTCTGGCGGCAGCAGCAGTGGTGCAACAACAAGGGACCGGTAGCGATTGAGGACGCGGGCGTGCGCGTGTTTGCGTTCCGGGAGCGGGCGGTGGGCGGCACGCCGTACCTGGCAGTAGACCCGGCCGGCGTGGCCGAAGTGTCTGAGGGCGTCCAGGTGGAGGCCTTTGAGGGCACGACACAGCAGCACGGCGACTTCCGCTCCCAACGCATTCGCGTCTTCGGCAAGGGGCACACCGACGTCGGGCCGCTGGACCGGGTGCTGGTTGTGCAGCAGTATCGAACGCCGGAGATGGACTACTTCAGCGACAAGGCGCTGCCGTTCCTGAAAGACCTGGCAGACCGCTACGTCGGCGCGGGCGTGCGGTTCAACGCGCTCTATTCTGACGAGATGCACATCCAGCAGGACTGGAGCTACTTCAACCATCACGACAACGGCGAGTTCGCCGTGCGCTACGTCAGCGAGGGCTTCCGCAAACGCTTCGCCCAGCGCTACGGCAAGGAGTATGAGGACTTCGCCAAGTACCTCGTCTACTTCTGTAGCGGTCAGGAAGAGGCGCGCGACGACCTGCAGGCGAAGGCGGGGCTGAGCCACGTCTTCGGTCCCGCGCCCGAGGACATCCGTCGCACGGCGCTGTTCCGGGCACGCTACTACCGGATGCTGCAGGACGACGTGGTGGACCTGTTCGTCGAGGCGAAGCACTACCTGGAAGGCAAGCTGGGCTATCGCCTGGAGTCGCGCGCCCACGCGACTTGGGCGGAGAGCCCTACCATCGACAAGTGGGAGACTGGCCAGGACCGGCACGCCCGCAACCAGTATGAGTACACCTCCAACTTCGTGTGGTCGGACACCGTGCACCAGGCAGCCGCCGCCTGCCACGACTACTTCAAGTGGGGCGAGTTCCTCACCGGCACTGGCAACGACCACGCCGAGTGCGGCTGGCTGGACCGCGACTACTACGGGCTTGCGCTGGGCTGCTCGACGGGTATCGTCAACGAGATCCCCTACTCATACGCCGCTCACTGGGGCAGCCCCAACGAAGTCTCCGCCCGGCGAAGCTGGTTGCAGACGGCTTACGGCGATGCCGGCTCGGCGGCGCACGGGATGGTGCAGGGCATGGTGCACCGCGACGTGCAGGTGCTGATGCTCTATCCCCTCGACCTCGTGAGCGTCGATGAGCGCTTCGGCTCGTGGATGACCCAGTACGGCTACGCCAACTACCTCACCACCGCGAAGCTGCTCGAAATGGGCACGGTGCGTGATGGCGCGGTGGAAGTTGCCGGCCGGCGGTTCACCACGTTGGTCGCGCTCTTCGAGCCGCACCCACCCAAGGCGCTGCTGACGGCGATGCGCGAGCTGACCGACCAGGGCGGCCGCGTGGTGTGGTCTTCGACGCCCCCGCTGCTGGACTGGGAAGGCGACAACTGCCTGGCAGAGTGGCAGGACCTGTTCGGTGTCGACTACGCGGCAACCACCGCGCCGGGCTGGATCGCGCCGGGGAGGCGGGCGACGTTTGAGGGCGCGCTTGCGGGCGTCGAGCCGCAGACGATCCTGACCGATCTGCTGGTCGATCACGTCTACGCCGTGGCTCCGCGCGCGGGCGTCTCCGTAGTTGCCCGCGTCGCCAAGAAGAGCGCCGGCACCCAGCGAACGACGCCACGCGGAGGCAGCCTCACGTTCCTCGGCTTCCGCCCGCGCGACGACCAGTCGCAGAGCCTCGGCTACGACGAGCGCACGTGGTTCGACGTGCTGAGCAAGCTCGGGGTCTACCCGCCCACCGGCAAGTTCGCCGACGTGAATGACAACACGGAAGTCCTGTCGCGCACAGGCGACTACCTCTGCTGCCGCTTCCCCAACGGCGCCATTTCCATCGCCCCGCATCTGCGGACCTACGAGGAGAACTGGCCCGGCGGCTTCGGCCGGCGGGAAGAGGAGGACAAGCGCGCCCTCGCCGAGAACCCGCCGCCGCCGCGCGAGATCAAGCTCACTGACTTCAAGGCGGGGGGGCACACGGTGACCTACGACGGTCACGGCCCGGTGACATTTCGCGTCAATGGCGCCGGCGAGTTGATCGGCTTCTCCGGTCACCAGTGCAGCGAGATCACCGTGGATGGCCGCACTTGGAAGATGGCCGACCACCGGATGAACACCGTGTCGTGGGCGCCGGTTCCGCCCGAGTGCCGCGTCGACCGCGGCGCGGTAGCAGCACTGCGGCTGACCACCGACGCGCCCTGCGAGATCCGCGTGCCAGCAGCCGGGCTGCCCGACAAGGTTGAGGCAGTCCTCCAGGGGGCGCAGCTCGGCAGCCGCGGCCAAGCAGTGGAGTCGCGTCGCGACGGCGACGCGCTGCTGATCAAGATGCCTCCGTACCACGAGGGTGGGATGGTCTTCGTCGTCGCCAATGACTGACCACCACCCGCGCCGGTGTGAGAAGGAAGTCGATACCACTGTGAAGATGATGAAGGCGTTGGTCAAAATGAAGCCGGAGCAAGGGCTTTGGCTCCAAGACGTTTCGGTTCCGGACGTCGCCATAGACGACGTGCGCATTCGCGTTCTGAAGACGAGCATCTGCGGAACCGATGTGCACATCTGGAACTGGGATGAATGGGCGCAGAGAACGATTCCGGTGCCCATGGTCACCGGGCACGAGTTCGTGGGCGTCATCGAGGCCGTCGGGGAACACGTCCAGGGCTACCGTCCCGGCGACCTCGTGAGCGGAGAAGGGCACCTCGTCTGCGGTCGCTGCCGCAACTGCCTGGCGGGGCGGCGGCACCTCTGCGCGCACACCCGCGGCGTCGGTGTCAACCGCAACGGCGCGTTCGCCGAGTACCTGTGCCTCCCCGTAACCAATGTCTGGCCCTGCGCGCCCGGGATTCCACACGACATCCTGAGTTGCTTCGACCCATTAGGGAACGCGACCCACACGGCGCTCTCGTTCGACGTGCTTGGGGAGGACGTGCTGATCACCGGTGCGGGACCCATCGGGCTGATGGCGACCGCCATCGCTCGACACGCCGGCGCGCGCTTCATCGTGGCGACCGACCTGAACCCTTACCGACTGGACCTCGCGGCCCGCATGGGGGCGACGCGGGTCGTTGATCCGCGCCACGAAAACCTCCACCGCGTCCAGACAGAACTCGGCATGCACGAGGGGTTCGATGTCGGCATGGAGATGTCCGGCAGCCCGGCCGCGTTCCGCACAATGCTGGACAACATGTGCCACGGTGGGAAGATCGCCCTGCTCGGCCTGCTACCAACAACGGAGATCGACTGGGGGCTCGTGGTGTTCAACGGACTCACGCTCAAGGGCATCTACGGGCGGGAGATGTACGAGACTTGGTACAAGATGACCGTGATGATCCAAGGCGGTCTTGAGATTGCGCCGGCGATTACGCACCATTTCCACTACACTGAGTTCGAGCAGGGGTTCGAGGTCATGCGGTCCGGTCAGTGCGGGAAGGTCGTTCTGGACTGGGCGGAGGAGTGAACCCTCGTCAGACTCGTCGGACGCGTCAGACCTGTCCGACCCAGCTAAGGAGCCTCCCGTGTATAGCTCGCTGAAGACCCACCTCACCACCGAACTCCAGCAGATCCGCGATGCCGGTCTGCACAAGTCCGAGCGCGTACTGGCGACGCCGCAGGGAGCGCGCATCGCGGTGGTCGGCGGGCGCCAAGTGCTCAACTTCTGCGCCAACAACTACCTCGGTCTCGCCAATGACCCCCGTGTTGTCGAAGCCGCCCGCGCCAGCTACGAACGGTGGGGCTACGGACTCAGCTCCGTCCGCTTCATCTGCGGCACCCAGGAGTTGCACAAAGAACTTGAGGCGCGGCTCACGCGGTTCATGGGGACGGAAGACACGATCCTCTACAGCTCCTGCTTCGACGCCAACGGCGGTCTGTTCGAGACGCTGCTCGGCCCCGAAGACGCTGTCCTCAGCGACGAGTTGAACCACGCCAGCATCATCGACGGTGTTCGGCTCTGCAAGGCGCAACGGTATCGCTTCCGCAACGGCGACATGGACGACCTCGAAGCCCGGTTGAAGGAGGCCGCCGGCGCACGCGTCCGCCTGATCGCCACCGACGGCGTCTTCTCGATGGACGGGTTCGTCGCGAAGCTGGACGCCCTCTGTGACCTGGCAGACGAGTACGACGCTGCCGTGATGGTCGATGATTCCCACGCGACAGGCTTCGTTGGCAAGACCGGCCGCGGGACCCACGAGTACAACCAAGTCATGGGCCGGGTTGACGTGATCACCAGCACGTTGGGCAAGGCCCTGGGCGGCGCCTCCGGCGGGTTCACCACCGGCCGCAAGGAGATCGTCGAGATGCTGCGCCAGCGGTCACGCCCCTACCTGTTCTCCAACACCCTTGCGCCGGCGATTGCCGCCACCACGCTGGCCGTGCTGGACCTCTTGGAGGAGTCGACCGAACTTCGGGATCGACTTGAGTCCAACACAAGACTGTTCCGCCTGGGCATGGCCGAGCGCGGCTTCGACATCCCCGAGAGCGACCACCCCATCTGCCCGATCCTGTTGGGCGACGCGATGCTCGCCACGAAGATGGCGGACAGCCTGCTGGAGGAAGGCGTCTACGTCGTCGGCTTCAGCTACCCCGTCGTCCCCGAAGGCAAGGCGCGCCTCCGCGTCCAGATCTCCGCGGCACACACTGAGGACGATCTGCAGGCTGCCATGGAGGCGTTCGCCAAGGTGCGCGCCGAGCTGCGAGCACCTGGAGGGTAGCCCGGTCCCGCCCTCACCGCGTGCCCCAGCGGTTGTCCCAGAGTGTGAACAGGGCCAGCAGCCGCACAGGGATGATGAGAAACAGGTGCAGGAACCCGTAGAGCGGCATCAGGAGGAAGTCAGGCTCGCGCGTGCGGTAGAGCCCGTAGCCCCCGCGCAAGAGCGCCACCAAGACGACAGTCAACGCGTACCGGAGTCCCACCAAGTGGTCGCCTGCGGCAAGAGCGGCGACCCCGTGGGCCAGACCATACAAGAGGAGTAGTGGCAGAGCAGCCTGGAAGAACAGGCAGTAGGCGAAGTAGCAGTTCCGACGATGGAGGAACCGAAGCGACCAAAGGAACTCGCGGTAGAAGGACTGGCTCCACCGTCGCTGTTGGCGGGCCCAGACTCGCACGGAGGTGGGCGCCTCGGTCCAGGCGAGGGCGTGGATCGCGAGACGTGCCTCGTATCCGCCCCAGAGCAGCAGGTTCGGGAGATGGCGATCGTCCCCATAGTGGCACGGCCTCCCGAGGAATCGCTGGCTGACGTACCGGTCCACCAGCGGGTCGAGGAGTTCCTTGCGATACACCGAGAACACCCCCGAACAGCACGTCACCACGCCGAGGTAGCTTTGCGAGGCCCGCTCCTGGCAGAACGCAGACCAGTACCGCAGATGGATGAGGCGCGGCAGGAGTGCCGAGCGGTTCTCAACCAGAGCCACACCGGTGACCGCACCGACCCGCGGATCCGCGAACTGGTGGAGCGCTACGTCGATGGCGCGCGGATGCAGGCGGGTATCGCTGTCCACGGTCACGAGGAACTCCCCGTGCGCCGCCGCAAAGCCGGTCGCCTGCGCGTGGCGCTTTCCTTGGTTGCTCCCCAACCGCAGCGTCCGGAGGGACCGGTGGGGAGGAAGGGCCACGACGAGGTCGTCCAGCGAGGGGAGCCCGGCCTCGCTGCCGTCGTCCACGACCACCACTTCCAGGGGGCCCGCGTACTCTTGGTGCAAAGCGCTCGCCACACACCGGCGCAGTGAGTCTGCCGGTTCGTTATAGGTGGGAATGACAACGGTGATGGCAGCGGTGTGGCGGCGAGGGCGGAACCGCTGCTGTCGTCGCCACTCAAGGTGACATAGGACGAACTGAGCAACCAGCCACGAGCCGACAAGTGCACCGTAGAGCGAACCTCCGGGCCAGCTTTGACCCCTGGCGCCGGTCGCCGAAAGCACCCCCGCGACAAGGCCGAGGAGAGCGGCGAAGCCGGCCATCGCAGCAAGGGCCCGCGTCGGGTGTGAGCCAACCGGCCGTCTCTCGGCGTCCGCCGCCACCGAAGCAGCCGCAGGCAAGAGCGGCAGTAGCGGCACGTCTGCGGCGGATGTCTCTCCGGCCACGGTCTCTCCTTTCCCGAGTCGACCGCGCTCCGGCGACCAGCCGAGCTCAAGCGGATGAGGCACTACCCCAGCCCTCCGCAACCCTCCAGTCGAACGGGGACGGCCTTCGACCCGGCCGGCACGGCCAGTCGGAACGTCTTCTCCTTGCCGTTCCAGTCGCCGGACGGAACCGTGGAGGTCGGCGCGATGCCCAGAGCGAGGTCGAGGGTCAGCGGCCCCGCCTGTCCCGACACTCGACCCCTCACCGCGTCTCCGTCGACCCAGAGCGTTGCCACGACCGGCTCCGGCGAGCCGACCAACTGCCGCGGGCCAAGCCGTGCTTCCCGGGCGCCAAACAGTCCGGCTCGCATGACCTGCCCTCCGGCGCTCTGCGTGACCAGCGTGACGGCAGCCGGCCCCTCCGCATGAGTCCTGACCGTGACCGAGTCGGTGTGCCCGGCACGCCTGACATAGAAGTCCAGACCGTCCTCCCGGGGAAGCGTCACGACCTCCGGGAGGGAGGTCCTGGGGATCGGACGCGCCCCCGTGCCTCCGCCCTCGCGCGTCGCAACGTGTCGAACGGGGACCAGGAGGGTCACGAACAGCACCGAGGTGGTGCTGCGCGGGGGAGCAATCCGAATGAACCGCGCGTCGTCGGCATACTGGCCTTCGTCTGCGCGCCAACCGGTCGGCAACAGCGGGAAGATCGCGAGCGCGCCGCTGTCCGCGACGACGCTGAGATACTCCTCGCCCAGCCGGACTTGGCCGCCGGAGTGTGCGCGCCAGTCGAAGTCGGTGGCTGCGTCGGCAGCCAGTTCGTCCACGATCACGAAGTATCCCGGATCGGCACGCCCGGCTGCACCCGCTGCCCCGCGAACGTACAGCACGTGTCGCAGGGCCTTGCTGATCTTGTCCGGGTACACCTCGCGGGCATCCGATAGCGCGTAGTCGCAGCCGACCCCAGGCTCGGGTGCTGCCGCGGGCGCGGCAGAGGAGACACCCCGCAGATCGTCACCGGGCCCGCCGTAGAGGAACTCGCGGAGATACGCACGACTCACAAGGTCGTCGCGCTGGCTGCGACCGTCTACGACGATGGTGTTGTGCCCCGGGGTGGAGGACCAGTACTGCGCGGATTTGCCGCCCTTGCCGAAGTAGCCGGCCGGGTAGTGGCCGATAGGCAGATCGCGGAGGAGCGTCTCGCCGAAGGCGTGCAACACGAACGTGTTAGGTCGAGGTGGGAGTGGGGATCCTTGTAGCCGCTCCGGAGAGCCAGGACGACCGCGTCGTCGTCCCAACCCGACCGCATCGACACCCATCCCACCTCCGGGAACGCCGCAGCGCGTGGGGCGCCCGCCGAAGGGCGCTCGCCGTTGGCGTTCTCCGGCCACAGCAGCAACTCCTTGGGCTGGCCGCGAAACGGCATTCGCGTGGCAAGCCAGTTCCAGTCGGGACGGTGCAGTTCCTGTCCGAGCTTGAGCAGCACTGCGCGGTTGGAGGGCGCCCGCTGGGCATCGCAGAAGTTCACCCACCCCTCGGGTGGCAGGTAGTTGTGCAGCACGAAGTCGCCGGTCTTCGCCCAGAAGGGATTCTGCAACGCGTCGACTTCGCCCCCGGTGACCCGGCGGACGACTTCCGCAAAGACAAGCAGGGAGTCCACCGCGTACTCCCAGTAGCTCAGCCCTTCGCTCCAGCCGCCGTCGGATGGCAGGTGATCGAGGATTGCGAAGTACTCCCGTACCACCCGGTGGAACCAGACCGCGGCCCGCGGGTCGTCCCCCAGCAGCGAAGCCACTGCTACTCCAATGTTGGCGGTGACGACACTGCACCAGTTGTTGCGGTAGTCCGCCGTCGGAAATCGACGATGATCGAGCACCGTGAGGTACGGCAGGATCGCCTTCTCTAATAGCGGCTTGCGCACCCACACCCGCTCCCCTTCAGTGATCCGGTCCCACAGCGCGTCATATCCCATCCCCAGCGCCATGGCCTGGGTCGCCGAAGTCAGATCGACGATCCGCGGCTTGTGGCGGTGCGAGACCCAGTCTTCGCGGCTGGCGAATCGCAGCAGCAGACCGCGCGCGACGTCGGTGTACGGTTGCTCGTCGGAGACGGCCGCCAGGTTGAGCACGTCCACGAGGCGAAGCGGCCCGAAGGTGGGTGTGGCGCGAGGCGCCTCGCGTGCCTGCTCCCACCAGCGGACGGCGTTGTCGGCGCACGTGCGGTTCTCCACCCAAGCAGCGCGAGCGATCGGCTCGTCGGTGAGTGCCTTCAGCCGGCGCTTCTCCGCCTCCGTGAACCACACCCAGGGGTGCTTCTCCGGCCGATGGGTCTGGTAGTAGAGGCTGCCGAGGTACGCGGGTAGTCGGTAGTCCTCCCGTTCGGCGGGCGTCTCGGCCCCGTCCACTTGGGTGGGTTGCGCCGTTACGATCAGCGAGAAGCCCTCTGCGTCGCCCGACAGTGCCGCCGCCAGCAGGGCTCTGCGCGTTGCCGCCGCCCCCGGCTCGCCCGCCACCCTTACGGGAAGGCGGATTCTGAGCCCCTGCCCCGGCGGCAGGTCGGCGCCGGGGCACTCCACCTGCCCCACCCGAAGACCGGCGGGAACGTCGCCTTCGGGCGTCGCCGTCAGGTGCATGGACCCGGACGCTCGATTCTGCACCTTCCACGCGCGGTGCCACACGGCGCCTTGGTTGCCTTGCTCCCAGCCCTCGTCGTCGACCTTCAGAGAGTCTCGCGTGAGGAGGACCTGATCGAGGTAGACCGTCGCGGTTGGCGTCGGGCCCAGCCCCCATTCGGTCGAGAACAGCAACCGGTCGACGTGCTCCCAACCCAGCGGCTGTCCCGACCCCTCGAAGCTCTCGAGGGGCATTCGCACCGACTGCCAGTCGCCGGGTACGAGCGTCACCGCTCGGTAGAAGTAGTCGCGCGAGTCGGTGTCGGGGTCATCGCACTCGGCGACCACGTGGATCTCGACGCTGGCCGCCCCGCGGACGCGCGCTCGGAACCGCAGGTTGTCGAACGGCGACCAGTCCTCCGGGACGCGGAACGACGACGCGGTCGGCTGGGCGGGCAGCTCCCAGCGGGCCGAGGCGTTCCCCTCGGCCGCCTGTGCGTCGTCCCGAGCGGCGCCCTCCCAATGCCACTCAGGGCCCTCGAAGTCCTCGACGAGTAGCCGAGGGACCGGCCCGGGCTCGGCGCCTGCCTCTCCGCCGTGGAGAAGCACCGCCGCAAGGGCGGCCCCCGCCAGGAGCCGGAGCGCCCGAGGGCATGAGGTGGTGGATCGTCTCCCCACGCCGCCCGCCGCCGCCCGCCCCCGGAGTTTCTCACTCAGTGCCGGATCTCGCTCCATCGCTTCTCCAGGTCGAACGCGTTGTCCCGCTCGGGGGTGTGGCAGCCCGCGCACCGCTTGCGGGCTTCGCTCTTCCTCCCGGTGGCGCCCGGCAGGGCGAGGTGCAGCAGCCCCTCCTCATGGCACGAGGTGCACTCCACTCCCTGGCTGCTGACTCCTTGGAGCACCTTCCCGGCCACGCGGAACGCTTCGGAGTGGCACCGCAGGCACTCGGGCACGGCAGTGCCCTTCTTCAGGAGCGTCGCAACGGCTTGTGCGTGGCGACTCTTCCGCCAGGCGCTGAGCGCTTCCTCGTGGCAGGTCCCGCACCGCTCGGGGCTCACGTATCCCTGCTCCGCCAGCTTCTCCGACTCGCCGGCCAGCGATTCCATCAAGGTCGCCTGCTGCTCCTCCGCAAGCGCGGTCCGGAGCGCCCGCGCCACGTTCTGGTTGGTGGGTGAGGCGGCGGTCAGCGACAGCGGCTTAAACTCCACGGCAAGGTCGCGCTTGCCGCCGTCGGCCGCGGCGGGCCGCCACCGCACCGCAGCCAGGCCCACTTCCCTTCCTTGCACGGCGGCCGGCAGCAGGTAGCTGTGCCCGACGCGAATCGGCTCCTTGAGCCGGTCCGAGCCCCGCGCGCCGACCACCAAGTCCACCGACCTGCCGAGGTCGCCCTCGAGAAAGTGCCGTTCCTCCGCGAGGCTCCGGTAGGTCAGCAGCACCATCAGGTCGCAGCCGGTGCGCAGCGTGCTCGCCACGTCGACCAACAGCTTGGCCTGCTCAGCGCTTAGGGCGGTCTCGGGGCCGGTGCTCAGCAGGCCGATGCGACGCTCGCCGACCTGGACGACGGCGAAGGGCTGGCGCAGGTACGAGAGCGACCGACCGTCGGGTTCGGCGTTGTCCAGAGGCAGCCCCACGACAGTCAGCGGCCGCTCAGACGCCAATCGCCAGTAGGCTTCCGCCCACTTCGCGTCTGCGGGGCCAAAGGACACCGCGTCGTACTTCGCTTCGCAGAGCGCCTGCCAGACGACGCGGCCTCGCTTCTCGTCGTCGGCGAGGTTGCCCACGTCCACAGCCAGCACCTTGCCGGGAAACTGCTCTCGCAGCTTGCGGATGACCTCCACAGCCTGCGCCAATCCGACGGACTCGCTCCCCGAGCACCCGCAAGACCGCAGGAAGCCCTGCGTGTTCTGGGTGTACAGCAAGAGAACGTCGACGTCGTCCACGCCCGCCGGCAGCGTAGAGTCACTGCCGGCAAAGGCCCAGAGAGCGCAGAGGGTCGCGGGAAGCACGACGGCCAGAGACCACCGACTCAACGGCCGGGTACCACTCATGCCGTCGCTTCACTCCTTCGCAGTCGCCTTCGCACCGCCGTCACCTTCCTCGCGTTTGCCGCCTTCGGGGGGCAGGTCCTCGGACAACCGGGTGACCACCGCTCGCACCGCCTCCCAGTCCTCTGCCACCACCGGCCAGAAGACGGCGCGCGTGAGCGGCGCGCCCTGCTCATCAAGCGCCTTTAGCTCTTCTTCCAGGCACGGCGTGCCGTCCGGCTTCCGCGTACGGACCAGCGGGTGGAGCCGCTCCAAGAAGTCGGCCGGCGGCCCCCCGGCCTGCGGCTTCTGCTTGGCCTCCTGCGCCATTCGGGTCAGGATGCCCCACACCGCGCGGTTCCACCGCTCGTGCCACGTCGTGTCCAGCAGCGCTTCCGACACCGCGCCCTGCTGCATCCACGCCAGCCAGTTGTCCGCCGTCTTCCCCTTCAGGCTCAACCCCTTGGCGTAGTAGCTCCCCGTGCCCCAGGCGACGATCGGGGCGTTTGGGCGCTTCTCGCGAAGCTCTCCGCACAGCTCCGCGCACCATTCTGCCATGCGCTCTTCACGCCACAGGGCCCACCAAGCCAGCCGCCCCTGGTCGGTGAGGTCGATCGGGTCCATGGAACGGGCGTGGATGAGCGCCTCGCGGGCGGCCACGCTGTAGCCCAGCATCTGGTAGGGCGACAGCCGACAGGCGAGCGTGAATCCATCCGGCGCCGGGTCTCGTGTCGCCAGCTCGACGAGCACGTTCCGGAGCGCTGTGCGGACCTCCTCCCGGAAGGGCGACGCGTACTTGGCGGGGTCGCTCCCTGAACCGCAGCCGCCGCTCTCGCCCAACTCGAACCACTCGGGCACTTTCGCGAAGAGACCGGGGCTGTCTGTGTCGGCTCGCTCCCACGTCAGCAGATCCGCAGCAAGGCAGCAGTCTACTCCCGCCTTGCTGCACGCCTCCTCGGTTCGGGCGAGCAGGTCGTTGCTCACGAACGCGGGCCCTTGCGCAAAGGGCTTGACCCCAGTCGGGTAAAGCGTCTGCCCGTTGGAGAACACCAGCAAGTGCAGGCGGGAGAAGCCTGCCAACTGAGTAGAATCCGCCGCGATACGCTCCACCAGTGCGGGGGCGCGCCACGGGTCGAGGAACAGCTCGGGGCCGGCCGGCGACGCGCAAGAACCGGCCACCGTCAGCGTCGCCAGTAGGGCAACGATCCCTGTGCGCATAGTCATCGCTCTCCTCACTCACCGACAACGAGGTCCTGGCTGAAAAGGGCGCACGCCCCGATCCCGTCAGTCCTCCGGCAGCTCGACCGCGTACCGGTCGCGGTAGTCGTAGTACACCTGGAAGATCGACACGTAGGGTCCGGATAGTCGTTGCTCCGGGGAAGTGGGTCGTCGGTACGGTCGGACGACCATCAGGTAGGAGGTCCCGAGGCGGACGCGCGCAGTCTGAAGCTCCGCCACACGCTTGCGAAGTACTGCCTCGTCCATCACCATCTTGGCCGGCCCCGGCTTGCCCACGTCCTGTCTGGGGATGAGCGTCGCAGCCCGGGCGACGAACTCCTGCTGGGGTGGCGTCAACTCGCCAAATGGGCCGCTCTCCCGCGCCAGGAAGTCGGCTGGCGCGAAGGGGATGCCCTGCTTGCGCAGGTCCGCCCGGGTCGCCAACGGGCGCAGCACTTCGCCGAGTCTGCTGAGCAGCTTGGCCGGCAGGAGTGGGAAGCGCAGCTTGTGTCCCAGGGTGGGGTCGTGTGCGGCGAGGAAGCGCGTCTGACCCACGTGCCGCAGCGTCATCCCGGTGGCGGCGCGGAGCGCGGCGATCAACTCCGTGGCGCCGTAGCTTCCCTGTGAAGCGAAGATCCGTCGACCCTGGTGCTTGTTGTCTGCGTACACCTTGACACCGGACTGCTCGCGGATCAGACGGGTCAACTCCTCCAGCGTGTAGACGCGGCTCTCCTGCAGGGAAACCGTGGCAGCGGATGTCTCCTCCTCCGCATGGGCGGAGGGGAGCACCTCGACTGCCCGTCCCGCCGTCACCAGGATGCCGGCGGCGAAGAGGGAGGCGACAAACCGCCGCGAGAG
>Ga0210024_1000385_pt1 | contig 39389 bp, 30 predicted proteins | sample CryGeymeta201525_FD_183988 | JGI IMG/M metagenome (GOLD analysis project Ga0210024, IMG submission 183988) | Groundwater microbial communities from Crystal Geyser aquifers in Utah, USA - Crystal Geyser metaG 2015-25 (SPAdes) (version 2) | ecosystem: Environmental > Aquatic > Deep subsurface >...
CCAGCGCCTCGGCGCCGTCCTCGGGCGCGCTCCCGTGCGGCGGCAGGCCGGGCAGGGCGGCGTGCAGCAGCCGCCACACCCGCTGGACATGGCGGCTGGCGCCCTCGACGCCGGCGGCGGTCCACTCCACGTCGCGCTCGGGCGGGCTGTCGGACAGCATGAACCAGCGCGCCACGTCGGCGCCGTAGTCGGCGATGATCCGCTCGGGATCGACCACGTTCTTCCTGGATTTCGACATCTTGACCGACGGGCCGACCGCCACCGGCGCCCCTGTGGCGCGCTCGATCATTCCTGCGGGCCCGACCTCGACCTCCTCGGGCGCCAGCCACCGCCCGTCGGCGCTGCGATAGGTCTCGTGGCAGACCATGCCCTGCGTAAACAGCGCGTCGAACGGCTCGGCGCATTTCGCGGGCAGATGCCCTGTCCTGTGCATCGCGCGGGCGAAGAAGCGCGCATAGAGCAGGTGCAGGATCGCGTGCTCGACGCCGCCAATATACTGATCGACGTTCATCCAGTAGTCGGCCTCCGCCGCATCGGTCGGCGTTGCGGCGTCGGGCGCGGTGAAGCGGGCGAAGTACCACGACGAATCGACGAACGTATCCATCGTGTCGGTCTCGCGCTTCGCCTGCGCGCCGCAGGCGGGGCAGGCGACGTCGGCCCATGTCGGATGACGCGCCAGCGGGTTGCCCGGCGCGTCGAAGGTCACGTCCTGCGGCAGCGTGACCGGAAGCTGATCCTTCGGCACGGGCACGGCGCCGCAGGCCGGGCAGTGGATGATCGGGATCGGACAGCCCCAGTAGCGTTGCCGCGACACGCCCCAGTCGCGCAGGCGGAAGTTGACGCGCGCGGCGCCCTGACCGGCGGCCTCGATGCGCGCGATCACTGCCGCCTTGGCCTGCTCCACGGTCATGCCGTCGAGAAAGCGCGAGTTGATCAGGCGCCCCGGCCCGACATAAGCCTCGGTATCGACGGCGAAATCATCGCCCGCGTCGGAGGGCGCCACCACGGCGGGCGCGGGCAGGCCGTATTTGCGCGCGAAATCGAGGTCGCGCTGGTCGTGCGCCGCGCAGCCGAAGATCGCGCCGGTCCCGTAGTCCATCAGGATGAAATTCGCGATCCAGACCGGCAGTTCGATCTGCGCGTCGAACGGGTGGCGCACGCGCAGGCCGGTGTCGATCCCCTTCTTCTCCGCCGTCTCAAGCTCGGCCTCCGAGGTGCCCATGCGGCGGCACTCGGCGCAGAAGGCGGCGATCTCCGCGTCTTGCGCCTCCAGCGCGCGGGCCAGCGGATGGTCGGGCGAGACGCCCATGAACCCGGCGCCAAAGATCGTGTCGGGCCGGGTGGAATAGACCTCCAGATCGCGCCACTCCGGCAGGCGCGGGTCGGGCACGGCGGCGAATCGGAACGTCAGCCCCTCCGACCGGCCGATCCAGTTGCGCTGCATGGCGCGCACCTTCTCGGGCCAGTTGGGCAGATGGTCCAGCCCCGCCAGCAGGTCGTCGGCCATGTCGGCGATGCGGAAGAACCACTGCGTCAGCTCCCGCCGCTCGACGGGCGCGCCGGAGCGCCAGCCGCAGCCGTCGATCACCTGCTCGTTGGCCAGCACGGTGTGATCGACCGGATCCCAGTTGACCATCGAGGCCTTGCGATACACCAGTCCCGCCGCCAGCATGTCGAGAAACAGCGCCTGCTGGTGGCGGTAATAGGCGGGCTCGCAGGTGGCGATCTCGCGCGACCAGTCCAGCGACAGGCCCATCAGCTTCAGTTGCGCCTTCATCGCGGCGATGTTGTCGCGGGTCCAGGCGCCGGGGTGGGCGCCGCGCTCCATCGCCGCGTTCTCGGCGGGCATCCCGAAGGCGTCCCAGCCCATCGGGTGCAGCACGTTGAAGCCCTGCGCCCGCTTGTAGCGCGCGATCACGTCGCCCATGGCGTAGTTGCGCACATGGCCCATGTGGATGCGCCCCGAGGGATAGGGAAACATCTCCAGCACATAGTATTTCGGGCGCGCAGGGTCGGCCTGCGCGGTGAAGCAGCCGCGCGCCTCCCATGCCGCGCGCCACGTCGGCTCCACGGTCGAGGCGGTATAGCGGGACATGGGCGCGGCGCTCCGGCGATTGTGGCTGACGGCGACCGTCTTACGGGGCGCGGGCGGCGGTTTCAACGGGGCGGGCGCAGCCGGAGAATCAGCCCTTGGCGCGCTCATCAAGGCGCAGCTGGCGCGCGCGCACCAGAATCGAGTCCTCGATCTTGCGCGGCGTGTCCTCGGCCACCGGCGCCGCGATCCAGGCGCCGCGCTCGTCGAGCACCTCGCGAAACACCGCCACCCGCAGCGCCTTGGGGTCTAGCGCGACATCGGTGACGTAAGCCGTCACCTTGAACCGCTCGCCCGGCTTTTCCGGCGTCGAGCCCCAGTCGGTGGCGATCACCCCGGTGAAAGGATCGGTCGAGGCGATCGGCAGGAACGCCAGCGTCTCCAGCGACGCCATCCACAGGTGCTTGTTGACCGACCCGGCCAGCCCCTCGCCGCCATTGCGGTTGCTGCTGAACAGCACGCCGCTCTCGGAGGTTCCGCCGCCGAAGACGTCTAGCAGCGAGCCGTTCTCCTGGCGTTTCTGCACCGTCGAGCGCACCTCGCCGGACGGGAAATCCTGCTCTCCGCCAGAGAGCGACGAGCAGCCGGCGAGCACGGCGGCGCTGGCGAAAACGGCGATGATGCGGCGTGCGGCGTGCGGCATGGTTTCCTCTCAGCTGCCAATGGCGCATGGTTATGACTGTTTCATGGGGCGAGTGAAAGCGCAGATTGTGCCATGATTGACACATACGGGGCGCGGTCGGCGCAAGCGGGTTTCACAATGCTTGACCCAAAGCCCCGTCACGCCGATTGATGATGCCGGATCGTGGCTTGAACGACCACGACGACAGCTTCTTATGCGAGGGACGAACGATGAAAAAACTGCTGATGGGCGCTTCCGCGCTCGCGATTGCCGGATTTGGCGGCACCGCCGTCGCGCAGGAGTGGTCGGTGCGCACCGGCGGCTTCATGACCGCCGGTATCGGCTACGTTGACGCCGACGCGCACAAGGCCGAGGTCGAGGTCGTCAACAACGCCGAGGTGATCTTCAACTTCACCCTGGTCGCCGACAACGGCATCACCTTCAACACCAAGGTCGAGTTTGAGGCCAACGGCTCCTCCAACAACGCCGACGAGTATGTCGCGTCGGCGCAGGGTTCCTTCGGTCGGATCGAAATCGGCAGCGAGGACGGCGTGCATGACCGTCTCGCCGGCGAAGCGCCGGGCTCCGCCGCGTTCACGTCGTCCGCTGACGGCGGCGGTCTGCTGTTCGACTATGCTTCGGGCGAAATGCCGTTCCAGCTCGACTCCGAAGGCCGCAACTCCGGCGACAACCTGAAGATCACCTACTTCACGCCGAAGTTCTCGGGCTTCCAGGCCGGCTTCTCGTACTCGCCGGGTGGCGACGGCGGCACCAGCAGCACCGGCAGCAGCGACGCCGAGGTGATCGAATTCGGCGCCGCTTACAAGAATACCTTTGGCGACATCGGCGTGAGCCTGGGCGCCGGTTACTCCACGTTCCAGGACAACCGCTTCGGCGGCGCGGCGGATCGTGACCAGAGCTACTCGTTCATGGGCGCGCTGTCCTACGCCGGCTTCACGGCTGGCGCGCAGTATGGCGTGACCGAGTACAACGCCGCCGGTTTCGACGACGTCGAGGGTCTCGGTGTCGGCGTCGAATACGCCACCGGTCCGTGGGGCTTCGGTCTGCAGTACACCGTCATGCTCGGCGGCAACGGCGCCGAGGGTTACAACGAGGATGACTGGGGTCTGAGCGCGGGCGTCGATTACGCGCTGGCGCCGGGCGTGACTGTCGGCGGCATCGTCGAGTACGGCGAGGCCGACAACGCCCCCGTCGGTGTTGACGACGACGCTTGGGCTGTGGGCGTGTTCTCGAACTTCAACTTCTGATCGACCCAAATCGATCCGAGACAAGGGGAGGGTGGCGCAAGCCGCCCTCTCTTTTTTTTGCCCGCCCTGCGCGATGGTCTCCGGTCCGCGTGCCCTGTTCTGTGCCCAAAGCGCCACTGATGGCGCATCACCGTTGCGAACTCCAATAAAATTCACTTGATCCGATGTGTCGTCGGTCGCAGCGTCCGCATCGCTAGATGGTGCGCCAGTAGGCGTCACCGCCGCCAGATCGGGAGTTCACGTTGTGAAAAAGATATTGATGGGCGCGTCGGCGCTCGCCCTTTTGTGCCTCGGGCAGGCCGCCGTCGCGCAGGAGTGGTCGGTGCGCACCGGCGGCTTCATGATCGCAGGCATCGGCTATGTGGACGCCGACGCGCACAAGGCCGAGATCGAGGTGGTCAACGACGCCGAGGTGATCTTCAACTTCACCCTGACCGCCGACAACGGGATAAAATTCGGCGCCAAGGTCGAGTTCGAGGCCAACGGCAACTCCGAGAACGCCGACGAATACGTCGCCACCGCACAGGGGTCTTTCGGCAGACTGGAGATCGGCCGCGAGGACGGCGTGCACGACCGTCTGGCGGGCGAGGCGCCGGGCGGAACCGCCTTCACGTCGTCGGCGGACGGCGACGGGTTTCTGTTCGACTACGCCTCGAAGGAAATGCCGTTCAAACTCGACTCCGAGGGCCGCGATTCCGGCGATCAGCTGAAGATCATCTATTTCACGCCGAAATTCTCCGGCTTCCAGGCCGGTTTCTCGTACGCGCCGGGCGGCGCGGGCAATGGCGGCAACGACGGCACGAGCAATATCGGCGCCAATGATGCGGAAGTCATCGAATTCGGCGCGGCCTACTCGAACACCTTCGGCGACGTCGGCCTCAATCTGGGCGCGGGCTATTCGACGTTCCAGGACAACCGCTTCGCCGTGGGCAAGGGCGACCGCGACCAGAGCTATTCGTTCATGGCGGCGATCTCCTACGCGGGCTTCAAGGTTGGCGGCCAGTATGGCGTCACCGAATACAACGACGCCGGTTTCGACGATGTCGAGGGCCTCGGCCTTGGCGTGGAATACGCGACCGGTCCGTGGGGCTTCGGCCTGCAATACACCGTCATGCTGGGCGGCAACGGCGGCGACGGTTTCCGGGAAGACGACTGGGGCCTGAGCGCGGGCGTCGATTACGCGCTGGCGCCGGGGGTGACGCTGGGCGCGGTCGTCGAGTATGGCGAGGCCGACAAGGCCGATCCGGTCAAGGGCGACGACGCCTGGGCGGTGGGCGTGCTGAGCAGCTTCAACTTCTGACCGGGCGAGCGCCCGACGGAGACAGGGCCGGGCGGCGCAAGCCGCCCTCCCTTTTTCATACCGCCGCTCAGATCTCCGCGTTGGCCTCGGCGCGCGACTTGCCCGACACCTCCAGCGCCAGCGCCGCGCCCATGAAGGCGTCGAGGTCGCCGTCGAGCACGCCCGCGCTGTCGGAGGTCTCGACCCCGGTGCGCAGATCCTTCACCATCTGATAGGGTTGCAGCACATAGGAGCGGATCTGGTTGCCCCAGCCGGCGTCGCCCTTGCTGTCATGCGCGTCCTGAATGACCTGGGTGCGCTTTTTCATCTCCAGATCATAGAGCCGCGACTTGAGCGCGGCCATGCAGTTGGCGCGGTTCTGGTGCTGCGACTTCTCCGACGAGGTCACCACGATCCCGGTGGGAAAATGCGTGATCCGCACCGCCGAATCGGTGGTGTTGACGTGCTGGCCGCCGGCGCCGGAGGAGCGATAGGTGTCGATGCGGATGTCGTTCGGCGCGATGTCGATCTCGATCGAGTCGTCGATCACCGGATAGACCCAGACCGAACTGAACGAGGTGTGCCGCCGCGCCTGGCTGTCGAAGGGCGAGATGCGCACCAGCCGGTGCACGCCGCTTTCGGACTTGAGCCAGCCATAGGCGTTCGGCCCCTTGATCTGGTAAGTGGCGGACTTGATCCCCGCCTCCTCGCCGGGGCTCTCGGAGATCAACTCCACCTTGTAGCCGTGCGCCTCGGCCCAGCGCACATACATCCGCGCCAGCATCGCCGCCCAGTCGCAGCTCTCGGTGCCGCCCGCGCCTGCGTTGACCTCGAGGAAAGTGTCGGCGGCGTCGAGTTCGCCCGACAACAGCGCCTCGATCTCCTTCTGCGCGGCGCGCGCGCGCAGCCCCTTGAGCGCCGCCTCGGCCTCCGCCACCACCTCGGCGTCGTCCTCCGCCTCGCCCAGTTCGATCAGCTCGGTGGTGTCGGAAAGCTCGCGCGCCAGCCCGCGATAGGTCTCGACCGCGTCGGACAGCGCCTGACGCTCACGCATCAGTTTCTGCGCCTTGGCGGGGTCGTCCCAAAGGGCGGGGTCCTCGACGCGGGCGTTGAACTCCTCCAGCCGCGCCTCGGCGGTGTCCCAGCCGATGCGCTGGCGCAGCAGCTCCAGCGACTTTTCCACCGCAGCGATGTCGTTCTCGGTTTCGGCGCGCACGGGACGCGATCCTCCGCTTCAGTCAACAGCCATGCGCGACGGCGCGCGCGAAGCTGCATACTGGTGCGAAACGCCGGGGTAAAGCCAGCCGCCCCGCGTCAGTAAAGCCCGCCCGGCGCCGCGAAGCCGCCGCCCGAGGGCGGCCTGCGCGGCGTCTGCGGCGCGTCTGCGGCGCCCGTATCCGACCCGGGCGCGGCGCCGTCCTCCAGCGACATCGGAAAGTCGCCGCCGGTGAAATGGAACGCGCCGCCGCCGATGGTCTCCGACGCCACCTGGTCGTAGGGCGTGAAGCCGGGGCGGAACGCCTCGTCGATGGCGTCGCCGCCCGGCGCACCGCCGGTCGGCCTGCCGCTCCAGCGATCGATGGTCACGAACACCGTCTCCGGCGGCGCGGCGAAGGCGCCGACGGGCTTGCCTTCGGTCGCCTTGCGCACGAAATCGGCCACCATCGGCGCGCAGAGCGTGCCGCCATAGGCGCTGCGGCCCATGTTGCGCGGCTGGTCGAAGCCGATGTAGCAGCCGAACGCCATCTTCGGCGTGAAGCCGAGAAACCACACATCCTTGGCGTCGTTGGTGGTGCCGGTCTTGCCCGCGACCATCGCCTCCACGCCCGCGAAGGCGCGCGCGCCGGTGCCGCGCGTGACCACGCCGCGCAGCATCGAGGTCATCTGATAGGCGGTCACCGGGTCGATCAGCTGCGCGCCGGTCTCCAGCGGCGTCGGCGCCGAGGCGGGGTCGTAGGGATCGGCGCAGCCGACGCAGATCCGGGCGTCGTGGCGCCAGATGGTGACGCCATGGCGGTCCTGCACCCGGTCGATCACTGTCGGCTCGATCCGCCGCCCGCCGTTGGCGAACATCGCGTAGCCCGCGACCATCCGCGAAAGCGTGGTCTCGCCCGCGCCCAGCGCATACGACAGCAGCGGCGGCATCGCGTCATAGACGCCGAAGCGATTCGCCTGACCGGCGACGGTCTCCATGCCGATCTCCTGCGCCAGCCGCACGGTCATCAGGTTGCGCGACAGCTCCAGCCCGATGCGCATCGGCGAGGGGCCATAGAACTTGCCCGACGAGTTCTTCGGCTTCCACACGCCGCCGCCGGTGTCCACCACCACCGGCGCGTCGAGGACCACGGTCGCGGGCGTATAGCCCTGCTCCAGCGCGGCGGCGTAGACGAAAGGCTTGAACGCCGAGCCGGGCTGCCGCTGCGCCTGGGTGGCGCGGTTGAACACCGATGACTCGTAGGAAAACCCGCCCTGCATCGCCAGCACGCGGCCGGTGTCGACCTCCATCGCCATGAAGGCGCCCTGCACCTCGGGAACCTGCCGCATCGCCCAGGCGTCCTCGCGCCGCGCCACGAGGATGACGTCGCCCGGCGCCCAGACGTCCGCCGGGCCGGTGAGCGCAGGCCCCAGCCTGCCGCCGCCGAGCCTGCGCCGCGCCCAGCTTTTCACGCTGGCGTAGCCGAGCCGCGCCGTCCCCTCGACGCCCTCGACGCCGATCACGGCGCCGTTGTCGTCCACCGCCAGCACCAGCGCGGGCCGCCAGCCGGGCACGTCGCGCGGGGCGGGGGTCGCCGCCAGCGCCGCGCGCCACGCCGCGTCGTCGTCAAGCGCCACGCCGACAAGCTGCGCCACCGGGCCGCCATAGCCGCCCTGCTTGCGGTCGTAGTCGAGCAGCTGATCGCGCAGCGCCTCTGCGGCGATGTCCTGCAACGCAGGGTCGATGGTGGCGCGCACGGTCAGCCCGCCGCCCAGCACCGCGTCGGACCCCATCCGCGCGGTCAGCACCCGGCGCACCTCCTCGGTGAAATGGCTGGGCCGGTCGGGGGCGGCGACCTGCGCCGTCGCGCCGTCGTCGAACAGCGTGGCCAGCGGCTCAAGCTGCGCCGTGACCATGTCGATCTCGCCGATCACGCCGTTCTCATACATCTGGCGCAGCACATAGTTGCGCCGCTGCACCGCGCGGTCGCGCTGGCGCACCGGGTGCAGGTCGCTCGGCGCCTTGGGCAGCGCCGCCAGATACGCCGCCTGCGCCAGCGTGAGATCCTCCAGCGTCGCCCCGAAATACCGCTGCGCCGCCGCCGCCACCCCATAGGCGTTCTGCCCGAGGAAGATCTCGTTGAGATAGAGCTCAAGAATGCGATCCTTGGACAGCGCCCGTTCGATGCGGATCGACAGGATCGCTTCCTTGATCTTGCGCTCCAGCGAGCGGTCGGAGGTCAGCAGAAAGTTCTTCATCACCTGCTGGGTGATGGTGGAGGCGCCCTGAAGCCGCCCCCCGCCCGAGCGCAGCGCCTTCACGTTGGCCAGCATCGCGCGCAGGATGCCGGTCGCGTCGATGCCGGGGTGGGAGTAGAAGTTCTTGTCCTCGGCGGAGATGAACGCCTGCTTCACCAGATCGGGGATTTCTTCGATCGGGGCGAAGATGCGCCGCTCGCGGGCGAATTCCGCGATCAGGCGGCCCTCGCCGGAATAGACCCGGCTGAGCGTGGCGGGCTGGTAGCCGGCGAGGCTTTCGTAATCGGGCAGGTCGCGGCCATACATCCAGATCACCAGCCCCACCCCCGCGATCCCGGCGATGGCGGCGAGCGCCAGAAAGCTGAACAGGCCTGCGATCAGTCGTGTCATGTGTGCTGTCGGCGGCGCGCCGCCGGCTCCCCATCAGTGCGAATCATGCCGCACGACGCGCGCGCAGGCGAGCGACATTAAGGCGCCAGCGCGTGAATGTGCAGGCGCAGGCCGCTCAGTCCGCCCGATTTTGTGGCGCCGCCGCGTCAGCCCAGGCGTCCAGCCCTGCGGCGACGGCCTGCGCCGTGGAGACGGTCGCGGCCGGGTCGGTCAGCCGCGCGCGGTCGGCGGGGGAGGACAGGAACCCCAGTTCGATCAGCGCGGCGGGCATGTCGGGCGCGCGCAGCACCTGAAACCCTGCGGCGCGCAGCGGGCGGCCCGGCAGCAGCGGCTGCGCCGAAAGCGCCGCGACCAGCGCCGCGCCGAGCCGCGCCGAGGCCTGCGCCGTCTCGCGCCGGACTTGCGGCGCCAGCAGATGCGCCACGTCGCTCTCGACGCCGGGAAACGCCGCCTCCAGCACCAGTTCGGCGCGGTTCTCGCGCGCCGCCAGCGCCGCCGCGTCGGCGTCGGAGGCGCGCGCCGACAGGGTATAGATGCTGACGCCCGCGACCTCGGGTTGTGGAACCGCGTCGGCGTGCAGCGACACCAGCACATCCGCCCCCGCCGCCCGCGCCCGCGCGACGCGCTCGGCCAGACCGACGAAGGCGTCGTCGTCGCGGGTGAGGACCGCGCGCCAGCCGCGCGCCTCCAGCGCCGCGCGCAGCGCATGGGCGTGCGCCAGCGTCAGCGTTTTCTCCACAAGCGCGCCATGGCTGGCGCCAGGATCGGCGCCGCCGTGGCCGGGGTCGATGGCCGCGACCGGCGCGCGGCGCGCGGCTGCGGCGCGCGGCGGCGGGGTTGGGGCCGAGGCGGCGAAGGCGGCGGCGTCCTGCGCGCGCAGGGTCAGCGTCAGCGTCACGCCATCGGCGCGCGGGTCGAGCGTCGCGGCCGCCGCCGCAGGCCCGCCCAGATCGACCACGAGGCGCGACCGCCCCGGCGCCGCCAGTCCGAAACGCACACCGCGCGCAAGGCCCGCGCGGGGCGCGGGCGCGGCGCTGCGCCAGTCCGTCAGCGGCAGATCGACCACCACGCGCGGCGGATCGTTCAGGCTGTGCAGCGTGAAGGCGGGCGCGCGGTCGAACGTCACCGTCACCGCCTCCGCGCCCGCCGCCGCGCCCGCCGCCGCGTCGCCGCCGAGCGCGACCGCGCGCGCCACAAGCGCAGGCGGCGCCGTCCACGCCGCGCCGCCCGCCAGCGTCAGCAGAGCGGCGGCGATCAGCGCCCGCGCCGCCCGGCCCGCGCGCGCGCTCAGACGTCCGGGCATGAAATCATCGCTCTCCCGCGTGCGGCGCCGACGGGCGCACAACCTGACAGTGAGTAACGCGGCCCGAGAAAGGCGTTGTCAACCACGCGGCGACGTGACTAATGTGCGGTGCTCAAGGGAGAGGCCCGGCGTAGCGGTCGGGGTGAGACCTCCTTTGCATGGCGACCTGATTTCTCCGGGGTATGGCGGACAGGGTCGCGCGCGTCCGACGACGGCGTTTGCGCGCATCCTTTTCCCCGGCCGGCGCGGCTCGCGTCGTGGTCTGCGACGACGGCTGGGCGCCTCGACGGCGGCGCAGCCGGATTGTGGGGAAGACATGCGGCTCGACACGGCGCTTCGCAGCAAAGCCTCCCCGCCTTCGGGCGGCGGCGTGGCGCGTCGCGCGGGCGCGCTCTCCCCTTTTGGAACAACCCCGGCCCGCCCGACCATGCGTCGGCGCGCAGGCCCATCGATTTCACGGAAACATGTCGAAGAAAATGCTCATCGACGCCACCCACCCGGAAGAAACCCGGGTCGTCGTGGCGGATGGAACCAAGGTTGAGGAGTTCGACTTTGAGTCCAGCGCAAAGCGCCAGCTTGCCGGCAACATCTATCTGGCGAAGATAACCCGGGTCGAGCCGTCGCTGCAGGCGGCGTTCGTCGAATACGGCGGAAACCGGCACGGTTTTCTGGCGTTCTCGGAAATTCACCCGGACTACTACCAGATCCCGGTCGCCGACCGCGAGGCGCTGGTCGCGGCGGAGGAAGCCGCACAGGCCGAGGAGGAGGCCGAGGAGCGCCGCCGCGCGGCCGTTGACGCCAGAAAGGCGGCCGCTGACGCCCGAAAGGCGGCGGTCAGCGACGCGGACGCGGTGGCGCCCGCCACGGAGACTGCGGACGCGGAGACTGCGGACGCGGGGGCTGCCGACGCGGTCTCCGGCGACGCGGAGGCGGCGCCCGAGACCGCCGCGCCGGTCAAGAAAAAGCGGACGCGCGCGCCGAGGCGGCGCAAGGACGCGGCGCCCGCAGCCGAGGCGCCCGCAGCGGCGCCCGCCGCCGACTCTCCTGCGGCTGACGCGATCGCCGCCGACGCCGCGCCTGCGGATGCGGCCAGCGCGGCAGAGCAACCCTCCGAAACCGGGCAAGCCGCCGAAACGACGCCCGCCGCACCTTCGGCCGATGAGGCGCAGGCCGCCGCCGCCACGGCGTTAGCCGACGCGCCCGCCCCCGTGGCGGCGGAAGACGCGCCCGCCCCCGTGGCGGCGGAAGACGCGCCCGTCGCCACGGCGGCGGATGACGCGCCGGACGCCGCCGAAGACGCGCCGCCCCCCGACGAGGCCGCCCCCCGCGGCCCGTCCTCGATCGCCGAGGGCGCAGGCGCCGGTTCCGCCGACACGATTTCGGAGGACTACGCGCCGGATGAGGCGAACGGCGACGACCCCGAACCGGAGGCCGAGACCGCTTCGACTCACACCGGCGGGCGGCGGCGCGGTCGCGGGCGGCGCAAGCGCTCGGGCGGCGGCGAAAACGGCGACAGCGCCCGCCCGGCGGCGGCGCGCGGCGACGGCGATGCGCCGGAGGCGGTCGAGACCGTGGGCGCGTCCGACGCGGAGGAGGACATCCGCCCCCGCCGCGCCCCGCGTGGGCGCAGCTACAAGATCCAGGAGGTGATCAAGGTCCGGCAGATCATGCTGGTGCAGGTCGTCAAGGAGGAGCGCGGCAACAAGGGCGCCGCGCTGACCACCTACCTCAGCCTCGCGGGCCGCTATTGCGTGCTGATGCCCAACACGGCGCGCGGCGGCGGCATTTCGCGCAAGATCACCTCCGCCGAGGACCGCAAGAAACTCAAGGAGATCGCGGCCGAGTTCGAGGTGCCCAAGGGCATGGGCATCATCATTCGCACCGCAGGCTCCCAACGCACCCGCGCCGAAATCCGGCGCGACTTTGAATACCTGCTGCGCCAGTGGGAGGACGTGCGCGACCTCACCCTGAAGTCCGTCGCGCCGACGCTGATCTACGAGGAAGGCTCGCTGATCAAGCGCTCGATCCGCGACCTCTACACCCGCGACATCGACGAGGTTCTGGTCGAGGGCGAGGACGGCTATCGCGAGGCCAAGGACTACATGCGCATGCTCATGCCGAGCCATGCGAAGAACGTGAAGCTCTACGCCGAGACGGTGCCGCTGTTCAGCCGCTATCAGGTCGAGAACTACCTCGCGGCGATGTTCAACCCGACGGTGCAGTTGAAATCCGGCGGCTACATCGTGATCGGCGTGACCGAGGCGCTGGTTGCGATCGACGTGAACTCCGGGCGCTCGACCCGCGAGGGCTCGATCGAGGAGACCGCGCTCAAGACCAACCTCGAAGCGGCCGACGAGGTGGCGCGGCAACTGAGGCTGCGCGATCTGGCGGGCCTGATCGTGATCGATTTCATCGACATGGACGAGCGGCGCAACAACGCCGCCGTCGAGAAGCGGATGAAGGATCGGCTCAGTTCCGACCGCGCCCGCATTCAGGTCGGGCGCATCTCGGCGTTCGGGCTGATGGAGATGTCGCGCCAGCGGCTGCGCCCCGGCATGATCGAGGCTTCCACCGCGCCCTGTCCGCACTGCCACGGCACCGGGCTGATCCGCTCCGAGAACAGTCTTGCGCTGTCGATCCTGCGCGAGGTCGAGGAGGAGGGGATGCGCAAGCGCGCCGCCGAGGTGAAGGTGGTCGCGCCGGTGTCGGTGGCCAACTTCATCATCAACGACAAGCGCGACCACCTGATCGCCATCGAGTCGCGCTATGGCCTGAGCGTGCTGGTCGAAGCCGACCCGACGCTCATCAGCCCCGAACACCGCGTCGAGCGGCTGAAGACCGCCAGCCGCGCGCTGCCGCCGTCGGCCGCCGCCGTGCGCGCCGATTCCGGCTTCGCGGGCCTCGACGATCCGCGCGATGCGGCGGAGAACGACGACGAGGACTCGGCGGAGACGGCGCAGGGCGTCGCCGGGACGCCCGCAGACCGGCCCGAGACCGACGACCCCGACGCCGCCCGCGCGGCGGCGAAGCGGCGGCGCGGGCGGCGCGGCGGGCGCAAGCGGCGGCGGGAGGACGACGAGCCGCGCGATCCGCTGCGCGTGCTGGACGCAGGCGACGACGACAACGACGGGGCGTCGCGCGCGCCGCTGGCGGTGTCGCACACGGCTTTCGGCGACGAGATCGGCGATGCGCCGGAGATGACCTCGCTGCGCCGCCCGGAGACGGAAGCGGCGCCGGAGGCCGGGACCGCGCCGGCGGCGACGCCGCCCGAGACCGTGACGGCGGCGACGGAGGCCGGGACCGTGACGGCGGCGACGCCGCCCGAGACCGTGACGGCGGCGACGCCGCCCGAGACCGTGACGGCGGCGACGCCGCCCGAGACCGTGACGGCGGCGACGCCGCCAGGCGCCGACGCTATCGCGGCGCCGGTCGCGACCGCAGCTGAACCGGCGGCGGCGGCGGCGGAGGAGGATGCGCCCAAGCCGAAACGGCGGCGCACGCGCAAGACCGCCGCCAAGGCCGGGACGCCCGCCAAGGCCGGGACGCCCGCCGAGGACGCGACGCCTGCCGACGCAGCGCCTGCCGATGCGACGCCCGCCGAGGACGCAGCGCCTGCCGATGCGGCGCCTGCCGAAGGCCAGCCTGCGGAAGCCCCGATCGTCGAAGCTGCGGCTGTGGCGGCGCCATCCGTGGAGACGCCGGTTGCGGAAACGCCGACCGCAGAGGCGGCGGTTGCAGAAGCGGCGGTGGAGAGCGCCTTGCCCGATGCGCAAGCCGTCGAGCCCGCGACGCCCGAAGCTGCGGGGGAACCTGCTACGTCTGAACCTGCGGCGTCTGAACCTGCGGCGCCCGAAGCTGCCTCTGAACCGGCGGCGCCTCAGCCCGAACCTGCGGCGTCTGCCGAACCGGCGGCGCCCAAGCGGCGCGGCTGGTGGAGCCTCGGCGCGCGCTGAGCGCGCCGCCGCCAAAGGCGGCGCGCGCCTGACGCGCGCCGACAATGCGGGCGGCGCGCGTCAGGCGCGCCGCCACGCCTTCAGCCGCCGCGCGCCCTCGGCCATCGCGGCGGTCGATCCGGCGAAGCTGAACCGCACGAAGCCGCCGCCGCGCAGCGGGTCGAAATCGACGCCGGGCGTCGCCGCGACGCCCGCCTCGGCCAGCATCCGCGCGCAGAAATCCACGCTGTCGCCGGTCAGCGCCGACACGTCGGCGTAGAGATAAAACGCCCCGTCGCAGGGCGCGAGCGCGCTGAAACCCGCTTTCGGCAACTCCTCCATCAGCAGCGCGCGGTTGGCGGCGTAAACCGCAAGGTTGGCCTCAAGCTCGTCCTGCGCGTCCAGCGCGGCGAGCGCGGCCACCTGCGCCACATGGCTCGGGCAAATGAACAGGTTCTGCGCCAGCCGCTCCACCGCGCCGATCACCCCGGGCGGCGCCACCATCCAGCCGACGCGCCAGCCGGTCATCGAGAAATACTTCGAGAAGCTGTTGATCACGATCACGTCATCGGAGATCTCCAGCGCCGAGACCGCGCGGGCGCCGTATTCGACGCCGTGATAGATCTCGTCTGAGATGAAGGTCGCGCCGATGCGCTGGCATTCCTCGACCAGCGCCGTCATCGCGGCGCGGTCGAGCATGGTTCCGGTCGGGTTGGCGGGGCTGGCGGCGAGCACGCCGTCGAGCCGCCCGGTCCGCCCCGCGTCGGCCAGCAGCTGCGCGTCAGGCTGGAACCGCGTCGCCGCGTCCGTCGGCAGGCGCACCCATCGCAGGTCCAGCGCCTTGAGGATGTTGCGATACGCCGGATAGCCGGGATCCGCCACCGCCACCCGCGCGCCCGCGTCGAACAGCGCGAGGAACGTCAGCAGGAAGGCGCCCGAGGCCCCCGCCGTGATCGCGATCCGTTCCGGCGCGATGCTCAGGCCGTAACGGTCGGCATAGCGGCGGGCGATGCGCTCGCGCAATTCGGGCAGGCCCAGCGCCACGGTGTAGCCGAGCGGCCCGGCGGCGATCGCGGCCTGCGCGGCCTCGACGGCGCGGCGCGGCGCCGGGGTCGCGGGCTGGCCGACCTCCATGTGGATGATGTCGGCGCCCGCCGCCTCACGCGCGCGCGCCGCCTCCATCACCGCCATCGCAATGAACGGATCGACTGCGCCACGGGTTGAAATCTGCATCGCTCGTCGCCCTTTATAGTGCTTGTTGCGCGCAACCTGACCGGCGTTGGCCGCGCGGTCCACGCGGCGAGAGCGCGCAACGGTGTGGGGGAGGCTCGGCCATGCGCGCGCTGGCGCGACTTTTTTCGGCGATTGCGCTGACGATTGCGCTGGCGGCGGCGTTGGCGGCGGCGCTGACGGCGCAGGCGGCGTCCGCGCGCACCTTCATCCGCGACGCCGAGATCGAGCACACCCTGCGGCTGATGTCGGCGCCGGTGTTCGAGGCGGCGGGCCTCGCGCCCGACAGCGTGCGGCTGTTCATCCTGCTCGACCCGTCGCTGAACGCCTTTGTCTCCGGTGGACGCACCATGGTGCTCAACACCGGGCTTCTGCAACAGTTCAGCCGCGCCGAGACGGTGATCGGCGTGATCGCGCACGAGACCGGCCACATCACCGGCGGGCACCTGGCGCGGCGCGCGCAGGCGGTCGAAAGCCTGACCGGCCCGGCGCTGTTGGCGACCGTGCTGGCGGGCGCGGCGGCGGTGGCGGCGGGCAGCCCGCAAGCGGGCGCCGCCGTGGCGCTGGGCGGTCAGAGCGCCATCCAGCGCAGTCTGCTCGCCTATTCGCGCGCCGAGGAGGCGGCGGCGGATCAGGCGGCGGTCGGCTACATGTCGCGCGCCGGGATCGACCCTGCGGGGATGCTCGACATCCTGCGCACCTTCAAGGGGCAGGAGGTGTTCCAGTCGCGCCGCCTCGACCCCTACGCCCTGTCGCACCCGCTGTCGTCCGAGCGCATCAGCCTGCTGGAGAACCGCGTCGCCGCCTCCGGCGCGAGCGGCGCGCCGCTCGACCCCGGCATCGCCTATTGGTTCGGGCGGATGCGCGCCAAGCTGGATGGTTTCACCGAGCGGCCCGAGCGGGTGCTGGCGCGGCTCGACCTCGCCGCCGACCCAGACAGCGAAGCCAACCTCTACCGCCGCGCGGTGGCGCTGCACCGCATGGCCGACGCTGCGGGCGCGCTGGCGGCCATCGACCGGCTGCTGAAGATCCTTCCCGGCGACCCTTATTACTGGGAGCTGCGCGGCCAGGTCCTGTTCGAGAGCGCCCGCCCCGCCGAGGCGGCGGCCGCCTATCGCCGCGCCGTGGCGCTGGCCCCGGACGAGCCGCTGATCGCGGGCTATCTGGGCCGCGCGCTGCTGGCGAGCAACCTGCCGGGGTCGGAGGCCGAGGCGCTGGCGATCCTCAAGCGCGCCGCGCGCGACGACCCAGGCGACGCCGGCATCCTGCGCGATCTGGCGCAGGCCTATGCGCGGGCGGGCGATGACGGCGCCGCGGCGCTGCACACCGCGCAGCGGCTGGCGCTGGGCGGCGAGACGGCGGAGGCTGCAAGAATGGCGCGGCGCGCGATGGACCTGCTGCCGCGCGGCTCGCCCGGCTGGCTGCGCGCCGAGGATATCGCTACGCTCGCCGACATCAACGCGCGCTGAGCCGCGCCAGCCGACAGGAACCGCCCATGCGCCTTGCCGCGTTCGCCCTCGCCGCCGCCGTCACCGCCGCGCTCGCCGCCGGTTCCGCCCCCGCGCAAGAAGAGCTCAGCCCCGCCGAGGCGGCGGCGGTGGACGCGCGCATCCGCGCCTACATCCTTGAGAACCCGGAGGTGCTGATAGAGGCGCTGGACATTCTGGAGCAGCGGCGCAAGGCCGAACAGGCCGGTCTCGACGGCGATCTGATCGCCCGCAACGCCGCCGCGCTGTTCGAGGACGGCGACAGCCATGTGTTCGGCAATCCCGACGGCGACGTGACCATCGTCGAGTTCAGCGACTACCGGTGCAGCTATTGCAAGGCGGCGCATCCGCAGGTGGCGGAGCTGTTGCGCAGCGACGGCGCGGTGCGGCTGGTGCTGAAGGAGTTCCCGATCCTCGGCGCCGACTCGACCCTGGCGACGCGGGTCGCCATGGCGGCGCGGCGGCTGGACCCGGCGAGCTATGCCGCGCTGCACGACGCGATGATGACGTTTCGCGGCCCGCTGAACGAGGACTCGATCTTCCGTCTGGCGGGGGAAACCGGTCTCGACGAGGCGCGCCTGCGCGCGGAGATGAACGTCCCCGAGATCGCCGACGCGATCCGCCGCAACTATGAACTGGCGCGCACGCTGCGCATCGAGGGCACGCCGGGCTTCGTGATCGGCGATCAGATCGTGCGCGGCTTCGTGCAGCTCGACCAGATGCGCGCGCTGGTCGAGGAGGCGCGCCGCACGGCGGGGTGAGACGCGGCGGGCGGCGCTTGGCTGAACCCCGTCGCCCGCGTATAAGCGCGGGCGACGCGGGCCCAAGTCGCCCGAACGGCGAGGACAGACGGCGCCCGCGAAGGCGCTGCGGCAGGCGAGGCGGCGCATGACCAAGACCCCCGAAGACGACATCGCGTTCATCCGGGCGCTGGCGCAGCTCTTGCGCGAGACCGACCTCGGCGAAATCGAGGTGTCGCGCGAATTCGGCGAGGACGATGCGCTGCGCATCCGCCTGACGCGCTCGGTCGCCGCGCCCGCGCCCGCCCCGGTCCACGCCGCGCCCGCGCCGCGCCCGCAGGCCTCCGCCGCGCCCGAGCCGGCGCTGGTCGCCGCCGCCGTGCAGCCCGAAGACCCCGCCGACCACCCCGGCGCCGTCACTTCGCCGATGGTCGGCACGGCCTATCTGTCGCCCGAGCCGGGCGCCGCCGCCTATGTCAAGATCGGCGACTCGGTGCGCGAGGGGCAGACGCTGCTGATCATCGAGGCGATGAAGACCATGAACCAGATCCCCAGCCCCCGCGCGGGCGTGGTGAAGCGCATCCTGATCGAGGATCGCCAGCCGGTCGAGTTCGGCGCGCCGCTGATGATCGTGGAGTGAGCCGCGCCATGCCCGCCGCGCGCTCCGCCAGCGAGCCGATGTTTCGCAAGATCCTGATCGCCAACCGGGGCGAGATCGCGCTGCGCATCCACCGCGCCTGCCGCGAGTTGGGCGTGCGCACCGTCGCGGTGCACTCCACCGCCGACGCCGACGCGATGCATGTGCGGCTGGCCGACGAGAGCGTGTGCATCGGGCCGGCCCCCGCCAGCCAGTCCTACCTCAACGTGCCTGCGATCATCACGGCGTGTGAAATCTCCGGCGCCGAGGCGATCCACCCCGGCTATGGCTTTCTCAGCGAGAACGCGCAGTTCGCGCAGATCGTCGAGGAGCACAACCTGGTGTTCATCGGCCCGACGCCCGAGCATATCCGCATCATGGGCGACAAGATCGCCGCCAAGGACGCCATGAAGCGGCTGGGGGTGCCCTGCGTGCCCGGCTCCGACGGCGCGGTGACCGATGTCGAGAGCGCGCAGGCGGCGGCGGCGGAGATCGGCTATCCGGTTCTGGTCAAGGCGGCGGCGGGCGGCGGCGGGCGCGGCATGAAGGTCGCGCGCACGCCCGCCGAGCTGTCGCACGCCTTCTCCAACGCGCGCGCCGAGGCCAAGGCGGCCTTTGGCGACGACGCGGTGTATCTGGAGAAATACCTCGGCCGCCCGCGCCACATCGAAATTCAGGTGCTGGGCGACGGGCGCGGCGTGGCGGTGCATCTGGGCGAGCGCGACTGCTCGCTGCAACGCCGCCACCAGAAGGTCTTCGAGGAGGCGCCTTCGCCGGTGATCGACGCCGCCGAGCGCGCCCGCATCGGCGCGATCTGCGCCAACGCCATGGCGGACCTGAACTATCGCGGCGTCGGCACCATCGAGTTCCTCTATGAGGACGGCGCGTTCTACTTCATCGAGATGAACACCCGCCTCCAGGTCGAGCATCCGGTGACCGAGGCGGTCTATGGCGTCGATCTGGTGCGCGAGCAGATCCGCGTCGCCGCGGGCCTCGGCCTCAGCCGCACGCAGGAGAGCCTGACGCCGCGGGGCTGGGCCATCGAATGTCGCATCAACGCCGAGAAACTGCCGACCTTCAGCCCCTCGCCGGGCCGCGTGACCGCCTATCACGTCCCCGGCGGCCCGGGCGTGCGGATGGATAGCGCGCTTTACGCGGGCTATGTGATCCCGCCCTATTACGACAGCCTGATCGGCAAGCTGATCGTCACCGGCGAGGACCGCGCCGACGCGCTGGCGCGGCTCGACCGGGCGCTGGCGGAGCTGATCGTGGACGGCGTGGACACCACCGTGCCGCTGTTTCGCGCGCTGCTGGCCGAGCCCGACATCCGGCGCGGCGCCTACGACATCCACTGGCTGGAGCGGATGCTGGCGCGCGAGGCGCACTGACGTTTCGTCTCGCCGTCGGCGGCGCCGGGCGGTGATCCAGGTCGCGTTCGTCAGATGGCGCCGCTGCGACCGGGGATGCGTGCGCGGCCGCGCGGGGCCGGATGCGCCCCGGGGGGCGGGCCTGTGCGTCAGAAGCGCGCCGTCCACATCCTGAAACGTCCCTGCCCGGTGATCTCGCGGGCGAGGCTGCGGTCCGTCAGGATCACGAGATTGCGCTGCGCGGCCGACACCGAGACGTCGCCTGCGTGCGCGGCTTCCTGCGCGGAGACGGCGACGCGGGCGGCGAGCAGGTCCGTCAGCAACCGGGGCGTGCGTCCGGAAAGCCCGGCGATCCCCGCTTCGGCGCGCGCCCGCCACGCCTGCAACCGCTCCAGCGTCGTCAGCGCGTCGGCGCAGCCTGCGGCGAGATCGTCGCAGAAGGCGCGCAGGCGCGCCGCCGGGTCCGCGCCGCCGGGCGTGCGGCGGCGGGCGAGCGGCGCGAAGGGGGCGCCGCCCCTGCCAGCCCGCGCCGCGATCTTCATCGCCGCCACGCCCGGCTCGACCGCCGCCGTCGCGTCCGACAGCCCGGCGCGCCGCCACGCCGGTTCGGCGAAGGCCGCCTGGGTGAACGGGTGCGCCCCGCGCAGCGCCCGCACCTCCGCCGCCCAGGCTTCGGCCGCCGCAGTCCACGCCGCGCCGCGCAGCCGCGCGAACGCGCCCCAGGGCGCGCCGTCCCCCGTCGGCGCGTCCTGGGGCGCAGGGCGACCGGAGAGACGATCCTCGAACCGCGCGACGGCGGCGGGCGACGCCAGCGACCAGCGCGCGGCGGCGAGACGGCGCGCGGCCCATGCGGCGCGGATCATCGCCTGATCCTCGTCGTCGCGGCGGCCGATCCGCGCCGCACCCCACAGCGTCAGCCGTTCGACCTCGACGGCGGCCCCCTCGGCCCACGCCAGCGCCGCCGCCTGCGTGAGCGCGAGCCGCGCGACGCCGGCGCGGGCGGCGGCGGGCGGCCAGGCGCGCAGGCGTTCGTCCAGCCGCGCGAAGGCTTCGACCGCCGCCGCCAGCGGGCGCGCAAGCCCGGCCTCCGCCGCGCGCCACGCCGCCGCCGCCGGTTGCGCCGCCGACAGCGCCGCAGGGTCCACCGGCGAGACGTCGGGATCGATCAGGCTCAGCGGATCGGTCAGCTCGTCGGCCTGAGCCTCCGAGTCCCAGATCGAGGGCGGCGAAAACGCATCTTCATCTTCTTCCGCGCGACGTCCGGTCATGGCGCCCGCCGCCCCCGCGACGCGGCGCCGGACGCCCGGAAGCGTCGCCTGGGTGCGGGTCTGGCGGCTGTGCCGATCATCGCTCGCAATCCGCGCCCCGCGTAAGGAACGGCGCCGCTGCCGCGCCACATCCTGTCATAGCACAGCGATGCGAGCCCGCCCAACCGGCTGCGCGGCGGCGATGATGATCGACATCCGGACAAATATGGAACACTGTGGCGCATGCACGCAGACGGCCTGTCCCCGCCGACCCCGGCGCCCTGGATTTGAGACGCGAAATGGATGCTGTCCCGCCACACAGCCCCCCACCCGGCCTCTCTGCGCTGGCGCGGATCGTCGGCCCGCGCGAGGGGCTGCCGCCGATCTACCGCGACCTGATCGAACGGCTGGCGCGTGAGACCATCCCGGCCAACACGCGCCGCGCGCTGGAGAGCGACCTGCGCTATCTGGCGGCCTGGCGGCGCGCCGCGACCGGCGAGGATCTCGCCTTTCCCGAAAGCGAGGACGTGGTCGCCCGCTTCATCCTCGATCACAGCGCCGATCTGGCGGCGATGGCGCCGGACGATCCGCCCCGGCTGGTCGCCGACATCCTGATCGACCTCGGCCTGCGGCGCAGCCGCGCCCTGCCGCGTCCGGCGACGCTGGAGCGCAGGCTCGCCTCGTGGCGGCGGCTGCACGGCGCGCGCAACCTCGACGGGCCGTTCGGCGCCCCCGCCCTGCGGTCGCTGCTGGCGCGCGCCCGCGCCGCCGGACGCGCCGCCCATGGCCGCGCGGCGAAGAAGTCCGCCAACCCGGTGGACCGCGCGCTGCTCGACCGGCTGGTGGCGGCGCGCGGCCCCGGCCTGCACGGCCTGCGCGACGCGGCGCTGATCGAGACCGCCTGGGCCACGGGCGGCAGGCGCCGCTCGGAGCTCAGCGCGCTGCGCGTCGAAGACCTCGACCTGTCCGCCTTCGCCGCGCGCGGCGCGATCACGCTGCGGCTGCGCGAGACCAAGACCCACAAGGAGGTCGCGCCGCCGCCGCTGCTGCTGAGCGGACGCGCAGCGCGGGCGCTCGATCTGTGGCTCAGGGCGTCTGGGGTGACGGAGGGCGCGGTGTTTCGCGCGCTGACGCGGCCCGACCGCGTCGGCGCGGCGAAGGTGCTCGACCGGGGTCTGTCGCCGACCGCGATCCGCGCCGCCTTCGCGCGGCTGGTGCGCGCCGCCGGGCTGCCCGAGGGCTACGCCTCGCCGCACGGGCTGCGCTCGGGCTTCATCACCGAGGCGGCGCGCGCCGGAATCGCGGTCGAGGCGGTGATGCGCGTCACGCTGCACCGCTCGCGCGATCAGGTGGCGGCGTATTACCACGAGCTGGATCTGGAGAAGAACCCGGCGACCCGCCTGCGCGACGCCGGGGACGGTCGCGCGTGACGCCCCCTCGATGGGCGCGCCGCCGCCGGCAACCCGCCGAATCGCGCGGGCGCCTTGAACTGACGGCGCGTCGGGCGACATTGTGACCATGACCGAAGCGACCGGCGACGCATGAGCATGTCCGACAGCCGCGCGCGCGGCGCTGCGGCGCCGCCTGCGTCCGACCCCTGGCCAGAGCGGCGCACCGCCGCGCTGGACATGGGCCTGTTCACGCTGGGCGCCGCGCTGCTGGCCTGGGCGGTGTATGCGGGCGCGCAGTCGATGGGCTACAACTGGCAGTGGTATCGCGTGCCGCGCGCCTTTTATCGCGTCATCGACGGCGAAATCATTCCGGGCCCGTTGTGGCGCGGGCTGCTGGTCACCCTGGAGATCACGCTCTGGTCGCTGCCCATCGCGCTGGGCGTCGGTCTGGCGACGGCGCTGTTGCGCCTGTCGCGCTCGTGGGCGGGGAGCGCGCTGGCGACGGCGTATCTGGAGCTGGTGCGCAACACGCCGCTGCTGGTGCAGATGTATCTGTTCTATTTCGTGCTTTCGCCGATCCTCGGCGTCGAGCGGTTCTGGACCGGCGTGCTGTGCCTGGCGCTGTTCGAGGCGTCGTTCATCGCCGAGATCATTCGCGGCGGCATCCTCGCGGTGCCGCGCGGCCAGTGGGAGGCGGCGGCGTCGATCGGGCTGCGCCCGCGCGACGTCTATGGCCGGATCGTGCTGCCGCAGGCGGCGCCGCTGATGCTGCCGCCGATGACCTCGGCGGTGGTCAACCTCATCAAGAACTCCGCCATCGTCTCGACCATCGCGGTGTTCGACCTCACCAATCAGGCGCGAACCGTGATCGCGGACAGCTTTCTCAGCTTCGAGATCTGGTTTGTCGTGGCGGCGGTCTATCTGTCGCTGACCATCAGCCTGTCGATCGTGGCGGCGCGGCTGGAGGCGCGGGCGCGTCGGGGCTATGACCGGGCGTGACGGACATTGCAGAAGGACGAAATGACATGAAACTGACCGGAGCCATTCTGGGCGCGGTGATGACCGCAACCGCCGTTTCGGCGCCCGCCGCCGCGCAGGACGCGCAGCAGGCGCTGGCGCAGGGCAGCGTGATCGAGACCATCAAGCAGCGCGGCGTGCTGCGCGTCGGCATGGCGACCTTCGTGCCCTGGGCCATGCGCGACAAGAACGGCGAACTGATCGGCTTCGAGATCGATGTGGCGAAGAAGCTGGGCGCCGACATGGAGGTGAGGGTCGATTTCGTGCCCACGGCGTGGGACGGCATCATCCCCGCGCTGCTGGCGGGCAAGTTCGACGTGATCATCGGCGGCATGTCGATCACGCCCGCGCGCAATCTGACGGTGAACTTCACCGCGCCGTACGCCAATTCCTCGCTCGGGGTGATGGCGCACGCCAGCATGCAGGGCAAGGCGTGGCCGGACGACTACAACCAGTCCGGCGTCACCTTCGTCTGCCGCCGGGGCGCGACGCCCTGCGCCTATATCGCCGAGCGGTTCCCGAAGGCGGAGCTGCGCCAGTTCGACGATCAGGGCCAGACGCTTCAGGAAGTGCTGAACGGGTCGGCGCAGGTGCTGGTCGACTCTCAGCCGCTGCCCGCGTTCACCATCTTCGACAACCCCGGCGTGGTGTTCGCGCCCACCGAAGAGAAGATCAACCCCGGCAATGAGGGCTTCGCGCTGCGCAAGGGCGACCCCGACGCGCTGAATTTCTTCAACAACTGGATCCTGGTGAACCGCGCCAGCGGCTGGCTGGACGCGCGCCACGCCTACTGGTTCGGCGGGCGGCCCTGGGCCGATCTGGTCTCGAACTGAGCGCGGGCGGCGCGGGCGGCGCGGACGGCGATGTATCCCGACCCCGACCGTCCGCGCCGCTTCGGCGCGCTCGACGCCGCGCTGATCGCCGCGGCGCTCGGCGTGGCGGCCTATTTCTGGTTCCGCGTCTCCGATGTGCTGGTGTATCGCTGGGACTGGAGCTTTCTGCCCGGCGCGCTGATCCGCACCGGCCCCGACGGCGGCTGGCGGCCCAACCTGCTGCTGGAGGGGCTGCTGACCACCATCCGGCTGTCGCTGTGGGCGATGGCGCTGGCCAGCCTGCTGGGCCTGGCGCTGGGGGCGATGGCGTCGAGTGCGCGGCTTTTGCCGAAGATGACGGCGACGGTATATGTCGGCCTGATCCGCAACATGCCGCCGCTGGTGTTCATCTTCGTGTTCTATTTCTTCCTGTCGTCGCAGATCATCCCGGCGCTGGGCGTTGACGCCGCGCTGCGCGCGCTGGGGCCGCAGGGCGCGGCGCTGACCGGCGCGCTGCTCGGCCCGCCCGCGCTGGCGGAGAACCTGCTGTCGGGGGTGCTGTGTCTTGCGCTGCTGGAGGCCGCCTATATCTGCGAGATCGTGCGCGCGGGGATCGGCTCGGTTCCCGAGGCGCAAAAGGAGGCGGCGCGCAGCCTCGGCCTGCGGCCGTTTCAGGTGTTCCGGCTGGTGACGGCGCCGCTGGCGCTGCGCGCGGTGACGCCGCCGCTCGCCAACCAGTTCATCATGCTGGTCAAGAACAGCGCCATCGTCTCGCTGATTTCGGTGCAGGAGCTGACCTTCATCGCCACCGAGGTCGCGGTCTCGACCGGGCGGCGGTTCGAGACCTGGATCGTGGTCGCGGCGCTGTATTTCGCGTTGTGCTATGGTCTTGCGCGGCTGTTCGCGCGGCTTGAACGCCGGATGCGGCTGACCGACCGGCGCTGAAACGCGGTCAGCCGCCCGAAACCCCGGCTTCGGCGAAGGTCGCCATGCCGCTGTGGCAGGCGAGCGCCGCCTTCACCACCAGCGCGGCGGTCGCGGCGCCGGAGCCTTCGCCCAGCCGCATCCCCAGATCGAGCAGCGGCGCCTTGCCCAGCGCGTCGAGCAGGCGGCGGTGGGCCTGTTCCGCCGAGGCGTGGCCCGCGAGGCAGTGGTCGAGCGCGCCGGGTTGCGCCTTTTCCAGCGCGGCGGCGGCGGCGGTGGCGATGAAGCCGTCGAGGATCACCGGAATGCGCCGCGCGCGCGCCGCGACGATCGCGCCCGCCATCGCCGCCAGCTCACGCCCGCCGACGCGGCGCAGCGCCTCCAGCGGGTCGGCCAGCGCCGCGCCGTGCCGCGCCAGCCCTGCGGCGACGGCGGCGGCCTTGGCCGCCAGCCCCGAATCGTCGACCCCCGTGCCGCGCCCCACCCAGTCCCCGGGCGCGCCGCCTAGCAGCGCGGCGCCGAGCGCGGCGGCGGCGGTGGTGTTGCCGATGCCCATCTCGCCGGGGATCAGCAGGTCGGCCTCCGGGTCCACCGCCTGCCAGCCCGCGTTCAGCGCGGCGAGGAACGCGCCGTCGTCCATCGCGGGCGCGGCGGTGAAGTCGGCGGTCGGGCGGCCGACATCGAGCGCCGCCACGTCGAGCCGCGCGCCCAGCACGGCGGCGATCTGGTTGATCGCCGCGCCGCCCGCGCGAAAATTGGCCACCATCTGGGCGGTGACGTCGGCGGGAAACGCCGAGACGCCGCGCGCCGCCACGCCGTGATCGGCGGCGAACACCACGATCTGCGGCCGCGCGACCCGCGCGCGCGGATCGCCGCGCCAGCCGCAATACCATTCGGCGATCGCCTCCATTCGCCCCAGCGCCCCCGGCGGCTTGGTCAGCGTCGCGTCGCGGGCGCGCGCGGCGGCGGCGGCCCCGGCGTCCGGCCCCGGCAGGGCGGCGAGGCGGCGGCGGAAATCGTTCAGATCGGCGAGTTGGGGCATTGGCGTCGGGGTCCATCGCGGCGTAAGCGTCGCGACCGGGTAGCGCGCGCGGCGCGGCGGGGAAAGGCGTGGGAGATGCGACTGTTTGATGCGACTCTTTGACAGGCGCGATCCGCTGGTCGCCGCCAGCCTGCTGACGCGGCTGCCGCTGCCGCTCGACCACGGCTTCGCGGGCGCGCGCGGCGCGGCGGCGGCCTGGGCCTGGCCGCTGGTCGGCGCAGGCCTGGGCGGGTGCGTCGGCGCCGCGCTGGCGGGCGCGCTCGCGCTGGGTCTGGCGCCGCTGGCCTCGGCGGCGCTGGCGCTGGCGCTGGGTCTGGCGCTGACCGGCGCGCTGCATGAGGACGGGCTGGCCGACTGCGCCGACGGCTTCGGCGGCGGGGCGGACCGCGCCCGGCGGCTGGAGATCATGCGCGACAGCCGTCTGGGAACTTTTGGCGTCGCGGCGCTGGCGCTGCTGCTGATCGGCAAGGCGGGGCTGCTGGCGGAACTGGAAGGCTGGCGCGCGGTCGCCGTCTGCGCGGCGGCGGGGGCGGTCAGCCGCGCGCCGCTGGCGGCGATGCTGCACTGGGCGCCGCAGGCGCGCGCCGACGGGCTGGCGGCGGCGACGGGGCGACCGTCCTTTGCGACCGTCGTCGCGGCGCTGGGCGTGGCGCTGGCGCTGGCTGCGGCGCTGGGCGGCGCGGCGGGCGCGCTGGCGCTGCTGGCGGCGGCGCTGACGACGCTGGCGACGGCGGCGCTGGCGCGGCGCAAGATCGGCGGGATCAGCGGCGACGTGCTGGGCGCGGCGCAGGCGCTGGGCGAGGTTGCGGCGCTGGCCGCGCTGGTCGCGGCGTGACGCGGGTCGGCGCATGAAAAAGGCCGCGCGCCCCGGGGGAAGCGCGGCCAGATCATGCGGCGCAGGCGTTCAGGCGGCGCGCTTGACCAGCGCGGTCTCGACACGCTCGGCGGCGGCGGCGCCGTCGATCATCTCGACCGCCGCGACCTCGCGCGTCAGCCGCTCCAGCGCGGCCTCGTAGAGCTGGCGCTCGGAGTAGGACTGCTCGGGCTGATCCTCGGCGCGATGCAGGTCGCGCACCACTTCGGCGATCGACAACAGGTCGCCGGAGTTGATCTTCTGCTCGTACTCCTGCGCCCGGCGCGACCACATGGCGCGCTTGCTGCGCGCCCGGCCCTTCAGCGTCTCCAGCGCCTTGCCGACGATGTCGGGCGAGGACAGCGAGCGCATGCCGATCGACGTGGCCTTGGCGGTGGGCACCCGCAACGTCATCTTTTCCTTCTCGAACGAGATCACGAACATCTCAAGCTCGACGCCCGAGATGTTCTGCTCCTCGATCGAGAGGATCCTGCCGACGCCGTGCGCCGGATAGACGACGTAATCGTTCGGGTGAAACTCCGGACGCTTCGGCGAGTTCTTCCTGGTCATCCCGTCTCCTGTTCTCTTTGGCCCCGGAGGGCATAGGGTCGCGCCAGAGTCACAAATCGGCACCCCTCGCCCGGATACAAGAGCGAAAAGCGCGTGGACCGTAAGGATTGAGCCGACGCCGAGGCGGCGGTGGCGCAGGCAGCCCTTGACACATCAAGCGCGTCGATCGCTGCGTCAGCAACGATGACACAATTACATCATATAGCAGCTTGGGAGCGCAAAATCCACTGAGTCGCCACGTTTCGCGGCGCACGGCGCCGTCTCCCGCCGCGCGGCGGGCTCAAGCGCCGCCGGGGCGGGCCGGGCGCGGCGGCGTCAGTCGCCCTCGCCGGGGGCTTCGGAGAAGTACTTCTCGAACTTGCCCGGTTCGCCGTCGAACTTCTCCGCTTCGGGCATCGGGTCGCGCTTGATGGTGACCACCGGCCATTTGTCGGCGAATTTCGCGTTGATCTCCAGCCACTTCTCCAGCCCTGGCTCGGTGTCGGGCTTGATCGCGTCGGCGGGGCATTCCGGCTCGCACACGCCGCAGTCGATGCACTCGTCGGGATGGATGACGAGCATGTTCTCGCCTTCGTAGAAGCAATCGACCGGACAAACCTCGACGCAGTCGAGGTATTTGCACTTGATGCAGTTGTCGGTCACGACATAGGTCATCGGCGCGCTCCGGCCTTCCCGTCCAGTCTGGTTGACAGCCTTGTAAGGAGGGCTCGCGGCGGCTTCAAGTGTCCGAACGGCGCAGGGCGTCGGTCTGGCGGCGGTCGCGCCCGGTGGGGCGGGCGCCGACGCGGCGTGGCGGCGCCGCCTGCGCCGTCGGCGGCGCGCGGTCGCGCCAGAGCGCCTGCGCCTCGGGCGCCGGGCCGCGCCGCGCGCCGGGCGCGACGATTTCGATCACCCGCACCTGCGCGCCCTGCGCAAAGGTCAGCACGTCGCCGGGGCGCACGCGGGCGCCGGGCTTGTGCGTGCGCTGGCCGTTGACGCGCAAGCCCTGCGCGGCGACCCTGGCCGCCAGCGCGCGCGTCTTGAAGAACCGCGCCCGCCAGAGCCAGACGTCGAGCCGGACGGCGTCCCGCCCGGCGTCCGTCGCTGGCGGGTCCGTGCTCACAGCTTGTCGCGCAACTGCTTGAGAATCGCGAACGGGCTGTCGGGATCGGGCGCGCGGCGGTCGTTTTGCGGGCGATCGTTCTTTGGGCGGTCGTTCTGGCCGCGATCCGGCTTGGGGGCGGCGGAGAAGGCGCGCGGGCCTGCGTCGTCGCGGCGCGGCCCGCCGCCAGAACCGCCGCCAGAACCCCCGCCAGAACCGCCGCCTGCGCGCTCGCCGCGCGGCTTCTGGCCACCCCTGGCGCCGCCCTTCGCGCCCTCGCCCTTCTTGTCCCAGCGCCGTTCGCCCTTCGGGCGGTCGGGGCGCGCGGCGTCCGGAGGCGTCGCTTCTCCGCCGGCTTCGGCGGGCTGCCCGGCGCGGGGGCCGCGCGGGGAACGTGGACGGTCGCGCCCGGCGGCGTCGCGCGGCGGGCGGCGCGGCGCGAGGGTGAAGGTGTAGAACGTCTCGGTCTCGAGCGGACCTTCGGGCTGGGCGGCGTCCTGCGCCGCGTCCTGGCCCGCGCCTGCGGTCTCGGAAGCGGCGCCGGTCTCGCCGGTCGCCGCGTCGCCGTCCGTCGCGGTCTCAGGTGTCGCGGTCTCAGGCGTTGCGGTTCGGGCTTCGGGCGGCATGGCGGCGTCCGGCGTCGCCTCGGCGGCGGTCTCGGCGGCGGTCTCGGCGGCAGTCGCGGCGACAGTCTCGGCTGCCTCGGACGTGGCGGCCTCGGGTGTCGCAGCCCCCGAATCCGCAGCCCCCGAATCCGCAGCCTCCGCCGCCGCAGTCGCGGTCTCCAGCGTCGCGCCCTCATGCGTCGCGGCGTCGGGTCCGGACGGCGTGGCGGGGTCAGGCGCCGCCCCGGTCGCGTTCCCGGCGGTCTCACCCGCCGCAGCGGGATCTGCAGCAGTGTCGGGCGCATCCGCAGCGGGCGCCCCGGCTCCGGGCGCCTTCGCCGGGCGCGCCTTGGGCCGCTCGCCGCGCGCGGCGGCGTAGCCGAGGCCCTTCATCAGGTCGGCGAACTGCTCGAGCGTGCAGCCGGTGATCGACAGCATCTCCGGCGCCGCCTCGAAGCCTGCGCGCGCGTCGCGCTGGCGGATCATGTCGGCCAGCCGCTCCAGCATGTCGATGCGCAGCGCGCGGGCGCCACACAGCCGGTATCCCGCGCGCGGATAGAACCCCTCCGGCGCGCCGGGAACGGCGGCGATGGTGACAAGGCCCGGCGGCGGGGCGGCGGGAAATTCGTCGAATTTCGCGTGCAGCGCCCACAGCAGCAGCCGGAACCGCGTCGGCGCGGGCTTCAGCAGCGCGGGCATGAACACATGGTGCTGGCCGAACCGCACCCCGTGCTTGCGCAGCAGTGCGCGCCCCTCCTGATCGAGCTGCTTCACGTCATCCGCGATCTGGCGGCGCGGCAGCACACCCAGCGCCTCGATCAGCTGAAAGCCGACGCCGCGCGCCAGCCCGGTCATCGCCGGGTCGTCGCGCAGGGTGGTCAGCGGCTCGAAAAGCGCCTTGATCCGCCGCTCGATCCAGTGCGTCAGGCGGCGCGTCACCTTGTCGGCGATCGCGGGGTCGGCGCCCTCGTCCACAAAGGCGCGCACCGTGGGATTGAGCGGGTCCGGCCCGGCCTCCAGCCTGCCGACCGCGTCCGCGCCCCACATCAGCCCGCCCTGATCGGTCACGTCGATCTCGGTGTCGGGGGCGTTGTAGAACTTGTCGGCGCGCGCGGTGAGATGCGCCTGCAGCGCCTGCTGCGACGCCGCTTTCAGCGTCTTGAGCTCCACCGCGCCCGCGTCGGGGTCGGGCCGGAAGCGAAAGCCCTCAAGCCGCCCCACCGGGTGGCCCTCGACGATCACCGCGCCCGTGTCGCTCACTTCGGCCACGAGCCTCTCCTTCTGCTTCAGGCGCTGCATCAGCACACTGGTGCGCCGGTCCACGAATCGCTGGGTCAGCCGGGCGTGGAGCGCGTCGGACAGACGATCCTCCACCGCGCGCGTCCGCTCCCGCCAGCCGCCCGGATCGTCCAGCCATCGCCCGCGATTGGCGACGTAGGCCCAGGTGCGGACATGGGCGAGGCGCTTGGACAGCGCGTCGATGTCTCCGTCGGTCCGGTCGAGCCGCGCAACCTGCCCGTCGATCCAGTCGGAGGGTATAACGCCCGCGTCGCTCAGCAGGAACCGATAAATGCGCTCCAGCAGCGCGGCGTGGTCGGCGGGCGCGCTCTTGCGGAAGTCGGGGGTCTGGCACACGTCCCACAAAAGCCGCACCGCCGCGCCGCCGCGCGCGCGGTGCTGGATGTCGGGGTCGGCCCACAGCGTGCGCAGCGCGACCATGTCCTCCGCCTCGCGCGCCCGCACCAGGTTGGGGTTGGGCGCCTGCGCCTCCAGGCTGCGCAGCAACGCAGGAACGGCGCCAAGATCGAGCCGCGCGTTGCGCCAGTGCAGTTTCGGCGCGGGATCGAATCGGTGCGTGGTGATCCGCTCGATCACGTCGGGGTCGGGCGCCGGGGCCTCGCCGGTCACGCCGAACGTGCCCTCCGTCAGGTGACGCCCGGCGCGGCCCGCGATCTGCGCCAGCTCCTGCGCCTCCAGCGCGCGGTGGCGGCGGCCGTCGAACTTGGACAGCCCGGCGAAGGCGACGTGGCGCAGATCGAGGTTCAGCCCCATGCCGATGGCGTCGGTCGCCACCAGATGCTCCACGTCGCCGTTCTGGTAGAGCGCGACCTGCGCGTTGCGGGTGCGCGGGCTGAGCGCGCCGGTCACCACCGCCGCGCCGCCCTTCTGGCGGCGGATCAGCTCGGCCAGCGCATAGACCGCCTCGGTCGAGAAAGCGACCACGGCGCTGCGCGGCGGCAGGCGCGAGATCTTTTTCGATCCGGCGTATTCCAGACTGGAGAACCGGGGCCGGGTGATGAAGCGCGCCTTCGGGATCAGCGCGGCGATGCGGGCGCGCATCGTGTCGGAGCCGAGAAACAGCGTCTCCTGCGCGCCGCGCGCGCGCAGCAGGCGGTCGGTGAAGACGTGCCCGCGATCGGGATCGGCGCAAAGCTGGATCTCATCGACCGCGAGAAACTCCGCGCCCCAGTCGAGCGGCATCGATTCCACGGTGCACAGCACATATTGCGCGCCTGCGGGCGCGATCTTCTCCTCGCCGGTGATCAGCGCGGCGGCGCGCGGGCCGCGCAGCGCAACCACCCGGTCGTAGACCTCGCGCGCCAGAAGCCGCAGCGGAAACCCCATCACGCCGGAGCGGTGCGCCAGCATCCGCTCGATGGCGTAGTGGGTCTTGCCGGTGTTGGTGGGGCCGAGCACCGCGATCACGGTGGCGTCGCGCGCGTCGCGGTCGTCAGACTGGCGGGCGCGCGATGGCGCATGCGGCGGGGCGGCGTTCATGGACGGGGCCTTTCGCAGGCTTCGGGGCGCGGGCGCAAGCCCCTCGCGGCGTCGGGAGGGCGCAGCGTCAGATGGCGCGGCCGTCCACGCCGGGGGCCAGCCGCTCCACAGCCTCGCGGGCGCCGTCGAGATGCGGGTTGAGGCGCAGCGCCTCGCGCTGGACACGCAGCGCGCCCGCTTCGTCGCCGGTGCGCTCCAGAATCACCCCCAGCCCGGCCAGCGCGCCGAAATGGCGCGGCTCCAGCGCCAGCACCCGCTGGATGTCGGCGACCGAGAGCCAGAATTCGTCCTTGAGGAAATAGGCGGTGGCGCGGGTGTTCCAGGCTTCGGCGAAGTCCGGGGCCAGCGCGACCAGCGCCGAGAGATGCGCCACCGCCTTGTCATATTCCTTCGCCGCCAGCGCGTCGCGCCCGCGCGAGAGCAGGAAATCCATGCTGTCGGAGCCCGAGGCCGACCAGATCTCGACGATGCGGCTTTGTATCCGCGCGGGATTGTCGGCCTTGGCGTCGGCCAGCGTCGCGAACAGCGCGTCCAGTTTCGCCTGCGGCGCGGTTTCCGTCGCCTCCGGCGCGGCGTTCATCGCCTGCGGCGCGGCGTTCATCGCCTCCGGCGCGGCGTTCTGCGCCTGTGCGACGCCGACAAAAAGCCCCGCGACCAGCGACAACGGCGCAAGCAAGCGCGTCAGGGTGATTGCCAACATGATCTCAAGCCTTATCGTCCCCGCGCACATCATGTGGCGCCTTGTCGGCGCGCAGCAAGGGGAATGCGACATGTCCGATGATCTGGCCAAGGCGCTCGAGGCGCTGCGCAAGAAGACCGAGGGCGAGACGCTGGACGGGTCGGTGAAGCTGGATTTCATCGATCTGGGCGCGCTCAGGCTGGACGGGGACGGCGCGCGGATGGACGACGGCGCCGCCGCCGACTGCACCATCGTCGCCGATCTGGAGACGTTCCGACGGATGTTCGAGGGCGACCTCAGCCCCACCGGCGCCTTCATGACCGGCAAGATCAAGATCGACGGCGACATGGGGGTGGCGATGAAGGTCGCGAGCCTTCTTGGCTGAAGAAGGCCCGCTCGGGCCGGGGTCGTCGCCGCTTGCGCTGACCGCAGCAGACGGCGTGCGGCTGCGCGGCGCGCTGCTGCCGGGGGCCGGGCGCGGGACGATCCTGCTGCTTCAGGGGCGCACCGAGTTCTGCGAGAAATACGCAGGCGTCGCGCAGGATTTCGCGGCGCGCGGCTTTTCGGTGGCGACGCTGGACTGGCGCGGGCAGGGGGCGTCGGCGCGGCCCGTGGGCCATCCGCGCAAAGGCCATGTCGATGATTTCACCGAATTCCAGCGCGATCTCGCCGCGCTGCTGGCGGCGGCGCCGGTGGCGGCGGCATCGGGGCCGCGCGCGATGGTCGCGCATTCCATGGGCGGCGCCATCGGCCTGCGCGCGCTGCTCGACGGACGGCTGACGGTCTCGGCGGCGGTGTTCTGTTCGCCGATGTGGGGGCTGGCGCAGGGCCGGGCGGTGGCGCTTGCCGGGCGGCTCATGGCCGGGGCGGCGGTGGCGCTGGGCTTCGGCCGCGCTTATGCGCCGGGCGGCGGCGACGATTCCTACGCGGCGTCCGATCCCGAACCCAACGTGCTGACGGCCGACCCGGCGCGCGCGGCCTGGCTGGCGGCGCTGACCCGCGCGCAGGCCGACAAGGCGCTGGGCGGGCCGACGTTCGGCTGGCTGCGCGCCGCCTACGCCGAAATGGCGGCGCTGGCGCCGCAGCGCCTGCGCGCGCGCGCCATGGTCGCCGTCGGCGGCGAGGAGGCCGTGGTCTCGCAATCGGCGATCCGCGCCCGCGCCGCGCGCGACGGGCTGGCGCTGACCGAGATCGCGGGCGGGCGGCACGAGCTGTTTCTGGAGACGCCCGCGCGGCGCGCGCAGCTCTGGGCTGCGATCGACGGGTTTCTCGCCGCTCAGTAATCCGCAAGCAGCGCCAGCGCCGCCGCGTGAACCCGCGCGTCGCCCGCCGCCAGCACCCGCCCGCCCTGCGGGCAGGGCCGACCGCGCCAATCGGTGACCATGCCGCCCGCGCCCTCGATCACCGGGATCAGCGCCTGCACGTCATAGGGCTGCAACCCCGCCTCGATCACCAGATCGACGCAGCCCAGCGCCAGCAGCGCATAGGCGTAGCAATCCATGCCATAGCGGGTGAGGCGCACGCGGTCGCGCACCGCCTCAAAGCCCTCGCGATCCTGCGCTGTCCCCACTTCGGGGTAGGTGGTGAACAGCGTGGCGTCCTCCAGCCGGGCGCAGGGGCGGGTGGCGAGCGCGCGGGTTTCGGGCCCTCGCCGCCACGAGGCGGCGGCCCAGCCGTCGCCGCACACGCCCTCGAACCGCTCGCCCGTGAACGGCTGGTCGATCACGCCGATGCGGGGCCGGGCGCCGTCGTTCAGCGCCACCAGCACACCCCAGCTCGGCGCGCCGGAGATGAAGCTGCGGGTGCCGTCGATCGGGTCGAGCACCCAGCTGAGCCCGGAGACGCCGGGGGTCGCCGCCGCCTCCTCGCCAAGGATCGCGTCGTCGGGGCGGCGGGCGGCCAGCACGGCGCGCATCGCCGCCTCCACCGCGCGGTCGGCGGCGGTCACCGGATCGAACCAGCCGGCGGCCCCCTTGTCCTCGACGCCGAGCGCCGGGGCGCGGAACCATGCCAGCGCGGGCGCCCGCGCAGCGTCCGCCGCCGCGCGGGCCACGTCCAGCAGCGCGGCGAGGTCGTCGTCGTCGAGATCGGTCGTCATGCGTTGCTCCGCCGCCGCGTCGGGGCGGCGGGCGCTGGATGCGGCGCCGGCCGACAGGCGTCAACCGGCGCCGGGGTTTCAGGCGGCGGCGCTGAGCACGCGGGCGAGCTCGAACAGGCGGCGGCGCTGTTCCTCGGGGATCGCATTGTAGGAGCGCACCAGTTCGATCGCTTCACGGTCCACCATCAGATCGCCGATCTGCGCGGCGGCGGGATGTTCCGCCGACTCGGCGCCGTCGAGGCCCTCGAAGAAGAATGAGATCGACGCATCCATCGCCTGGGCGATGTCCCAGAGCCGGGACGCCGAAATTCGGTTCATGCCGGTTTCATATTTCTGAATCTGCTGAAACTTGATGCCGACGCGATCGCCCAGCTGCTGCTGGGTCATGCCCAGCATCCAGCGGCGGTGACGAACGCGCTTGCCGACGTGCACATCGATGGGGTGTTTCATTGACCTCGACCTCACAAAATAAACACAGTTGGGTATGCAAGCATCGTGCCAGTTCTCGAAGCGGCTATTTCTTAAAGGGTTAACGACTGGCGAGTCGCGGCTGCGCCATACACGCTATGGGCGTGCGAGCGCCGCAATGGGCGAAAACGGCGCGTATCGTTCGCCAGTTAACGATTTCGCGCCGCCCGCACTTTGCAAAATGCGATGCAAACTGCGAATCCGCGATCACCCGTTCGCTTTTCGCGACTCGCGCTTGCGGTCGTTGGGGTCGAGCAGCCGCTTGCGCATCCTGAGCGATTTCGGCGTGACCTCCACCAGCTCGTCGTCGTCGATATAGGCGATGCATTCCTCAAGGCTGAAGCGGGTCGGCGTGGTCAGCGTCACCGCCTCGTCCTTGCCCGAGGCGCGCATGTTGGTGAGCTGCTTGCCCCTCAGCGGGTTCACCTCAAGGTCGTTCTCGCGCGAGTGCTCGCCGATCACCATGCCCATGTAGATCTGTTCCTGCGGGCCGATGAACAGCCGCCCGCGGTCCTCCAGCTTCCACAGCGCGTAGGCGACCGAGACGCCGGTCTCCATCGAGATCAGCACGCCCTGGCGGCGCCCCTGCATCGGCCCCTTGTAGGGCGCCCAGGAATGGAACAGCCGGTTGAGCACGCCGGTGCCGCGCGTGTCGGTGAGGAACTCGCCGTGATAGCCGATCAGCCCGCGCGACGGCACATGCGCCACCAGCCGCGTCTTGCCCGCGCCCGCCGCCCGCATCTCGACCAGATCGCCCTTGCGCTGCGCCAGCTTCTCGACGACCGCGCCCGCATAGGGCTCGTCCACGTCGATCACCACTTCCTCGATCGGCTCCAGCTTCTGGCCGTCCTCCTCGCGCATCAGCACTTTGGGGCGCGAGATCGACAGCTCGAAGCCTTCGCGGCGCATGTTCTCGATCAGCACGCCCATCTGAAGCTCGCCGCGCCCGGCGACCTCGAACGCCTCGCCGCCGGGGGTTTCCGAGACCTTGATCGCGACGTTGCTCTCGGCCTCGCGCATCAGCCGGTCGCGGATGACGCGGCTCTGCACCTTGTCGCCGTCCTTGCCGGCCAGCGGACTGTCGTTGATGCCGAAGGTCACCGAGATCGTCGGCGGGTCGATCGGCTGGGCGTGCAGCGGCTGCGTCACCGACGTGTCGCACAGCGTGTCGGCCACGGTCGCCTTCGACATGCCGGCCAGCGCCACGATGTCACCCGCCTGCGCGCTCTCGACCGGCTGGCGCGCGAGGCCGCGGAACGCCAGCAGCTTGGAGACGCGGAACCGCTCGACCTCATGGCCGTCGCGGCTGAGCGCCTTGATCGCGGCGCCTGCGGTCAGCACGCCGCTCTCGATGCGCCCCGTGAGGATGCGGCCGAGGAACGGATCGGCCTCCAGCGTGGTCGCCAGCATGGTGAAAGGCTTGTCGGCGTTGACGACCTGCTTTGGCGCCTCGATGTGGCGCACGATCATGTCGAACAGCGGCGCAAGGCTGTCGCGCGGCCCCTCCAGCGTCTCGTCGGCCCAGCCGTTGATGCCGGAGGCGTAGAGCACGGGAAAGTCGAGCTGCGCCTCGGTGGCGTCCAGCGCCACGAACAGGTCGAACACCTCGTTCAGCGCGCGGTCCGGCTCGGCGGCGGGCTTGTCCACCTTGTTGAGCACCACGATCGGCCGCAACCCCAGCCGCAGCGCCTTGGCGAGCACGAATTTCGTCTGCGGCATCGGCCCTTCGGCGGCGTCCACCAGCAGCGCGACGCCATCGACCATGCTCAGGATGCGCTCGACCTCGCCGCCGAAATCGGCGTGGCCGGGGGTATCGACGATGTTGACCCGCACGCCGTGCCACTCGACCGAGGTGCACTTGGCCAGAATCGTGATGCCGCGCTCGCGCTCCAGATCGTTGCTGTCCATGGCGCGCTCGGCCACCGACTGATTGGCGCGGAAAGCGCCCGACTGCTTGAGCAGTTCATCGACCAGCGTCGTCTTGCCGTGGTCAACGTGGGCGATGATGGCGATGTTGCGCAGGTTCATAAGGTGTTGCTTTCGGGGCATGAGGCGTTGCGCGCTCCCTTACAGGGGGGCGGCGGGAAAACCAACAACGCTTTTGCGCAGCCGGCCGGCGCCGGGTTTGTCGCCGCTGCGGCGCCAGTGTCGCCGCGCGATGCGGGGGTGACTGGGCGGCGGGATGCGCCATACTCGGCCCGATGGATTCGAGCAGGGGGAAAACCCGATGACCGCCACGTCGCTCACCCGCCGCGCGCTGCTGGGGGCCGCCGCCTCCGCCGGGATGCTCGCCGCCGCGCCCGGCTTCGCCGCCGCGCCGCTGCAAGGCCCCGCGCGGGCCGCATATCGCCGCTTTCGCCTCGGCGATTTCGAGATCACCACGCTGTTCGACGGCGCGGTGAGGCTGGACGGCCCGCACCCGATCTTCGGCGAAAACCAGACGCCTGCGGACGTCGCGGCGCTGGCTGAGGCCAACCTGCTGCCCGCCGACCGCATGGCGATCAGCTTTACGGTGACGCTGGTCAACACCGGGGCCGGGCTGATCCTGTTCGACGCGGGCAACGGCGCGGGGCGCAGGCCCGACGCGGGCGCCCTGCTGGCCGCGCTGGCGCAGGCGGGGATTTCGCCGGAGCAGATCGACGTGGTGGTGATCACCCACATGCACCCCGACCATATCGGCGGGCTGATGGAGAACGGCGCGCCCGCCTTCCCCAACGCGCGGTATGTGACCGGCGCCAAGGAGTTCGATTTCTTCTCGAAAACCCCGCCCGAGCGGCTGGCGGCGCTGATCGCGTCCAACGTCGCGCCGCTGGCGGAGAAGACGACGTTCCTTGAGCCGGGCGGCGCGGTGGCGCCGGGCGTCGAGGCGCTGGCGGCGTTCGGCCATACGCCGGGCCACATGGCCTATCATGTCGAGAGCGCGGGGCGGCGACTGGTGATCGCGGCCGACGCGGCGAACCATTACGTCGTCTCGCTGCAGCGCCCCGACTGGCACGTGCGCTTCGACATGGACAAGGAGGGCGCGGCGGCCACGCGCAAGGCGCTGTTCGGCATGATCGCGGCGGACCGCATCCCATTCATCGGCTACCACATGCCCAACCCCGCCGTGGGCTATGTCGAGCCGATGGGCGCGGGGTTCCGCTATGCGCCCGAGAGCTATCAGCTCAGCCTCTGACGGGGCGGGCGCGTCCCCATCCCGCCGCACCGCGCCGCGCCGCCCTTATCGCCGGGGCTGACCCGCCGACGGCGCGGGCGCTCTCGCTACAGCCGGTCGCGCAGCGCATACCAGGTCATCGCCAGCGCCAGCAGCGCAGGGCGGAGGCGGTCGCCGCCCGGGAACGGCGGCGCGGCGGCGCGGGACAGCACGTCCCAGCGGCCGAGCGTTCCGCGCGCGGCCTCCGCCGCCACGGCGCCGCCCATCGTCGCCATGTGGACGCCCGCGCCCGACCAGCCGCCCACCGACCAGGTGCGCGCGTCCACCCGGCGAAACAGCGGCGCGCGGGTGCGGGTGATCGCCAGCGTGCCGCCCCAGGCGTGGTCGATGCGCACGCCCGAAAGCTGCGGAAAAACCTGCGTCAGCGGCTTGCGCACCAGCGCCGCGATGTCGCGCGGAAAGCGGGCGCCATAGGTCTCGCCGCCGCCGAACAGCAGCCGTCCGTCGGGCGTCGGGCGATAATAGTTGAGCACGAACTTGCTGTCGGCGACGCATTCGCCGCCGGGCACGGGGTTTCGGTCGCCCAGCGGTTCGGTGGCGACGATGAAATTGTTGATCGGCATCACCCGCGCCGCGACGCTGCGCTCCAGCCCGTCGAGATAGCCGTTGCAGGCGAGAATCACCTGCTCGGCGCGCACCGCGCCCCGCGCCGTCTCCACAACGCCGGGGCCCAGCCGCGTGACAGCGCTGCGCTCGAACAGCCGCGCGCCCGCGCCCAGCGCCGCGCGCGCCAGCCCCAGCGCAAGGTTCAGCGGATGCAGATGGCCGCCCTCGCCGTCCTCGACGCCGCCGTGATAGCGGCTTGAGGCG
>Ga0210024_1000389_pt1 | contig 39251 bp, 38 predicted proteins | sample CryGeymeta201525_FD_183988 | JGI IMG/M metagenome (GOLD analysis project Ga0210024, IMG submission 183988) | Groundwater microbial communities from Crystal Geyser aquifers in Utah, USA - Crystal Geyser metaG 2015-25 (SPAdes) (version 2) | ecosystem: Environmental > Aquatic > Deep subsurface >...
AAAACGTCTCCCTCACTAAAACTTCAATAAAAACATCTTGCTCACTAAAACTTCAATAAAAACGTCTCCCTCACTAAAACTTCAATAAAAACGTCTCCCTCACTAAAACTTCAATAAAAACGTCTCCCTCACTAAAACTTCAATAAAAACATCTTGCTCACTAAAACTTCAATAAAAACGTCTCCCTCACTAAAACTTCAATAAAAACGTCTCCCTCACTATATTTTATAAAATAGCTGACTCGATCGTATAAAATCATTGTATAAAATATCAAACAATATATGATATAGAAGAAGTAGCGAACAAGATGTTCGCATTCCGTGTTGGAGTGTTTATATTGGAGTGTGAGCATCCTGCTCACTATATTCCATAATGAAATTATCTTGCTCACTGTATTGCGTAAAATAGCGAACAAGATGTTCGCATTCCTAGTTTTTGGAGACGGAAAAATGGCGTATAAAAAACCATTACCCCAATTAGAAGTAAAAGGGGGAACTTACTTCGTTACTTTTAACACTTACGATCGATTAGAATTAAACTATGAAGCGAGAAAATTAGTTTTAGATTGCTGTTTATTTTTCCATGAAAAACGCTATTTTTTATATACTGGGGTTGTGATGTCAGATCATGTTCATCTTTTAATTAAACCCTATGAAAAATCAGAAAATAAATATTGGTCTATAGGTAGTATTTTACACAGTATAAAAAGCTATAGTGCTAAACAAATTCCCCAAGTAATGAAGCACATTGGGAAAGTATGGCAAGATGGACGTTATGATATTTTAATGAAAAATAATCAACAATTTCTAAATACTTGGGAATATATTAAAGAAAATCCTGTTAAAGCAAAATACGTTAATAAAGAAGAAAATTATCCTTTTTTATGGGAAGTCTTTTAAGTTTAAATTGTTACTGATTGTTGTTTTCATATTCTGCTAAAATTTCTCGGATTCGTTTAGCTGAAATATCCTCTTTTTCTGATTTAGTATAAATCGTCATCATAATAATAATTGTAGAACCTTGAACATGATAAATTAAACGATAACCGCCACTTTTACCCTTTTGAATATCACTATTTTTGATTCTAACTTTATAAAAAATATCATTAGTTTCAGGTATCCTGACTCCAATTAATTCTCCTAATTCTAATTGTTCAATTATGGGTTTAATATCTGATTTTATCTGACGATATTTTTTCGCTAATCTTTTAATATCTTGTTTAAATTGATCAGCAAATTTAATCTCAAATAAACTATTTTTATTCGGCATCAATTCCATCCCATAATTCACTAATCGGTCTAACTTTACCCTCTTTTATGTCTTGCCATGCTTGACGAAAACTAGCTTCTGGAGTAGTAATTGAGTCTTCTTGATCAAGAATAGTAATTTTAATTCTATGTCCTTTAAATTGATCACCTTGTTGGAGTATTTCTTCCCAAGTTCCTTCTATTTCTAAGAGTTTAGATGTCATAGCTTTAACTAAATTAATTGATTATGGTTAGTATTATAATGTAAGTTTTTTTACCTAAATTGAATTTTTTTAGAAAATATGAACCTAAGAGTGACATAATTTAGATCATAAGACAAATTTTCTCAATTTCGCCTATGTTCCTCTCTCAAATTCTTGCTAATGGTCAAGATGCGATCGCCATCTTCAGTAACACCATCGCTACGGGGTTATTAAAACTAGATGCTACAGGAGTGAGTAATTTAAACTCAGAGGAAATAGAAGCCTTATTTTCCGCTATTCCCATTGAATTTGAACTAGAACAGATATTGATAGAAGATACTGTAAGTAATAGCCTAAGAAAACAAATTACAGACTATATTAACCAACGACAAAGGAAAAAGGTTAAATTTGTTAAAGAGCCTTCAAGTTCTTACAATGTTAATTCTAGTGAGGTTTCAGAGAATAATGTTGAGGTTTCAGAAAGTGATGTTAATAGTTCAGAGGGCAGTGTTGGTAATTTAGAAAGAATTAGTAATAGTTTAGAGAGTAGTGTTAGTAATTCAGAGAGGGTTAGTAATAGTTTAGAGGGTAGTATTGGTAATTCAGAGAGAAGCATGAAAATTTCAGAGAGTAGTGTAGAAACTTCAGAAAGCAAGATGCTCTCATTCCCGTATCTTCAGGATTCTCAACACTCGACACCCGAAACAACCCCTGAAGCTATACCCACAGATATATTCAGCCTAAGAGATGAAGTAATCAAAGATTATCGTGGTTATATTGAAGGTTTTTTGAATATAAGAGATGAAAAGATAAAAGGATTTGTTAAAACTGCTTTAGATGAAGGTTATTTATGGACACCTCCTCTAATTCAGCTTAATCCAGCCTATAAACGCACGGCTACGGTTAAGCAACTCATTGAGCAAAATATCTTACATCCAGAGTCAGATCGATACTTCCCCCAGTATAACTTCTATGAACATCAAGAAAGAGCCTTTAAACTAGCCCAACAGGGATTACCTTATGTAGTAACTACTGGAACAGGCTCAGGAAAAAGTTTAAGCTACGTTGTGCCAATTATTAATGATTTACTCGAAAATCCAGACACGAAAGGGGTAAGAGCGATTTTAGTTTATCCTATGAATGCCTTAATTAACTCCCAAGCAGAAGAATTTAAGAAATTCCTTGATAATGTTCCTAATTGCCCGATAAAAGTCAAAAAATATACAGGGCAAGAAAGTTCAGCCGAAAAAATCGATATTCAGCAAAATCCCCCCCATATCCTCCTGACGAATTATGTCATGTTGGAATTGATGTTAACCCGTGTTTATGAATTATCCTTAATTGTCTCTCCTCACCTAAAATACCTCGTATTAGATGAATTACACACTTACAGAGGTCGTCAAGGGGCTGATGTAGCCTTAGTTATCCGTAAACTGAAACAACGTAACCATAGCCAAAATATAATCTGTATTGGTACATCTGCAACCATGTCCACTGAGGGTACAAGGGAGAATCGTCAAAAAACCGTTGCTACCGTTGCCAGTAAACTATTTGGGGTGGAAATTCAACCTCAACAAGTCATTGATGAAACCTTAGAAAAAGCGATTACTCGTCCTTTTCCCACTGTCAAGGAATTACAAGATAGTATTAATGAAGGTTTACCATCCTTCGACCAAAAAACCTCAGAAACTTTCAAAAATCATCCTCTCAGTGCGTTTATTGAAATGACTTTTGGTTTAGAAGAAAAAGACGGTCATTTACAACGAAAATCGCCCATTTCCTTACAAGAAGGGGCTAATCAACTAGCTGAATTAACCCAAATTGACCCCGAAACCTGTTTAAATGTCTTAAAAGAGATGTTTTTATGGAGTAGCGACTTAAACAGCCAAAATGAAAGCAATAAACTCCCATTAGGTTTATCCTTCCGTCTCCATCAATTTATCTCTCAAGGAGGAAGTGTCTATGCAACCCTTGAACCCCATGATAAGAGAGAATTAACCCTCGAAGGACAGTATAAAACTACGGGCGATCGCCTCTTATTTCCTATAGTATTCTGTCGTGAATGTGGTCATGATTATTATGGAGTTAAGTATGATCGAGATAGAAATCTTGTTACCCCCCTTTTGCCTACCACCCTTGAAGAAGAAGACGAAGACACCCAAGAAGGATATATAACTTTAGACGAACGAGATTTATGGAGTATTCAAGATGAAGACCGTTTACCCGATAATTGGTATCGTAACTTAAAGAGTGGACGGAAGATTAACAAGGACTTTGAGAATTTTATTCCTAGAAAACTTTATATCTATTCCAATGGTAGCATTGTAACAGGGGCAGTCAGTAAAGATGAGCCGATTCAACCTGTACCCTGTTGGTTTATCCCTAAACCATTCCTAACCTGTCTTAACTGTGGGGTAGTTTATACCAAAAAACCCAGTGAATATATCAAACTAGCCCGTTTAAGCAGTGAAGGACGCAGTACCGCTACCACCTTACTTTGTCTATCCACTGTCAACCGTTTAAAACGAAATCCCAAAGTGGATAACAATGCCCAAAAAATCCTCAGTTTCACCGATAATCGTCAAGATGCCTCCTTACAAGCAGGGCATTTCAACGATTTTGTACAAACCTCATTTTTAAGAGCGAGTTTAAATAAAGCCTTACAAAAAGAAAAGACATTAACCCATAAAAAATTAGCCGCCACAGTGGTTAAATATATGGGATTATCTCAAGCTGACTATGCGGAAACTCCCTCCGACTCAGGTAGTGGAAAAAGACGCAATGAAGAAGCCTTTGAGCATTTAATCGAATATCGCCTCTATGAAGACTTAAAACGAGGATGGCGTATCGTTCAGCCTAATTTGGAACAATCAGGCTTATTAACCATTGAATATGACGAATTAAAGGAACATTGTAGCAATCAATCCGCATGGGAAAAACATCCTCATCCCATCCTCTTAAAAGCTACTCCTGAGCAACGTTTAAAGGGTATGATCGTCCTTTTAGATCAACTACGGAAAAAATTAGCCCTTGACGCTGAAATACTACAAGAACAGGAGATAAAGGAGTTAAAACGAGAGGTAAATCAAGCCCTAAAGGAAAATTGGAAGATTGATAAAAATGAATATACCCCACCTGCTACCTCAGCCACCATTTTAAGCACTGGGGGCAGTTCAGTTAAATTAACCCCCCGTAGTAAAGTAGCAGGTTATTTGCGTTCTCCTGCGGTATGGGATTGGTTAACTAATCCTTTGACTGAAGATGAATACTCCAAGTTAATTGAAGCCTTAGTCAGTATTTTAAAGGATGGGGGTTATTTAAAAGGTGATAACGACAATCTTCAACTAAGAATTGATTCTATGGTATGGAAAGCTCAAAAAGTAGCATTTATCCCCATCGATCCCACTACTATCAAAAGATTACAGGGTAGTGAGCAAGATAGTAAACAAAATAGTAAACAAGATAGTCAACGGGTGAATAAATTTTTCCAAGACTTTTATCAAGTCCAAGCCCAAACCATACAAGCAATGGAGGGGCGAGAGCATACTGGACAAGTAACTAATCAAAATCGACAGGAAAGAGAAGATAAATTCAGAAAAGGTGAGTTAGCAACCCTATTTTGTTCCCCTACGATGGAATTAGGCATTGATATTCGAGATTTAAACGTAGTTCATCTCAGAAATGTCCCCCCCAATCCTGCTAACTATGCACAACGTAGTGGACGTGCAGGACGAGGAGGACAAGAAGCCTTAGTAATTACCTATGCCGCTTCGGGGAGTGGACATGATCAGTATTTTTATCACCGTCAACCGCAGATGGTGTCAGGGGTGGTTGCACCGCCTAAATTAGAGTTAGGCAACCCAGACTTGATTAAATCTCATCTTTATTCTTTATGGTTATTTTATACTAATACCAGTTTAGGAAACTCAATGAATGAGATAATGGATTTAAGTAAATCTGATTATCCCATTTTAGAGAGCTTAAAAGCCCAATTAACTCTTTCTGAAGAGCAATTACAGACTTGTATTCAAGATGCTCAACAAATTCTTAATGATACTTTCTGTAAGGAAGATTTAACTCGCACCAGTTGGTATAGTGAGGATTGGGTTAAACAAGTCCTTAAGAATGCCTTTTATAGTTTTGATCGTGCCTGCGATCGTTGGCGTAAACTTTATCAAGAAGCGGAAAATCAACTGAGAGAAGCTCGTGAAATTAAAGATAAAAGTCGCACTGGTAGTCTAGCAGAATCAGATAAAGAAAAAGCAGAACAATTAGAGAAAGATGCCTCACGTCAACTAGATTTACTGGTAGGAATGGTCAAAAAAGAAAGATCCATGAGTGAATTTGAATTCTATCCCTATCGTTATTTTGCCAGTGAAGGATTCCTACCAGGTTTTAATTTTCCTCGCATCCCCCAGCGCTGTTTCATTCCTGCTGGTGATAAGGGGGAATTTATTTCCCGTCCTCGTAATGTAGCAATTCGAGAGTTAGCACCACGTAATATTGTTTATTATGAAGGCAGTAAGTTTCAAATCAGCAAAACCAGAGTCTCCCTCAAGGGTGTGAACTACGATACAGTTACTTGCTGTGAAAAATGTGGTTATTTTCACGATGGCAAAACCTTAAATCGTAATACCTGTCAAAATTGTGGATCAGCCTTAACAGATCGTTTAGACTATGGTTTAAAAATGGACACGATGATTACCCGAAGACGGGAACGCATTACTTGTGATGAAGAAGAGCGGTTGAAATACGGTTATCGTCTTACCACTCATTTTCGTTATGCTGAGGGAAAGAAAAAAGAAGCTGTAGTAAGTTTATCTACGGGAATAGAGAATAGAGAATCGGGAGTAGGAAATAGCGAACAATCCGACTCAAGACTCACGACTTCCCACTCTCGTCAAAACAATGAAACGGAATTATTAAAACTAACTTATGGCGAAACCGCAGAAATTAGACGCATAAATCGAGGGTTACGACGCTCTCAAATCAAAGGTTTTACCTTAGACACTCAAACGGGGGAATGGGGAGATACCAATGGAAATAACTCTACTTCTAGCCAACAACTTCAAACAGGGGTTAATTTAATGGTATCGGATACTTGTAATATTTTGTTGGTTGAACCTTTGAAGTTGCCTAATAATCAAGTCAATGAATTTTTAACAACTTTTCAATATGCTTTAGAACGATCGATACAGGCTTATTATAAGCTAGAAATGGATGAATTAGGCTCAGAACGCTTAGGAGACGGTGGTTATCTTCTATTTTGGGAGGCTTCCGAAGGTGGTGCTGGGGTTTTATCTCAACTATTTAACGATTCTGATGCTTTTCGTCATTTAGCCCATTGTGCTTTAGATATTTGTCATTTTATCCATGATAAGCCTAGTTGTTCTGTTGCTTGTTACGAATGTCTGTTATCCTATCAAAATCAATTTGATCATCCTTTGTTAGATCGTCATCTCATCAAGGATTTCTTAATGGAATTAACCCAAAGTGAGTTAAGTTGTCTTCAATCTCAGTCTAGTGGTCATTTTGATGATTTAATGGCACATACTGATCCTAATTCTGACTATGAGCGAATAGTTTTACGGGCGATCGCCGACATGGGTTTACCCTTACCAGATAAAGCACAAGACTATTTTCCAGAAGCTGAATGTAAGCCTGATTTTACTTACACCAAGGCGAAATTAGCGATTTTCTGTGATGGTTCAGTCCATGATAATCCTACTCAGGTACAACTCGATCGAATTAAACGTCAAGATTTTGAGTTTTTAACTGGTTATAAACCTTTTATTTTTGATTATAAACATGATTTAATTGAGCAGGTTAATTCCCTCAAATATTTATTGTATTGACAAATTTAATATAGTAACGTTACGAGTATTCTTGGGCTAAATACCGCCTCCATCAACTTAGTTTATTTTTGTCATTTTCATCCTTTTTCTTATAGAACCCCAGCAATTCTCATTTTGACCTAAAGCCAAATTTTCCGAGTCTGTGTTCAACGAAGGAATAAACCTTTTAGAGATATTTATTGCAACCATTGTCAATAAAACTGGCTCAAAATTCCATAATCAGAATTGCTGATAGAACCCATATGGTAAGTTGGCAAACAGAACCCTTTAAAAAATTACTATTTCCCGAAGGAGAAAAGAAAGAAGAAGAAGAAAAAATAGAAGAAAAAGAAGAAATCAATACTTGGAAAAAAAGTTTAAAGAAAATAGTAAGGATGATTGAGCCATTAATCTTATTTTGGTTAATAACACCATAGTTAAAAATGGTAAATTCATCAAGATTATTAGAAGGATTGAATAATTTATTATTGATTACTCATGGTTCTGAATTATATTTTCCTACAGGATAATTGTTTGTATTTTTTGATAGTTGATTCGGAGTTTGACAAAAGAGGGTTATCAAGAGGGTAGGACTTACACCTACATGATGATTAAGTTGTCAATGTACTAAAATTGATACATTACCGCTAATCCCTTAGATTGTAAATCTAATTTCTTAACTCATTACTCCACTTCTGCAAGAAGTCTATTATGCCTCTATCTCGTATTATTACCATCGTTGTCGGCTTAAGTTTTATTTTTGGGTTAATGTTATGGTTAATTAGTGCTTTATCTCGTCTTTACAGCGAAATTGCGTGGACTAGCCCATTTTTAGCTAATTTTCTAGTATTTATTCTTATTGTCTTGCTCATTTGCTTTATTGCTATTTTTATCTACTATTTAGGTATTCTTCCTAATGGTAAAACTACTACTAAAGGAAAACGTCGTCGAATTTTACCTGCCTTACCCGCAGAAAAAAATGAAATTGCCTCTAAAACTATTGAAGCAGTTAAAAAGCAAGTAGCACAAATTCAGGATGAAGTTACTCAAAAAGCATTACTCGTCAAATCTCAACAAATTGAGAAGAATTTAACTACTGGTATCTTAAAAGTAGCAGTTTTTGGTACGGGTAGCGCTGGTAAAACTTCCCTCGTCAATAGCTTAATGGGTGAAATGGTAGGTAGTGTTAACGCAAGTATGGGAACAACAACCGAAGGTGTGACTCATAGTCTAAAACTTCCTCAAGGCCATCGAGAAATTTTGATTACCGATACTCCTGGCATTTTAGAAATGGGGGCAAAAGGTGAAATTAGAGAACAATTAGCACGACAATTGGCTACAGAAGCGGATTTATTACTATTCGTCTGTGATAACGATTTACGCGCCTCAGAGTTTACTCCTTTAGAGGCTTTAGCTAGTATCGGGAAGCGATCGCTGTTAATCTTGAACAAGATAGACTTATATTCGGAAGAAGAACAAGAGATAATTTTAACTAATCTTAAAGAAAGAGTAAAAAATTTTATTGCCCCAGTAGATGTATTAAAAGCCTGTGCAAATCCTCAACCTGTGCAGTTTTCTGAAGATGAAATGATACAACCAGAAGTAGAAATAACTGCCGTCATCAAACGTTTAGCGGCGATTTGTCGGGCGGAAGGAGATGATTTATTAGCCGATAATATTTTATTACAATCCCAAAGATTAGGAGAAGAAGCAAGAAAATTAATCAGTCAACAACGGGGGCGAGAAGCGGATAAAATTATTGTGCGTTATCAGTGGATTGGTGCAGGAGTGATTGCCTGTACACCTTTACCTGTGTTGGATATGTTAGCAACGGCGGCAGTAAATGCGCAAATGGTGGTAGAAATTGGACAAGTTTATGGTTGCGAATTAAATAGCGATACAGGAAAAGATTTAGCGGTATCTTTAGGTAAAACTCTTGTTAGTTTAGGAGTGGTTAAAGGTGCAGTAGAATTAATTGCTAAAGCCTTACAATTTACAGCCGCAACTTATGTTGTCGGTAAAGTTATTCAAGGTATTAGCGCCGCATATTTAACCCGTATTGCTGGTAAAAGTTTTGTGGAATATTTCCGTCAGGATCAAGATTGGGGTGACGGTGGTATAACAGAAGTAGTGCAAAGACAATTTAAACTCAGTCGTAAGGATGAATTTATCAAAGGTTTTGTACAAGATGCGATTACTAAAGTAATTGAACCCATCAAAGATACCTTAGATAATAATTTTAATGAACAAATAGAGGAAAGTAACGAAATTTATTTTGATGAAAGCGACGACTGGGGAAGTAATGATAAATCTAAAGATTATTGGTACTAAATTTTGTTGATCCTGCCATGATTTTTCCTCCTGTTTAAGAACGTTGATTAAAATTAGCGGTATAGTTTTTTGTATTTCAGTTATCATTACAAGTAGTTTAAATATAACTAAAACTATTCTGTGTTAGTTACACTACTTTGAATTTGTAGTAAAGAACGTTTCAACATTGGCAAATCAATCTGTACCGTTTCCCAAATCATGACTAAATTCAGGCGAAAATACTCATGAATTACCATATTTCGCAATCCTCTAATCTGACTCCAAGGAATGTTTGAATCAAATTGCCACTGCTTCACCAATAACCGCTAACCCGTATAAAATTACCCGTAAAGCCTGTTGATTTTGAGAAAAGGTGTCAAAATTTAAGTCTTTTACCGTACTTTCAATAACAGCAATCTCCGTCAACATATCGTTAATTCGTAGCTCAAGTTCCCTAGATGGCACGAATCACCTCCTTTAAAACCGTTTCCTTGAGATGAGGACGCAGAGAATCAGGTGTACCAATATCAATGGAACAACCGAATAAATTTTCTAAATAACCCTTTAACCTCAACAAAGTAAACAATCCTACTGGATGAGTAAAATCAACTAAAAAATCTATATCACTATTTTCTGTCTCTTCACCCCTTGCCACCGAACCAAATAAAAATAATTCTTTAACGGCAAAATCACGGAGTTGAGTTTGATGAGCTTTGACAATATCAAGAACTTGTTGCTTATTCATAAGAATATATCTCCAAAAAAACTGATTTTCTCTCAATTATGACTAAATATTTTTTGAATCCTCCTCTATTCAGAACGTTTATTAAAATTAGACAGCAATTAGCACGACAATTAGCTGAAGATGAAATGATACAACCTGACATTGAAATAACCTCAGTAATTAAGCGTTTAGCGGCGATTTGTCGGGGGGAAGGAGATGATTTATTAGCTGACAACATTTTATTGCAATCCCAACGATTAGGAGAAGAAGCGAGAAAATTAATCAGTCAACAACGGGTGCGAGAAGCAGATAAAATCATCGTGCGTTATCAGTGGATTGGAGCGGGAGTAATTGCCTGTAAACATTAGTAGTGCAAAGACAATTTAAACTTAGCCGAAAAGATGAATTTATCAAAGGTTTTGTCCAAGATGCTATAAAAATGATAGAATAATACCCAGATATTCAAGGGATTGACTTCCCTAGCTTCTTCCGTCGAGACAAATATCACCCAAGAAAATGTAATGGTGACGCGCTTGGTAAGTTAAAACATTAATGTTTGTTAAGTTAAGCATTAATAGTAAAGTCGAAAAAACTCAAAAATAAGAATTTAGATCCTTCGGCGGTAGGGCATATCGTGGAAGTAAAAATAAAATGCTTGTTGATTTGGTCTGACGGGGATTTTGAGAGTAATCTTGAAATCTAGTTAAGAGGATAAGAAACAAGAATCACCCATCATAATCTTTGATTTTATGGTGTGAGTGTCAATGACTAAAGTAGATAACTTACCAATTTGCTCTTTTCCGTTAATATCTAACTCACTATGACATAAAAAAACTTTTTCGGTGACTCTAGCTAATAAATCTTGTATAACTCTAGTAACTAATTCATTTTCAGTTAGTGTGTCAGAGACAATAGAGTGAGATTGCCACGATTTTAAAAATATTGATGATGCAAATAATTCACTGCTTTGACTCCAAAGATGACTTCCCACATCAAGCCAAAATTGCCAAGGATGATGACTGCGATATGAGCGATATTGATATACTGAAGCAATGGTAACAGCTTTTTTTGAACTTTGTTTTAAAAAGGGGATAACTTCCATTGGTAAAGGATTTGCGGTTATTGTACCTTTACGCAATAAAGTAACCAGTTTAGTCATCATATCATAATTATTTTGATTCCCTAGTCTTTGTTGTATTTGCCAAAAATGTTGCGCAGTTTCTCGAAATTCACGAAGAGTTTTTGATTGACTATAGTTTAAATCAGTAATATTAGCAAAGAAATGCTTTATAATGTCGTCAATGACTATTAATAGGTGATTTTGTCCGTTTTTTACGTTTATTTGAGTATTTTCAAGCCATTCTTTAATATTATTAAAAGATTCCAGACTTTGATGAGTTAATCTATCCCAACGAGGAAAAGATTCTATGGTTAATAATCGAGGAGATTTTGCATCGGGATAATAACAATAATCAGTTAATAAACCTGCACGAACTAAGTCTATCTTCTGCTGTGATAAAATAACTAACATTTCCGCTATCATGGCTTTGTCTATTAATTTACCATTGCCTTCATAAATTAGAGTTAAAAGAGTTAAAATACTGCGCACTGAAGTAGATGTAATTATGGGGCGTTGTTCATTTAATGGTTTAATTTCAATATCGTTACTGTTAAGAATATTCATAAGAGTATAACGGGCAATTTCATCTAAACCGGGTACTATAATTACAACTTCTTCTGGTTTAATTTTCCCTGAGTTGATGGATTCAATGATAAATTCAGCCATTTTTGTTAATAATTCTCCTCTTGAATTTGTCACGATACTTTCAATACCGATAATTTTCTTTGGAGTGAAGTTATTATTAAGTAAGTCAATGACTGATTTTTCTACTTTTATCCCTAAACTATCTATTTGATTAAGTAATAATGATTCTTGATGACAAAAATGAGATAACTCTTTCAAATATTCAGCATCAGCATTTAACCCTAAGCGAACTTTTCCAGTATTATTATAAGTAAAAGCTCCAAATAGGTTGTTTTTTAGAAAAAATTTGCCTAAGTCTCCAGCAATAGCAGGATAATCATCCACATCATCGCCGAAAATAGCATTATAATTATCCATTAAATAGGATTGATAATAAGTATTTGGTAATAAATAACGTCCATAAAGTTCATAAATTAAACCATAACTTAATAAACCTCTTTCTAGTGACCATTGTCGCCATGTTATAATTAATTTTCCTATTAAATCACTAATTTCTTGATTATTTGGTATATTTAGCACCATTGACTGATATAAACGATGACTAATTTCTTCGGGGGGAATTCCGCCAGATGCGGCTAACTGCATAAAATCCAAAATGCGTCTGACACAGGTATATTTATTGCCAAAAATACCGACTAATTCAGGAGTTAAAGATGTTTTCCATAACTGGGTAGCTAATTCTTGCTCTGTTTCAGGTCGTAACTTGAGAGGAATATGAGCTTTAATTCCTAATTCTTGAATAATTAAAGGATAAAAAAGAATAACATCTTCTATTATCACGGCAAAAGGAGTTTTAATTTTACCTGAATAATGATGAGGATTAATATTTAATAATGTATCTGTTAAAGTTTTTCTACCTTCTTCATTACTGCATAAAATTAACGGTTTTTTCAAAGAAGAAGATTTTTCTAACCAATGAGAAATAATTGAGGCTAAACGAGTAGTTTTTCCGCAACAACTATTACCGAATATCCAAATAGGTTGAGATTTAATAATTGACAAAGACTTAAATAATTGAAAATAGAAAATTAATCAGTTTCATCTAAATGTTCAGCAACAGAACGATATAATTCTAATACATGATGATCTAAAAGACGATAAAAAACTTTTCTACCTCTTTTTTGATAAGCCACTAAACGCATTACTTTTAAGGTTTTTAATTGATGAGAAACGGCGGATTCACTCATTTCTAAACTGGCGGCTAAATCACATACACATAACTCATTTTGTGCTAATATTGATAGGATTCTTAAACGGTTAGAATCTCCTAATAAACTAAAAAATTCTGCCATTCTTTGTGCTTTATCACGGGTTAAAATTTGAGTCTTACAAATTTCTATTAATTCTGTTTCAAGACAATGAGGAAGACAAGGAATTAAATTATTTTTCTCTTGAATCGGTTTAAGAGGATAAGAAACATTCATGAATTGCAATTAACTTAGATTTAGCTATGACTATTGTAACAGTGTTCTTCTCATATTTTTTTTTATTTATAAACGAGAGAGTTTCGACATTTATTTGTCATAGCATTGTGCAATATATGCGTTAATCATCGATAATAGAGTGTTGATTAATTGTTATATGTAAATTTATGTTAAGAGCTGGTATTGTCGGATTGCCAAATGTGGGCAAATCTACCTTATTTAATGCCGTAGTTGCCAATGCAAAAGCCACTGCTGCAAATTTTCCATTTTGTACTATCGAGCCAAATGTTGGCGTTGTAGCCGTGCCTGACGAACGTTTACAAGTATTAGCTGAAATTTCTAAATGTTATAAAATTGTACCTGCTACCATTGAGTTTGTGGATATTGCAGGGTTAGTCAAAGGCGCATCTAAAGGTGAAGGTTTAGGTAATCAATTTTTAGCTAATATTAGAGAAGTTGATGCCATTGTCCATGTGGTAAGATGTTTCGATGATGATGATATTATCCATGTTTCTGGCTCGGTTGATCCTATTCGAGATATTGAAGTCATTAATTTAGAGTTGGCTTTAGCCGATTTAACTCAAGTTGAGCGTAGAATTGATAGAGTTAGAAAACAAGCTAAAAATAATAAAGAAGCTGCCGAAGAATTGACGATTTTAGAGCGCATTTTACCGATTCTTAATGATGGTAAACCTGCAAGATTATTAGAATTGACTCCTGAAGAAGAAGTTATTATTAAACCTCTGGGATTATTAACCTCTAAACCTGTCATCTATGCTGCCAATGTCACCGATGAAGATTTAGCTACTGGTAACGAATGGGTTGAGCAAGTTAAACAATTTGTGGGTTCAGAAAATGCTAAAGTGGTGGTAGTCTCGGCACAAGTTGAATCTGAATTAGTAGATTTATCTCCCGAAGACAAAGCGGAATTTCTCGAATCTTTAGGAGTCACCGAAGGTGGTTTACAGTCTCTGATTAAGGCTACCTATGAGTTATTAGGGTTGCGTACTTATATTACCACAGGAGAAGTAGAAACTAGAGCATGGACTATTATCGCAGGAATGAAAGCACCTCAAGCGGCAGGGGTAATTCATACTGATTTTGAAAGAGGTTTTATTCGCGCAGAAACTATCGGTTATGATGATTTAGTGAAAGCTGGTAGTATAAGTGCCGCTAAAGAGTTAGGTTTAGTTAGATCTGAAGGAAAAGAGTATATTGTAAAAGAGGGGGATGTTATGGTATTTAGGTTTAATGTTTAGTTGATATAGCAATCTTCACTTATCGCTTTTAGAGATTCATCAATGATTTAAAAATTGTTATACTTGACAGTTGACAGTGATAAAAATTGATATTTTTTCCTCAATTTAAGGTGTTATTAACAGAATAATAGTGCTTAATTTACTATGGTTGATTTTTTTAATATTGGTATTAGGATCAATTTTTTACTATCTTTATAGTATCTATTCTGCTCAAAAATTTTTTCTTTTTAAGGATAATATTAAATGGGATTTTTACCCTCCTATTTCTATTTTAAAACCTTTATACGGTTTAGAAGTTAATATAGTAGAAAATTTAACCTCTTTTATTCAACAGAATTATCCTAGCTATCAAATTATTTTTTGTGTTAGAGAAAAAGATGATCCTGTGATTAATATTGTTAATAATTTAATCGATAATTTTCCTAATTATGACTTAAAATTAGTAGTAAATAATCGTCTTATTGGTTATAACTATAAAGTTAGTAATTTAGCTAATGGTTTGGAATTTTGTGATTATGATTTAATCTTAATTGCTGATAGTGACATACAAGTAAAACCCGATTATTTAGCTACAATAATTAAACCTTTTCAAGATGAGAAAGTAGGAATAGTTACTTGTCTCTATCAATCACTGGGTAATAGTTTAGTCTCCATTATCGAATCTATTGGTATTTGCTGTGATTTTATTCCTAGTGTCTTAACGGCTAGACAATTAGAAGGGGTAAAATTTGCTTTTGGTTCAACAATTTTAATCAGAAAAAAAGTATTAGAAAGATTAGGTAATTTTGAAACTATAGCTAATAGTTTAGCCGATGATTTTTTATTAGGAAATTTAACAACAACATTAGGCTATGAAGTTATTTTATCTAATTATATCGTTACTCATAATATTGAGGAAGAAACTTTTAATAATTATTTTCTTAGACAAATTCGCTGGTTTAGGTGTATCAAAATTCAAAGATTTAAGGGCTATTTAGGTATGATATTTACTCAAGGTCTCATTAATAGTATAATTTTTATGGTGATGAGTAAATTCTCTCTCTTAAGTTTATTATTGTTACTAATTACTTTTTCCTTAAGACTTATTTTAGGGTATTTAGTAGGAGTTAAATATCTAAAAAATGAAACTTGTACTCAATATTTAGGGTTGGTTTTTTTTGTGGATATTATCCGTTTTTTCATCTGGTTAATTGGTTTATTTGGCAATAAAATTCAATGGAAAGATAATCACTTTATTTTAGATAAAAATGGTCAAATCTCCGAAAGTCTAAAATCAAAGTCAAATAAATAATTTAGGCTCTTCTACAGTAGTTATAGTAAATTCAAATAAATAAACGTTATAAACTCGGCACTATTAAAGATTATAAGAATTAACAATTAAATTTGTGATAGATTCATCGTTTATATTTCTCGTTAAACCTGAAATCTGACATCTTTTTCAAGGAATAATTTATCCCGAATAGAAGTAACAGAGCCATAATTAATTTTTCAATTCTCTTTACTTTTTCATGTTATAATGTGCATTAGCTAAAACCCTTTTTTCTTTATCTTGCCATTAAGTTAAAAACTCTGACCATCTTAAAACTTTAAAAATTGCTAAAAAGTACAGGTTTGAGAAGAATGTAAAAAAGAGGTTAAGTCAAAAAATGCCATCACAGGAGTGGGTTTATCCCGCTTTTTTTATTGCTGTTTATTGTTTTTTCTACCTATGATTCATCCTTTAATTGCTACTATCACAGAAATTGCGCAACCTATTGCTCAACAGTTACAGCTAGAAATAGTTAACTTAGTTTTTCAAACCAATAAAAATCCTCCTTTATTACGGGTTGATATTCGTCATATTTCTGGTGATACCAGTTTAGAAATTTGTGAAAAAATGAGTCGGTTATTAGAAGAAACTCTCGACGCTAAAGATGTTATTCCTTCGGCTTATATGTTAGAAATTTCTAGCCCGGGTATTGGTGAAAACTTAACCACTGATAGAGAATTTATTAGTTTTAAAGGTTTTCCCGTCATGGTAGAAACGAATACTGAGTATAAAAAACATACCCTTTGGCAAGGTAATCTCCAAGGTAGAGACGAAAAAGCAATCCATATCAACTGTAAAGGCAAAATGGTGGCTATTCCCAGAGAGATTGTCACTAAAGTACAACTTGAAAATAAAAGCGAATAAATAATTATAAATCCTTATGAGTATAGTAAAATTACCCGGTTTAAAGATGCTGATTGAAGAAATCAGTAAAAGCAATAATTTACCTGAAAATTTAGTTAAAGAAGCCTTAAGAGAAGCATTATTTAAGGGTTATGAGCGTTTTCGCCGAGCGAAACAAGCTACAACTAATCAAACTTTTCCTGATGACTATTTTGATAATTTTAGACTAGAACTTGACGTAGAAGAAGAAGGATTCCGAGTTTTAGCTCTTAAAATGGTAACTGATTCGGTGGAAGATATAGATCATCAAATTGCGTTAGGAGAAGTTCGAGAGTTTAACGAAGAAGTACAATCTGGCAATGAAGTTTTAGTGGATGTAACTCCTGAGCAGAAAGACTTTGGACGTATGGCTGCCATGCAAACCAAGCAGGTATTACAACAAAAACTAAAAGATTTACAAAGAGGGATTATTCAATCAGAATTTAAGGAATTAGAAGGTACTGTTTTACCAGCTAAAGTTCTTCGTTTTGAACGGCAATCTGTAATTATGACCCTTCAAAGTGCTTACGGACGACCTGAAGTGGAAGCCGAATTACCTCATCATGAGCAAATAGCTAGTGATAATTACCGTGCTAACGCTTCTTTTAAGGTTTATCTGAAAAAAGTTCGAGAAGGCTCTCAAAGAGGCCCTCAATTATTAGTTTCTCGTGCTGACGCTGGTTTAGTGGTATATTTATTCGATAATGAAGTACCAGAATTTGAAGAAGGTATTGTCAGAATTGTAGCCATCGCTAGAGAAGCAAACCCCAATAATCGCTCTATCAATGCACGAACCAAAATTGCTGTAGATACCTTAGACAGAGATATTGATCCTGTAGGAGCTTGTATTGGTGCTAGAGGATCTCGTATTCAAGCGGTAGTCAATGAATTAAAAGGGGAAAAAATAGACGTAATTCGTTGGTCTCCTGATCCTGCTACTTATATTGCTAATTCATTAAGTCCAGCTCAAATTGATTTGGTAAAATTAACTAATGCGGAAGAAAGACAATCTTTAGTAGTTGTACCAGATAATCAACTTAGTTTAGCTATCGGTAAAGAAGGACAAAATGTTCGTCTAGCTGCACGTCTAACGGGATGGAAAATTGACATCAAATCAAAATCAAAATATGCTGAGGAAGAATAAGAATCATAGACGTTGCATCAGTTGTAATCGTATCGCTGATCGTCAACAGTTTTGGCGTATTATTAGAAATTATCCAGAGCATCAAATAACTTTAGATAATGGTATGGGAAGATCTGCTTACATTTGCCCCCAAGCACAATGTCTAAATTTAGCCCAGAAGAAAAAACGTTTATCAAGGGTGTTGAAGGCTCAAATTCCCCCAGAAATTTACCAACAACTTTGGCAAAGACTCACAGATTAACCAAAAAGAGGATTGAAAAATTATTAAAATCATTCCTCTCCCATGGAAAAAAAATAGAGCAGACAATTAAGCCTACCCTATCATGAATTTTAGATTAAATGATTAATCTTAGAAACGAGTTGCATTAGGTTTGTGAACGATGAAACTCACAGTTTGACACTGTCTGAGGTTATCAAAAGCGATAACACGAATGTAAGAATCAGAATATTGTGCTTTACATTCACGAACTTCGTTTAATACTTCTTGGGGAGAGACAGCATTAAATAAAGGTAATTTCCATAAAGTCCAGTGGTGATCAGTAGGTAAAGGATCTTTTTCAAATTCGATGGCAGGAATAAATCCTTGATCTAATAAGTACTGAACTTGTTTAACGATTTGTTGATCTGTTAAAGGGGGTAAATAAGATAGAGTTTCGTAACGGCGCTCTTTTGGTAAAGTTTGCATCTTTTATTCTTCCTTGTTTTCTGATTGATTAGATTTGAAGTTTGTTTCATCTACAGGAGATGACATTAATGAAGAAGATTGAGTTTGAGTTAAACGCTCTAAAAGATGACGACGATGTTCCATATTAGATTGATTAATGTTTGTTTTCACCATTTCAGGCAGAAACTCTAATACTTGCTCGGCTAGATCTTCTCTTACTGTAAGAATCCTTAATACTAACTCTTTATTTTCCTTTATCAATTCGCTGATATAGGTGTCACTATCCTGAACTTTTTTTTGATCGCTATAATCACTAAGCCAAATAGCTTGTCCAGGGTTAGTTTCTGAGAGTTGTTCAATAATGACTCTTACTGCTTGATAAGTGAGATAACTTTGCAGAACCTTTGCCGTATCCTTAACGACTTGTTTATAAGTCATAAATTTTAGTAAAGATCAGTTTTCCGTAATAAGTACAATTGCCAAGTAACTTTATTATTCTCTTTATGTGAAGAATTTTTGTTCATTAATGACTATTAATACTTATTTTTTCTGATTTTTGTACAGGCGTAATATATTACGCCCCTACTGACTACTGAATTTTAGAGAGTATCAACGGTGTCAAACTCAAACTTGATTTCTTTCCATAGTTCACAAGCTGCAGCTAATTCAGGACTCCAACGACAAGCCTCACGGAGAACGTCATTACCTTCACGAGCTAATGAACGACCTTCGTTACGAGCTTGAACACAGGCTTCTAAAGCTACACGGTTAGCGGTTGCACCCGGTGCGTTACCCCAAGGATGTCCTAAAGTACCACCACCGAACTGTAAACAAGAATCATCACCAAAGATTTCTACCAATGCGGGCATATGCCATACATGGATACCACCAGAAGCTACAGGCATTACACCGGGTAAAGAAGCATAATCTTGGGTAAAGAATACACCACGAGAACGATCTTCTTCAACGTAATCTTCACGCATTAAGTCCACGAAACCTAAAGTTACCGCGCGATCGCCTTCTAATTTACCAACAACAGTACCAGAGTGTAAATGATCACCACCAGAGAGACGGAGACATTTAGCTAAAACTCTGAAGTGGATACCGTGATTTTTTTGACGGTCAACTACAGCGTGCATTGCGCGGTGAATGTGGAGTAATAAACCATTTTCACGACACCATTTTGCAAGAGTAGTGTTAGCAGTAAAACCACCAGTAAAGAAGTCGTGCATAATGATAGGAGTACCGATTTCTTTAGCGAATTCAGCACGTTTCATCATTTCTTCACAAGTACCTGCGGTTACGTTGAGGTAGTGACCTTTCATTTCATTGGTTTCAGCTTGTGCTTTGGAGATAGCTTCTTGTACAAATAAGAAACGATCACGCCAACGCATGAAAGGTTGAGAGTTGATGTTTTCGTCATCTTTGGTGAAGTCTAAACCACCACGAAGACACTCATAAACTGCACGACCGTAGTTTTTAGCGGATAAACCTAATTTTGGTTTAATGGTACAACCTAAGAGAGGACGACCGTATTTATTTAATAAGTCACGCTCAACAGTAATACCGTGAGGAGGTCCTTGGTAAGTTTTGATTAAAGCAACAGGGAAACGGATGTCTTCTAAACGTAATGCACGAAGAGCTTTAAAACCGAATACGTTACCAACTAAAGAAGTTAAAACGTTAGTAATAGAACCTTCTTCAAATAAATCTAAAGGATAAGCAACAAATACGAAATATTGATTATCTTCACCTTGTACGGGTTCAACGTTGTAACAACGACCTTTATAACGATCTAAATCTGTTAAACCATCAGTCCATACAGTAGTCCAAGTACCAGTAGAAGACTCAGCTGCTACTGCTGCCGCACATTCTTCAGGGGGAACTCCGGGTTGGGGAGTCATTCTGAAACAGGCTAATAAGTCAGTATCTTTAGGGGTGTAATCAGGGGTGTAATAAGTCAGGCGGTAATCCTGTACACCAGCTTTAAATCCATTTTTGGATCCAGCTTGTACCATTTGTCGTTTCCTCCAAATATATAATTTTTCTTTATAGCTTTATTTTTGATAACTTCTTTAATTTGAAGTTAATTTTAAGGCTTTTAGTTTTCTAAAATTAATATTATCATGAAGGGGATCATCTTCTGCGCAAGTTTTTATTTTTTTTCTCTTATTTTATATTATTATTTTTTCTGATTTTTATTAACTTAACTAATGTTATTTTCCTGAGTTGATAACTATTTAAAGGGTATAAAGACTAACTTATTTTTTTGATAACAATCCTTAATACCATTAAAACGTTATTTTATACATATTACTTTACATATTAAAAGATAAAGAATTTTTAAATTATTAGACTAATTAAATATACTTATATTAGTTAAAAATTAATGCTTAAATAGATAATGTAGAACATGGCAATAATGTCAAATAGATCGTCAATTTAAGACTAAGTTTAATTTATAAAGGTATTTCTTCCTCTTCTTGCCAATCTTCCTGATTCCAGTCGATAGCTTCTGAGTCGTATTCACCATTTTGATGAGGTAAATTATCTTCTTGTAACCATTCTTGCCAATCTTCCTCCACTTCTAAGCTAGGAGAAACAGCTTGAGTGTCGGAATTAATGACGACTTCTTGAGGAGAAATTTCGTCTTCCATAGGCATTTCATCCATAAAATCATCCCAGTTTTCCTCTTCCTCATTTTCTTCTTTCTCTTCATCGGAGAAAATATTTTCTTCTTCCACAATATCTGTTGATATATCTATTATTTCTACTGAGTTGAGATTTTCTTCTACGGGATTTTCTATTTCATTGTCAATGTCATCAATCCAATTTTCAGAAATATCCGCTTCTATTTCCTGTTTATTCTCATCTGAAGGAGTATCAAATTCAAAATCAGCAAAATCATCTTCTAAATTGTCTTCAGCTTCATTCTCAATATAATTTGTTTCTTCTTCTGAGGAGTTTTCTTCTTTTGATAATGATGATAATTCCTTACTAAAAGTACTTAAATCAAGAGAATTTCCGCCAATTATTTGTAAGATTTGAACTAAAGTTTCTCTATTTTTATCCCAAGTTTCGTAGGCTTTTTCTACTTGTTGCTGATGAAATTGAAATACTTGATCTTCTTGAGAAAGTAAACTAAGATTATTGGTTTTAGTAGTTATTCCTCTAATTAAATTTATTTTTGTTTCTATATTCGATAGTTTATCTTTAGTTTTCGCTGAGGTATTTAACTTCAATTTTAAACTGTTACTTAAGGCTATTAATAAAATTTGTTTTAATTTTTTTTTCTTTAATAGCTCTTTTATTTCTTCATAATTATTCATTAGCTTACTCCCTAATTTTATGATTTAATTTATATATTTTATTTAATAATTATAACTAAGATAATTTATCGGCATTTTCTTGTAAAAGAGTAAACATTTTCTGTAAACTCTGAACATTTTGTAAAATTCTTTTGTGAGATTTTTCTACTTCTTGAAAATGATTATTTTGTATTTGTTTAACATTCTGAGAATCTCCTAACTCATGATCTATTTCGTTTTGTAATAAATCTATCAAGCTACGACAAGATACTATCTGATTATGATTTTCTTCGTTATTGACAGTGGTTACTATTTCTAACTTCATCGCTTCTGACATGGCGATCGCCATAGCCTCTTCAATGTCACCACTTCTAATTTTTGCTTTAACTTCTTCAATTTTACTCATGAATAAATAACCTCAAATTTTTGCTTTCAATTAGCTTAACTTAAATTATCAATAAAAATTTACCAAAAATCAGTAATCTGATAATGCAAATCAGCTAACATAACTCGTAACAAAGGTAAACTCAAACCGATAACATTACTATGACAACCGACAATTTTCTCAACAAATAAACCTCCTTTACCCTCTAAAGCAAAATTACCAGCACATTTGAGAGGTTCTCCTGTAGCTACATAAAATTCAATTTCCGAGTCATTAAGATAAGCAAAAAAGACTTCTGTAATGCCACATTGAATAACTTTTTCTTGAGTGTCAGTATTAATTAAAGCATGACCTGTATATAATTTTCCGACTTTACCTCGCATTTGTTGCCAACGAGTTATAGCAACCTTGGGGTTATCAGGTTTACCATAAATTTCTCCTTCTACTTCTAAAACAGAATCACATCCTAAAACTAAAGAAGAAGGAAAAACATTAGCCACAATTTCTGCTTTTTTAAAAGCTAAAGTATTGACTAAATCAGGAATATGAGTTAAATTAACGGAAGATTCATCAAAATTGCTATGGGAAACAATAGGTTCGATACCAACCATTCTCAATAGTTTTAACCTTGCCACGGAAGCAGAAGCGAGAACAAATTTAGTCATAAAATGATTTCTAACAGTTAGGAAAAAAGTCGATATTAATTTGATTAAGATAGTGAAAAAGATTTGGTAACAGTTTTAAATAAATCTTCCACTTTTTGCCAACGAGATTCAGTGGTAGAAATATTAAAAGTATAGAGTTTGCCGTTTTTGGTAGTGACACTAGCTAAATTATGACGATATTGATTATCAGATAATTTAACTCTATATTCCAATAAATAATAGTCTTGAAGCTTTTGTTGTCTTTTTTCGGCGGAAACTAATTCCGTTTCTCTTTGATGATTAGAATTTTCGTTAACCATTGTCATAAAACGATAACCAACGTCCGTAGGAGTGCCTAAATCTGCTAAGTTTTTATTAGGGTCAACTTTACTGATAATAACACTTAAATTTTCGCTAGGTTCAATAAAATCTCGATAAACAATATCAATACCTTCTGTTACGGTTTTTACATCCACTGACATCCAACCGTTAGGATATAAAAATTGATAACCGTCATTAATATCAACGTAACTTTGTAAACCACTAAGTGCAGATGAACAAGAAGAAAGGGTAAAGGTTATGATAACTAAGACAATAGAGATAAAAGACTTTAACATATTCAATCAAAAAATTCGTTTACTTGGTCATTATCCCACGAATATAAGTCTGTGATGAGGAAAATTTTTCCTGTTTAACTCAGATCTTGCACCTCGTTAAAAATTAACTGGTGAAGTTAGGGCAAAGGGCAAAGGGCAAAGGGCAAAGGGCAAAGGGCAAAGGGCAAAGGGATTAAAATTGACTCAAACTATACTAAAATTGATTTTTTGACTTTTGGTTATTAAGTATTTTTGATCTAATGCAAGATCTCAGTTAGAAATAAAATTATTAAGACATAAAAGTAATTAATCATCCTCGATTACTCAAGAGGTGGAATAATTGTGGTTAAAAAATTTTACAGTTTCACATGGTGGTTATAATATTTGTTTTATTTAATTTTTAATAAATTCAATGCAAAGAAGACAATTTTTAACCAATGCAGGAATTAGTGCGGTAACTTCTGCGACTTTAGTTTCTTGTCAAAGTCAAGATAAATCTAGTGTTACAGCTAATAGTCTTCCTGAAATTAAGTGGCGTATGGTGACGAGTTGGCCTAAATCCTTAGATACTATTTTTGGTGGAGCACAATTAGTTTGCGATCGCCTAAAAGAAATGAGTGGCGGAAAATTCACCATAACCCCTTATGCGGCGGGGGAAATTGTACCCGGATTAGAAGTTTTAGATACGGTACAAAATGGGACAGTGGAATGTGGACATACCGCAAGTTATTATTACATAGGAAAAAATCCTGTTTTAGCCTTTGCAACATCTGTACCTTTTGGGCTGACAGCAGAACAACAAAACGCATGGTTATATCATGGAGGTGGTTTAGAAGCCATGCAAAAAGTATATAGTGAGTTTAATATTATCAATTTTCCGGCAGGTAACACTGGGGCACAAATGGGAGGATGGTTTAAAAAAGAAATCAAGTCTTTAGGAGATTTAAAAGGCTTAAAAATGAGGATACCAGGATTAGGCGGTGAAGTAATGGCAAAATTAGGGGTTAACGTACAAGTTTTGCCAGGGGGTGAAATTTTCTTAGCACTTGATCGAGGTGCTATAGATGCGGCAGAATGGGTAGGTCCTTATGATGATGAAAAATTAGGTTTAAATAAAGCAGCACAATACTATTATTATCCTGGATGGTGGGAACCTGGACCAACTTTAGATGTTTTAGTGAATAAATCCGCTTGGGAAAAATTACCTTTAGAATATCAAAGTATGTTTATGGCGGCGGCAAAAGAAGCCAATGTAAATATGTTGTCACAATATAATTTTCTTAATCAACAATCTCTAGCAACTCTTATCACTGGGGGAACAAAATTAGTTGTTTATCCTCAAGATATAATCACCGAAGCACAAAAAATTGCGACGGCTATTTATGATGATAATTCCACTAAAGATCCTAATTTTAAAGCTATTTATGAACAATGGAAAACCTTTAAAAAAGGTATTATTAAATGGAATACTATCAATGAATTAAGTTACGCTAATTTTATGGCGAGTAGTTCATAATTGACCATTTAATTATATATTTTGATGATTCTACTATGTTCTAATTTCCATAGCAATAAATTTTAAATTAATTTATATTATTATAAAGCTATATAGTTAATTAAAACAAAAAAATGGTCATAGAATCAAGTTGGATTAATGGTTTAATTGGTGGTATTTTAATCGGTGTTAGTGCCACAATTTTACTTGCTTTTAATGGGCGTATTGCAGGAATTAGTGGCATGATTAATGGCGTTTTAGAGTTTTCTTCTGGAGGAAGTTGGCGGATTCTTTTTCTGGGTGGAATGTTAATGGGGGGTTTTATCTACGAATATTTATTACCTTTGCCTAATACTCCTTCTGGAGATTTTAATTTATTTCTTCTGATTCTCGGTGGTTTTTTAGTGGGTTTTGGGACAAGAATGGGAAACGGTTGTACTAGCGGTCATGGAGTTTGTGGTTTAGGTAGATTGTCTGTGCGATCGCTTACAGCAGTAGTGAGTTTTTTAGCATCGGGAATGATAACAGTATTTATAATGAAACATATTTATTAGATAAAAAAATGACCAGTAAACAGAATTTAATGGCTTTAATTAGTGGTTTATTATTCGGCTTAGGATTAGCAATATCTCAAATGATTGATAGAGAAAGAGTCATTGGTTTCCTTGATGTCACAGGAAATTGGGATGCAACTTTAATATTTGTTTTAGGTGGTGCGGTAGGAATAACAATAATTACTTTTCGGTTTATTTTACCTTTAAAAAATCCTTTTTTTGATACCAAATTTTATTTACCCACTAGCAAAGATATTGATATACGTTTGATATTAGGTGCAGTTATTTTTGGTATCGGTTGGGGTATCTCTGGTTATTGTCCAGGTCCTGCTGTTACTTCTTTGGTACAATTTAATCTTAGTCCAATAGTCTTTATTTTAGCTTTTATTGGTGGTTCTTTCGCTTATAAATCTATAGATTAACATTATAATGTTACCTTCAAAATACTTAAAGGATCATAACCTAATTGCAGTGCAATCCTTTCTTTGGCTAAAATGCGATATTCCCAAAAATGTTCCCCCGTCAAGCATAAAACCAAATACATAACTAAAACTTGAGGTTTTTTCCATAAAATTGTACCTAATTGTTGCCAAAATTGTCCTCGAATTTCCCGACGACAAATGCCTTGATGCCAAATTAAGTTACTGATGACTCGTAATCCTACATTTAAAGGTAATTTTTTTGTTTGTTGCCAACCAGTTTTGACATTAATATTGAGACATTGTTGAAAACAGCGATGAAGATAAGTAGTTGGTTCGTATAACATCCAAAATCCTTCAACATATTCTTTAGCAATTTCAGCAATAGCTCTTGTCGGAATAAAATTCATCAAGGCATTTTGATCTCCCATTGCCGTGTTACTCATATTTTCAATTAAACGGTTTTCCTCTTGCAATCTTGTCCAAAGTGCTGTATTTGGCAAGGCTTGAAGAATACCTAACATGGGTTGTGGGATATTCGTTTCTGCTATCTCCATAGCACGATCATAAGACCAAAAAGATTGCGGAAATTGAGGATAAAGCAATAATGCTTTCATAGTAAAACTCCCACAAAAAAGTGTTTAATAAGTTGATGAAAAAATAATTTAAAATGTGATATTTGTTGAGAGATACTATAAATTTTTTAGTCGTGTAAATATTCTTAATTTATTTGAAAAAGTTTCTTAAATAGTCAAGTAATTCTAGTTTTAAGTAAAATATTAATTCTCTCAAGTTTAAAGTCATAAAATATTTTGAAAACGTTTTTTTTAAATTTTAAAATTAGCTTATTCCCCTTTTATTGTAATCTTAAACATTTTTTTATCTGTACGGTATAGTACGCTTTTCTTCCAAAATAAATTCTCATAGCTTTATTTATATAGCTTAGAGAAAATCTTAAAATAATATGTTGTTTTTAAAATAAAATCTAATTATTAACTTTTACAGCTAATTATGATGAATAATTCTCGATTTTGGCAAAAAATACAGCCTTATTTATTTTTACTTCCTGCTTCAATAGTTTTATCGATAATTGTTTTTTTTCCTGCCATACAAGCCTTTTCTCTAAGTTTTACCCGTTTTGAATATGATTTAACTCAAACCCCTGAATGGGTGGGATTAGAGAATTTTGAAAGATTATTTCAAGATAAATTATTCCGCCAAACCGTGATTAATACTTTTATTTATTTAATGGGAGTTGTACCACCTTTAGTTATTTTATCTCTGTTTTTAGCCATTTTAGTTAACCAAAAATTTAAAGCTATTAACTGGTTTCGCACAGCTTACTATACACCTGTAGTAATTTCAATGGTGGTAGCAGGATTAGCATGGAGAGCGATTTACTTATCAAATGGTATTTTAAACCAATTTTTCTTTAGTCTTGGTTTTAAGCAAGGAATTCCTTGGCTAACCAGTGCTGATTGGGCAATATGGAGTCTGATGATTGTTACAATTTGGAAAGGCTTAGGGTATTACATGGTTATTTATTTAGCAGGATTACAAGGCATTTCCCCTGAATTGTACGAAGCAGCCGCCATTGACGGTTCTGATGGTTGGAAAAAACACTTAGATATTACAATACCTTTAATGAAACCTTATATCTTTCTTGTAGCGGTTATTTCTGCTCTTAGTGCGACAAAAGTTTTTGAAGAAATTTATCTTTTAACTCAAGGAGGCCCTCAAAATGCTACAAAAACCGTTGTATTTTATCTTTATGAAAAGGCTTTTAAAGAACTGGATATAAGTTATGCTTCCACTATGGGTTTAGTATTATTTGTCTTTATCTTAATATTATCTATCGCTAATTTATCTTTATCTCGTAAAGTGTAGAATAATAATAGATATTTCAAATTATCCTTATTAATTGACTATTTACATTCATTTAATCAATAAAATTTATCCTTTATTCAAGTATATTTTTTCTTATGAATAATACTCTTCTTACTCCCATTAAATCCTCAGAAATTCGACCTGCGATCGCAAAATTACAAACGCAATTAGTTCATTGGAGAAGAAAATTACATCAGTATCCCGAATTAGGTTTTAAAGAAGTTTTAACTGCTGATTTTATTGCCGAAAAATTAAATGATTGGGGTATTGAATATCAAACTTCCATAGCAAAAACAGGCATTGTTGCCACTATCAAAAGTCATCATCAAGGAAAAGTCTTAGCTATTCGTGCGGATATGGATGCTTTACCTATTCAAGAAGAAAATGAAGTATCTTATTGTTCAAAACATGACGGATTGATGCACGCCTGTGGTCATGATGGACATACAGCGATCGCTTTAGGTATAGCGTATTATTTAGCACATAATAGAGATAAATTTCAAGGGATAGTCAAAATTATATTTCAACCAGCGGAAGAAGGGCCAGGTGGTGCAAAACCCATAATAGAAGCAGGAGTGTTACAAAATCCAGAGGTAGATGCAATCATCGGGTTACATCTATGGAATAACTTACCTTTAGGCACAATAGGAGTAAGAGAAGGTGCATTGATGGCGGCGGTAGAATGTTTTAAGTGTGAAATATTAGGTAAAGGTGGCCATGGGGCAATACCAAATCAAACTATTGACTCTATTGTGGTAGGATCTCACATAGTAAACGCTTTACAAACTATCGTCTCTCGGAATATTTCTCCCATAGATTCGGCGGTGGTTACTGTGGGAACATTTCATAGTGGTACTGCATTAAACGTCATTGCTGATACAGCTAAAATAAGCGGTACAGTACGTTACTTTAATCCTACTTTAGAAAAATATATCGGTGAAAGAATTGAGGCTATTATCAGTGGAATTTGTCAAAGTCACGGTGCAAAATATAAACTAGATTACTGGCAACTTTATCCCCCCGTTATCAATCATCCTCGTATCACACAATTAGTGAAATCCGTCGCTTTAGAAATAGTCGAAACTCCTTTAGGAGTCGTGCCAGAATGTCAGACAATGGGAGGAGAAGATATGTCGTTTTTCTTACAAGAAATACCCGGATGTTATTTTTTCCTAGGTTCAGCTAATGCCCAAAAAGGTTTAGACTATCCTCATCATCATCCTCGTTTTGACTTTGATGAGACTGCTTTAAGTTTAGGAGTAGAAATATTTGCCCGTTGTGTAGAAAAATTTACTAACTTTTAAACATATGAGAAAAAGAAAATTAATTCTTCCTTTTAACCATAGTTTTATCAAAAATTAATACACAACAAAAAGTAATTACTGTTTAAAAAAACTGTTAGCAATTTTAACAATTTCTTTCGCCAAGTCAAAATCTTTTTGAGTAATTCCTCCAGCGTCATGGGTACTTAGATGAATAGTAACTTTATTGTAAGATATTTCAATATCAGGATGATGTCCAGCTTTTTCCGCAGGTATAACTAACTTATTGACAAATTCTATGGCTTGAATAAAGTCTTTAAATTTATAAGTTTTACTTATAGCTTGTCCGCTAGTTATCCAATCAGGAAAGTTAACTAATTTTTGTCTAATTTCTAATTCATTTAAAACCATAATTTTCTCACTTTTGATATTATTTGTTTCTATGATAACAGGAGGTACATTTTGTATAAACATTTTATAAATTAATAATAATTTTAGCTAGTAGGTTGATAAATTTTACTGATACAATGATCATAGTTAATATTGATAACTAAATCCGTTATTTCAGGGTTTTTTGTAAGAGGTTTAATATAAATATCGGGATGTAATGCTTTCCAAAAATAATGTACAAATTGCTCAATTTCTTTGTCATTCATCCCTGTTTTTCCTTCCTTAATCATTTTATGTTCAGCTTTTTTTCGCCATTGTAAACTATATTTATAATCTTCGGGATTTAGTATAATTAAGTAATCTAATTTTTCCCACAACGGTATATATTCTTTTAATCTTTCGTTACAATCTAGCGCAAATTGCTTATCTTCTTTCGTCACAATGGGATAAGGTGGCTTTATAAATGCTTTTTCTGTCACTGGCTTTACTCCCACAAACCAACCTTCAAAAATAATCATTTCTCCTTGAGTTACTATTTCTGAGTTATATATACAATCACCACAACCATGATAAAGAGACTTATCAAAGCGTGGCATGGCAACAGGATATTGACGTTGTTGAAGTTGATTTAAAATTTTGATACCTAATTGTAAGTTATGAGTAATCGGAGGGCCACGCCAAATTAAACGACAATCTATTTCAAGGAGTTTTTGTCTTTCATGATAAGTTTTATATAAATCATCTAAAGAAAATCCTACACTAGACAAGTTTAAGTGTTGCCAAATAAGAGGTAATATTTTTGTTAAAGTGGTTTTTCCTGTACCTTGTCCGCCTAAAATACCTATAGTTAAAGGGTGAGATTGTTGACTTTTTTTATCTGCTAATTCTAAAGCTAAAGGAAGCCAAAAATGCCACAGATTGTGAAGATTATTAGTTTTATTTGTAAGTTTTAATTGATTAAATAATAGATTTATTTTAGGATATAATAACGGTAAAATGTCAAGTTTTTTCTGTAATAAGTTACAATTATTTTTAAATACTAAAGGATATTTATTATTCTGGTTATCATCTTTTAATACTTGTAATTGTGATGATGATAATTGATTTTTTTCTATCCATTCAAATAATAGATTAATAACTAATGATTCCATAGATTTTAATGATTAATTATCTCCCCTATTTTTTTGAGTAATAAACTAGGTTGTAATGGTTTAAGCAAAAATTCATCAATGCCTGATGTCGATAAATTTTCCCATTCATTGCCGTTAATTTCTTCTTGGATTACAATTAAATGTAAATTATTATTAGCCTCAGATTTTAAGTTTTTAGAAATCTCTAAAGATATTTTTTGATTTTGTTCTAAAATAACAATTATAGGATTAATTAACTTGATTCTATTAATAGCTTCGTGTATATCTACTAACCAAATAACTTGATAATCAGCAGCCGTTAATAATTCACATAAAAAAGTACCTATCTCATCATCATCACAAATAATCACAATAGTTTTATTAATTTTAAAATCGACAATTTCTTTTTGATTTGTTAGAGGTTTTAAATTATTTTTAGTCTCAGAATTAGGCAAAAATACCGTAAAAATAGAGCCTTTTCCCACAATAGATTGAACTTCAATTAAACCTCCATGTAACTCCACTAAATGCTTAGTTAAAGCTAATCCTAAACCTGTACCTGAATGAGTACGAGTACGATAATTTTCTAATTGTTGAAACTTAGTAAATAAGAGAGAAATTTGCTCTTTATTAATGCCAATTCCTGTATCTTCTATTTGAAAAATTGCTTGATTTTTATTCCTACTTATAGTAATTATTACTTCTCCTCCTGAAGGAGTAAATTTTATGGCATTATCTACCAGATTTAATAGTATTTGATATAGTCTTTCTCCATCAGCAAAAAAATTGTCTAAATCAGAATTTACTAGATTATTTAACTTGATACTTATTCCTTTATTTCTAGCAATTTCTAAAGCAGATAAATAAATCATTTTACTAACATTTTCTAAGGAAATTTGTTCAATATAAAGGAGAGATTTTCCTGCTTCAATATCAGCGAAATCTAAAATATTATTGATTAAATTTAATAATTTTCTACCACTATCTTGTATAATATTTAAATATCGAATTTGTTGCTCATTAGATAAGCTATTTTTCATGGTATCTTTAGACCAATGAAGTAATGTTCCTGATAGTCCGATAACACAAGTTAAAGGTGTTCTTAATTCATGACTAATACTACCTAAAAATTCTGTTTTTGATTGATTAGCTATTTGTGCAACGATTAAAGCATCTTGTAATTGTTTCGCTTTTGTTTCTATTTGTTGTTCTAATAATTTCTTTTGTTGTTCTAATTTTTGACAAGAATTATATTGATAAATTGCTACTGCTAAATACTCGGAAATATTTTTAAGAAAATTAACTTCATTGCTTTTCCATTTTCTCACATTAAAACATTGATGGGCGATTAATAAACCCCATAATTCATTTTTTACAATAATTGGTATGGCAATTTTAGCTTTTACGCCTAACTTTTCCATGACTTCTTTTAAACAACTATTAAGATTAGAATTATTAACATCTTCTATGGCTAAATGAAATCCATTAAGATATTTTTCTTCACAATTTTGTATGTTTTTAAAACAACTTTCTTCTTGAAAATTTAACAAAGAAGGAATAATTTGATTCGCTTTTGCTTCATAAGTTACCGTATCGATAAACTGAGTTTCTTCTGAAAATTCTTGTTGAATTGGCACTTTTATTTGGTATATTAAAAGACGATCTATTTCTAATAGTGTTTGTACTTGTTCAATGGTCATTTTAATAATAATTAATAAATCCACGTCCTGCTGTATTTGTTGTGTAACTTGATGTAAAATTCTTTCTTGTTCAATTTTGTTTTTTAAGATAATTTCAATGGATTGAGACTGATAATATTCTTTTAGACAATTATCTTGTAGTGTCAATGGTTTTGTTAAGATTTGTAAGATAGCAAAGATAAAATTTTGATGATCTAAATCTTCTTTTTTGTGTTGAAATAAGATAGAATTAATAGTCAATAATTGTTCATTAGAAATAATTAATTTATATTGAATTAAATCTAAAAAATCTAAAATTTCATAATGATCAAAGGTTATTGTTATTTGATAATATTGTTCATCAATTTGTTTTTCTAGTAATAATAAACATTGCAATTTAGGAGAAATAAATAATTGAAAACTCAAAAAATTGTGGATATTTTCTTGAGAGACTAAATCTGATTCATTAAGATATATTTCTTCAGGATTATTCTTATTTACTAAGTTTTGCCAAAGATGACTAATGTTAGTAAACATTTGATAGGTAATAATTTTGCTAATGAAGGATTGATTGGGAGTAAACATTAATTAAAATTTTAAAAAGAAGGCACTTTGGTAAAATGCAGAATAAGAAAAGAAAAACTGTGAATTTTTTCCAGATAATTTTATATTCTTATTTTTCTAACTCACTTTACTGTTAGTTTTTCTAGCTCAACAAATATCTATTACTATCATCTCTGTATTTGTTTTATTTTGGTAAAATTGTAATGTTTTCTAAAGATTAATCTAAAATTTATGATTATTGGTATAGATTAATTTTGGTATTGTTATCGATAAATTGTGGTTTCCCATTTTCATCAACCGCACCAAATTTTTGAAAATATTGATTAATCTCCGAAGGTAATTCAGGAAAATTAAATAACTTATCACCATGAGCAATATCTGCCCAAAAATGCTTTAATAATGGTGCATATTCTTGTGCTTGTGTCACGGATAAATTTAGAGGGGGTGATGTTAATATAGTCATCATAAAGGTAAATGAGCGATCGCTAGTCCATTTTGCGGAAAAATCCCCTAAGTTTTTCTTTTCGGGCAATTCAGTGATACGATGAGATTCAATAATTAACTGATTATCTTTTAACTCTAAGATGCGATAAGGATGAGGATAGGTAATTAATGAGCCTGTAGTAATTTCATAAATATTTTTATAAGTGGCGATGTCTTGTATATGTAAGTGTCCTGTAAAAATAAATTTAACCTGATATTTCTCTAAAATAGACAATAAACGAGAAGCATTATCTAACATATATCTTTGTCCTAAAATATGGTTAGATTGTTGAGGTAAGTGTTCAATGACGTTATGATGAATCATCAACAAGACTAATTTATTGGTAAAATTTGAGAGGATTTCTTCTAACCAAGTAAATTGATTTTCACTCAAGCAACCTAATTGTTTTCCTTCAGCATTAAATTGATTAGAATTAAGGGCGACTAACTGTAATCCGTCTGATACTTCACAGGTATAATCTAAATTTTCGGTGTTTTGATAGCCAAATTGTTGATAATAATGGGGAAAATCACTAACAGCAATAGTGGTTTCATTTCCCGTTAAACTAGGAATATCATGATTACCCGGAATCACATACACTGGATAAGGTAAAGTAGCTAATTTTGCTTTTAACCAACGATGATTAACTTTTTCGCCATCTTGAGTTAAATCTCCGGGTAACAAGAGAAAATCGATATTTTCGGTGTTTAAATGTTGTAAAACGACTTCTAAGGCATTTATGCTGAATTGAGTTAAATGAAAACGATTAGCATTGGAGTCGATGGTTTCAGGTAAAGCTATATGTAAATCACTAGCGATGGCAAAACGTACATTCATAGTTTAAATTAACCTGTAAGCAAATAAAAAAAGGAGGAAAAACAAATTGACTAGAGTTAGAGTGCGTCAACACGTCAATCCGCTAAGTAATAAGTATCAACAATCAATATCAATACCACATTGGAGTCAAATATATTCTAATCTATCCCAGCCCTTTCATCTCGATTTAGGTTGTGCAAGGGGGCGTTTTTTATTACAAATGGCGCAAAAAAATCCCCATAAAAATTATTTAGGTATAGAAATAAGAGAAGCATTAGTTACAGAAGCAAATCAAATTAAAGATGAATATAATCTAACTAATCTTTACTATTTATCTGGAAATATTAATTATTTTTTAAGAGAATTATTAACATCTTTACCTCTTAATATGATAGAGTTAGTAACGATACAATTTCCTGATCCTTGGTTTAAGAAAAAACATCAAAAAAGAAGAGTTGTACAATCAGAAATAGTAGAAATTTTAGCTCAATTTTTAAGTAAAAAAGGACAAATATTTTTACAATCAGATATTCAAGAAGTAGCTGAAGAAATGTGCGAAAAGTTTTTAGAAAATTCTCATTTTAAACCTTTAACACCAGAAATATGGTTAACAGAAAACCCTTTAGAAGTAATGACAGAAAGAGAAATCGCTACTTTAAATAAGGGAGAAAAAGTTTATCGCACAATTTTAATTCTTAATCAATCATAATTTTATTACAGGGGAGAATATCCCCTATACTAACTAAATAGATAATCCTAATTTGACTCCAAGAATAGCATGGATAACCATAATAACTAAAGCTAAACTACCTAAATAAGCGTGAGTAGTGCGTAAACTGTCTTTATTACCGATAAAGCCTGTAGCAGAAATTAAGCCATTTAAACCTAATAAACCGATAACCGTTGAACCTGTCCAAAAATGATAACTTTCAAATATCGGTTGATCTTGCATAATTAAGGATAGCACACCGCCACTATAACCTAGTGTAATAAATAAAAATAAAAGTGGTGCTAATTTGCGATGATCTAATTTATTGGTTTCTTTTACTTCTTTTTCCTCAGAAATACGACTACGCCAACCAGTGATAGCGACAAAACTACCCATTCCAAAGATAACAATACCCATGAAAAAAGGATGTCCCCAATGGGTAATTAGTTCAGGTGTATTAAATCCTGAGAATGTGTCGGCTACGGGTTGTAAAATTTCCCTAATGGTTTCTTTCATAATTCTTAATTTTTCTTAATAAAACTTAATTTCTTTATTTAGTATATAGCAATCTTATTTGAGTGGTAAGAAAATGATAAGTTAATTTCCCTCAAAATGGGGAGGCGAAATTCTCAAAAAGGATTGAGGAATGGTATATATAGCTTGACATTGATTTATTTCCTGAAAAAATTTGATGATAAACGGTGAAAATGTTAGATATTTTTCCTTAATTTTAAATTTCTTGTTTAACTAAATAACCACTGCTTGATAAACAATGTAATATATTTATTTCGGAGGATTTTTGACTACATTGAGAAAGATTTGTAACGGTATAAGTTTTATTTTTAATAGTTTGAAAACAGTTTAAAATTCTAGGAGAAATACTAAATTTTGTCTGACAAAAACTAACCCCATTGACATCAAGAAAATAGCTATTATTGATAATGTTATGACAGTCATTTTTTGTGCTAGAATTAGTAAAAGCATTGCAGATATTTTCAGCTTTATCAAAGGCTATCTTATTTTCATATTCATAAGCTAATTGATTTTTATTAACTATTTTTCCACTACTTCTTAAACAATCATAAATTTCATATTCATGAGTACTATTTCCACAATTTAATAATTCTAAATTTGTATAACTTTTATCTTTAATAGTATCAAAACAAATAATAGTTTGAGTAGAAATAAAAAATTTATCTTCACAAAGAAAAACTGCATTAAAATCAAAATATGCACTTTGGTTAACTATATCATCACATTTCTTTCTTAAATCAGAGAGAGTGTATGCTTGACAAATATTATTAGCTGTATTTAAACCTAATTTGATAAAATAATTATTCAATTGATTAAAGTTATTTATTCGATTATTTTGAGCTAAAATAAAAGTTGAATTGACATTGATAAAAATAAAAGAAAATAAGACAGCTAATGATTTTAATAACATTGTAAAATAAAAGAGAAAAGACGACAAAAATTATCAGTTATTTTCATCAGTAATAAATGTGTCTAAGTTAATTTTTTGCAACGCTTGAAAAATATTCTCTGATTTAACAGGTTTACTAAGATAATCATTCATTCCCGCATTTAAACAGTTTTCTCTATCTCCTGATAAAGCAGAAGCCGTCATGGCAATAATCCAAGGTTGCTGAATTTTTTTGCCTAAATTTCTAATTTGTCTGGTGGCATTTATTCCATCTAAAACTGGCATTTGCATATCCATAAATATCACATCATAGGATTTTTGTTGGACAAATTCTACTCCTTCTAAACCATTATTTGCGATGTCTATATCTCGATAACCTAATTTATTTAACATTAAACAAGCAATTTTTTGATTAAGTTTAGTATCTTCTACTAATAAAATTTTTATGTTTAAAGAGTTAGATTTTTTTCCTTGAGATTCGATGATGATAGTATTATTATCTGATTCTAAATTAGAAGATTTAATTAATAATTGTTGAATATTTTTATATAATTCAAATTGCTTAATTGGTTTAGTTATTACTGTAGCTAAAGGAGTTGTTTTGGCTAAATTTTCTTTAGTAGCTAAATTGAAAGGTGTTAACCAAATTAAAGGAATATTAGGAGTATTTTTACGGATAAATTCTGCTAATTCTAAACTGTTTATTTGCTTTAAAGGATAATCAACTATTATCACTGTCATTATGGGTAATTTAGTTAAACAAAAATTATGACTAGAAACAATTTCTACCTTTAAACCTAAACTTGATGCTTGTAAAGTAAGCATTTCTTTTATGGCAGAAGAATCGGAAATAATTAACGCTTTTTTATCTATTAAACAACTTTTTACTCGTAAATCAGGTAAGTTAGCTTTGATGGGATAAATACTTTCTGCTTGAATAGTAACTTCAAATATTGAACCTTTATTTATTTCACTTTGTACTGTTATCGTACCTCCCATTAACTCCGCTAGTTTTTTACTGATAACTAATCCTAAACCAGTACCGCCGTATTTACGAGTAATGGAATTATCTACTTGAGAAAATGATTGAAATAAAACATTAAGACGATTTTTAGGGATGCCGATACCAGAATCTTGTACACTTATTTTTATCTGATTGACGATAACTTCAAGCCTGACAATAACTTCCCCTATATCGGTAAATTTGATAGCATTACTAACTAAATTTAAGATAATTTGTCTTAAACGATTTGCATCCCCTTTAAATAAATAATTTGTGGTAGGATCTGCTATATAAATTAGATTTAGATGTTTATTCTCGGCTTGTAATGCCATTAAACTAATTACCGATTCTATACATTCATGGATATTAAAAATCTCTGACTCTAATTCCACTTTATTTGATTCAATTTTTGATAAGTCTAAAATATCATTAATAATTGTCAGTAAAGTGTTACTACTTTGATTGATGATTTCGACAAAATTCCTTTGTTCTGAGTTAAGATTAGTATCTAGTAATAACTCCGTTATGCTCATAACACCACACATTGGAGTTCGTATTTCATGACTCATGGATGCTAGAAAATCTGTTTTGGCTAAGTTAGCTACTTTAGCTTGTTTTTCTGCTTTAGATAATGCTTTATTTTGTTTCGCTAATTGTTGTATTTGTTTTTGTTCTTTTTGTAATAATTGTGCTTGACTAATGGCAATTCCTAATTGATTGGCAATACTTTCTAATAAACTTATTTCTGCCGATGTCCACTTTCTAAAGCGATCGCATTGTTGTAAACTAATAATACCATTGGCTTTATTTTTATAAGAAGTGCGCACACATAACATGGATTTAAGCTCAATTTGTTGACAGAAAGAAATCATTTCCTTTAAGATAGGATCTTCAAAGACATTATCACTGATAACGACTTGATCACTAGACATAATTAGATCAAAATGAGGGTTATTCTTTGATAAATCTACCTCAATACCTAACATGGGAATAAAATCTCCTTCAATGGCTTCGGCTACCATTAGAAAAGGAGGAAGATTAGATTCATCATAAAGGGAAATATGGCAACGATTAACATTAAAAGTATTGAGGAGAATGTTAACGGCGGTTTCAAATAATTGATTAAAATCTAAAGTCTGACGAATTTCTTGAGTTATTTTTTTGAGTAAGATTTCTTGTTGAAGTTTTTGTTCAATCAAAGTCTGAGATTTTTCTTTTTCTAATTCATAACCTATCCATTGACTCATTAACTTAATTTTCTCTTTCACGATACTAGAAATTTCTACATCATTTTCATCCAGTGAGAAAAAACATAAAGTACCATAAGTTACATGATTTACTTCTATTCTTGCACCAAGATAAGACTCTATCTTAAAATTGAGATGCGCAGGATGAAGGCAATAGTTTGATTTACTAATATTATTAATAGCAAAAGGTTCTTTATTTTGATAAGCTATAAAACAAAAAGTGTCTTCTAAATTTAACAAAAATGGAGAAAGAAGTCCCACGCTCTATTTTTCGTAAAAAAAACCGCCCATGAAATGAGCGTGGGATGAATTTTGACAGTAAAATAACATCCGTAAGATTCTAAACAAAAATCAAATTCTCTGATAATGCACAAAGCAATAAAAGTACGACTATACCCCAATGATAAACAAGCTCAAAAACTTAGCCAAGTTATGGGTTCGGCTCGTTGGTGGTATAATTTTGCTCTTAATTTGTGCAATGAAACCTATAA
>Ga0210024_1000390_pt1 | contig 39214 bp, 38 predicted proteins | sample CryGeymeta201525_FD_183988 | JGI IMG/M metagenome (GOLD analysis project Ga0210024, IMG submission 183988) | Groundwater microbial communities from Crystal Geyser aquifers in Utah, USA - Crystal Geyser metaG 2015-25 (SPAdes) (version 2) | ecosystem: Environmental > Aquatic > Deep subsurface >...
CGGTCCCACGCCTCCTCGCGGCGCGCCTTCTCGCGGCTCAGCACCGCCTCGCCGCGCGCGTTCTCGACCCGGTCGAGATAGACCTCGACCTCGTCGCCCACCTTGATGTCGGCGGGCTGGCCGGGGCGCGCGAATTCCTTGACCTCGACGCGGCCTTCCATCTTGTAGCCGATGTCGATGATCGCCTGACCGTTCTCGATGGCGAGCACGCGGCCCTTGACCACGGCGCCTTCTTCCAGCGTGTCCAGCGTGAAGCTCTCGTTCAGCAGAGCCTCGAATTCGTCCATTGTGGCGTTCGCCATGCAGGTCTCCTAACGGTTTTGACGGGCCGGCCGGTTGGCTCCGGCGGTCTTGTCGGGTTCACGGTTTCACACGAACGTCGAAGGCCGGCGGCGGGGTTCAGCCCCGCGCGCGGCGCAACGTCTCGTCGATCATGCTCGCGGCCTTCGCGATGGCGGCGTCTATAGTCAGATCGGTGGTGTCGAGCAAGTGCGCATCCGCCGCGCGCGCCATCGGCGCGTCGCTGCGCCCCGCGTCGCGGGCGTCTCGCCGTTCGATCTCGGCCAGCGTCCGCGCCGGATCGGCGCCGAGTTCCGCAGCGCGGCGGGCGGCGCGGGCCTGCGCACTGGCGGTCACGAACAGCTTCACGTCGGCGTCGGGGCGGACCACGGTGCCGATGTCGCGCCCGTCCAGCACCGCGCCGCCCTCCCGGCGCGAAAACGCGCGCTGGAAATCGAGCAGGGCGGCGCGCACCGCCGGGTTCGCCGCCACCACCGACGCCGCCTCCCCCGCCGCCTCCGTGCGCAGATCGCCGCGCGCCAGATCGGCGGGGCGCAAGGCGCGCGCCGCGTCGGCGGCGGCTTCGGCGTCGGCAGGGTCGGCGCCTGCGGCCAGCAGCGCGGCGCCCACCGCACGATACAGCGCGCCGGTGTCGAGATGCGCGAGGCCGTAGCGGTCGGCCAGCGCGCGCGAGATGGTGCCCTTGCCCGCCGCCGCCGGGCCGTCGATCGCCACGCAGAACCGCATCAGACCGGCGCCCCGAGATCGGCCCCCAGCCCGCGCATTAGCGCCATGAAGCCGGGAAAGCTGGTGGCGATGGGGCCTGAGTCGTCCACCGTCACCGCCTTTTTCGACGCCAGCCCGAGGCACAGAAAGCTCATGGCGATGCGATGGTCGAGCCTTGTGGCCACCGTCGCGCCGCCGGGAACGCCCCCCGCGCCCATCCCGTGCACGATCAGCGTGTCGGCGTCCTCCTCGACGCGGACGCCGCAGGCCTCCAGCCCCCGCGCCATGGCGTCGATGCGGTCGCTCTCCTTCACCCGCAATTCGCCGATGCCGCGCATCACCGTCACGCCCTCGGCGAAGGCGGCGACCACGGCGAGGATGGGATATTCGTCGATCATCGAAGGCGCGCGCCCGGGCGGAACCTCGATCCCCTTCAGCGCCGAGAAGCGCGCGCGCAGGTCGGCGACCGGCTCGCCGCCCTCCTCGCGCGGGTTCTCCAACGCCAGATCAGCGCCCATCTCGCGCAGGCAGGCGTAGAGACCGGCGCGGGTGGGGTTCATGCCGACGCCCGCCGCCGCCACCTCCGACCCCGCCACGATCAACGCGGCGGCGACGGGAAAGGCGGCCGAAGACGGATCGCGCGGCACGGCGATGCGCTGGGGGACAAGCTCCGGCTGGCCGGTCAGGCGGATCAACCGGCCCTTTTGCGTCTGCTCGACGGCGATGGTCGCGCCGAAGCCGCGCAGCATCCGCTCGGAGTGGTCGCGCGTCGGCTCCGGCTCATGGATCACCGTCTCGCCCGGCGCCGCGAGGCCCGCCAGCAGCATCGCCGACTTCACCTGCGCCGAGGCGACGGTCATGGTGTAGTCCACCGGCCCGGGCGCGGGCGCGCCGACCAGCGTCAGCGGCAGCCGCCCGCCGCTGCGCCCATGCGCGCGGGCGCCGAACAGCGCCAGCGGCCCGGTCACCCGGCCCATCGGGCGCGCGCGCAAGGAGGCGTCGCCGGTGAAGGTCGCGGCGATCGGCGTGGTGGCCATGGCCCCCATGATCAGCCGCACGCCAGTGCCGGAGTTGCCGCAGTCGATCACGTCCGCAGGCTCGCTGAACCCGCCGACGCCGACGCCGCACACCCGCCAGGCGCCCTCGCCGGTCCGCTCGACCCCGGCGCCGAAGGCGGCCATGGCGCGACCGGTGTCGAGCACGTCCTGCCCCTCCAGCAGCCCCGTGATCCGGGTCTCGCCCACCGCCATGGCGCCGAGGATCAGCGCGCGGTGCGAGATCGACTTGTCGCCGGGGATCGCGGCGGCGCCGCGCAGCGGCCCCGAGGCGCGGGCGGTGAGCGGCGTGGGCTGAGCGTGCGACATGTCGGCTCCGGGTGATGACAGCGGAGTTTCTAGGGCGCCTTGGCGGGGCTGTCGATTGCCGGGGCGCGGCATGTCAGGACGGGCGCCGCCTCAAACCCGCGCATAGCGCAGGTAGCGCGGCGCGCGGCCCTCGCGCAGCGCCTTGGCCTCATAGCGGGTGCCGGGCCAGCCCTGCCACGCCTGCGCGCTGTCGCTGACGCAGGCGAAATCGCTGTGCGCGGCCAGCGTGACGCGGGTGTGCGCGACGTAATCGGCCACGTCGGTGGCCACCCGCAATTCGGCGCCCGCCCGCATCACGCGCGCCAGCATCGCAAGGTTTTCAGGGTTGACGAAGCGGCGCTCGACATGGCGGCGCTTGGGCCATGGATCGGGGTAGAGCAGATAGACCCGGCCCACCGAAGCGGGCGGCAGCACGTCGAGCAGAAAGCGCGCGTCGTCGGCGTGCACGCGCACGTTGTCCAGCGCCGCGTACTCCAGCGCGCTCAGCAGCATCGCCACGCCGTTGACGAACGGCTCGCAGCCGATCAGCCCGACGCCGCGATGCGCGGCGGCGGTGGCCAGCAGATGCTCGCCGCCGCCAAAACCGATTTCGAGCCAAAGGTCGTTCTTGCCCGGAAACAGCGCGGCGGGGTCGAGCGGCGCGCGGTCGGGGTTTTCCGCCCAGGCCGCGCCCGGCGGCGCCAGCGCGGCGAGGCGGGTCTCCAGCAGCGCGCGCTGCCGGGCGCGCAGCGTCTTGCCATGGCGGCGGCCGTGAAAGTTGCGCCACGGCGCCCCGTCAGGGCGCTGCGGCGCCGTCATCCGGACGCCCCGCTCAGAGCGCCGCGCGCAGCGCGTCCGCGAGGTCGGTGCGCTCCCACGAAAAACCGCCCTCGGCGTCGGGTTCGCGCCCGAAATGGCCATAGGCCGCCGTGCGCTGATAGATCGGGCGGTTCAGCCCCAGATGGGTGCGGATGCCGCGCGGGGTGAGCGAGAGCGTGTCGCGGATCGCCTGTTCGATGGCCGCGTCGGCCACCTCGCCGACGCCATGGGTGTCAACGTAGATCGACAGCGGCTCGGCGACGCCGATGGCGTAGGCGAGCTGGATGGTGCAGCGCCGCGCCATCCCGGCGGCGACGACGTTCTTGGCCAGATAGCGCGCGGCATAGGCCGCCGAGCGGTCAACCTTGGTCGGATCCTTGCCCGAGAACGCGCCGCCGCCATGGGGCGCCGCGCCGCCGTAGGTGTCCACGATGATCTTGCGCCCGGTCAGCCCGGCGTCGCCGTCAGGCCCGCCGATCACGAAGCGCCCGGTGGGGTTGACGTGCCAGACGGTGCGCGCGTCCACCCAGCCCTCGGGCAGCGCCTTGACGATATGCGGCTCCACCACCGCCTTCACGTCGTCGGAGGTCATCTCGGGGTCGAGGTGCTGGGTCGAGAGCACGATCGTGTGGGCGCGCACCGGCTTGCCGTCGCGGTATTGCACGGTGACCTGGCTTTTCGCGTCCGGCCCCAGCGTCGGCTCGGCGCCGCTGTGGCGCGCGTCCGCCAGCGCCTTGAGAATCTTGTGACTGTAGAGGATCGGCGCGGGCATCAGCTCGGGCGTCTCGTCGGTGGCGTAGCCGAACATGATGCCCTGATCGCCGGCGCCCTCGTCCTTGTTGTCGGCGGCGTCAACGCCTTGCGCGATGTCGGGCGACTGCTCGTGCACCAGCATCTCGATGCGCGCGGTGCGGAAGTGAAAGCCCTTCTGCTGATAGCCGATACGGCGGATCGTCTCGCGCGCGGCGTGGCAGATCTCCTCCGGCTCCGGCGCGTTCTCCTCGGAGATCTTCACCTCGCCCATCAGCACCACGGTGTTGGTGGTGGCGGCGGTCTCGACGCCGACCCGCGCCTCTGGCTCGCGCGCCAGGATCAGGTCCACCACGGCGTCGGAGATCTGGTCGCAGACCTTGTCGGGATGCCCCTCCGAAACGGACTCGGATGTGAACAGATAATCGTTGCGCGCCACGGGCTTCCCCCCAAGGATGCGCGGCCGGATCGCCGCCCGATGAACCGGCATTGCTCTACGGTCCGAGCGCGCGGCGGTCAACCGGCCTGACGCACACAGGGTTCTCGTGGCCGAAAAGTCACTTTGGCGGGGCGGCGCCGCTCACCAGCGCCTGCACCAGATCGACGATCCTGCGCCGCGTCGCCGCGTCGGCCACCTGTGCGAAGGCGGTGGCGAGCTGCACCGCCTCGGGCGTGGCGAGCAGCGACGCCACATCCGGGGCGGTCGCAGCGTCCGCCGCCGAACCGGGCGCGCCTTCGAAGAAATAACCGACCGGCGCCGACAGCGCGCGCGACAACTGCAACAGGCGGCTGGCGCCGATGCGGTTCTGGCCTTTTTCGTATTTTTGGATCTGCTGGAAAGTCACGCCGACCTGCGCGGCGAGTTTTTCCTGGCTCACGCCCAGCATCATCCGCCGCAGCCGCAGCCGGGCGCCAACATGGGCGTCGATGGGATCGGGGGATCGGGACACGGTTCTCACTCCACTAACACACAGCGAGACTGCAACCTCAGATCGCGACAAAACACTGAAAAATCGAGCATTAACGCTTTATACACGTCGTGCGCGCGCTCAGCGGCGCCCGATGGCGACCGGTGCGAGAACCATCAGCGCCAGGCTCGCCAGCAAGGCGAGCGCGCCCACGTCGCCGATGCGGGCGAACGGGGTGCGCGGCGCGGGCGCGGGCAAAGGCGAATCAATCGCCCCGCGCGCGCCGAGCGCGAGCGACGCCCGAACCCGGCCATAGGCGTCGATCATCGCCGAGACGCCGGTGTTGGCGGCGCGCGCCACCGGCAGGCCCTGTTCGATGGCGCGCACCCGCGCCTGCGCCAGATGCTGGCGCGGCCCGCCGCTGTCGCCGAACCAGGCGTCGTTGGTGACCTGCAGCATCCAGTCGGCGCCGCGCGCCGCCGCCGCGACCTCTCCGGGGAACACGATCTCGTAGCAGATCAGCGGCGCCAGCGGCGGCAGACCCGGCAGCGCGAACGGCCCCGCCGTCTCGCCGGGCGCAAAGCCGCTCAGGCCGTCGCCCAGAGTGCCGATCCCCAGCGCGCCCAGCAGCCAGACGTAAGGCACATACTCGCCGAACGGCGCCAGGTGGCGCTTGTCGTAGGCGCCGAGCGGCGCGCCGTCGGCCCCATAGAACAGCAGGCTGTTGTGCAGCCGCCCGCCGCTGCGGCGCACCGCGCCCACCGCCAGCGCGGCGCCCGGCGGCAGCGCGGCGGCGGCCATCGCCTGCGCCTGCGCGCTTTCGTCAAACAGGAAGGTGACGGCGACCTCGGGCCAGACCACCAGCGCAGGCGGGGCTTGGCCCGACGCGGTTCCAGGCGCGGCGCTCAGCGCCAGCAGCCCCTCGAAGATCGGGCGCGCGTTGTCGTCGGCCCATTTGTCGCGCTGGCCGACGTTGGGCTGCACCAGCCGGATCAGCGGGCCGTCCGCGTCCGCCGGCGCCGAGGCCAGCCGCGCGGCGCCCCAGCCCCAACCCAGCGCCACCGCAAGCGTTGCGGCCAGCGGCGCGCGCCAGCCGCCTGCGCCCGCCAGCGCCGCCGCCAGCACCGTCAGCCCCGACAGCGCGCAGGCCCCGGTCAGCGCCGCGAGCTGCATCACCGGCGTCTCGACCCAGGCGTGCGCCTGCGCCGCCCAGGGAAAGCCGGTCAGCACCGAGCCGCGCGCGACCTCCGCCGCCGTCATCGCCAGCGCCAGAACCACGGCGCGCCGCCAGCCCTGCGGCCAGACGCGGCGCGCCGCCCAGAACGCGCCCGCCCAGAACGCCGCCAGCAGCGCGCAGAGCGCGAACACCGCCAGCGGCATGACCGGCGCATACCACCAGACCTTCGACGCCTCGACGAGGAACGCCGCGCCGATCCAGTAGAGCCCGGTCACGAAAAAGCCGAGACCCGCCAGCCAGCCGACAAGCGCCGCGCGGCGCGGCGTCTCCGCCCCGTCGATCAGCCACAGCAGAAGCGGCCAGCCGACAAACAGCGCGGGCCACAGCCCCAGCGGCGGCTGCGCCAGCGTCAGGATCGCCCCGGCCAGCGCAGCGACGCCGGCCCGCCGCCAGCCGCGCAGCGCGGCGACAGGAGCGCAGACCCCGCGCACCTCAGGCGGCGGCGTCGGACGGGGCGGCGGGCGGGGCGGCGGGCGGCGCGCCGCGCCCGGCCAGCGTCACCCGCAAGCGCTTGATGCGGCGCGGGTCGGCGTCGATCACCTCGAACTCGTGGCCGTCGTCGGTGGTGATCACCTCGCCGCGCTCGGGCACGCGGTTCGACAGCATGAACACCAGGCCGCCCAGCGTATCCACATCCTCGTCCAGATCGGGCGGCAGCAGGTCAACCCCCGCCGCAGCCTCGAACTCGGCCACGTCGGCGCGGGCGCTGGCGAGATAGACGCCGGGGCTTTCCTCGCGCCAGGGCGCGGGGTCGGCGTCGTCGTGCTCGTCGTCGATCTCGCCGACGATCTGCTCGACCAGATCCTCGATGGTCACGAGACCGTCCACCCCGCCGTATTCGTCGATGATCAGCGCCATGTGCTTGCGGCTGGCCTGCATCCGCTCCAGCAATTTCGCCGTCGCCATCGACGGCGGCACATAGAGCAGCTGGCGCAGGTGGCGGTGGATGTCAAACTGCGCGCGGCTTTCCGCGCCGTTGAAGCCGTAGGCGAAGGCGAGATCCTTGAGGTGCGCGAAGCCGATCGGGTCGTCGAGCGTCTCGCGGAAGATCGGCACCCGGCTGAGCGAGGCGTCGCGAAAGACCGCGATGAGTTCATCCAGAGTGGCGGTCTCGGGCGCGGCGACGATGTCGGCGCGCGGGATCATCACGTCCTCGACGCGCTGATCGCGCATCTTGAGCACGTTGGCGAGCAGCGTGCGCTCACCCGCCGCCGCCTGACGAATCTCCGCGCTTTGCGCCGCGGCGGTCTGATCCCGCTGCGCGCGCGGCATCACCCGGCGCGCGATCCGCCGCAACAGCGAACTTGCGGGTTGTTCGGCCTCGTCGCCGCGCGGCGCAGCCCCGCCCGACCCGGTTGCGGCGCCCGTCGCGCCGCCTGTGGCAGTTCCGTCCATCTTCTCCTGCGCCGCCCGAAACCGGCCCGGCGTCTCATCCATAGGGATCGGCGATCCCCAGCTTGCCGAGCGCGCGCCGCTCCAGCGTCTCCATCAGGTCGGCGTCCGCATCGCAGCCGTGATCATACCCCGCCAGATGCAGCGCGCCGTGCGCGATCAGGTGGGCGAGGTGCGCCCCGAGCGCAAGATTTTGCGCCTGCGCCTCGTTTGCAACAGTTTCAGCCGCCAGCGCGATGTCGCCGAGGCTCACGCGCGCGCCCGCCTGCGCGGGCGGCGGCGGCGGCGCGGCGCCCGGCGCGGGCGGCGCCAGCGCGAAAGCGGGCCAGGACAGCACGTTGGTCGGCTGCGCCCGCCCGCGAAACTGACCGTTCAGCCGCGCGATGGCGGCGTCGTCGGTGAACAGCACGCTGATCTCGAACGCCGCCGGGTCGAGCCCCGCCTCGCGCAGCGCCGCCGCCGCCGCCCGCTCCGCCAGCGCGCCAAGATCGCCTGCGCCCGACCAGTCGCCGCGCGCGACCAGCGCATCGACCAGTCCGCCCGCCGCGCCGGTCATGGCGTGGCGGGCGTCGCCCGGTCATAGGCCTCGACGATGCGCGCCACCAGCGGATGGCGCACCACGTCCGCCGCGCCGAACCGGCAGAAGGCGATGCCCGCCACCCCCTCCAGCACCCGCGCCGCCTCGTCCAGCCCCGAGCGGGTGCCGCGCGGCAGGTCGATCTGGCTGGGGTCGCCGGTGATCGCCATGCGCGACCCCTCGCCCAGCCGGGTGAGGAACATCTTCATCTGCATCTCGGTGGTGTTCTGCGCCTCGTCGAGCACGACAAAGGCGTTGGCCAGCGTGCGGCCGCGCATGAACGCCAGCGGCGCGACCTCGACGTTGCCGAGCTCCATCTCCTTCTGGAGCTGCTTGCCCGGCAGCATGTCGTGGATCGCGTCGTAGAGCGGGCGCAGGTAGGGGTCGATCTTCTCCTTCATGTCGCCGGGCAGGAAGCCGAGCCGTTCGCCCGCCTCCACCGCCGGACGGCTGAGGATGATCTTGTCCACGCGGCCCTCGATGAACATCGACACCGCCGCCGCCACCGCCAGATAGGTCTTGCCGGTGCCCGCCGGCCCGAGGCCGAACACCAGTTCATTCTTGAACAGCGCCCGCGCATACGCCTTCTGCGCCTCGGTCCGCGGCTCCACGGTCTTTTTCCGGGTGCGAATCTCGACCCGCCCGCCCTCGAACAGCTCAAGCTGGTCGGTGGCGCGGCGGACGGGCGCTTCGGACGGCATCCGGATCGCGGCGTCCACGTCGCCCGGCTCGACGCTGCGCCCCGCCTCCAGCCGCTGATACAGCGCGTCGAGCGCGCCTTGCGCCCGCGCCCGCGCGTCCGGTTCGCCGTGCAGCGCCAGCACGTTGCCGCGCCGCTGGATCGCCACGCCGAACCCCTGCTCGATCACGGCGAGGTTGCGGTCGAAGGCGCCGCACAGGTCGATCAGCTTGCGATTGTCGGCGTATTCCAGGCGCGTCTCGGGCGGCTCAGCCGCAGGGGATGCAGCTTCAGGACTGATGGTCGCCACAGGGCCTCCGCCGTTTCGCATCTATGCTGCAATCATGGTGAACGACGCGACGCCGACAAGGCAAGACAAAAGAAGGTTGCATTCGCGTCATGGCGCCGCCGCCGCCAGCGACAGCGGCCCGGCCGAGACGATGCGCGCCGTCACGATCTCGCCGATGCGCGCCGCGTCGGCGTCCATGTGCACCGATTGCAGATAGGGCGAACGCCCGATCAGCTGCCCCGCGCGCCGCCCCGGCTTCTCCAGCAGCACCGCCAGATCGCGCCCCAAGCAGGCCGCGTTGAAGGCGCTCTGGCTGGCGGCGAGCACCGCCTGCAGCCGCGCCAGACGCGCCGCCTTCACCGGCTCGGGAACCTGCGCGGCCTCCGCCGCCGGGGTGCCGGGGCGCGGCGAATACTTGAAGCTGAACGCCTGCGCATAAGCGGCCTCGGCGGCGAGGTCGAGCGTCGCCCGAAAATCCGCCTCGGTCTCGCCGGGAAAGCCGACGATGAAATCGCCCGACAGCGCGATGTCGGGCCGCGCGGCGCGCACCCGCTCCAGCAGGCGCAGATAGCCGGCGGCGTCGTGGCGGCGGTTCATCGCCTTCAGCACCCGGTCCGACCCAGACTGCACCGGCAGGTGCAGAAACGGCGCCAGCGCGGGAACATCGGCATGGGCGGCGATCAGGTCGTCGGTCATGTCGTTGGGGTGCGACGTGGTGTAGCGGATGCGCGCCAACCCCTCGATGCGCGCCAGCGCCGCGATCAGCCGCGCCAGCGACCATGCGCCGCCCCCCTCGGAGACCGGCCCTTCGCCATGATAGGCGTTGACGTTCTGGCCCAGCAGCGTGATCTCGACCACGCCGCGCGACACCAGATCGCGCGCCTCGGCCAGCAGCTTCGCCACCGGGCGCGACACCTCGGCGCCGCGCGTGTAGGGCACCACGCAGAACGCGCAGAACTTGTCGCAGCCCTCCTGCACGGTCAGGAACGCCGCCGGCGCCCGGCGCGCCTTCGGGCCGCGCGCGATGTGATCGAACTTGTCCTCCGCGGGAAACTCGGTCTCGACCTGCGCGCGCCCGCCCGCCTGCGCCCGCGCCACCATCGCGGGCAGTCGGTGATAGGCCTGCGGACCGACCACCAGATCGACCAGCGGCGCGCGCCGCGCGATCTCCGCGCCCTCCGCCTGCGCCACGCAGCCCGCGACGCCGACCATCAACCGCCCGCCCGCCGCCGCGCGCGCCTGCGACAATACGCGCAGGCGGCCCAGCTCGGAATAGACCTTCTCCGCCGCCTTTTCGCGAATGTGGCAAGTGTTGAGCAGCACCAGATCCGCATCTTCGGCGCGGTCGGTCGGCGCATAGCCCGCAGGCGCCAGCGCGTCGGCCATGCGCTCGCTGTCATAGACGTTCATCTGGCAGCCGTAGGTCTTGATGAACACGCGCCTGGCTTGGGTCATCACAGGGGCCTTGTGCGGGACAAACAGAGACGGCGCGCCGCAGTGCGGCGCGCCGTGAATAGGACAGGCGGCGCGCGCCTGCAACGCTGGCGGGTCGCCTCTGGCGCTCGGGGGTCGCCTCTGGCGCTGGCGGGTCGTCTCCGGCGCCGAAGAGTCGCCTCAGGCGCTGGCGCGGTTCCGGCCCAGCCCGTTCTCCTTCGCCAGCCGCTGGCGCTTGAGCGAATAGGTCGGCGCCACCATCGGATAATCCGCCGACAGACCCCACTTCTCGCGATACTGCTCCGGCGTCATGTTATAGGAGGTCATCAGGTGACGCTTCAGCATCTTCATCTTCTTGCCGTCCTCAAGGCAGATGATGTAGTCGTCATGGACCGACTTCTTGATCGGCACGGCGGGACGCAGCTCTTCCTTCGGCTCCGGCGCCGGGGACGTCAGCCCCTGCAATGCGCCGAACACCTGCTCGATGAGTTGCGGCAGATCCGCCATACCCACCGAATTGTTCGACACATGCGCCGCCACGATCTCCGAGGTGAGGTTCAACAGCTCCGAGGTGTTCAACTGCTCGTCAGTCATCTTGTCTCCTTCCGGGGGCCGACGGTCCGCAGTCTGACACGGATCAAGACGGCGCGCCCGCTTTTTACTGCTGCCTGAAACCACGGTTTTTCCAAGTCCGACAACGTGTCTTACCAATTACAGAAACGGAAAAAAATGTCAAATCAGAACCGGCGTTTTTTTTGGCCTGCTTGGGAAAGCCTGAAAAGATAACAGGAAAGGTGGCGGCAATACCTGTCTCGACAAGCCGCCCGCAAGCATGGAACACGGGCCGTTCAGGGCGTTTCGCAGTTTCAAAGATACTTTCTCAGGATCAGCGAATCCCGCCCGGCGCCGAGGTAATCGCGCCGCAATCCCGCCTCGTCATAGCCCGCGCGCGCATAGAGCGCCCGCGCGGCGGCGGCGTCCGCCTCAACCTCCAGCAGCATCGCGCGCGCGCCGCCATCGCGCGCCCGCGCCTCCGCCCGCGCCAGCAGCGCGGCGCCCAGGCCGCGCCCCTGATGCGCGGGATCGACGGCGATGGTCAGCAGTTCGGCCTCGTCGGCGGCGACGCGCGCCAGAGCGAACCCCTGCGGCGGCGCGCCGCTCACCAGCAGCGCCGCACCCGGCGCAGCCTCAAGCGCGGCGATCTCCGCCGCCGTCCAGCCGCGCGCGCGCCCGGCGAAGGCCGCCGCGTGCACCTGCGCCAGCGCCGCGAACGGCGGCGCGCTCACGCCAGCATCACCGGGACCGCGACCCTGGACGGCGCCGCGTCGGGCGGGCGCAGATAGAGCGGCGCCGGGCGCGGCGCGGCGCCCGCCGCCAGCATCCGCAACGCCGCGCGCGCCAGCGGCGCCAGCCCCTCGGCCTCGACCGCCTCCGGCCCCAGCAGCGCCTCGCCCGGCGCGGCGCGCACGGCGTCCGGCGCCAGCGTCGCCACCGGACCCAGCGCGGCGCCGTCGCGGAACCGCTGCGCATGGACCATGCCCTGCGGCGCGGGCAGCGTCACCAGCACCGCGCCCGCGCGCCCGGCGGCCAGCGCCGTGAACCAGTCCACCCCCACGGCGGGGCGGCCGAGCGCCAGCGCCAGCCCGCGCGCCGCCGCCACGCCGACGCGCGCGCCGGTGAAGCCGCCCGGCCCGGCGCACACCGCGACGGCGTCAAGCGCGGCTGCGGCGACGCGCGCCTCCGCCAGCGTCGCCTCGATCATGGGAAACAGCCGCTCGGCATGGCCGCGCCGCATCGGCTCACGCCGCGCCGCCAGCGCCACGTCGCCTTGAAACACCGCGACCGCGCACTGCGCGGCCGCCGTGTCGATCGCAAGCACGAGAGTCACAGCGGCTGAGGCCCGGCGGTCAGACGCCGACCGGGCGCACCTCGGTCACTTCGGGGATGTAATGGCGCAGCAGGTTCTCGATGCCCATTTTCAGCGTCATGGTCGAGGACGGGCAGCCCGCGCAGGCGCCCTTCATGTGCAGGAACACCACGCCGCGCTCGAAGCCGTGGAAGGTGATGTCGCCGCCGTCCTGCGCCACGGCGGGGCGCACGCGGGTGTCGAGCAGCTCCTTGATCTGGTTCACGATCTCGGCGTCCGGTCCGTCATGCTCGGCATGGGCCGCCTGCGCCGCGCCCTCCATCACCGGCTGACCGGAGGCGAAATGCTCCATGATCGCGCCGAGGATCGCCGGCTTGAGATGCGCCCACTCGGCCTCGCCGCGCGTGACGGTCACGAAATCGGTCCCGAAGAACACGCCCTCCACGCCGTCGATGGCGAACAGCCGCTGCGCCAGCGGCGAGGCCGACGCCGCCGTGCGGTCGGGAAAATCCGCCGCGCCCTCGTCGAGCACCGTGCGCCCGGGCAGAAACTTGAGCGTCGCGGGATTGGGGGTCGATTCGGTCTGGATGAACATGAGCGTTTTCCTCCGGGATGAGCTTGACATGCGCCCGCGCGGCGATGAAATCAAGCGTCAGCAGACCTTGTCGATCTCCGCCAGCGTCATGGCGCCGGGCACAACCGTCACCGGAATAGGCATTTTTCCGCCGCGCTTGCCGACCAGCGACGCGACGAGCGGCCCCGGCCCCTCGCCCTGTTCGTCGGCGCCCAGCACCAGCACGCCGATCTCGGGGTCGTCCCCGATATGCGCCAGCACCTCCTCCGCCGCCGCGCCCTCGCGGATCGCGAACTCCGGCATCACGCCCGCCAGCGCGCGCACCTCATCGGCCAGCGCGCCCAGCCGCGCCTCGGCCTCCTCGCGCTTCTCGTGGCGCATCACCTCCGCCACGCCGACCCAGTGCTGGAACTCCTCCGGCGCGATCACATAGAGCATGGTGACGCCGCCGCCGGTTTTCGCCGCGCGCCGCGCCGCGAAGCGCAGGGCGTTCATGCACTCCGGCGTGCTGTCCACCACCACCAGAAATTTCCGCACCGCCGCCCCCCTGTCGCCCCGATGGCGGAGCCTGACGATGCCGCATCGGCGGCGCCCGCGCAACTTTGCCGGGAGTTCAGCCGCGCCGCACCGGCCAGTGGGCGGCGAGCCGCTCGAGCTGCGCGACGCCCGCGGCGGTGAGGGCGCCGTCCTCCCACGGGCGGAACCGGCTCTGGAACGCCGCCGCCAGCGCAAGGGTCCGCGCGTCCCACGCGCCGCTGTCGCAGGCGGGATAGCCGAAGCGGCGCGCCGCCTGCTGAAACGCCGCCGCAGGCGCGGGCGCGCCGCCCCGCCCGTCGCCGCGCCCGCCGTCGCTTCCGCCGTCGCTTCCGCCGTCCAGCCACACCGCCAGCCCGCCGCGCGCCAGCGCGCGCCAGTCGAAGCGGCGACCGGGGTCGCGCTTGCGCAGCGGCGCCATGCACGCGTGGCCGATCACCCGCTCGGGCGGGATCGCCCAGCGCGCGCAGACGTCGCGCAACAGCCGCTCCAGCGCCGCGATCTGCGGCGCTGGAAAGGGCGCGTCGCCGGGGTTGGACAGCTCGACGCCGATGGAGCGGGAGTTGACGTCGGACACCTCGCCCCACGCCCCGGCCCCGGCGTGCCAGGCGCGGCGCGACTCGTCCACCAGTCGCCAGACGCGGCCATCCTCGGCGATCAGGTAATGCGCGCTCACTTGCGACGCCGGGTCGCAGAGGCGCGTCAGCGCCGCTTCGGCGGGCTGCATCGCGGTGTAGTGCAGCACCACAAGGTCGGGCCGCGCCCCGCGCCGGTCGCCGTGGTTGGGCGAGGAATGGCCGGTCGCGCCGCCGGCGGGCGGGATCATCGCGTGCGCGGCGCGCGCGGCTGTCCCGGCCCGCCGGGCTTTGCAGGCGCGGGGCGGCGCGGCGCGGGCGGGCGCTGGCCCGGGCGGGCGCGCGACGACGAAGGCGGCGGCGGCGGCGCGCCGTCCTTCGTCGCCCAGCCCTCGCGCGACAGGCCGAGCTGGTCGGCGAGCGTGCGGCCGCGCACCTCCTCCACCGCGCCTTCGGTCAGATCGCCCAGCTGGAACGGGCCGTAAGAGATGCGGATCAGCCGGTTCACCTCCAGCCCGATCGCCTCCATGGCGCGGCGCACCTCGCGGTTCTTGCCCTCGCGCAGGCCCACGGTCAGCCAGGCGTTGGCGCCCTGCGCCTTGTCGAGCGTCACGGTCATCGGCTTGAACCGCTCGCCCTCCACCGTAAGCCCCTTGCGCAATCGCTCAAGCCCGGCCTCGGTGGGCGCGCCGTGGACGCGGACGCGGTATTTGCGGGTCCAGCCGGTGGAGGGCAGCTCCAGCCTGCGCTTGATCTCGCCGTCGTTGGTCAGCAGCAGCAGCCCTTCGGAGGTGATGTCGAGCCGCCCCACGCTCACCACGCGGGGCAGATCGGGCGGCAGCCGGTCGAACACGGTCGGGCGGCCCTTCTCATCGGATGCGGTGGTGACGAGGCCGACGGGCTTGTAATAGCGCCACAGCCGCGGATGCTCGGGGGCCGCCAGCGGCTTGCCGTCCACCTCGATGCGGTCGGCGGCGGTCACGGTGACGGCGGGCGTCTCCAGCCGCTTGCCGTTGAGGCGCACCCGCCCCTCGGCGATCATGCGCTCCGCCTCGCGGCGGGAGGCGACGCCCGCGCGGGCGAGACGTTTGGCGATGCGCTCGGGCGCGTCCGTGTCTTCGGTCATGGCCCCTTGGTATCCCAGCGGCGCGGTTGCGGGAAGCGCCTACGCACCGCCGCAGCCCGCGCCTGCGCGCGGAGCGGGGCAAACCTTGCGCGCGGAGCGCGACCGGGGATAGCTGCGCCCATGACCAGGCTGGATTTCCCCGACGCGATGGCGCTGGCGCTGGCCGAGGCGCGGGCGGCGGCGGGCCTGGGCGAGACGCCGGTGGGCGCGGCGATCGTCGATCCCGCGACCGGCGCCGTGGTCGCGCGCGCGGGCAATCGCACGCGCGCGCTGAACGATCCCACCGCCCACGCCGAGATGCTGGCGATCCGCGCCGCCTGCGCGCGGCTTGGGGCGGAGCGGCTGGCGGGGCTGGACCTTTATGTGACGCTGGAGCCGTGCCCGATGTGCGCGGGCGCGATCGCCGCCGCGCGGCTGCGCAGGCTCTACTACGGCGCGGCGGACCCGAAAAGCGGCGGCGTGGCGCAGGGGCCGCGCGTGTTCTCGCACCCCACCTGCCACCACGCGCCCGAGATCTATGACGGCATCCGCGCCGGCGAAGCCTCGGCGCTGCTGCGCGCCTTCTTCGCCGCGCGGCGCTAAGGGGGAAGGCCCTCACCCCGGCTGGCGGGAGCGGGAGGCGCGGCTGCGGGGCTGGCGCCATGCGCGCGACGCTGAGCGCCCCCCTCACCCCAACCCTCTCCCCCAAAGCGGGGGAGAGGGGGCGCGGCGTGTCGGATGGCGCCCGAACGCCCAGCGTCGCGCAGGCGGCGCCGGTGTCGCGCCCTCTCCCGCCCCGGCGGGAGAGGGTTGGGGTGAGGGGGTAGCCGCAGGCGACGCGGACTCAGAGGTCCAGCGCGCCCTGCCCCGCCGTTTTCTCCCGCGCGGCCTTCTTGAAGGTGTCGCTGCGCGGCATCGGGATGCGCAGCGGCGAGGCGGGGCTGGTCGGCGACTGCTCGATGGTCACGATCTGCACGCGCGGCACGGGGCGGTCTGCCACATGCCCGCTGCGGCAAGCGCCCAGCCTCACACCCCGGGCGACAGGACCCAAGGGGTGTATCAATCGACGTGGTTCAAAGCCCGCCGAGTGGATACAAAAAATTCTTGAAAAATTTGTTTCAAAGCCAATTAACTTCGGTTACCGAAGTGGATGTGGATGCATACTAAACAGCGTTTGCTCAACCAGAAGTTGATTTAACTCATCTTTCGATTGAATGAGCGCCGCGCGGCAGTCTCGCATTTCACCACGGAAACCCTTCTTCGGACATTGGTGTCTGGAGATGTCAGGAGTACTCAAAATGATTGAACAGAAAATCGGCGGCGTGCAGGGCGTCGGCGGCACGGGCCTGGTGAGCGCAACGTTCGACATTCTCGGAACATCCGGCGACACGAACGCCGACACGCTTATCCTCGGGCCGACGAACGGGGCCAGCAACGGCAGCGGCGCCACCGGCTACAAGGTCGTGCTGACGGGCGATGCGTCTGTGGGCCTGTCCGGCACGGTCGAATATCGCGACGGCGCCGACGCTGCGCTTGTCGAATTCAACGGCTTCGAGCTGTTCTCGTTCACCGATTTCAAGAACGTCGCGGCCACCAACAACGATCTTGTCGATGCGACGGCGGTCACCTCGGACCTGACGCTGAACACCGGCGCGGGCAACGACACCGTCAACTTCGGCAGCGGCGACGACACGTTCGTCATAGGCAAGCGCGACTTCGGCGCCGATACGGCGGATGGCGGCGCCGGTGACGACACGCTCGACCTCTCCGCCCTGACCGGCGCGGGGCGCTCTCCCCTCACCTTCAAGGGCACCAACCTGTTCCAGACCACGGCGCTGGTCGTCGAGCGCACGGACGCCACGGCCAACAGCGTCACCTTCACCGATTTCGAGAAGATCGTCAGCGGTGGCGACAATGACGTGTTCACCTCCGGCTACGCCGCAGAGCCGCTGAAGAGCATCGAGATGGGCGGCGGCAACGACGTGTTCGGCTGGCTGGTCTTCGACGGTGACGACCTCGACATCGACGCCGGCAGCAGAGACGACACCGTGAAGATCGGCGGCAATTCCGGCTCCAGCCGCACCGGTCTGCTGAACGGCGCCGTCGCGGGCGGCGCCGGGATCGACACGCTCGCACTCGGCGAAACCAACGGCCATTCCGGGGCCACGGGCTTCAAGGTCGTCATCGAGAACGACGCAGAAAGCAGCAAGTCCTTCAAAGGCGCTGTGCAGTATACCGACGGGCTGGGCGGCACGACGGCCACGTTCACGGGCTTCGAGGCGCTCGCATTCAACGGCCGGATCGCCGCGACCAGCAACGACCACGTTGACGCAACGGCGGCCACGCGCAACCTGACCCTCGACACCGGCGCTGGCGACGACACCGTGAACTTCGGCAGCGGCAATGACACCTTCGTCATCGGCAATCGCAACTTCGGCGCCGATGTCGTCGACGGCGGCGCGGGCCATGACACGATGGACCTGCTGTCCGGCGTGGGCGGTCATCTGGCCACAAGCTTTTCGGTCAAGGGCACCAACCTCTTCCAGAACGCGCCCATCGTCGCCACGTCCGGCGCCAACAGCGTCTCCTTCACCGGGTTCGAGGTCATCAAGACCGGCGCGCATGCCGACAGCTTCGTGGGCGGTTACGCCGATACCGGGCTGAAGAGCATCGAGATGGGCGCCGGCAACGACATGTTCGGCTGGCTGGTCTTCAACGGCGCCAAGCTCGACATCGACGCGGGCAGCGGCAACGACACCGTGAAGATCGGTGGCAATTCGGGCTCCGGGCGCACCGGGCTGATGAATGGCGACGTCGATGGTGGGACGGGCGCCGACACGCTCGCGCTTGGCGTCACCAACGGCCAGTCCGGCGCCACCGGCTTCAAGGTCGTCATCGAGGACGACGCGGAGAGCGCCAAGTCGTTCAAGGGCAGCGTGCAGTATACCAACGCCACGACAGACGGTCTGGGCGGCACCAAGGTCGACTTCACGGGCTTCGAGGCGTTGACCTTCGCGAGCGTCCTGCCCGCGACCAACAACGACCATGTCGACGCCACAGCGGCCACGCATGATCTGACCCTCGACACCGGTGCGGGCGACGACGTCGTCAATTTCGGCAGCGGCAATGACACCTTCGTGGTCGGCACCAAGAACTTCGGCGCCAATGTCGTCGATGGCGGCGCGGGGCATGACACGCTCGAACTGTCGAATACGCCCTACACATTCAACGGCACCAACTTCAGCGGGAAAAAGGCGATGGTCGTCGAAGGCGCCGTCGGCAACAGCGTCACCTTCACCGATTTCGAGGCGATCGAAAGCGGGAACCGCAACGACGTGTTCACCAACGGATATGCCGCGCGTGAGCTCAAGTCCATCGACATGGGCTGGGGCAACGACGTGTTCGCTTGGGCCACGAAGGAAAACGACCAGCTCGACATCAACGCCGGCGGCGGCGCCGATACGGTCGCAATCGGCGGCTCGCAGGGCGCCGGTGGCACCGGCCTGATCGACGGCACCGTGGACGGCGGTGATGGATACGACACGCTGCGCATCCGTTACAACAACACCTCTGGCGACACGGGCGAGGGTTTCAACGTCACGTTCACCGGGGACACGGACGGTGAGGTGACGTATCGCGACAATGCGAACGGGCCGACAACGACCTTCGAGAGTTTCGAGAACATCGTCTTTGACGGGTTCAAGTTCCGCCACGATCTCGACGACGTGGTCGACGCCAGCGCATCGACCGCCACTCTGACCATCGACACGGCGGCGGGCGACGACACGATCATCGTCGCCGGCGGCAAGCAGACCCTGACCGGTGGCCTGGACGCGGACACCTTCGCGTTCATGGGCAAATTCGGCAAGGACACGATCACCGACTTCAACGTAGGTGAGGACATGATCGCGCTGGAGGCCGACACGACTATCAGGGCCGTGTATACCAGCGGCAGCAACACGGTCATCGGCACGTCCAAGGGCTGGATCATCCTGGAGGACGTGGCCGGGCTGGACATCGACAACATCGACTCGATCATCGACACGACGTTCGACTTCGCCTGACGTCAGGCTCGCAAGGCGCGAAGCGGCGGGCGCGCCCGCCGCTTCGCTTACGCCGGTGAAAATATTTCCGGGGCGGCACGCCGATACGCCTACGTCCTTCGCCTATGCAAGGGCGATGGCGCGCGGACGGATCGCAATGCGGACAGGGCGAGCCGGTCGTTTTCGACGCCCGGCGCCGTCCTATCAGGCGCGCAGCCATCACCGACAGACCGGCCATCATGTCGTTCCCGCCGAGAATGCCGCGCGGCGCCTGCGCTGCGCTGGCGGCGCCCGTCGCAGGCCCGGTCAAGGATCGCGCCGCAGCGCAGGGTTGGCGCTGGCGTGCGCGGCGTCAAGCGCCCGCTCACCCCGACCCTCTCTCCCGAGCGGGGGCGCGGCTGCGCCCGGTCGCCCGGTGAAACGCAGGAGAGGGCCGGGATGAGGGGGCTGCGGGCGCTTAGTCCTTACTGATGGCGATCTTGCGCCCGGTCGGGATCGCCTCGCCGTGCTTCTTGATCTTCAGCGTCAGCACGCCGTCCTTGAACGCCGCGTCGATCCTGTTCTGGTCGGCGTCGGCGGGCAGGCGGAAGCTGCGCTGGAAGGCGCCGTATTCGCGCTCGGTGAAGAACCAGGTCTTGCCTTCCTCGGTGCGCTCCGCGCGCTTCTCGCCCTTCACGATCATCGCGCCGTCGTGCACCGTAATGTCGATGTCGTCGATGCTGACGCCCGGCAGTTCAAGCGTGATCTCATAGCTGTCGGCGTCGGTCGCGGCTTCGGAGCGCGGCGCGACCCACTCCGCCACGCGCTCCCCCGCCTGGCGCAGCGGATCCAGCACCGAGGGCCACCAGCCGCGCGTTTCGGTTTTCTCGACCATGTCCGCATCCTCCCGATTCGGATAAGAAGGGGTGATGCGAAAAATTTAATGTGTCGCGCCCGCGCCCGCCTTGATGCGGATCAAGGACGCCTCACCACCACCGCTCGGGCCGGGCGGCGAATCCCGCCGCGCGCTCCAGCGCATAGGCGTCGTTCAGCAGCGCCGCCTCGCCCCAGGGCTGGCCGATCAGCTGCAGACCGAGCGGCAGGCCCTCCGCGCTCAGCCCCGCCGGGACCGAGATCGCGGGCAGCCCGGCGAGGTTCACCGTCACCGTGAACACGTCGTTGAGATACATCGCCACCGGGTCGTCGGCAGGCACCTCACCCAGCGCGAAGGCGGGCGAGGGAGTGGCGGGGGTCAGGATCGCGTCCACACCCGCCGCGAACGCCTGCTCGAAGTCGCGCCGGATCAGCGCGCGCACCTTCTGGGCGCACAGGTAATAGGCGTCGTAGAAGCCCGCGCTCAGCACATAGGCGCCGATCATCACCCGGCGCTGCACCTCCGCGCCAAAGCCCTCCGCCCGCGTCGCCTCATACATCTCGGTGATCGCGGCGCCATGGGGAAGTTCGGCGCGCAGGCCATAGCGCACGCCGTCATAGCGCGCGAGGTTCGACGACGCCTCGGCCGGTGCGATGATGTAATAGGCGGGCAGCGCGTATTTCGTGTGCGGCAGAGAGATGTCCACCACCTCAGCGCCCGCATCGGCCAGCATGGCGCGGCCCTTTTCCCACAGCGCCGCGATCTGCGGCGACAGGCCGTCGAGGCGGTATTCCTTCGGCACGCCGATGCGCCGCCCGCGGATGTCGCCGGTCAGCGCGGCTTCGAAGTCGGGAACCGGCTCGGCGGCGGAGGTGCTGTCGCGGTCGTCCTCGCCGCTCATGGCGCGCAGCAGGATCGCGGCGTCGCGCACTGTCTTGGCCATCGGTCCGGCCTGATCCAGCGAGGAGGCGTAGGCGACGATCCCCCAGCGCGAACAGCGCCCGTAGGTCGGCTTGATCCCGACGATGCCGCTGAACGCGGCGGGCTGGCGGATCGAGCCGCCGGTGTCGGTGCCGGTGGCGCCGAGGCACAGGTCCGCCGCCACCGCCGCCGCAGAGCCGCCCGACGAGCCGCCGGGCGTCAGCGGCCGGTTGTCGCCCCTGCGCCGCCACGGCGAGGCGCAGGGGCCGTAGCATGAGGTCTCGGTGCTGCTGCCCATGGCGAATTCGTCCATGTTCAGCTTGCCCAGCATCACCGCGCCTTCGCCCCACAGCTTTGCGGTGACCGTGCTCTCATAGGGCGGCGTGAAGCCGCGCAGGATGTCGGAGGCGGCCTGAGAGCGCACGCCTTCGGTGCAGAACAGATCCTTGACCCCCAGCGGCACGCCGCACAGGTCGGGCGCGTCGCCCTGCGCCAGCCGCGCGTCGGCGGCGTCGGCCATCGCCAGCGCCTTTTCCGGGGTCTTGGTGACGACAGCGTTCAGCGCACCCGCCGCGTCGATGGCGCCGAGGCAGGCCTGCGTCAGCTCCCGCGCGGAAAAATCCCGCACGCGCAGCCCCTTGCGGGCCTCAGTGATGGTCAGGGCGTTGAGCGCGGTCATTCCACCACCTTCGGCACGGCGAAAAAGCCCTCGCGCGTCAGCGGCGCGTTGGCGAGGATGTCGTCGCGGCGGTTTCCGTCGCTAACCACGTCGTCGCGCATCTTGAGCCGCATCGGCGTGACCGAGGTCATCGGCTCGACGCCGGTCACGTCCACTTCCGCCAGTTGTTCGGCGAAGGCGAGGATCTGCGACAGCTCGCGCGCCAGCGGGTGGAGCTGATCGTCGCCGACGCGCACCCGCGCCAGATGCGCCACCCGGCGCGTGGTCGCCTCGTCAACCGACATCGCGTATCGCCTCTGAAAATCTCCGATGGCGCTGGTTAGCGCGCGGCGGGCGAGGCCGCAACAGGGCGCGCGCCGTGGCGCAGCCAGCCGGTCAGCAGCACGCCCAGCACCACGCCGTTCAGAATGTGCCACATGAAATGCGTGCCGAGCGGCCAGACCGCGCACAGCCTTTGGTCGAGGCTGCGAAACGTCAGCGACAGGGTGAACACCGCCGCCGCCGCCAGCAGCCACCCCGCCGCCGGATGGCGGCGCAGCGCCAGCAGCCCACCGCACGCCGCCAGCGCCACAAGGGCGGGCAGATAGCCGATCGCGGGCGACAGCGCGGGCGGCAGCGCCGACGCGGCGGCGGCGCGCAGACCGGAGGCGAACAGCAGAAAACCCAGCGTCAGCGCCGCCGCCTCCGCCGCCCGCGCGCCGAAGAATCGCCAGATCGCCAGCCCGAAATAGGCGAGAATGAACAGCAGGATCGGGATCACGTCCGCCGCGCCCGCCCAGCGCTGCGCAAAGGTGTGAAACAGGAACGAGCCGGTCCCCACCGCGAAGGTCAGCGCGATCAGCGTCAGCGTCGCCCCGTCCAGCCGCCCCCGCGCCCGCGCCGCGCGCAGCGCGATCAGCGCCGCTGCGAAGAACGCGAGGTTGGTCAGCGCATTGACCGGCTCCGCCCAGAACCCGGCGTGCAGCCGCTCGCAATAGATATCGACGGGGGCGGTCCAGTCCATGCGCGCTCCTTGTGACTGCCACGCTTCAGATAGCGGCGCCGCGACGCGGTTCAAAGCCTTGCGCGCGCGCGGCCCGCGCGGCAGCCTTGCGCATCCTGTCCGTTGGAGAGACGCGATGAAGATCACATGGCTTGGCCATTCCGGCTTTCGCATCGAGATCGCTGGTCAGGTGCTGCTGCTCGACCCATGGCTGCGCGGCAATCCGGTATTCGACGAGGCGCGCTTTGACGAAGCGACGCAGGGCGCCACCGCGATCCTCGTCAGCCATGGCCACGGCGACCACATCGGCGCCGCGCCCGAGATCGGCCGCAAGACCGGCGCCCCGCTCTACGGCACCTATGATCTGGCGACATGGCTGGAGGCGACGGAGAAGGTCGGGGTCGTCGGCTTCAACAAGGGCGGCACGGTGCGCATCGGCGACGTGGCGGTGACGCTGGTCGGCGCGCTGCACTCGTCCTCGGCCACCGTGGACGGCGCGCCGGTCTATATGGGCACCGAGGGCGGCTTCGTGATCGCGGGCGAGGGGCGCACGATCTATTTCACCGGCGACACCGACGTGATGGCCGACATGGGGCTGATCGCCGACCTGCACGCGCCCGACATCGGCATCCTGTGCATGGGCGGCCACTTCACCATGGACCAGAAGCGCGCCGCCTACGCCTGCAACAAGTTCTTCCAGTTCCGCGACGTGATCCCCTGCCATTACAAGACATTCCCGCTGTTGGCTCAGAACGCGGATGAACTGGCGGCGGCGATCGCGCCGGTCCCCGTGCATCAGATGCCGGTGATGGGATCGGTGACGCTGTAGGGCCGCTTCGCGCGCACAACCTCTCCCGCCGACGCGGAACAGACGGCGCGGCGCGCAGTCGCCGCGCCGGGGGCGGCGTTCGCCACGGCGACGCGACTCAGCCCCGCGTCACCCGCACCAGCAGCGCCGCCAGCGCATCGGGGTCGTCGAACTCCAGCCGCACCGGCAGCGCCATCACCTCGGCGCGAAACGCGGGCGGCAGGCGCACGGCGTCCTTCTCGGTGGTGACCAGCATGGCGTCGGCGGCGCGCGCTTCGGCGATCATGCGGCGCAGCACGCGCGGCGCATAGGGTGCATGATCTGGGAAGGCGTGGGCGGCGACAAGATTTGCGCCCAGCCCGCGCAGCGTGGCGAAGAATTTCCCGGGCCGCCCGATCCCGGCGAAAGCGACCACCGCCGCGCCGCCGAGCGGCAGGCCGGTCGCCAGCGGCTCCAGCCGGGCGCGCAGCACCGGCAGACGGCCGAGCAGCGGCCAGCGCGCCAGCGTCGCCTGCGCCTCGGCGTCCCCGCCGATCAGCACCACGGCGTCGGCGCGGGCGAGGCCCCCGGCCACGTCCTCGCGCAGCGGCCCCGCCGGGATCAGCCGCCCATTGCCGAACCCCGCGCCCGCGTCCACCACCACCAGCGACAGATCCTTGACCAGCGAGGGGTTCTGGTGGCCGTCGTCCAGCACCGCCGCCGCCGCCCCGGCGCGCGCCGCCGCCAGCGCCCCCGCCGCGCGGTCGCGCGCCACCCAGACCGGCGCCCAGGACGCCAGCAACAGCGGCTCATCGCCCACGCGGGCGGCGTCGTCACGCGCGGGATCGACGCGATGCGGCCCGCGCTCGCGCCCGCCATGGCCGCGCGTGACCGCGTGGGCGGCGATCCCGCGCGCGCTCAGCGCCGAGAGCAGCGCGATCACCGTCGGCGTCTTGCCCGCGCCGCCTGCGGTGAGGTTGCCGACGCAGATCACCGGGACTGGCGCGCGCACGGGGCGCGCCAGGCGCCGCCGCAGCCGCCCCGCCATCCCCCAGAGCCAGCCGAGCGGCGTCAGCAGAAGCGCGACAAGCCCCGGCGCTCCGGGCGGGTTCGACCAGAAGCCCGGCGCGCGCATCAGCCCCTCCCGTCAAGCAGCGCCAGCAGCGACGCGGCGGCGGCGTCGAGCGCATCCGTATCGGGCGCCAGCGCCGCCGCCCCCGCCCGCGCCGCCGCAGCCGCCTGCGGCGTCAGCCCGCCGCCGGGCGCCAGCGCCCAGACCAGCGCAGCGGCCAGCTCGCCCGCGTCGGTCACCCGCCGCGCCGCGCCGTCGAGCGCCGCATAGGCGTCGGCGAAGTTCGCCACATGCGGCCCGTGGGCCAGCGCGGCGCCCAGCGCCGCGGGCTCGTAAGGGTTGTGACCGCCGATCTCGGCCACCGAACCGCCGATGAAGGCGAAGGGCGCCAGCCGATACCACAGGCCCATCTCGCCCAGCGTGTCGGCGACATGGACAGCGGCGCCGTCGATCCCCTGCCCCGCCGAGCGCCGCGTGACCGTCAGCCCGGCGCCCCGCGCCAGCGCGGCCACCGCCGCCCCGCGCTCGGGATGGCGCGGCGCGATGATGGTCAGCAGGCCGGGGATCGCGCTTTGCGCGTGGGCGGCCAGCGCCAGCGCCTCCTCCGGCGCATGGGTGCTGGCGGCGACCCAGACGGGCCGCGCCCCCGCCGCCGCGCGCACCGACGCGAGCGCTTCGGGGTCGGCGGCGGGCGGCGGCGCGGCGGCCTTGAGCGCGCCGCCGACCCGCACCCGCGCCGGATCGGCGCCGAGCGCCATGAACCGCGCCGCGCTGGCCGCATCCTGCGCCAGGATCAGCGAAAAGCGCGCCATCAGCGCCCGCGCCATCCCCGGCGCCCAGGCCCAGCCGCGCTGCGAGCGCGCCGAGATGCGCCCATTGACCAGCGCAAGCGGCGCGCCGCGCCACGCGCCCGCCGGGTCTCGCGCCGCCCTGCGCGCCGCGCCGTCGCCCCCGGCGACCACCACATCCGCGCCCCCGGCGACCGACACACCCACGCCCCCGGCGCCCGACACATCCGCGCGCGCGGCGCCCGACACATCCGCGCCCCCGGCGCCCGACACACCCACGCCCCCGGCGCCCGACACACCCACGCCCCCGGCGACCACCACATCCGCGCCCCCGGCGCCCGACACATCCACGCGCGCGGCGGCTTGCACATCCGCGCCCCCGGCGGCTCGCGCCTCCCCGATCCCCGATCCCTGCGCATCGCCGCGCGCCGCGCGCCGCGCGCGCCCATGCGCCGCGCGCCGTGTCGCGGCCTGCGCGGTGGCGACCAGCGTCGCGGGCCAAAGCTCACTGTCGATCCGCGCCGCCAGATCGGGGCGCCAATGCGCCAGAAACCGCGTCACGAAGGCCCAGGCGTCGAGCGGCGCGAACTGGTGGCGCGCGGTCGGCGGCATCAGCGGCGCCACCATCCGCGCCGAGGTCAGCGTGCCGGTGGTCAGCAGGAATTGCAGCCCCGGCCGCGCCGCGCCCATGCGCGCGATCAGCGCCAGCGCCGCCAGCGCCTCGCCGACGCTGGCGCCGTGCAGCCACACCAGCGGGCCGTCGGGGCGCGGCAGGCCGGGGCGGCCCATGCGCTCCCCCAGCCGCGCCTTGTCCTCCTTGCCGCGCGCCGCGCGCCGCGCCAGCAAGAGCCGGGCCAGCGGCGCCGCCAGCTGCGAGGCGGCCAGATAGCACGCCAGCGCCGGGCTCATGCCGGCTCGATCGGCGCGCGCCCCGCCAGCCGGTCGGCGCGACGGCTGACCTCGGTCAGCGCCGCCTCCAGCGCCTGCCGGTGCGCCTCCACCGCCTCGGGCGTGGCCGTCGCCGGCGGCGGCAGCGGCGCGCCATAGACCATCACGCCGCTGTCGAACGGCCATGGCAGCAGGAAACGGTCCCAGCTGTTCACATACCAGCCGCGCCGTGTGGCGTAGGCGACCGGGATCACCGGCGCCGGCGCTGCGGCGGACAACAGCGCCGCGCCGGGCTGGACCCGCATCCTGGGGCCGCGCGGGCCATCGACCGCGATCGCCACCGTGTCGCCCGCCCGCAGCGCTCGCAGACCGGCGGCATAGACCGCGCGCCCGCCCTTGTCCTTGGCCGGTTTGCGCGGATCGGCGCTGGAGCCGCGGATCAGCGCGACGCCGAAGCCGCGCGCCACCGCCGCCATGAATTCTCCGTCGCGATTGGCCGAGATCACCGCATGGGCGCGCCGCCCCGGCAGCCGCGTCATCGGCGAGAACACGATCCGGTTGTGCCAGAACGCGCCGATCAGCGGCCCGGGCCTGGCGATCAGCGCCTGACGATTCGCGCCGCCCTCCACCCGCCAGCGCGTCGTCGCCCAGGCGAGGCGGATATAGGCCCCGCCCAGCCAGCCCAGAACCCGAATCGCCGCACCGGAGGAGAAGTCGCGCAGGCGCATGGGCCGCGCGCGCTCAGACCTGCTCCGGCTCGCCGCTGTTCTCGTCCTCTTCATCGAGCAGGCGATGCAGATGGGCGATGAAATAGCGCATCCTGGCGTTGTCAACGGTGCGGTGCGCGGCGGCCTTCCAAGCGTCGTGCGCCTTGGCGTAGTTGGGATAGATCCCCACCACGTCGAGCGCCTCCGGGTCGGCGAATTCGCCGCCGTGCGGATGTTTCAGCTCACCGCCGAACACGAGATGCAGCCTGACGGTCATGGGCGCGCTCCGTTGTCGGGGGCGCCGCGCGCCACCGGGGTCGCGCGCACCATAGCCGCGCGGGCGCGCGGGTCAACGCCGTCGCCTGCGCAGAGGCGCGGGTCAGCGCCGCCGCCAGTCCATCAGCGCGGCATGCAGCGGCGGCGGCGCCACCATCAGCCCCGCCGCGCGCGGCGTCGCCGCATTGAACGCCAGCGCCGCGCCCGCGCCGTCGGTGACGGCGCAGCCCGCCTCAGACGCGATCAGCGCGCCGGCGGCGATGTCCCATTCCCAGGTGGCGCGGAAACTCAGCGTCGCGTCAAAGCCGCCGTCCGCCACCAGACAGATGCGCTGGATCAGCGACGGGCGCAGGCTGCGCGTCACCGGCGGCGCGCCGCCCGGCCAGTGCTCCGCCCCAAGCTGCGCCGCGCCCGCCAGCACCGACGCGCCGCCGAGCGTGCATCGCCCCGAATGGCGGATCGGCCTGCCGTCGCGCGTGGCGCCGCCGCCCAGCGACGCGGAATACAGCGCGCCCAGCGCGGGAAACCACGCCGCCGCCGCCGTGATCCGGCCCGCAGTCGCCACCGCCAGCGCGACGCACCAGCCGTTTTCTCCGGCGATGAAGGCGCGGGTGCCGTCGATGGGATCGACGATGAACACTTTCTCGCGCCCCAGCCGCGCGGCGTCGTCAGGCGTCTCCTCCGACAGCCAGCCATAGCCGGGCCGCGCGGCGCGCAGAGACCGCGTCAGCAGCGCGTCCACCGCCAGATCGGCCTCGGTGACCGGCCCGGCCCCGCCCGGCTTGTCCCAGCGTTTGGGGTTGCGGCGAAAGAACGCCATCGCCGCGTCGCCGCCCGCGCGCGCCGCCGTGGCCAGCAGCGCGCGGTCGTCCTCAGGCGACAACGAGGCCCTCCACCAGCAGCGCGGGAACCGAGGTCGCCACATAAGGGTCGGGATCGTCCGCCGCCGTCATCCGGCGCAGAAAGTCGGGCAGCGCGCCTGCGATGGTCGCCTCCGACACCGGATAGGCGATCTCGCCGTTCTCGATCCAGAACCCCGCCGCGCCCCGGCTGTAGGCGCCGGTGGTGGGGCTGACGCTGGCGCCCATCAGCGACGTGACCATCAGCCCGCGGCCCATCCCGGCCATCAGCTCCGCAGGCGAGCGCTCCCCCGGCGTCAGCCGCACGTTGGTCGCGCCGGGGGCGGGCGGCGAGGAGACGCCGCGCCGCGCGTTGCCGGTGGTGCGCAGGCCCAGTTGCCGCGCGCTCGCCCCGTCCAGCAGCCAGCGCGCCAGCCGCCCGCCGGTCACGATCGGCTGCGCCCGCGACGCCACCCCCTCGGCGTCGAAAGGGCGCGACGACGGCCCGCCGGGCAGCAGCGGGTTCTCGACAAGATCGGCCCAGTCGGGCAGCACCGCGTCGCCCATCCGCGCCGAAAGCCAGCTTGCGCCGCGCGCCACCGCCGCGCCGTTGGCGGCGGAGAGCAGATGCCCGATCAGCGACGGCGCCGCGCGGCGGTCGAACAGCACCGGGAACGCGCCCGACGGCGCCTTGCGCGGATTGAGCCGCGCCACGGCCCGCGCAGCCGCGCGGGCGCCGATCTCGCCCGGCGGCGGCAGGTCGGCCATGCGGCGGCGCACGGCGTAATCGTAATCGCCCTCCATGCCGGTCCCCTCGCCCGCGATCGCCGAGACCGACAGGCCCGCCGAGGTGCGCGCGTAGCCGCCGCAAAACCCGTTCGACGCCGCCAGCGCCAGCGTGGTGCGGCTGAAGCTCGCCTGCGCGCTGTCCACCTGCGCCACGCCGGCCACGCCGCGCGCCGCCGCCTCGGCCTCCAGCGCCAGCGCCTGAAGCGCGGCGGGGGCGGGCGCGGCGGCGGCGTCCTCAAGCATCAGCGTCGCGGGATCGACGGGCGCGCCCAGCGTCTCGGGGTCCATCAGCCCGCACCATGGATCTTCGGGGGCCTCGCGCGCCATCGCCACCGCGCGTTCGGCGAGCGCGCGAATCGTCTCGGGCCGCGCGTCGGAAGCCGAGACGCACGCCTGCCGCCTGCCCACCAGCGCCCGCACGCCGAAATCGAGGCTCTCGGCGCGCCCGGCCTCCTCCAGCGCGCCGCCGCGCACCGCGATCGAGACCTCGGCGCCGGACATCGCCAGCGCGTCCGCCGCATCCGCCCCCGCCTTCAGCGCGGCGTCCACAAGCTGCGCCGCGAGGGCGTCGAGATCGGTCATCGGGTCATCCTGTGAAAATTGCGGTTCGCGCCGCGCAGCCTAGCGCCCCGCAGCCCCGCGTCCAGCCTCGAACGCCGCGCCGCTCGAGGCGAGCAGGCCGGGCAGCGCCGCCGCCTCGCGCGCCCGCAGCGCCGCCTTGTTGCGGTCGATATAGTCGCGCGTCAGCGGCGCGGCGTCGCGCGCGGCCCCCAGCTGCATCTGGAAAACCGTGGTTCCGCCATAGCGGAACGCGCCTTCGCAGCCGGCGAGGTAGAACTCCCACATCCGCCGGAACCGCGCGTCATAGCGCGCGGGCAACCGGTCCTGCGCGTCGAGAAACCGCCGCCGCCAGGCGCGCAGCGTCTCGGCGTAGTGCAGCCGCCAGATCTCGACGTCGAGCGTCCAGAGCCCGGACGTCTCGACCGCCGCCATCGTCTCCGACAGCGCGGGCGAATAACCGCCGGGGAAGATATGCTTGCGGATGAACGGGCCGGTCACGCCCGGCGGCCCCTTGCGGCTGACCGAGTGGATCAGCGCCACGCCACCGGCCGCCAGATGGTCGCGCACGGTCAGGAAATAGGTGGGGAGCTGATCGACGCCGACATGCTCCAGCATCCCCACCGACACGATGCGGTCGAACCTGCCCTCGACACGCCGATAGTCGCACAGCTCGAAGCGCACCCGGTCGGCCAGCCCCGCCGCCGCCGCCCGCGCCCGCGCGACCTTCAGCTGTTCTTCGGCGAGCGTGACGCCGACCACCTCCACGTCCGCCACCGCCGCCAGATACAGCGCCATGCCGCCCCAGCCGCAGCCGACGTCGAGCACCCGCTGCCCCGGCTTCAGGTCCAGCTTGGCGGCGATGTGGCGCTTTTTCGCAGTCTGCGCCGCCTCCAGCGTCTGCGCGCCGTCGGCCCAGTAGCCGCAGGAATACTGCATGTCGGCGTCGAGCATCAGCCGATAGAGGTCGTTGCCGATGTCGTAATGCGCCTGCGCGTTGCGCATCGCCCGCGACAGGGTGTTGTGGGTCATCAGCCGCCGCCCGCGCCGCGCCAGCCCGCGCCAGAATATCTGGCTGGGGGTGAGGTCGAAGCTGCGCTTGTTGACGAAGAACACCTCCATCAGATCATAGATGTCGCCCTGCTCCATGATCAGCGCGCCGTCCATGAACGCTTCGCCCGCGTTCAGCTCCGGGTTGAGGAAAATGCGCCAGTCAAAGCTGCGGTCGGTGATTCTGATCGCCGCGTGAGGGCCGTCGCCATCGCCGAAGTCGTGCCGCTCACCGTCCGGGCCGGTGACGGTGAGCCGCCCCTTGCGCACCGCGCGCGCCAACAATCGTGGCAGAAATCGCATGTCCCGCATCCCGCAGCAACGTATCGCCCCTCTTCTTGCGCCCAGGCGGGGCCGCAGGGCAAGACGCGCGGCGCGGGGGAGAGCGCCGAGCTACCCGCGCAGGTCGGCGATGAAGCGGTCGATGTCGCCCTGGCGGGCGTCAACCATCGCCGCGAACTCCTCGCGCTGGGTGATGGCGAGCGAGACGCCCTCGGCGACCACATCCACGATCCGCAGCTCGCCGGTGCGATCGCTCACCAGCCAGTCGAGCCGCACGTCCTGCGCGCCCTTGGCCCGGAGCGCGCTGTTGACCAGCACGCCGCGTTTTCCCGCGTCCTGCGCGCCGGTCACCACCAGCGTCTGGCCGCTGTAATCGCCGATGCGGCTGGTGTAGCTGCGCACCGCATGGGCTTCGAAAGCCTCAAGAAAAGCCTTTTGCTGCGCCTCGGACATCTGCCGCCAGTTCAGCCCCATGGTGAAGCGGCCGATCTGCGGCAGCGCCGCCGCGCGGCGGAACAGGTCGCGAAACTCCTCGGCGCGCTCCGCGCCCGGCTTGGCGGTGCGCAGGATCTCGATGAGCTGTTCGCCCATCGTCTCGATGAACGCGCGCGCCGCGGCCGGGTCGGTCGCGCGGGCGGGCGCCAGCGGGGCCAGCGTCGCCGTGGCGGCGAGACCGGTCAGAAGGGTGCGTCGGGTCATGCGCATCATGCGTGTCTCTCAGCAGGTCGCCGGGGAAGAATCACTCGGCGAATACGTCGGGCAGGTTTTCGGGATCGAGCACGCCGTGCGCGGCCTGAGCGCGGCGGCTTTGGACATACGCCGCTCTGAGTGTGACGTAGCTGTCCTCGCTCTCGTAGAGCACCTGATCGATGACTTCGAAGTTCTCGGAACGATCCACCACCGGCGGCGTCGCGAAACGCGCGGCCGTGGCCGCCGTCGCCCCGGCGCCCTCGCCCACGCCGATATAAGTTAGCGGATCGAGACCGAAATCGACCAGCCTGCCCACCGCGTCGCGCCCGGTGGAGGGGCCAAACAGCGGCAGCATGATGAACGGCCCCTCGCTGGCGTCATGCGACGCGAGCGTGAGGCCGAAATCGGTGGGATCGTAGGGCAGACCGACCTCGGTCGCCGGATCGAGCAGGCCGCCCGCGCCGACGATGGTGTTGACGCCGAACCGGCCCAGCGTCGCCAGCGCCTCGTCCACGTCGCCCTGGAAAATGTTGTTGAAGAAAACCACCGGCAGCCGAAGGTGATCGACGAAGTTGCTGATCATGTGCTGGAACAGCGTCGGCGTCACGGTGTCGTAGGCCATCGCCACAGGGCGCAGCACCACCGTGTCGGCGGCGACGTTGAATCTGTGCACCGCGCGGTTGACGTTCTCGTAGGGGTCGGCGATCAGCGCGCCCGGCTCGGCCTCGACCGCGCAGCCGGCCAGCGCCGTCAGGGCCAGCGCGCCAAGCGCGCCTCGTGCGGATTTCATCGCCATGAGCAGAGCAGCCTCCATCCAGCAGGCGGATTCTCGCGACCCGACCGGTTACCGCAAATCTGTGGCGGCAAAGTCGTCATTATTCAAGGCCGCCCCGCGTCAGGTTTCGCCACAGTGTCGCCAGCAGCGTGCAGACATGCTATCGCGCCACATATTGGGTGTATGTTAACGCGCTGGCGGCAGAGGTCGGGCGTGAAACTGGATGGGTGGTTCATGAACAGAAAGTCCGACCATGGTCTGCCGGAGCTGAAAGGCGCGCTGGCGGCGTCGCGCTCGCTGTTCGTCGGCGTGGCGGTGTTCAGCTTTTTCGTCAACCTGCTGATGCTGACCGGGCCGCTATTCATGCTGCAGGTCTATGACCGGGTGCTCGCCAGCCGGTCGGAGGCGACGCTGCTGACGCTGTTTCTGCTGATAACTGCGCTGTTTGCGCTGATGGGCGTGCTGGATTTCGCGCGGACGCGGGTGCTGTCGCGGGCGGGCGCGCGCTTTCAGGCGCTGCTCGACCGGCGGGTGTTCGACGCGGTCCTGCGCCGCGCGATCTCGCCCGATGAGCGCGGCAGGCCCAGCTCCGGCCTGCGCGACCTCGAATCGATCCAGCGCGCGTTGTCCGGCCCGGCGCCGTTCGCGTTTTTCGACGCGCCCTGGGCGCCGCTGTTTCTGGCGCTGATCTTCATGTTTCACTGGAGCCTCGGGCTTCTGGCCATCTGCGGCGGCCTGGTGCTGTTCGCCATCGCGATCCTGAACGAGCGGCGGGCGCGCGCCCCGCTGGGCGCCTCGGCGGAGGCTTCGGCGCGGTCGGAGGGCTTCGCCGAGATTCTGCGCCGCGAGGGCGAGACCGTGCAGGGCATGGGGATGCGCACCGCCGCGCTGGACCGCTGGGCGAAATTGCGCGACGGCGCGCTGGGCGCACAGATCGCCGCGTCCGACGCCACGTCGGGCTATGCGGTCACCTCGAAGACGCTGCGTTTCTTTCTGCAATCGGCGATGCTGGGCCTTGGCGCGCTGCTGGCCATCGAGGGCACCATCACCGCCGGCGTGATGATCGCCGGGTCGATCCTGATGGGCCGGGCGCTGGCGCCGGTGGAGCAGGCGATCGGCCAGTGGGCGGTGATGCAGCGCGCCTTCAAGGGCTGGTCGAACCTGAAGGAGCTGCTCTCGACCACGCCGCCCGAGCCGGAGCACACCGCCCTTCCCGCGCCAAAAGGGCTTCTGGAGGCGCAGGGCGTCACCGCCGCGCCGCCGGGCGTGCGCGCGGCGACGCTGCGCAACGTGTCGTTTCGCGTGGAGCCGGGTCAGGCGCTGGGCGTGATCGGCCCGTCGGCATCGGGCAAATCGACGCTGGCGCGGCTGCTGGTGGGCGTCTGGCGCGCGGCGGCGGGCTCGGTGCGTCTCGACGGCGCGGCGCTGGACCAGTTCTCCGACGACGCGCTGGGCCGCTATGTGGGCTATCTGCCGCAGGATGTGGCGCTGTTTGACGGCACGGTTGCGGACAACATCGCCCGGCTGTCGCCGCAGATCGACGCCGAGGCGGTGGTGACCGCAGCCAAGCGCGCGGGCGCGCACGAGATGATCCTGCGCCTGCCGATGGGCTATGACACGCCGATCGGCCCGTCGGGCGCGATGGTTTCGGGCGGCCAGCGGCAACGCATCGCGCTGGCGCGCGCGCTCTATGGCGACCCGGCGGTGGTGGTGCTGGACGAGCCGAACTCGAACCTTGACGCGCAGGGCGAACAGGCGCTGGTGCTGGCGATCAAGGACCTGCGGGAGCGCGGGCGCACGGCGGTGATCATGGCCCACCGGCCCAGCGCCATCGCGGCCTGCGACGTATTGCTGATGCTGGACGGCGGCGCCGTGCGCGCCTTCGGCCCCAAGGAGGAGGTGTTGCGTCAGGTGACCGCCAATCATCCCCAGATTACCGGCCAGCCCGCGCCGCAGTCGCCGCAGTCGCCGCTACAGTCGCCGCCCCAGTCGCCGCCGCGACCGCAACAGTCTCAGGCGCAGCCGCCGAGGCCCGGCGCATGACCGCGCTGATCGCAGGCCCCGTCGCCGCGTCGCCGAAGGACAAGTGGCGCGCGGGCGGCGCGCTGCGCATCGGGTTCGTGGCCGCTTTCGTGCTGGTGTTCGGCCTCGGCGCCTGGGCGGCCTTCGCCTCGATCGCGGGCGCGGTGGTGGCGCCGGGGCGGCTCAAGGTCGAGACCAACCAGCAGGTGGTGCAGCATCCCGACGGCGGCGTGGTCGCCGAGATCCTCGTCAAGGAGGGCGACGTGGTGGCGGCGGGCGACCTGCTGATCCGCCTCGACGACCGGCTGCTGCGCGGCGAACTGGCGATCCAGGAGTCGCGGCTCTACGAAATCCTCGCCCGTATCGGGCGACTGGAGGCCGAGCAGGACGGCGCCGACGCGCCGCGCTTCACCGCCGAGTTGCTCGAGGTCGCGGCGGAACGCCCCGAAGTGGCGCTGCTGGTGGAGGGCCAGCGCGGCCTTTTCACCGCACGGCTTGAGACGGTGTTGCGCGAGACCGAACAGCTGCGCGAACGTCAGGTGCAGATCGGCGACGAGATCAAGGGTTCGGAGGCGCAGATCGAGGCGTTGCGGCTGCAACTTGGATTCATCACCAGCGAGCTGACCGACCAGCGCGCCCTGCTGGAGAAAGGGCTGACCCAGACGACCCGCGTGCTGGCGCTGGAGCGCGAGAAGGCGCGGCTCGACGGCCAGTTCGGCGCGCTGACGGCGCAGATCGCTCAGGCGCGCGGACGGATCACCGAGATCGAAATCCAGATCGTCGGGCGCGACGCCACCCGCCGCGAGGAGGCGATCAAGGAGCTGCGCGACCTGCGCTCCAACGAGGCGGAGCTGCGCCAGCAGCGGCTGACCACGCTGGAGACGCTGGACAGGCTCGACATCCGCGCGCCGCGCAGCGGCGTGGTGATCGGCATGACCGTGTTCGCGGTGCGCGCCGTGATCCGCCCTGCTGAGCCGGTGCTCTACATCGTGCCCAGCGAGGAGGCGCTGGTGGTGGAGGCGCGCATCGAGCCGACCAGCATCGACCAGGTCTATCCCGGTCAGCCCGCGCGGCTGCGCTTCAGCGCCTTCAACCAGCGCACCACCCCGGAGATCGAGGCGGTGGTGGAGCGCGTCTCGCCCGACGCATTGACCGACCAGAATACCGGCGCGACCTATTACACGGTCGAGGTCGCCATCGACGAGGCGGGCTATGCGCAGCTTGAGGGGCTGAAGCTGGTGGCGGGGATGCCGGTCGAGGCGTTCCTGCAGACCGGCGAGCGCAGTCCGATCAGCTATCTGATGCAGCCGATGGCCGACTTCTTCAGCCGCTCGATGCGTGAACAGTGACCCGGAACCGGAGACCGCCCCCATGACCGGCCAGATCGACGCCCGCCTGCGCGCCCTCGGCGTGACGCTGCCCGACGCCCCGGCGCCTGCGGCCAATTACGTTCCCTTCGTGCGCTCGGGCGCGCTGGTGTTCGTCTCCGGCCAGATCGCGGCGGGGCCGGACGGGCTGATCAAGGGCGTGCTCGGCGCCGACATGGACGCCGAGGCCGGGGCGGCGGCGGCGCGGCGCTGCGCCATGGCGCTGACCGCGCAGTTGCGCGCCGCCTGCGACGGCGACCTCGACCGGGTGCTCCGGGTGGTCAAGCTGACCGGCTTCGTCAATTCCGCGCCCGGCTTCACCGACCAGCCCAGGGTGGTCAACGGCGCCTCGGATTTCTTCGTCGAGGCGTTCGGCGACGCGGGCCGCCACGCCCGCTCCGCCGTAGGCGCCGCGCTGCCGTTCGGCGTGGCGGTCGAGGTCGAGGGCATATTCGAGGTGGCGTGATGCTGCATCCGACGTTCCTGGGGCCTGCGCTGGCGCATCGCGGCCTGCACGACCGGGCGGCGGGGCGCGTCGAGAACAGCCGCGCCGCGATCCTCGCCGCCGTCAAAGCGGGCTATGGCGTCGAGCTTGACGTGCAGTTGTCGGTGGATGGCGAGGCGATGGTGTTTCACGACGCCGCGCTCGACCGTCTCACGCACGAGACCGGCCCGCTGAACGCGCGAAGCGCCGCCGCGCTCGGGCGCATCGCCTTGCGCGGCGGCGGTGAGACCATTCCGACGCTGGCGGAGGTTCTGGCGCTGGTCGCAGGGCGCGCCGCGCTGCTGATCGAGATCAAGGATCAGGGCGGCGCGCTGTCGCCGCTGGGCGTGGGGCCGCTGGAGGCGCGCACGGCGGCGCTGCTGGGCGGCTATACGGGGCCGGTCGCCGTGATGTCGTTCAATCCCCATGCGATGATCGCGATGGCGCAGGCGGCCCCCGCCCTGCCGCGCGGCCTGACCGCCTGCGCGGCGGCGGCCTATGACGAGACGCATCTCGGCGCCGAGGACCGCGCCGCGCTGGCGGAAATGCGCCTCTACGACGCGGCGGGCGCGTGCTTCTGCTCCTACGACCATCACGCCCTGCCGACGCCGCAGACCAGCGCCTTGCGCGCGCGCGGCCACGCCGTGCTGTGCTGGACGCTGCGCGACGCCGGATCCGAGGCCGAAGCGCGCCGCCATGCCGACAACGTGACCTTCGAGGGCTACGCCCCGGCCCGTTGACGACGCCGCCGCGCGCACCATGATTGTTGCAGCGAAGCGAAGGGGGGCGCCATGGCCGACGGATCACAAGGCGACGCCATCGCCGTCACCGCCCATGGCGCCATCGCCGACATCGCGCCCGCCGACTGGGACGCCTGCGCCGCGCCGGAGGCGGCGGACGGCGGACGGCCTGCGGACCCCTTCACCACCCACCGTTTTCTAAAGGCCCTTGAGGACAGCGGGTCGGTAGGCCCTCGCGCGGGCTGGGCGCCGCGCCATCTGGTCGCGCGCGCGCACGACGGGCGGCTGATGGGGGTGGCGCCGCTCTACCTGAAGAGCCACAGCCAGGGCGAATACGTGTTCGACCACGCCTGGGCGCAGGCGTGGGAGCGCGCGGGCGGGGCCTATTATCCCAAGCTGCAATGCGCGGTGCCGTTCACGCCCGCCACCGGACGGCGGTTCCTGACCCACCCCGACGCGCCGCCCGACGCGGCGCAGGCGGCGCTGACCGAAGGCGCGACCGAACTGGCGCGCCGCGCCGGTCTGTCGTCGCTGCACATAACCTTCTGCACCGAGGAGGAATGGCGGCGCGGCGGCGCCATGGGGCTGCTCCAGCGCCAGGACCAGCAGTTTCACTGGGACAACGACGGCTACGCCGATTACGAAGCGTTTCTCGCCGCGCTCTCCAGCCGCAAGCGCAAGGCGTTGCGCAAGGAGCGCGCGACGGCGCTGGCGAGCGGCGCCGAAATCGTGCATCTGACCGGCGACGCGCTGCGGCCCGCGCACTGGGATGCGTTCTGGGCGTTCTATCAGGACACCGGCGCCCGCAAATGGGGCCGCCCGTATCTGACGCGGGCGTTCTATGACTGCGCGCAGGAGCGCTTGCGCGACGACATCCTGCTGGTGCTCGCGCGCCGCAACGGGCGCTGGATCGCCGGGGCGCTGAACTTCATCGGGCGTGACACGCTGTTCGGCCGCTACTGGGGCTGTATCGAGGACCACCCCTGCCTGCATTTCGAACTGTGCTATCATCAGGCCATAGACGCCGCGATCGCCATGGGCCTGAAGCGTGTCGAGGCGGGCGCGCAGGGCGAGCACAAGCTGGCGCGCGGCTATCTGCCGAACGCGACCTACAGCCTGCACTGGATCGCCGACCCCGGTTTCCGACGCGCGGTCGAGGACTATCTGCGCCGTGAGCGCGCGGCGGTGGGCGAGGAGATCGCCTTTCTGCTGGACCGCGGCCCGTTTCGAAAGGGAGAGTGATGGCGGAGAAACTGACGGCGGCGGAGCGCGCGGCGGCCCTGCCCGCGCTGGCGACGCAGGGATGGGGCGCGGCGCAGGGGCGCGACGCGATCCGCAAGGTGCTGCGGTTTTCCGATTTCAACGAGGCCTGGGGCTTCATGGCGCGGGTCGCGCTCTGGGCGGAAAAGCTCGACCATCACCCCGAATGGTCCAACGTCTGGCGCACGGTGGACATAACGCTCACCACCCATGACGCGGGCGGCCTCAGCGCGCTCGACCTCAAACTGGCGGAACGGATCGACGCGCTGAGCGCAGCCGCGACGGTGGACCGCGACGCCGCAGCGGCGATGGAGACGCTGCTGTAGCGCGTGATCGCTTCAAACCCCATCGCAGCCCCGGCCACCCGGCGGGGCCCGCCCGTCTGCGGATCGCCGGTCTGCGAATTGCCTACCTGCGAATTGCGGCCAGGCCGCCCGCCCGACGCGGACCCCCGAAAGGGTGACGGGCGGCGCTGCGCAGCGCCAACGGTCCCGCCCCCGCGAGGCGGCGAACCCGGCGTCAGCCCTCCGCCGCCTCGCGCGCGCTCTCAAGCTCCACCCACTCGTTCTCGGCGCGCTCCAACCCGGTGCGCCGCTCGGCCAGCGCGTCTGTCGCCTTCGCGAAGGCGCGCGGGTCGCGGCTGTAGAAATTGGGATCGGCAAGCTTGCGCTCCAGCAGCGCGATCTCGCGCTCGAGCGTCGCGATCTCGTCGGGCAGCAGCGACAGCCTGCGGCTCTGCGCGTAGCTGAGTTTGCGCGCGGGCGCCTTTTTCGCAGGCGCGCCGGGCTTGCGCGCGGCGGGCGCAGGCGCGACCGCCGCCGTCTGTGCGCCCGCCTTCTGCGCCAGATGGTCGGTCCAGCCGCCGGCATACTCGACCCACGCGCCATCGCCCGCCGCAGCTACCACGCTGGTCGCCACGCGGTCGATGAAGTCGCGGTCGTGGCTGACCAGCAGCACGGTGCCGTCGAATTCGGCCAGCAGTTCCTGCAGCAGGTCCAGCGTCTCGACGTCGAGATCGTTGGTCGGCTCGTCGAGCACCAGCAGGTTGCTCTCGCGCGCCATGATCCGGCTGAGCAGCAGCCGCGCCCGCTCGCCGCCCGACAGCGCGCGCACCGGGCCGCGCGCCTGCCGCTCGTCGAACAGGAAATCCTTGAGATAGGCGACCACGTGCTTGGGCCGCCCGCGCACCATGATCTGGTCGTTCTTGCCCGACACGCCCAGCTCCGCCGCGCCGGTCAGCGTCTCCCACAGCGACTTGTCGAGGTCGAGCCGGT
>Ga0210024_1000398_pt1 | contig 38748 bp, 37 predicted proteins | sample CryGeymeta201525_FD_183988 | JGI IMG/M metagenome (GOLD analysis project Ga0210024, IMG submission 183988) | Groundwater microbial communities from Crystal Geyser aquifers in Utah, USA - Crystal Geyser metaG 2015-25 (SPAdes) (version 2) | ecosystem: Environmental > Aquatic > Deep subsurface >...
AGCCCTCCGCCAAACTGTCATTCTGAGGAGGAACGACGAAGAATCTCCTTTGCGGCAGAGATTCTTCACACCGTTCAGAATGACAGAGGGCGGACAGTATTTCTGACGACCTACTTACATGTGAACTGCCGTGGCCAATTGCTTCAGATTGCTCTGGCAACTGGCCGTTCTTGCCTTCTCCCTCGCCCGGGCAAATACCGGGAACAATATCGATGCGAGGATCGCGATGATCGCGATGACCACCAGCAATTCGATGAGGGTGAAACCAGTTCTTTTGCCTTTCATTTGCCTTGCTCCTTCTTTTCAATAAGGTCGTGCTTTTCAGCACTGTAAATATGATATGCCCGTTCATTGCTCAGCATAAACGTTTGTTGAGTGAATAATCCAACCTTCCCGTGTGTGATCTGCTCCTATGCGTCGCTCTGCCGTTCCCCGGGGAATCAGCTCGGTTGCAGCAGAACACGATGGGAGGTTATGCTCGGTGAGTTCGCTGCCGGGGCTTCCTTGTGGTCTGCCGGGAGCGGTAGTCGGTGGGCGAGGTTTTCACCTGTTTCGTGAAGACCTTGGTGAAGTAGGAGCGATCGGCGAAGCCGGTTACGCGGGCGACTTGATGGATGGGGAGGTCGGTGTTCTCCAGAAGGGATTTGGCCGATTCCACCCGCTGGTCCGTGACGTACTGAATGATAGTCGTCCCCACCTCGGCGCGAAATCTGCGGTTCAGGTGGGAGACGGAAACGTGGGCATTGGAGGCGATGTCCGTGAGGGTTAATGGCTGGGCAAGGTGTCGGTGGATATAGGCGCACGCCCTCTCCACGAAGGGCGAGAGGCCGCTGGCGGGATCGCTGAACGGCATCTGGCGCACGTTGGTAATGAAGCGCCCGCTCGCCAGCTCTCGTTCCGCTCGATAGAGAATCGACAGGAGAGACAGTCGGGCCAAGTGATCGTGATTGCACTCTCTCTCCCGCAATTCGTGCAGCAGGTTCTCCGTCGAGAGGTGCAACTGTGGGTCGCAGAGGAACAGATGTTGCGCAGAATGGTGTGCGTTGTTGTGTGTGGTGCAGATATGACAGAAGATGCCGGAAGGCATCGTCAGAAACCAGAAGAGGCGGGACGAGGCCTGTTCCGGACACGAACGTTCCCAGTGAGGACGGCTTCCGTCGGGTTGGGGCACGCCGGGAGGCACAAGCATCATGGTTCCCTCGGGGAAACTGAAGACTCCATTCCCGATGCGGAGATCGGCTTCTCCCTCCAGTACGGCCCCAAACTGGACGAACCGGAGAGATTCCAGCCCCTCCTCGGACCACCGTTGATGGTGAATATACGAGCGACGGGATGCCATCTTTCGAGGAGTGCGCAGTCCCGTTTTCAGAGCGGTGACTCCCCGCGGAGGAACGAAAGGAGCTTCCCCGAGGAAAAGCTTCTCTACGCCTTCCTTTTCCGCGCGGGGAATGAGTTGCTCGCGCAGAGCGCGCAGCAAGGTCTGGTGTTCGAGTTCTTTTCGCAGCATGAAGAATTACGGACCTGAATCGGTTGCAGGAAGACCTGCATTGCAGATAATATACGTCGGTCATGATGATCTGACAACTTCTGAGTAAACAAAGGAAGAATCATGCAAATCCGAGAAGTCCCCTTCATCGCGATGGGCGGAGTATACGAACAGGACGACGTCGAAGCGGCACAACAGGTGATTGCCGCGGTGGCGAATCCTGAGGGGACCTTCTTTCCTCTACCGGAGGAGAACGACTTCCAGCGCGCATTCGCGGAACACGAAGGAGCGAAGAAAGCCATTGCCGTCAACTCCTGCGGCACCGCTCTCGACTGCTGCATGATGGCATTGGGCATTGAGCCGGGAGATGAAGCAATCACTACGCCACTGACCTTTGTCTGCACCGCGGGGACAGCGGTGGCGCGGGGCGCTCGCGTCGTCTTCGCGGACATCGACCCGGTGACCTGGTGCCTCGATCCGGCGAAAGTGCGTGAGCGCATCACGGAGAGAACCAGGGCGATCATTCCCGTGCACTTTGCCGGGTTGGCCTGTGACATCGACGGCTTTGACCGGATCACGGAAGAAACCGGAATACCGGTCATCTACGACGCGGCGCACGCAGTCAGCACGAAGCACAACGGGCAACCGATCGGAGGACGCGGCAGAGCCTCGTGTTACAGCTTCCAAAGCAACAAGAACATGACAACTCTCGGTGAAGGGGGAGCGGTGACCACAAACGATGAAGCGTTCGCCGAACAGGTGCGAGAGCTCAAGACTTTTGGCTACGTTTACGGAGCGGCGGGTGTACGCGTCGCCAGCATCGGGTTCAACTACCGGATGACGAAACCGCAGTACGCAGTGGGGCTGACCCAACTCGCCAAGGTGGACCGCGTCATCAAAGACCGGCAGGATCGCATGGCGCGGCTGAACGAGTTGCTGGCCGACGTGGAAGAGATCATTCTTCCCGTGGGACTGGGGCCAGAGCACGGGGCGCACCTGAACGTCATCCGCGTGGATACGGACAAGGTCAGCTTCAGCGCCGCGGAGTTCGCTGCACGCCTGAAGAGTGAATACAGAGCGGGGACAGCCAAACACTACCCCGCGGTGTGGACATGGGAGGCTTTCCAGAAACTTGGGTACAACGGCGATGGATGCCCCATCGCCGCCAAGGTGTGCGACCAAGTCATCAGCCTTCCGGTCTTCCCGCGGACGACGGAAGAGGAACTGCAGTACATCGCTTGGGCGGTGAAGCAGACGATTGGGGAACTCGGCGGATAGCCGATGGCAAATGGAGAAATTGCTTATGCACTTAGCTCCGAAGACTGGGGATTCGGAGTTAAGTGCATAAGCATTATGGCTAATTACGCGAGAGGCAGGAAAGGGACAAGCGTGTCACGATGAGAACCGGCGCCCTCGCGTCACGCGGAGCAGTTCCTCGCGGGACTTTGTGGCGATGAGTTTGCGGTAATGCTGAGCCGTGAAGGCACCCTCCAAGGCCATTCTTAGTTGGTCTTCGGTGATGCCCCCGGGCTGGTCGAGGATGGCCCCAAATGTACCAGGGGGGACGTGTCCTCTGTCGACAGGAAAGCTGAAACGGAAGATGGCACCGTCGGAGCAGGGAACCTCGCAGATCAATTTGGCGTGGTCACCCCCTGCCGGGATCGGCCTGGTAACCGATGTTTCTCAGGGCTTTGATGACGTTCTTAGACTGGCGCGGAAACTTCCGGGACAATGGGCACCATCCTGAGGAGGTTCTTCCAGTGGCGGGAAGCTGATGGCCGAGGCGACCGGAGGGAAGCCTCAATCAGCGCGGGCACGATGAGGGTGCGGTAGTGTCGGAGGTATTCCTCTTCGTTGTCATTCAGAGGAGTCGGGCTGTTGATCAGGTCTTGGTATTTGTCTGCAACGTGGGGATGGACGCGACGGAGAGTCTGTTGTTCCGTGGTGCCAAACGTGTAGATTCCCAACTCCGGCACACAGACGGAGAAGCCTTCCGGGCGTTCGTCGAGCAACTCGATCGTGAAGAGCACTTTGCCTTCTAACACGACGGGGACAACGGCGGTTCTGCTTTTCATGGCCAATTCCTCCGCGGGCAATTATAGCGAACGATCGTGGAGCGCGCAATAGCCCGCTTTTTGCGGGATAGGGGCAGAATATCGTCACATAGGGTGGTGCGCAAGGTGGAATGTGTTAACTGGCTTTTGGTGGGTGCGGGGGATATTGCTCGCAAACGGGTGGCACCTGCCTTGCGTGACGCGGCCAACTCCGAGTTGGCTGCCATCTGTGACGTGCGGGAAGACGTGGCACGGGAGCTGGCAAACGATCTCTCCGTTGACGAGGTGTTCGCCGACTTCGACGCGGCGCTCGCGAATTCGTCTGCCGACGCGGTGTACGTGGCGACGCCAGTCGGTCTCCACACCGAGTTGGCTGTCCGTGCTCTTGAGGCAGGGAAACACGTTCTCGTCGAGAAGCCGTTGGGGTTGTCCGGCGCGGACTGCGAGCGGGCAGTGGACGCGGCAGAGGTGACCGACAGAGTGGCGGGCTGTGCCTATTTCCGCCGCCTGTCGCCGCGGTACATCCATGCGAAGGAGATGCTGGAGCGCGGTGAGTTTGGTCAGGTGGTCGCGGTGCGCATGACCTATTTCACCTGGTTCAACCCGGAACCGGACGACCCAAAATACTGGCGGGTCATCCGCAGCAAGTCCGGTGGCGGCATTCTCAGCGACATGGGCACACACATGTTCGATGTGCTGATTGGTTTGTTCGGAATGCCCGTCAGCGTTTTTGCGAAGTGCGACAACCTCGTGCATCAGTGGGACGTGGAGGACACCGGGACGATGGTGATGGAACTGGCGAACGGCGCCCATGTCTCCGCTTCCTTCAACTGGAACTCAAAAACCTGGCGACATGAGTTCGAGGTGGTCGGCACCGAGGCGAAGATCGACTGGCTGCCCTATGATGCCGGCCCCGTCGTGAAGACGGTGGGGCGCGACATCCAGAACGTTGACCTCCCCAACCCGGAGAACGTGCACCTTCCTCTGGTGGAGGATTTCGTTCGAGCGCTTCAGGAGAACCGCGCTCCCTGCTGCCCATTGGCAGAAGCGGCGAAGACCAACCGCCTGCTGGACGCGGTGTATCAGTCGGCGGAAAAGAACACCCTTGTGGAGTGCGGCGGCTGAGACGCCGCTTTGGGTTGCCGCAAACAAGCACTGCAGCGTGCAGTTAAACCGGGAGGGATAGTAGATGGATGAATCACAATCCAAAGCGCCGTCGCCGCTCCGCTCTGCCGGCGCACTCCAGAAGACGTTTCCACCCACCCCTGAGAACGATTTTGCTGCCTACATCCACATGTACTGGGATGCGTGTCGTACTCGGTTTGAGGGCATCGAGGCCATTGCGGGCAAGTGGATGTTTCGCGACCTCATTCCCGCGATGAGCGACTACGACACGCGGTTCATCTGCCGTGACGATATGACGGTGGAAGACTGGTGTCGCATGTCTCTCGCGGTGGGGGAGGCGCATCTGTCGCTCTGTGAGAGATACCCGTGCTATGCCCGGAACCTCGAACACCTACCCGGCATCAATCTGACCTGGTCGGAGCTCATGTCGGAAACGTACTACTACCCGGAGTATCAGCAGTGGACGTTCTATCACTCGACGAAACCGGCGCGGGTGACCGAAGCGCAGCAACGCTTTGCGGCCCGTCCATGGGACATCAAGGACGAATACTTCCATCTTAAAAAGTTCTGCCTCTATTACGGCAGGTACGATCGGCAGATTGATCCGCCGGTGAACATGGGCGTCCACGCCGTCAAGTATCCGATGCACAGCCGTATCATGCACTACTTCAACCCGCCGGTAATGTCGGCGGTCTGCATTCTGGAGAAGAAGAACATCCCCGGAAAGTTCGATGCCTTCGAGCTGGCGGAGCGTCACTTCCCCGGCTTGCGCTGCTGGGAGTTCATCAACGAGATTCTGCACGCTCGCTACGAATCGCCGGAATGGTACGAAGAACCACGCCTCTCTGAACTGGAAGGTGAACTGGAAACTGCGCTGGGTATCCTTGCGGAACGGCTCAGGAAAGTAGTCACTCTCGTGCCCCCCGAAGCAGGAGTAGACATATCATTGTGGAAAGCAGCGTTGCAGAACGCGCCCATCGACCCGTCGCTGGTTATCTTCGAGAACATGAAGTTCTCACGGCTGATGAAGGGGAGATTGCTGTTCTACGCCAACGCGCCGCGGCGGTTCTTTGATGCAACATGGCCGATGGAAAATGAACTGCGGCGTATCGGCAACAGCTTCTTTACCGTCCCGTTCCGAACTTACTGGAGAATTCGGACAGGAGAGAACGTTGAGGATCCGTCCACGATACTCGACCGTCTGCGCGGTGATCCGCTGGATGACCGCGAAGTGGCCGCGGCGGCGGAGTTTTCGCGCATCACGCAATTGTATGAGACGGGGAAAGGGATGGAACGGGACACCAGCCTGGCCATCGCCGCGATTTTCGACGATTTCTACAGAGGGCTGACGAAGATCGGCGCAGCCGCGTGACGTGTGGTAGCGCTCGCGACCACGGAGGAGCATCGCAGCAACGTATCGTGCGGGAGCTTTTCTCGCGACCGGTAGCGCACTGGCTGGAAGGGGGCGTAAGTGAAAATCCGTTCGCTGAAACTCAAAAATCGTGATTACGGGAATGAATGGTCCGAAGGCATCGAGGATCGTTGGGACTATGCAGACTTCCTTGCCGACCCGCACTGGAAGATGGACTGGATCAGCTTCGATGGCGTGGTGTATCACGCGGGGACCGACCGCGTTTACTGCGGCATTACCAGCTTCGCTGCCGACATCTTCCAATTATTTGACCGCAGGGAAAACCGGTTTGTCGATCTCGGTTTTTCCCGGGTCGCAGACCCTTATGACGCCAAGTTCCACCGCTCAATGGAATTGACGCGGGATGGCTCGACACTGTACACCGCCACCGCGCTGCTGCACGACGTGGACCGCTACTGGGACGCGCCGGGTGGCGGCATTTTCAGACACAACATCGCGACTGGCCAAACGGACAAGCTGGGAATCCCGCTTCCCCACAATTACATTCAGTCGATTGCCCTGGATGAAGAGCGTGGCGTCATCTATTCCATGCACCTGACACCCGAACGCCTGAGCGTCTTCGATCTTGAGACCTGCAAATCGCGCGACCTCGGCCCCATCGGCAGCGGACTGGCCATGGCGCAGGGGGAGAATATCGTGCTCGATGACGACGGTTGCGTCTGGTGTGGGTGGGGGCTGACGCGGGCGTGGCAGAGCAATCCGGGCGGGGACAGTTTCCGCCTCTGCAAGTTCGATCCGGCGAAGGGACGCATCGAGTACCTTGAAATAGGTTTGCCGCGGCGAGATGGCGGTTACGGCTTTGCGAAGGTTGAGGGGCTCTTCAACCTCGGCACCGGCTGCCTGCACGCGTCAGGAGACAATGGCTCGCTCTACCGCATCGACACAGCGACGGGCCAAGCCGCCTATATTGGCACGCCGATTCCCGACCGGCGCTCGCGGCTGGCGTCGCTCGCACTGAATACAGACGGCTTCGCCTACGGGATTACGGGCCGCGACGGGCAGTGCCAACTGCTGCGTTTCGACCCGAAGACAGAAACCTTTGACGTGGGCGACAGCATCGTGGAAGAGGACGGTAACTCGATGTGGCAATGCCACGATGTCACCATCACACCCGACGGAGTCCTCTACGCGGGCGAAAATGACAACCCCCACCGTAGCGGCTACCTCTGGGAAGTCGACCTCTAACCACCGAACACTGAACACTGATTACTGCCCTACTTCCCCTTTCTCCAGTCACTTCCCGCCATGAAGCCGCCGTCGACGTAGATCATCTGTCCGGTGATAAAGTCGGACGCGGGCGAGCAGAACAGCAGCATGGCGCCAAGCAGTTCTTCGGGTTCCCCCCAGCGTTCCATGGGTGTGCGGTTCAGAATCCAGTTGTTGCGCTCGTCCTCCTGCACGGCTTTTGTCAGCTCGGTCCTGAAGAACCCGGGAGCGATGCCGTTGACCTGGATGTTGTGCTCCGCCCATTCCACAGCCAGCATCTTCGTGATCTGCATCATGCCGCCCTTGGCGGCGGTGTAGGGAACCACGGTGGGCAACCCGATGCCGGAGGTGAGGGACAGGATGGTCACGATCTTCCCACCACCTTGTTCCTTCATCGCGCGACCGCAGGTCTGACACATGAAGAAGGTCCCTTTCAGGTTGACATCAACAACTCGGTCCCAGTCTTCTTCTCTGAAATCGAGCGCGGTCTCGCGATGGTTCACGCCAGCGTTGTTGACGAGGATGTCGAGCCTCCCGCAAACCTCCCGTACCTCGGCCACGGTGCGCCGGATGTCGTCGAGATTGCCGACGTCCATACAGACTGGATGAATCCTGCGGCCGGTCTGACCAGCAATTTCCTCCGCCACCGGCTTCAGTGTTGCCATGTCTCTGCCCGTGATGACGACATCGGCCCCGGCGCCGGCAATTCCCTCCGCGAACACTCTACCCAGACCTCTACTGGCTCCTGTAACCACGGCTACCTTGCCGTCCAGCCGGAACTGCTCCAGTATTTCCATTGCTCTGAACATTATCTGCAACACCTTCCTTCAGATTCCACCGATGATCGCGATGGCAGGCCAACATTTATACTCGTTAAGGTTGAGGGATGGCCCGGCGGAATCTGATTGGACGCTGTCCTGCCCCAACATGCACCTGCCGTAGGATAAAGCTCCAGCTTTGTCAATCAGCAGACTCGTCTCACCGGGAGACAAAGCTGGAGCTTTATCCTACGGCAGAAAACGTGAATTCTCAACCTCAACAAGTATATATATGCGGAGAGACAAAGTTTGTCAATTCTCTCGGCGCGGGTATAATAGCATCATTCAGAATGCGGACCGCCTGCGGAGATGCGGCAACCGGTTGTTGGGGAGGGTGTAATCGTGAAAGTACGGCACCGTGAGGGGCGCCCACAAGAACGCGCTGGATTCACATTGATCGAGCTGCTGGTGGTCATTGCCATCATCGCCATCCTCGCTTCCATTCTGTTCCCCGTTTTCAGCCGGGCGAGAGAGAAGGCGCGCCAGGCTTCCTGCGCGTCCAACATGAAGCAAATTGCGCTGTCGGTGCTGATGTACGCTCAGGACTACGACAGCAGTATGCCCTTCTATTCAACAGAGAATCAGGACTACTACTGGTACGATGCCATCTACCCTTATGTCCAGGACTGGCAGCTTTTCGTTTGCCCGGGCGAGATTCTGCTTGACGTGGGCTACGGGGTGAGCTACCCACATATCTCATGGGTGGGGGGCGCCGCGATGCTGGCGGAAATTCAGCGACCGGCCAGCGTGCTGCTACTCACCGATACTGAGGGAGAGGACGCAAACGGAAATCAGACGCAGCTCACTCTCGCATATTGCCCTCTCTCCTACGCCCCCGGCACGATCGCCGGCGCGCCGCAAAACGGGATCCCCACCGAGGGTCGGCACAACGAGGGGCTTAACGTGGGTTTCTGTGACGGACATGTCAAGTGGTTCAAGCGAGACCAGGTGTTCACCAATCTCAACGACATGTTCGGCCACGGGAGTCGGTAGCCCTCACTCCATGCTTGAGGATCGTTCGACGCACCGCATTGCCGTTTTGGAGGTTCCCATGTCTGCACGATTTCGCTACGCGGCCAACCCCTTTCCCGTGAGACTCCGATGGGTCTCGATATTTCTCATCGGGTTCTCCTCAAGCGGGAACGCCGACGAAGTAAATCTCAGTCTCTACACTCATCGCGCCATTCCCACGGCCAGCGACTCGCTCAGCGGGAACTACCAGACGATGGCGGGGGCCTTCGCCGATGGGAAGACAGACACCGCCTGGGTAACAGGCAAGGACATGCAGGATCACTGGGGAAGGATTTCCTGGAGGAACATCTCGGTGGAAGTCCAGCGTGTTGAGATTAATTTCACGCCGATGGCGCTGGTGTATAATCCTCCCACGAAATTCGGAGAAACTGTCTCCCCGCCGGCGGCGAATGTTACGACTGTCATCCCTGTTGCCCTCGAAATGCAGGCATACTCCGGAGGGCAGTGGCGGAACCTGCACCGGTTCCCTGACCCCATCAAATGGAAGTCTGCAAACGTCGCAGAGGTCGTCCCTTCGCAACCGCTGAAGGAAGTTACCGAACTCCGGCTGCGAATCACAGGCAAGAACCCCGATGAGTTATTTGGAGTTCGCGAGCTATCGATCTACGGCCCAAAACCGGAATCCAGCTTTTCCATGCGTCCCAAGTGGCAGGGAGTGTGGACATGGGGCGAGCTGGAACCCAACATAGCGAACTACGGCATTGTGAGACGCTACTTGCGCCACGTGTTCAGCGTGGATGACCCGGCAGCGATCGAGTCCGCGCGCGTCCTGTTCGTCGCCCATGATCGGGGCAAAGCGTATCTGAACGGCACGGCCATCGCGGCCACGTCTCACCCGGGCGCCGGACGGCGACGCGAGTTGGCGCGGAGAGATATTGACGTTTCCCTGTTCCGGAAAGGGAAGAACCTCTTTGCGCTTGCCGGTGAGGACGTGGACGAAGTGGGGTCGCGCGGCATCCTTGCCGAGTTGTGGATACGGAAGAAGGGCGGCGCCATGGAGGTACATTACACGCACCCGAACACCTGCACGGCCAATTCGTTCGATGAGCCGGGCTGGAATACCTCCATTGACGCTTGCGCGAATTGGCCGAAGGCGACGGCGAACTCCAGTCCCAACCATGAAGTGGAGTGGTTCTGGAGTCAGGACTACGTTCCCGGTTACCTGTCTGGAAGCGCGCAGTGCGCGCAACTGACATTGATCCCGGAGATCCCGCGCCCCGGCGAGGCCTTCCGCATATCGGCCCGCCTGAAGGTGGCGCAACCTCTCCAGGAGAACTACGGTTTGATCGTCCGGTATGGGGACGTGGGTCTGGCGAATCTCTCACACCTGGACCTCAGCCTGGGCGAGGGTTTCGTTCGACCCGATCAGGGGTTGCCGAAGGGCTTCCAAGGCGAGCGGGAGCTGACGCTTACGGGCGTTTGGCCGTCGGGGACGCCGCCTCGCCTGCCGTTGACTCTCATTGTGTGCAATGCTGAACGGCAACTTGAGTTTTTCCCCGGACCCGTGGGCGAGGTGACGACGGGGGAATATCCGGGGCGACTGCGAGTGGAAGTCGGGGCACCCGCGATCAAATACGGAACGACAGGTTTTCCGTTGGTGAAGACGGCCCCGGGCGGCAGGCTATCGGTCGATGGGAAGATCATTGCTCCCATCGCCTACACCTCTTCGCTGCAAACGAGCGACCGGTATCAGGAGTACCTGAAGAGCGGGACTCGCATTTTTCGGCTCGTGGCGGGAGGATCGAGTTCGGTCGTGCCCAACGATGCCGATGCGGAGGTCATGCATACCTATCTCCTCAATTCTATCTCCACCCAGGTGGCCGCGATCCACGCGATGGCCCCCGATGCCCGGTTCCTGCTTTACCTGAACCTGGATACACCCAACGACTGGAATCTCGAACACCCCGAAGCATTGATTACTCTTGGCAATGATCGACGGTTGATCCCCCTCTCCGCGACCAACGCCTCAGTGGGCTACATGCACGAGACCCCCAATGCTCCTCCTGTCGTGGCAAAGGTCACGCGTTCCCTGCGGGAGTTCATCGGGCGTCTGGGGCAAGAGCCTTATGCCCACAGCGTTCTCGGTTGCGTCTTCGGTCAAGGGCGCGCAGGGGAGAACTACTGGGGCATCGATGTCAACATGTCCCAGGATGACGACGGAAAGTGGGTCATCCCCGATCGCCACCACTACGTGTTCGGCGACTACGGCATTGCGGCCCGCCAAAGTCTTCGCGACTGGCTCAGGGAGAAATATGGAAACAAAGAGACCTTGGCCAAGGCATGGAAGCTGGCGAAGATAGACTTCGAGGACGTTGTCAGCGCGTTCCATTGGCCGACCCGACGGTTTGTCGAGAACCTCATGTGGCGCAAGCGGCCGGACAACCGTTTTGTGTTTCGGGACAGGACGGCCGAGGGAAGCCTGTTCTATGACTTTGTGCGTCATCAGAACGATGCGCGAACCGAGCTTCTCCTGGAGGCTGCCAAAGCGGTTAAAGACGCGAGCGGCGGCAGGCTGCTGGTCGGTAGCTACGGAGGGTATGTGATCCCCAACCTAACCAACTCCCCTCCCGCATCTGGGCAGCATTCGGGCCACGGCGCGCTGGCGCAGTTTCCGGAGAGTCCGTACCTTGACTTTCTGTGTAGTCCCCATTTCTATCGCCTGCGGCGCGCCGGCGATCCCGTGATGCCGATGTGCACCGTGGACTCGCTGCGCTTGCACGGGAAGATATGGATGAATGAGTATGATTCTCGATCCTTCCTAAGCCCGATCTCTCCGAAGACTTTCAGCCAGAAAGAAACGCTGCACGTCTTCCGAAAAGAATTTGGGAATGCCATCACGCGGGATCATGGATGGTGGTGGTACGAGTTTCCCTCTGCTCTTGTGGGAGAGAAGGCCCCCGCATGGTTTGCGGACCCCGACATGCTTCGCGACGCGTCGCTCATGAAGCGAATCTACGACCGCTACCTCTCGCTGCCGCTACCGGGGCCGTCGGCCGAAATCGCGCTCATTGTGAACGTGGAGCAAATTTACTACACGGATGTCTACTCGCCAGCTAACACGATTCACAGCAACCTGTGCAACTTCCTGATCCCCCGGCTATCGATGTTGGGGGCGCCCTTCGACGTTTACGCGCAGACCGATCTGCGGGAACTGGCAGAGAAGGGGTGGCTCAAGAACTACAAACTGGTGCTGTTCCTCAATTCCTTCCACCTGTCTTCCGACGAGAGAAAGCTGATCGACAAGCACCTGAAGAGGGAAGGAAAGACGCTGCTCTTCTTCTATGCCCCCGGCTATCAGGGGAACGAACTGCCCGACACCGAGTTGTCCATCGACGGCATTCAGCAGGTGACTGGCATGAAGGGATTGCAGAAAATTGACAAGCTGCATCTCGCCGGAATGTCTCTGGACAGCCAGCATCCGTTGACGAAGGATATTGCTGAGAAGAGCTTCGATGCCGTCGCCTGGTGGGGTTACGAGCAGATCGACAACTATGGGAATGCGATCGCGCCCATCTTCTACCTTGATCCCGCGCAGTCCAACGGCTGGGAATCGCTCGCCCGATTCCGTCTGGACAAGCAGGAGCATTCTGACAAGTGTGCACTTGCGATGCAGAAGAGCGCCGACCATACAGTGGTCTATTCCCTCGTCCCCGACTTGCCCACCCCATTCCTCAGCAACCTGGCAGCCGCGAGCGGAGTTCACATCTACTCCCGTCCAGGAGTGTTGACCTGGGCCAATCCGCGGTTCCTCTGCGTGCATACGGGGCGAGACGCGAGGAAGCTGACTCTCCACGCGCGAGAGAAAGTCACCTGGCTTGAGCCGTTTGAGAGAAAAGTCTACGCAAAAGACACCGAATCCATCACCATCGACCTGCCAGAAGGTGAGACGCGGTTCTTCTGCCTGCACCGTGAAGGAGAGTGGAATACGTTTGCTGAGTAACCTCAATATATTTCGTTCTGCCTCCATCATCTTCTCGCTGTGACACCATGTTTCTTCCTTCACGAATACCGCGCGTGCGAGTCGCACGACCGCGCGGTAGGGGGGTTCTCGCAATGACGGATCGTGCCAGGTTTCCGAGCAGTCCCGACGACGGGTCGGGACGATCCTGTCCTGTGGGCCGGCATCTCACTCCGGTCGTCGTCCCGATGCATCGGGAACATTTTCACCTCTCGTGGTGCGAAGCCGCGCGTCGATGATCCCTCCCCCAAAGGTTATAGGTATGTCTCTACCCTATTGTGCATCCTAAAATCCACCGGTAGCCCGATACGGGAACGGACTTCATCGCGCTATACTATACGTATCAAATCTATCGTCTGCGAACGCCTCAATTGCTGGAGCCAGTGACTTGTGGGGCAGACCAGAGGTGCGATGATGATGGAGGAAGACGATGAGCCCTAACCCCGATCCTTCGATGCCTGAATCAATCAAGAGTTCCTGGCAGATGTCTGTCGTCAAGTATCAGAGTCCGGACGTGCGCCGCAGCCTGTGGCAGGTCATCAACAGCCTCGTCCCGTACTTCGGTCTGCTGTACCTGATGTACCTCAGCCTGACAGTTTCCTATTGGATGACGCTTGGCCTGTCGTTCCTGACGGCGGGTTTCTATGTGCGCATCTTCATCGTTTTCCACGACTGTGGACATGGCTCCTTTTTCACTTCCCAGAAGGCCAACGATATCTTGGGAATCCTCACCGGTGTGCTGACGTTCACTCCCTATTTCCAGTGGCGGCACGAACATGCCATGCACCACGCCTCCTCGGGAGATTTGGACCGACGCGGCATAGGGGACATCTGGACAATGACCGTACAGGAGTACCTTGGTGCCTCCCGCTGGAAACGGCTGGTGTATCGGGTATACCGCACACCGTTTGTGATGTTTGTGGTTGGCCCGCTGTACCTCTTCCTGATCCGCCATCGCTTGGTGCGAGGCGAAGCGGCCAGTCGCGAACGCCGGAGCGTGTATGGGACCAACCTTGCGGTCTTCGCCCTGATGGGCGTGATGACTGCAACCATTGGCATGAAGGCATACCTCCTCGTTCAGTTGCCGGTGCTCTTGATTGGGGGAGGCGCAGGGGTGTGGCTGTTCTATGTTCAACACCAGTTCGAGGGCGTTTACTGGGCCAGACACGAAGATTGGGATTACGTCGATGCAGCCCTGGAGGGCAGCTCGCTCTACCAACTCCCCAAAGTGCTGCAATGGTTCACGGGCAACATCGGGTTCCACCACATCCACCACCTGAGCCCGCGCATCCCGAACTACTACCTTGAGAAATGCCAGAAAGAGAATCCGGCCTTCCAGCAGGTCAGGCAGATATCTCTTCTGTCGAGCCTGAAATCACTTGCGTTTCGCTTATGGGATGAAGAACAACGCAGGCTGGTGGGGTACAGAGGCCTCGCCAGAGCCAGGCGATACGCCTCGAGCGAAAAATCTCTCTTCCAGTTGGGTGAAACATGAATCCCATCCGCGTGGTTCTCGTAGACCATAACCTCTCCTTTCTCGATTGCGCAATCCGTTCTTTGCGGGAGGACAGTCGGTTCGAGATTGTGGACTGCTTTCTGTCAGGTAGGCTTGCTGTCGAGAAGGTGGAGACCCTTTGCCCTGACCTGGTGCTCATGGATATGGCGATGCCCGACATGAATGGACTGGAAGCCACGCGTCGCATGAAGGAGCGAGTCAATCCGCCGAGGGTGGTGATCCTGTCTCCCTTTGACGATCCCGAACTTCGCGCCGTGGCAAAGGATCTTAACGCGGACGCGTATGTTACCAAGGATAAATTCCACACGCACTTGTTCCCTGCCGTGATGACCCTGTTCCAGGAAGGCGCGGAGTGTGGAGCATGAGGCATGCCAGTGAAAGCGAGGTGAGCAACATGATCGGCCCCAACGAACTACAGAAAACTGTAGGCATATCGAGTTACGAACACAGTGGTTCCAGCACGAGTGCAGGCAATGGCTCCGACCGCCTATTACAGGTCGGGCCCATCGACAGCTACTGGCAGTGCTCACGCGGACTGGGGAAACTCCCGCTCCTCACGCGCGAAGAAGAGGTGGAGCTTGCGATACGGGTGGAGCGGAACGATGGGGACGCCCGTGAGCGGTTGGTTGAGTCCTACTTGATGTTGGTCGTCAGGATTGCCGAACGCGATCGGGGCTGTGGTGTCCCGATGGAGTACCTCATTCAGGAGGCAGCCTTGAGCCTTGCCAGAGCTGTGCGATCATTCGACTACAGGCAAGGCAGTCGACTGACTGCCTGGGCGGCGGTTGAGATCGAGAAGGATATCGTCCAGCGCGTGTGCGAGATATGGACAACGACTGCCGCCCGATGTCTTCAGCGTTCAGAACCCGTGGCTCCCACGGGTTGCGAGGCGGGAATCCATCACAGGAAGGACGTCAAATGGGACTTGTTGATGAGCTCGCAGTTCCCTCCTCTCCCGACGCGGCGAGACCCGGTCGGGGCGATCTGACACGCACGGCGAAGATTCTGGTCCATGCGCTGGAGGCAATGAGTTTCTATGGCGATCTCGTGGCGGATTTTGTGGGTGATAGCCGGCTCCCTGCCTCCACACAACAATGGAACGAGTTCGCCAGCAAATTTGAATTGCTTGTGAAGATGAGGCATTGGTGCAGCCCCGAATTTTCGGAGTAGTTTGTGGAAGGGCTGGAAGATACCGAGAGGGAATATCCGGTGGACGCAATGTTGAGCGCACGGCGCTGCCAGGATGCGGCACGCAGAAGCCTTGGCAGAATGGAACCGGATTCTGGTTGTGCGGACTGGTGCGCTTCTGCAGACCCATGCTGCCAGTGATGAGATATCGAATGGAGGTGGCGCTATCAACAAGCACGGAAACACTTCAGGGAAGCGAACACAGACAAGTGCCGATCACGCTTGCAACAAAGGAGGAACTCAAAATGAAAGCACAAACACATCGCAGCGTTCTTTTCGGCGCCGTTTTCCTGGCGCTGCTGGTGGCGGCCATCGCCGCTGCCGTCCATGCGCAGCAGGGAAAGGTCGTGTCCAGTTATGGGCCGACGAACCAGGACGTGACGTTTGAGCAGATCAAGGCCGCGCGCCTGGCCGTCAAGACGGAGCGGGCAAAAGCCCACGCCGAACTGCTCAACGCAAGGTACAACCTCGACATCAAGGCTGATCCGGCCATAACGATGTCCGGCGGCAAGCCCGTTCCCGTGGGGCCAACCGCAAAACTCGCGGGCGTCACCTGGGAGCAGCTTGATAAGATGACACCCGAGCAGATCAAGGACAGGGGGTTCTTCCCTTACAAGCCCCTGCCTTTCCCCGACCACGCCGAGGGCGGCATGCTGTTCCCGGAAATGACGTTGAAGCTGTTGCCGAGACTCACCCGCTTCGACTTGGACTTCGATCTGCCCGAACAGGTTCTACCGGACGCGGTGCCGGCCATCTACCTCACCACGCGGCCCGACTTGGGTGACGTGGCCAAGGGGCGCCTCGTGACGATCAACAACTTCTACGAGATCTTCAACGGTCTATTGAACCCCAAGCAGCTTGAAGGGCTGCGTCTGCTGGTCACGCAGTTCCCCCAGCAGCAGTTCAACGCCACCGAAGACCGGCGCACCGACCGGCCTGACGGTATGCTCGGCGTGACGTGCTTCGATTGCCACGTCAACGGGCACACCAACGACGCCACCCACCTGGTGGGCGACATTCGCCCCCAGGAGTTCCGGCACCGGATCGATACGCCCTCCCTGCGCGGGGTGAACATCCAGCGGCTCTTCGGCTCGCAGCGCGCCTTGAAGACGGTGGAGGACTTCACTGAATTCGAGCAGCGCGCGGCTTACTTCGATGGAGATATCTGCATGGCTGCCAAGAAGGGCGTTAACGTCCTTGAAAGGGGCTCCCAGGTACACTTCATGACGGAGTTCCTGTCGCTTCTGGATTTCCCGCCTGCACCCAAACTGAACATCTACGGCGAGCTCGACACGGCCCAGGCCACTCGGGGCGAGCTAAGGGGTGAGGCGCTCTTCAACGGCAAGGCTCAGTGCGCCAAGTGCCACGCAGCCCCTTACTACACCGACAACACCATGCACAACCTCATGGCGGAGCGTTTCTACAAACAGGAGATGCAGAACGGGATGATGATGGCCGCGGATGGCCCGATCAAGACCTTCCCACTGCGGGGCATCAAGGACTCGCCTCCCTACCTGCACGACGGGCGCTGCCGGACCCTGGAGGACACCGTGGAGTACTTCAACCTCATCCAACAGCTCCACCTGGCCGCCGCGGAGAAGAAGGACTTGGCCGCCTTCCTGCGCGCGTTGTGAGGCCTGAATCAGTCGCGGGCGGGAGGGGCCGCTCCGGCGTCCCCTCCCGCCTTGACCAGCAAAATACTACCTTCGTGTTACATAGGAGTCTGTCCCTTCCGAGGCTTTCGGACATTGAAAGGGGCGATGATTGAAAAGGAATACGTTTGAGATGAAAAGACTGTTGCTTTTGATATTGTTCCTGTCGCTTCTCTTTGCGGGAAGCGTCATCACCCTCTACACCGACTACGTGTGGTTTGTGGAAGTTGGCTACACAAGCGTTTTCCGGACCGCACTGAAGGTGAAGGCCGCGCTGTTCCTGATGGGGACAGTGATCGCCTTTCTGTTGTTCTGGATCAACGTGAGAATCACGCGGGGCTCTCCGGGCGCGTCGCTGAGAGTCTTGCAGGATAACCTCCTTGAGATTCGCCAACGCGACCAGATTGAGCCGGTCGTCCACAGCCTGCTGCCCGTGGGCATGGTTGCCATCGCTCTTTTCGCGGGAGTTCTCTGCGCCTCGCTCTGGGAGAAGTTCCTGCGCTACGCAAACCCGACGGCGTTTGACAAAGCAGACCCGCTGTTCGGCAAGGACATCGGGTTCTATGTCTTCCAACTGCCTCTGCTCAAGGCGCTCTACAGTGGGGCCCTGGTGGCGCTGGGGGTGTGCTTCATCTTGTCGGTGCTGCTCTACATTTTCGACCGAAGGATCGCGGCAGACCAGACCAGCGTGGTGGCAGCGCCGCAGGTGAAGCCACACCTGTTTACCTTGCTGGGACTGATGCTGCTGGTCAAAGCGTGGGGTTATCGGCTGAGCATGTATGACCTGCTCTATTCGTCCCGCGGCGTGGCCTACGGGGCCAGTTACACCGATGTGCACGTGGACTTACCCGTGCTGAAAGTGTTGCTCGTGGTGGCGGCTCTCTGCGCGGCGGTCGTTCTCGTCAGCGGCTACAGGCGCGGCTGGAAGTTGGCGGCCGCGGCGGTGGGAATGTGGGTGGCGGTGGCGCTGATTGGGGGGACAGGGCTGCCTGTCATCATTCAGAAGCTGCACGTCACGCCCAATGAGTTGAGCGTGGAGCAACCCTATATCAAGCACAACATCGGCTTCACCCGCGCCGCTTACAGTCTGGACAATGTCGAGGAGAAAGAGTTCGCCGCTGAAACAGGGCTTACCTCCGAAGTATTGCAGCAGAACGACCTCACGGTGCAGAACATCCGCCTCTGGGACTACAGCCCGCTGCTTGCCGTCTACAAACAACTACAGGAGATTCGCACCTACTACGACTTCAATGATGTGGACGTGGACCGCTATATGCTCGACGGCAAATACCGTCAGGTGATGCTGTCCGCGCGGGAGATTTCCTCCGAGCGCCTGCCCAGCAAGCTCTGGATCAACGAGCATCTATCCTACACGCACGGTTACGGCGCGGTGGTTAGCCCCGTCAATCGCATCGCCGCGGACGGGCTGCCAGACTTCCTGGTGAAGAATATCCCGCCCATCCAACCGGGGTCGCCTCGGACGGACTCCGACAATCTAAAGATCTCTCGACCGGAGGTCTACTACGGAGAGAGTCTCAACGATTACGTCTTCGTCAACACAAAGGCGCGTGAATTCGACTATCCGGCGGGCGAGAAGAACGTCTACTCCACCTATGCCGGCGACGGGGGAGTTCCGGTGGGTGGCTTCCTGCGGCGAGTAGCGTTTGCCCTCCGCTTCCGGAGTCTGCCCGTTTTGCTCAACGACGACATCACTGCCGAGAGCCGGGTGATGTTCTATCGTCGCGTCCACGAGCGACTGAGACGCGTCGCGCCGTTTCTGTTCTTCGACAACGACCCTTACCTCGTCGTCAGTCAAGGGAAGCTCCTCTGGATGTGCGACGCCTACACTGTCAGCGAAATGTATCCTTACTCGCAACCGGTGCCCGGTATGGGCAACTACATCCGCAACTCCGTGAAAGCGGTCGTAGCCGCTTACGACGGCGCGGTGACTTTCTACGTTGCCGATGCATCGGACTCGGGAGTCCGCAGCGATCCCATTCTCCGCACCTACGCCAAAATCTTCCCGCGTCTCTTCCAGCCTCTGGAAAAGATGGATCCCGATTTGCGAAAGCACCTCCGCTATCCGCAGGCGCTTTTTGAGGTGCAGGCGCGGATGTATGCGGTCTATCACATGGACGACCCACAGGTGTTCTACAACAAGGAAGATGTTTGGGAGATTCCGGCCGGCGGGGTTGGTGATGCTTCGGCAGCCGCTCAAGTCCTCCCTCAGCAGCAACAAGCGGGGGGGGCGGGAATTGCACCGCCCCGTCAGAGCATGGAGCCTTACTACACGATCATGCGACTGCCCGACGCGCCGAAGGAAGAATTCATTCAGTTGGTTCCCTTCACCCCAGCCAGCAAGGACAACCTGCGGGCCTGGATGTGCGCTCGCAGCGATCCACCGCACTACGGCAAGCTCCTGGTTTACAACTTCCCCAAAGCCAAGTTGGTCTACGGCCCTTCGCAAATCAACGCCAGAATCGAGCAGGAGGCGGACATCAGCCAGCAACTGACGCTGTGGCGGCAGGGCGGCAGCGACGTGATGCGCGGTAACCTGCTTATCATCCCCATCGAGCAGAGTCTGCTCTACGTTCAGTCGCTCTACATGAAGGCCGCGCAGGGAGAAATCCCTGAATTGAAACGCGTCATTGCCGCATACGGGGATCAGATTGTGATGGAGACAAATCTGGAGCGCAGCCTGACGGCGCTGTTTGGTGAGGGACAAAACACGTTACCCGTCGCGCCCGTGACGGAAGGCGAAAACGCTCAGCCGCCAGCCACCGCCGCCCCGTCTGCCCTCACCAGCCAACAGGATCGCGCGCGTGAGGCGTTGCAGCACTTGCAGAAAGCGCGGGAGAGTTACCGCCGTGATGATTGGGCAGGTTTCGGTGCCGAGTTGAAGAAACTGGAGGAGACGCTGCGGCAGAGCAGCGAGGAGAAGAAATGAAGACGAACCTGCTGAAAGTTCTGATTGCGGACGATCACCCGGTGGTGCGCGAGGGGTTGGTGGCTTTAATCAGTCGCTGTCCGGACATGAGGGTCGTGGCCGAGGCAAGTAACGGGCAGGAAGCGGTGGAACAGTTCGTCCTCCACCGCCCTGACGTCGCGTTGATCGATCTGCGAATGGGCAACGCGTCTCAGCCGGAACCGGAGATGGATGGCGTAGACACGATTGCAGCGATTCTGAAGGAGGTCCCGACTGCGCGCCTCATCTTGCTCACAATTTACGATGCTGACGAAGACGTCCATCGCGCCTTCCGTGCGGGCGCTAAGGCCTATCTCCTTAAGGACACCCCGCGCGACGAATTGCTGGATTCTCTTCGCGCCGTCCACGATGGGCAAACCGTTATTCCCCCTGCCATCGCGTTAAAACTGGCGGCCTACCTGACGGCCACCGAGCTCACGTCGCGTGAGACCGAGGTGCTGCGTCACATGGCTGAGGGCAAGAACAACAAGGATATTTCCTCCGCACTTTACGTCTCCGTAGGTACCATCAAGTCCCACGTCAACGCCATCTTGCGAAAACTAAACGCCACCGACCGCACACAAGCCATCACGACAGCCCTTAAGCGAGGGCTCGTGCGGCTGGATTAGTCGCCGACTCTCCCTCACCCCCACGCCCGCACACGCCTGTACACCTCACTTTTCTTCCCCCCCCCTCCTCCCCCAATGGTTAGAGGGTCTCCCATGCCCCTTGATGCAGGCAGAAATCTACTCGATGGGCGATGTCAAGGGGCCTTGCATACTCTATCCTAATGATGTGGAATCCGTGGCTCCTGAGAGCCGCAAGCGGAAATCAAAAAGGGAAGGAGGAACAACCCATGAGAACGTGGAAACGATTGGTGCTCATCGCATCGGCTTCTGCCGTGCTGCTCGCTTCAGGTCTTTTCGCTGGGCGAGTGTCCGCAGCAGAGTATCCCCAGGTAGGCAACCTTACGGCTTTCAGCGCAGAGGCAAACTACATGTCGCTGGCTGGTTACCTGCGCTACCTGGACCATGCGCAAGATGGTGCGTGGCTTACAAGATCAGAGGCAGTGCGCATTGTGAAGCAACAGCAGGCTGAGTAATCGACACACATGTCGGCGCCTCATCAGTGAAGCGGATCCTCTCTGGTGAGGGCGTCGACTCATTCAGTACCTCAGTTCATGGCGCATGAAGTCATGCGACGTAGGTTTTAGTTTAGAAAGGAAGAAGACAATGATGAAAACCATTTTGAGGGGGATGCACCCTCTCAGTAAGGCAGGGATGCTGTCCGGATTAGTGGCGTTGGCCATTACTTCAGGCATGACAGCGACGCAGGTCGAGTTGAACGGGCGGCGGCTGGCCCTCAGTGTGCCGCCGACACAGGTAAGCGGCAGAACCATGGTGCCGATGCGCGACATTTTCGAGTCACTGGGCGCAGAGGTGCAATGGAACGAGACGACGAGAACGGCCACGGCGGATAAGGGCGACAACAATGTGCAAATCAGCATTGGGAGCTCGCGCGCGATTGTCAATGGACGATCCGTTCCCCTCGATGTCCCAGCGATGATCATCCACGGCTCAACGATGGTGCCGCTACGGTTTGTCAGCGAGGCCCTCGGAGCTGACGTCAAGTGGTCTTCAGCCACCCAGATGGTTTCCATAACCACAAGCGGGACTCAAACCGCTGGCCAATATCAGCAGCCCATCATCAGCTCTCCAGTTTCTCTGGTGTCCACGCAGGCTGTCGTCATACCTGCAGGAATTGTGATTCCTGTTAGCCTGGACAACGCCCTGAGCTCTGCAACGAATCATGTGGGAGATCCCTTTACGGTAACTGTCCGTTCATCCCGGAACGGGGATGCCGAATTTCCTCGCGGCACGCAGATGGGAGGGACCTTGTCCCAGGTACAGTTGGCTGGCAAGGGGCAACCGGGGATGCTCGACCTGAGCTTTCGTGGAGTGAGTCTGCCCGACGGTCGCAGGATGGCCGTCACAGGATCGCTGATCTCGCTCGACGAGAAGAATGTGACGCAAACGTCGGACGGCCGTCTGGTCGCGACGGAGAAGAAGAGCAGCAGTAACGATAGTATGAAGTTCATTGCCATTGGTGCGGGCGCTGGATTGCTCATTGGCAAGCTGCTGGATAACACCCTCATCGGCGGCCTGCTGGGCGCTGCTGGCGGCTACTTCTATAACGAGTCCCAGAAAAAGGATGCAAAGCCGCAGGATGTTACTGTCGCGCAAGGTACTGAGTTTGGTGTGCGACTGGATAGCGACCTGGGCTATAGATCGAACAGCTCCTTTGTCCTGGCACGCGCGGACTATCTCAACAACAGGTAGATCGCCAAATCCGATCAGCCTCCCCCTACCCGTGGGAACTGATAGGAGCCGTGTGGTCTACACGATTGACAACAGGTCGGCGCCTCACCAGTGAAGAAGACTACCTGGTGAGGGCGCCGACATACTTAACCCCTCGCGACCAACACTATTAATGAAAGGACGAACGCAATGAAGAAGACATTTAAAGGCTGCTGTCAGCTCCTACTGATTGCAGTTGCTCTGGGTACCTGCGCCCTGGGAGGGGGGCAGGCGGCGACGGGACGCACGACGCATGGCAACATGTATGCTTTGCGCTACGCAGCGTCGTTCAGCCTGGTTGAGCTGCCGGCGGGACAAAAAGCGCGTGTTAACCTGCCTGAGGCGACCGTGATTCCGGTTACACTGGACAAGGCGCTGAGTTCTGCGACGAATCGCGTGGGAGACCGGTTTACCGTGACTGTCCGTTCTGCGCAGAACGGGGACGCGGAATTTCCCCTCGGCACCAGGATTTCGGGCAGCGTGACAGAAGTGCAGCGCACTGGCAACGGGAAACCGGGAATGCTTGCCCTGCATTTTATCGAAGTAATGTTGCCGGATGGACAGCAAGTGCGCGCGGATGGGTCACCGATTTCCCTCGACGAGAAGAAGGTAACGCAAACGTCAGATGGGCGTCTCGTCGCAAAGAGCAAGAAGGGAAGCGATGATAGCATGAAATTTATCGCCATCGGTGCGGGCGGCGGATTGATCCTTGGCAAGCTGACGGACCACACCCTCGAAGGCGTGTTGCTGGGCGCCGCCGCTGGCTACTTCTACGGACAGTCTCAGAAGACCGAGGCGCAAACGACGGATGTGACCGTTGCGGAGGGCGCCGTGTTCGGCGTGCGCCTGGATAGCCAACTCACCTACGACACGAACCGCTCCTATATTACAGCCCGAAACAACTATCGTCAGGTGACGCCCAGTACAGTCAGCGCTCTTGCGCAGGACATCAGCGTGACCATGGATGGACGGACCCTCGGCTTCGGAGATGACCCGCCCTTTCAGGTTGGCGGCATCGTTCTCGTGTCTCTTGCGTCTGTCATGGAGCAGGCACAAATCCGCTACAACTACGACGAACCGCGGCAGACCGTGAGTGTTGGCACTGATGAAGGGGCCTTGTCCCTCACAATCGGCAATCCCTACGCTCTGTTGGATGGGAACAGGGAGAATCTGGAAGCCCCAGCGCAGGTGCGCAACGGGCAGGTCTTTGCTCCGCTCCATTTCCTGGCGTTGGCGACAGGAATGCCTGTCGTTTGGGATGCCAAGGCTCGCACCGTGACAATGACTTCTTCTGATAAGTTCTTGTCCTACCCGCAGGGGTCCTCAACGGGAAGTATCATCAGAATCGACACGGGTCTGAACGAGCTGACGATCCAAGGCTCCGGAGGAAGTCAGACGATCCGGATGGATCAGCCGGCTCGGATTACGCGGCGGGAGATCGGCCGCGCGTCCCAAATCGTTGCACTGAGCGACCTGGGGATGGGAGACGATGTCCTCCTCACGCGGAACAGTGACGATGGGAATGCGCAGACGGTAGATGCCACGTACCGCTCGGTTTCAGGGACCATCAAGTCTCTCAGCAGCAGCCGCCTCACCCTTCAACCCAACACGTCTTACGATGTGGCAGGCAACGCAGTATTCACTGACGCCAGGGGTAACGAAATACCCCGGAACAACCTGAGAACCGGCCAGCAAGTCACTGTAAGGCTTAACCCAACCTCGAATGAAGTGTGGGAAATCAGCCAGGGCGCCCTCAAGACGCCGCTGATCACCTCCATCACCCATAGCGGGATCACCGACCTGCGCTCCGGTGATGTCTTCAACGTGACCGTTGCTGCCCCGGCCGGTGGGTATGCCAAGTTCGACCTCGAAGGGATCGCCACGGGTGTTCGCATGACAGAATCGGGTACACGCGGCACCTACACAGGAAAACTGACGATCCCGAACCGTTCGCTCCCCAACCAGTCACGCGTCGTCGTGACTTTTCAGTCGGCCGACGGCAGACGGGAGACACGGAGTGCCAACGAGCTTGGAGGCTCAGGCTCCACCTACTCCACCTACCAGTTCGCCGCTCCGGTAATCTCCTCACCCCGAGATGGCGATGAAATCGGCAACACGATCACGGTCCGAGGCCGAACCGAACCCAACGCCAAAGTCAGCATTGAGCTTTTCTACCAGCGTCGCGGTTCCACCGGCAAGGGGGGTCACAAAGGGCCTGTCGTCGTGATCGCAGACCAGTACGGGGACTTTGAGACAAAGCCCATCGCTCTCAAAGCTTCGCCGTCACTCAAGAACACCATTGACGGCACCCTTCGTATCACAGCAACGCTACCCGACGGCACAAAGTCCGAAGAAGCCGTCGTCAAGGTCGTTCGCAGCGTACAAACGGAAGGATAACCGATAACCATACCCAGGTTGGAGAAGCCAGTCGGCGCCTCATCAGTGAAGCGGATCATCTCTGGTGAGGAGGTCGCGACCTACTCAATACCTTACGTCATGGCTGACAAAGTCAGGCAACGCAGAAATCTGGTTCGCAAAGGAAGAAGGTAACTATGAAGACGATTTTGAAAGGGATGCACCCTCTCAGCAGGGCAGGGATGCTGTCAGGATTGTTGTCAGTGGCCATCACTTCAGGTATGGCAGCGACGCAGGTCGAGTTGAACGGGCGTCGGCTGGACCTCAGTGTGCCTCCGACACAGGTCAGTGGCAGAACCATGGTGCCGATGCGCGACATTTTTGAGTCCCTTGGTACAGCGGTGCAATGGAACGAGGCGACGCGAACGGCCACGGCGGATAAGGGGGAAAACAATGTGCAAATCGGCATTGGAAGCTCGCGCGCGATGGTCAATGGACGAACCGTCCTCCTTGATGTCCCGGCAATGATCATCCACGGGGCAACGATGGTGCCGCTGCGATTCGTCAGCGAGTCCCTCGGGGCCGATGTCAAGTGGTCGTCCGCCACCCAGACGGTTTTCATCACCACTGACCAAGGTTCGGCCTCTGTCTAACGCGTTCGCCGCCCCGGTGATCTCCTCGCCCCGTGAGGGCGACGAAATCGGTAACACGATCACAGTCCGAGGCCGCACCGAACCCAACGCCACAGCCAGCATTGAGCTCTTCTACGCGCGTCGCGGTTCCACCGGCAAGCAGGAGCACATGGGGCCTGTTGTCGTGACAGCGGACCGATACGGGGACTTCGAGACAAAGCCCATCGCTCTCAAAGCTTCGCCGTCACTCAGAAGCACTATCGATGGGACCCTCCGTGTCACAGCGACGCGACCTAACGGCACGAAGTCCGAGGAAGCCGTCGTCAGGGTTGTTCGCAGTCCGAGTAATGGTGGAGGGTAACGACCTGGGTGGGTTAGAAGTTGCACACGCTCGTTTCGTCAGGATGGGAAGTTAATCTTCAGTGAATCCCATGAAAGGAGGTACATGACACTATGAAAAGCAATCGAAGTTGGATGTTCGGAGTTCTGATTCTCTTTGCTGGCGCCGCCTGTCTTTCGATGGTCAGCCAGGCTCCGGCCGGAGAGCGAGGCAAGGGGCGCAGATCGGTTCCCGGCACGGTGACCAACGTGAACACCGATGACCGCAGAATCTCGCTTGAGATAGGGACAACGAAGACTCCAAACACGCAGACGTACAACATCGCCCAGGACGCGAAGATCATCGTCAAGGGACGGACCGCCACCTTGAGTGATGTGAAGAGAGGCATGCACGCTACCCTTGCCCTCAAGAGGGAGAGCAATCTCGTGGTCAAGATCCGCGCCCACGAAGCCGGAAGGTAACAGCATGGCGTCTGGAATCACAAGGCTGCCCGGAGGTCCCTGGAAAAGATGGGACCTCCGGGCAGAGCAAAAACAAGGCGAGGAGAATCAGGGCGAGGCCGCCAAACCCATTCAATACCTCACTACCGGTGAGGCGATAAGCTCAGAAAAAGGACGTGACATAACATGACAGACTACAACATACGAGAGACACGAATTGTGCGAGACGGGACAAACGACGACTCCAGGATGTGGGCCGCGGTGGCGACCGTATTGGGAGTGGCGGTCATAGCGTTTGTGGTTGGTTACTTCTCCTGGTGGAAACCGAGTCACACCACCATCATTCAGAACCCGACCCCAACCGTGGTTGAAAGGACAATAACCCCGCCGACATACGTTCCCGTGCCCGTGCCGGGAATGTCGGGACAGACCGGGGCAACCGGACAGGCCGGATCAACCGGGCAGACTGGATCAACTGGACAGACTGGCTCGACCGGACAGTCCGGCGCGACTGGACAGACTGGAGCGACCGGACAAACAGGAGAGACTGGACAGACTGGAGCGACCGGACAGACAGGAACATCGGGAAGTGCGGACGATTCAGGACAGTAGGCACGTGCCAAGACAGTAGAGGAGATGCAGTGGTGGCAGGTGCGGAATGCACTCGCCACCACCGAATCGAAAGCAAATCGAATGGAGAATTCTATCATGTTGTGGACGCTCGCTGTAATTCGGTTGGCTCTGTGGGTGCTGGGGATAGTGAGCAGTCACGTGATGGGCGGGTTCATTCACATCCTGCTGGTCATTGCCGTTGTCGTAGTGTTAGTCAACGTAATCCAGGGACGAAGAGCAGTATGAACCCGTGCGTTGCAGTCACATGGAGGAACCTGGAATTGGACGTAACGGAGATGAATGACGTGAGTGCGAAGCGGTTCAGTGCGGATCCCGGCATTACGACAGCTCAACCCACAGAAAGGAGGTGAGCACAATGGCGGAAAATGATGCTGCAAAGCAAATCGAGAGCCTGAAAGAAGACATTGCGAAACTGAAGACGGATATGACGGCGCTGATCCATGATTTCACTCAAGCGGGGAAGGACGAAGTTGGCGCCACAAAGGCAAAGGCCAACGCCGAAGTGAAGAAGGCGGTTAAGGCGGTGGAAAAGACGATTGAAGAGAAACCTCTCATTAGCTTGGTGAGCGCTCTGGCAATCGGATTTTTGATCGGCAAGTTACTGGACAGGAAATGAAACCGTGGAGACGCTGACGGAGTTTATCATTCGGTTGGTGGAGTTGATGGAGGCCGAGGCGCGTTCCCTCAGAGCCGGCTTCTTGCGCTTGGGCGTCGGCATGGTGGTGCTTCTGGTCGCTGGCGCTCTCCTGATCTCAGGCGTAGGGTTGTTAAGCTGGGCGTCATACCTCCAACTTACTCCATTTACGAGCCCTGCGGGCGCGGCCGGCATCGTAGGGGTTGGGTTGCTGCTTCTGGCCGGAGGATTAATATGGGTGGCTGCAAAACGGATCGTCAAGTGACCGTCGAGGAGGCCAAAGCGGGCCTTCGTGAAACCGCCTCGCGTGTAAAGTTGTCCGGTTGGATTCGCGAAAATCCCTGGGAGGCTGTGGCGGTGGGCGCGGTGACCGGGTTGTTGTTGGGTTCCTCCGAACAGGCTCGGAAGACTACGTGCAACGGACTCTCCTGGTTGCTGCCACGAATGCGTTAGTCATCTTAAGAAAGGTGGAATCTGTGACATGAAGAACTTACGAGAGAAGACGAGGTTTCTGACCTCGCGATTTGCGCTGGCGGCTCTGGTAGTGGCAGCGTTCATGGCTGGATGTGGGAAAAGCGAGCGGAACGTACCCTCGGGGACGTCTGGCATCCCAAATGAGGAGCCCCTTGTCGAGTTGACGTATCCCCAGTCCGATCCGGACGGACACTACGTAGCGTTGAGTGAGCCGGGTACTTACGCCATCGAGGGAACCGTGGCTTCTCGGGAGCCTGTGCGGAAGGTCTCGGTCAACGGTGTGGAGGTCGTGCCTTACCGCGTTGAAGACTACCCCTCCTACAATACGCCGGAGAACATAGATGTTTACCGATTTCGGGCCCCGCTTATCTGGCAGCCCGAAACGAGGTGGGCTGTTCGAGTTACCGATCCCCCTCTCGCACAAGAGTACCTCTACAGCCCCGACACGAACGCCACAGTTTCGTACTGGCAGCAGGCAGCAAAGTCCGCTCCTAGCGATGCAGGGCTTCTGTACCAACTCGGGAACTCGCTGTTTGGAAAGAGCGCCAACGATGTCATCCGCCCTCTCACCACCGCCCTCCTGGGGAAGGAGCAGCCCCCGTGGTCCCTTTACCAGTTGGGCAAGGCCTACCTAACGGCGGGAAAACCAGCGGAGGCCCTGAATCCGCTGAACAGGGCCAGTGCCGCGTATCCGACCTTTGCCGACGCTCAATATGACCGCGGCGTGGCCTACTACGACCTGAAGCGCTACGATCAGGCGGCCGCGAATCTAACGACAGCCTCGAAGCTCGTGCCCGATTGGGCGGAGCCGCTGGTCGCGCTGGGCCAGACCTACTATGCGCAGAATAAGTTGCAGAAGGCAACCGACGCCTATACCCACGCGGGAACGATTTGGCCAACTTGGTCTGTTCCCGAGTACTCTCTGGCGATGGTGCGGTTGGATGAGGGACGCATGAAGGATGCCACCATGCACCTGGACCGGGCGGAAGAGCTTGGGCCATGGAGGGCGACCCATCACGAGCAACTGGCTGAGAAGCTGTTTGCGAAGGGAAACAACGTCGCCGCGTGGAGGCAGGTTCAGATCGCGCAGAAGCTGGGCGGTGAGCCGTCTCAGGACTTCCTCAACCGGTTGGGACGGAAGATGCCGGAGCCGCCCGGGAAACCGATGTGGTGGACGGACAAGAGCAAGGACGGCAAAGATGCCAGGAAAGAGCCGCCGGGACAGGCGAAGGAAAAGAAGGAAAAGAAGCTCAAGAGCGACCCTCATGAGTCGCCCAATTCCCCGGCTGCCAAGCAGCCCCCCGGACAGGCGCGCAAGACAAATCCCGGGACAAACGGGAGCGACCGCAGAGAGAATAGCCCTGGAACGCACGGGAACAACGACAAACATGGGAGCGACCGGAAAGACAACGGCCACGGGACAGACGGGAACAACGAGACACGTGGGAGCGACCGGGAAGACAGTGGCCACGGGACAGACCGGCACATGGGAAATACAGGCAAATCAGGACATTAGACGCTTGCCAAGGCGGGCGAGAAGATTCCCTGCTGGTGCGGGACGCACTCGCCACTACCGAATCAAAAGCGTTTCGAAAGGAGGGTTCTTACATGTTGTGGACGATCGCTGTGATTCTGTTGGTTCTGTGGGTCTATGAGGGCTGGTGTGATCGGAAGAAAGTGGCGGGTATTCCCGCTCACGACGCCAACAGGTAGAAAGACAAAACTAATCATGCAACAGGAGGTAAACGAAACGATGAGAACGATATTGAAGGCAGGATTTCTCTTGCTCCTAACAGGGGCCCTTTTCATGCCGGCACGAGGCAATCAATCGAGGTACGGCAAACAAGTCCGCGGCGAGATCACCTCGGCGAATCCATTGGGCAGAACGGTGCAGATCGATTCAGCGGGTACGTATCAAATCGGCAATGACGCTCAGATCCTGGTCAATGGCAAAGTATCGCCCTTTGATGCGCTGGAGGCGGGGATGGCAGCCACCCTTCTTCTCGACCCCCGCGGAAGCAATGTCATCAAGATCATGGCTCGACCACTGCGCGACGGCGAGGTTGTTAAGCCTGCAATAACCTACCCGGAAGACCGGAACAAGCATCGGGGCCATAGGAAGATCAGGGGAATCGTTACGGGCGTCGGGGCCGATACCATCTCCATCAATGAGTATGGAAGCCGGCCTGCAAGGACCGTCCCAGTCGCCAACGACGCCGCCATCAAAGTCAACGGCGGCACAGGCTCTCTCCACGATGTCAAGACAGGGATGAAAGCAACCGTGACCCTCGACCCGAACCGGGACGTCGCTGTGAAAATCCAAGCCAACACCAGCAACGAGCTACCCGAAGAAGAAGGGACGGGAGAGAAGGGCAAAGGACACGACAAAGCCGCCAGGCTGGATAAGCCGGACAAAAACGAGGGACTGGGCCGCAGAGCGATACCGGGGATTGTTGTCGGCGTGGGTACCCACACGATCATCCTCAACCAGCATGGAAGCGTGCCAGCGAAGACGCTCCAAGTCGCAGACAACGCCGATATCAGAGTGAACGGTACCAAAGCTAATCTCCGGGAAGTCAAGGAAGGAATGAATGCCACTGTAATCCTTGACTATAACCGGGACGTTGCTGTGAAAATCCAAGCCAACGCCCATCCCGCTCCCAACACCGGAAAGGTAAAACCCGAAAGGGAGAATAAGGGAGACAAAGGCAAAGGACACGAGAAAGACAACGACGATAACAAGGGTCATGAGGACGAGGACGACTGAACCTACTTGGACGCGGAGCAACAGGCCCAAGGTAGTTTCATGAAAGACTCTGGAATGGAAGCAACTGAGAGGAGCAATTCAAATGCGAAGTAGTCTGGTTACAAAGTGGGTCATCGGTCTCATAGTAGCGGCGAGCATGACTTGTCATGCGGGGCTGTTTGACGTGAGCATCAATGATCAGAAGAAGATCGGCGCTCAGGCGGCGAGTCAGATCGAGAGCAAGGCCGTGATCGTGGGAAGAAACGGCAACACCTACGGGAACATCGGCGGCAAATCGGTGGACGTAATTGTCGCCGAGGTAGGGAACAATCTCGTGTCCGTCCTGGGGTCAAACCCGTGGAACTTCAGCTTCAAAGTCATTCAAAATAAAGAGGTGAACGCTTTCGCGTTGCCCGGCGGACCGATCTATGTCTACACCGGTTTGCTCAGCGCCTTCAAGCTCGAGTCCAGCAACCCGAGCGAAGGGATTAACATGCTGGCCGGAGTTCTTGGCCACGAGATGATCCACGTCACCAACCAGCATTGGGCGAAACAGTACAAGAAGGACCAGGAGCGCGGCCTGGGGTTGGCGATCATTCTGGGAGCCACCGGCGCGAGCAATTCAGTACAGCAAGTCGCGGGGATTCTCAACTTCGTTCAGGCGCAGAAATACTCCCGCGCCGATGAATATCAGGCGGATGATGGGAGCGTCAGGCTGCTGAACCAGGCCCGTGGGTTCGGATACGACCCGCAGGGGGTTGTTGACATGCTCCAGGTATTGGACAAGGTCAGCCAGGGCACACCCCAATCGCTGAGTTGGCTGAGCGACCATCCGTCCGCAGTCGACCGCATCAAACGCGCGGAGAAGAATGTGGCAGAGCTGCCCCTGACGGGGCAGGGGACGATGGCGCCGGTCGTGTGGGATGCCAACGCTGGCACCGTGACTATGGCCCCGTACTACCCGCAGGGATCTTCCACGGGAAGCATCACCAGAGTCAATCTGGGTACGAACGAATTGACAATCCAAGGCGCCGGAGGAAGTCGGACGATACCGATGGATCAGTCGGTTCGCATTACGCGGCAGCAGATTGGCCGCGCGTCTCAAGTCGTTGCGCTGAGCGACCTGGGATTGGGGGACGATGTCCGCGTCACGCAAACCCGTAACGCCGGGAACGCACAAACGGTTGAGGCGACGTACCGCTCGGTTTCAGGGACCATCAAGTCCCTCAGCAGTAGCCGCCTCACGCTGCAACCCAATACCATTTACGGTGTGGCGTCAAACGCAGTGTTCACCGATGTCAGGGGAAGCCAGATACCCCTGTCCAATCTGCGAACGGGCCAGCAAGTCACATCAAGGCTGAACCCGACCTCAAATGAAGTGTGGGAAATCAGTCAGGGCGCTCTCAAGACGCCGCTGATCACTTCCATCACCCATAGTGGGACCGCCGATTTGCGCGCTGGCGATGTCTTCAAGGCAACGATGACAGCGTCTTCCGGTGGCTATGCCAAGTTCGACCTCGAAGGGATCGCCACGGGTGTTCGCATGACAGAATCGGCGACACGCGGCACCTACACACGAAAACTGACGATCCCGAACCGTTCGCTTCCCAACCAGTCGCGCGTCGTCGTGACTTTCCAGTCGGCCGACGGCAAACGAGAGACGCGAACTGCCAACGAGCTTGGAGGCTCAGGCTCCACCTACTCCACCTACCTGTTCGCCGCTCCGGTAATCTCCTCACCCCGAGATGGCGATGAAATCGGCAACACGATCACGGTCCGAGGCCGAACCGAACCCAACGCCAAAGTCAGCATTGAGCTCTTCTACCAGCGTCGCGGTTCCACAGGTAAGCAGGGCCACAAGGGGCCTATCGTCGTAACCGCGGACCAGTACGGGGACTTCGAGACAAAGCCGATTGCCCTCAAAGCTTCGCCGTCACTCAAGAACAGTATCGACGGGACCCTTCGTATCACAGCAACGCTACCCGACGGCACGCAGTCCGAGGAAGCCGTCGTCAAGGTTGTCCGCAGCGCACGCAGTGCACAATCGGGAGGCGACCGTGCTGCAAGGTACCTGCGGTTTTAGACGGTGCTCACGGTGTTCCGTTGCTTGGAGGCAAAGACGAAACAAGGAGAATGGAGATGTCCTACTACTTCACAAAGACAGTATCCCAATCGTTCGGTGGAGCGGTTGCGAAAGTTGTTGATGAACTGAAGCAAGAGGGTTTCGGCATTATCACCGAAATAGACGTTCAGGAGACCATCGAAAGGAACCTCGACGTTGATTTCCGCAAGTACCGCATTCTGGGCGCCTGCAATCCGGCTCTCGCCTATCAGGCACTCCAGGCTGAAGACAACATTGGATTGCTGTTGCCCTGTAACGTGATTGTACAGGAGAAGTCCGAGGGTCAGGTGGAGGTGTCCGCCACCGACCCCCTCGAGACAATGAAAGCCGTCAACAATCCGTCATTGTCTGCCGTGGCTCAGGAGGTGCAGACCAAGCTGAAGCAAGTAATTGATCGTGTCTGAAATTAGGGAAAGGAGAACAGTTATGTCAGTACAGGTATCAGAAGAGAAGTTGGAGAAGTCAGAGAAGTGCGCTGTCGGCGCCGTGTACGACACTCACGACGAGGCAGAGAAAGCCATTCGCAAGCTCGAAAAGTCGGGTTTCGACATGCGGACACTATCCATTGTCGGTAAGGATTACCACACTGAACAAGACGTGGTGGGTTACTACAATACGGGTGACCGCGTGAAAGCGTGGGGCAAGCGAGGGGCCTTCTGGGGCGGACTGTGGGGTCTGCTGTTCGGATCGTCGTTCTTCTTTGTTCCCGGTATCGGACCGATGCTTGTCGCCGGACCGCTCGTCGGCTGGATTGTCGGGGCGCTGGAAGGAGCGGTGGTGGTCGGGGGCTTGAGCGCGCTGGGCGCGGGCTTGTACAGCATCGGAATTCCCGAAGACAGCGTCATCGAGTACGAGGCGCAGGTCAGGGCCGGGAAATTCCTGGTCATCGCGCATGGCGATCAGAATCAACTCGACAAAATGAAAGCTTCGCTTGAACCGACAAATCCTCAAGTCCTGAGCGAACATGCCTGCTGCGCATAACGCCGGAATGGGGGATGCACCCGATGAGCTCTTGGATTCAGTGTGTGCGCATGACCTCAAGGTAATGCCTCAGCGCAGGGTTCATCGGTTTCTAGAGAAGATGCCGACTTTCATGCTTGGTGAAGAGGAGGACACGCTGCGGGAACACGCGGAAGGCTCCGTAACGGGTCGTGCAGCCAAGACTCTCATAGCACAGGGACCGCTCCGGATCGCCCTTCTGGCCCTGAGAAGGGGCACGAGCTTCAGCCTGTACCAGTCGGATGGCCCTGTGAGCCCTGTGAGCATCCAGACCCTTCGTGGCTGTGTGCGAGTCACGACAGATGTTCAGGATGTCGAACTCCCCGCGGGCAACCTGATAGCCCTCGCCAGCGGCCTTAGTCACACTGTGACGGCCCTTGTCGACTGCGCCATCTTGCTAACGGTTGCCATGCCGTGAGGAGACGATGGGCCGTTCAGGAGTTTCATTTCGACGTTACCGCCTTGACCGCTCGCACAGGTGGTGACGGGGGCTGATCGGATAGATTGTGGCTTTGGCCAGAGCCCTTGCTTCCAAGTGCGCAACGGACAAGTCATACATGCTGAGAATGGGAGTGGACACCAATGGCAACAATCCTGGTTATCGACGATGAAGCTGCCAGTCGAGAGCTTGTGACAAAAGTACTTAGCCCGTTGGGCCACAAAGTCATTGCCGTTCGCGACGGCGAGGCCGCGATGTGGGAACTGGAACATCTGATGCCTGACCTGCTCATTGTAGACCTCCAAATGCCGCGAATGGATGGTTGGGAGTTCATCGAACAGCTCCGCCACGCGCCCGAACGGCGCACCATCCCTATCCTGGTCATGACGGCCCGCAGGACCTTTCTCGATAGACACGTCGCGGCCAGGCTGGCGAGAGTCGATGCCTATTTGACCAAACCGTTTAAGCTGCAGGCCCTTTCCGACAAGGTGGGACAATTGCTGGAGAAAAAGTAACTGGCACAACAGGAGACAATGATGAAAACGAATGGGCGAAACGCGTCGAGTTTGTTCGACCACAAGGATCGCAAGGAGGACAAACGATGCACATCTTTTTGGGGCAGTTTGTGAGAGGTCGGGGAGCCGTGGGATTGGTCGCGGGGCGGTGGATCCCGGCGTGGCCATCAGGGACCGAGAATACTTACAAGATTTATGCGGAGGGCTTCCGTGGAGCGGATCATCTGCGCTGCCTCCTGGAGGAAGCCCAGACGATTGTCAGCGATGCGTTGACGGCGACGCCGGTGCCGGAGCGCGGCAAAAGTCGCGCGTCGTCGGTACTTGATCCGCAGATAGTAAGCGAAGCCAAGGACGAGTGGCGCAGCGAGGGGAACCCCAACTGATGCAATCGAAGATTCGGTCCAGAACACATCCGGAGGAGAAACCATGAGCAAACAAACACGTGTCAGCCATCCGACATACGGCCTTCTCTCCGCCGCCGAGGGCGACCGGGTCATCTTTCCCACCGTGGACGCCGCCGTCTCCACTGCGGCTCAGGCGCAGAGGGTCTTCCAAGACCAGGGCCTCGAAGTTCGCAGGGCCGTCATCAAAGCGATGCGCAAGACCTCCATCGCCAACGCGGAGCGCTGGGGCCGCATGGCGGTCGAGGAGACGAAGATGGGCCGCGTCGAGGATAAGGCGCAGAAGAACCTCCTCTGCGCCACCCGTACGCCGGGGGTGGAGGACCTGCAGTCGCGGGCCTACACCGGCGATAAGGGCCTGACCTTGGTGGAGTACGCCCCCTTCGGCGTCGTGGCCGCCATCACCCCCTCGAACAATCCGGCCGCGACCGTCATCTCCAACGCCATCGGCATACTGGCCGCAGGTAATTCCGTGGTCTTCGCCCCGCATCCGGCCGCGGCCCAGGTCTGCCAGGACGCGATGTGCATCCTTGCTTCGGCCGCGGTCTCGGCCGGGGCCCCTGCGGGATTGATCGCCACGGTCTCTCCTGCCTCTCAGGAGACGACCAAGGCCCTCCTGTCCCACCCCGAGGTCAACCTCAACATGGTGACCGGAGGCCCTGCGATCGTGAAGGTGGCCATGACCACGGGCAAGACCTGCAAGACCATCGCGGCCGGGCCGGGCAACCCGCCGGGGGTTGTTGATGAGACGGCCATCTTCCCCAAGTGCGCCGAGGACATCATATTCGGCGCGAGCTTCGACAACAACGTGTTGTGCATCGCGGAAAAAGAAGTCATCGTGGTCGAGGCGGCCAAGGTCCGGTTCCTGGAGAGTATACGTAAGGATCCGCGGGCCTTCGAACTATCAGTCTCTCAGATGGATGCCTTGACCAAGCTCGTCATCAAGGAGGGAGGCGAGGGCTGCAAAGACCCGGTCATGAACCGAGACTATGTGGGTCGCGACGCGGCGGTCATAGCCAAAGGCATCGGTCTGGATGTGCCTCCCGCCACGCGCCTGTTGTGGGGAGAGGTGCCTAACGACCACCCCTTCGTCTGGACCGAACAGCTCATGCCGGTCCTGCCCGTCACCGCTGCGAAGGACGTGGACTCTGCCATCGAGTTGGCCTATCGCGCCGAGGCGAGCAACCATCATTCCGCCGCCATGTACTCGACCAACATCGGGAACCTGAGCCGCATGGGCCGGCGCATGCAGTGCTCCATCTACGTCAAGAACGCTCCGACCCTCTACGGTCTGGGCCTGGGCGAGGGCTACGCATCCATGTCCATCGGCACTCCGACCGGAGACGGCATCACCAAGCCCTCGCATTTCGTCAGGCCGCTGCATTGCTGCCTCGTGGGCTATTTCAGGATCGCGTGAGGTGATCATGCTGGCAAATATCGCCGTGGGACTTCTCGAATCTTCCGGGATCGCCAAGGGCTTCGATGCGTCCGACGCCATGTGCAAGATGGCCTCGGTCCAGATCGCTCGCGCCGGCCGCCAACTCCTGGGCAAGGACACACTGCCGGGGCCAAGAGCAAACCCGGTCAACACTTCAGAAGTGTCCGATACACCTTACTTGAACAGCGAAATGAGGACTACAGCAGTATGTTAAGTTCGGAGATCACTGTTGCCGAATATCTGCTAACCCGGCTGAAAGAGATCGGGGTGGATCACCTCTTTGGCGTGCCGGGAGATTTTGTCCCGGGATTCTTCAACCAGGTACTGAAGAGTGCCGTGAAGTATGTCGGTACATGCAATGAACTCAACGCGGCCTATGCCGCTGACGGCTACGCACGTATTCGGGGCATAGGTACATTTTCCTCAACCTATGGCGTCGGAGAACTGAGCGCCATCAACGGCGTGGCGGGAGCATTCGCCGAAAGAGTGCCGGTGGTGGTGATCACCGGCTCGCCTGCGACGACTTATTTCCGCACACGGCCGCTGTTGCATCACACATTGGGCGATTATCAGATTCCCTTGAGGATATTTGAAAAAATCACTGCCGCCTCAACCCAGCTCGTTTCTGCTGAAACGGCCCCGGCCGAGATCGACCGGGTGTTGTCGGCGTGCCTTTCTCACCAGCAACCTGTTTACATCAGTCTCCCTTCGGACGTGGTGATGATGAAGTGCAATCGGCCGAACGCTTTCCTTTTCCCAACGCCCGACCGTAGCGATCAGGATGCGCTGGGGGAGGCGATCAAGGAAGCACTTGAAATGCTGGATAAAGCACAGAAACCGGTTGTGATCGGCGACGTGGAGTTGATCCGTTTCAAGCTGCAAAAGGAATTCGCCGGTCTTCTCGACAAAACGGGCTACCCGTATGTCACCATGATGTTAGGTAAGACCGTCCTTTCAGAGCACCACCCGCAATTCATTGGCCTCTTTGAGGGAGATCGGAGTCGCGACTACGTACGGAATCGGGTCGAGACCGCTGACTGCATTCTGCAACTCGGAGCCTTGCTGACCGATTTCAACACGGGCGGCTTCACCACGAACCTCGTCGACTCCAAGACGATCAGCGCAAACATCCGCGCCGTGAAGATAGAACATCATTATTTCGAGAACGTGTATCTCCCTGATTTTATCCTTGGACTGACAGAAAAGCTCTCACGACGCGATCCCGCAACGCTGGAGATCCACTGTGCCGCCGATGGCTGCGTCCACCGGCATACCGAGGTGTACCGGCCGGAGGCGGCGAAACCGCTTTCCATCAAGCGTTTCTTCGACCGCATGAGTCATTTTGTGGAAGACAACTCGATTGTCATTGCTGAAACAGGCGTATCCCTCTTCAGCGCCGCGGAGATGCTCATGCCGGAAGGAGCGACCTTCATAGGGCAAACCTTCTGCGGATCGATCGGCTATACGGTCGGGGCAACCCTGGGTGCCGGCATGGCAGCGCAAGACCGCCGTATTGTGCTGTTTGTGGGGGATGGCTCTTTTCAAGTGACGTGCCAGGACCTCTCGACGATGATCCGGAATCATCTTAAGCCCGTTATCTTTCTCATGAATAATGACGGGTATACCATCGAGCGAGTGGTCTGTGATCACCCCTACAACGATATCCAACCTTGGCTCTATCACAAACTCGTGGACGTATTCGGTGGAGGGCTGGGCCTTGATGTCCGCACGGAAGGCGAACTTGAAGATGCGCTGGGTAAGGCTGCCACAACGGACGGCCTTGTCTTCATC
>Ga0210024_1000415_pt1 | contig 38273 bp, 33 predicted proteins | sample CryGeymeta201525_FD_183988 | JGI IMG/M metagenome (GOLD analysis project Ga0210024, IMG submission 183988) | Groundwater microbial communities from Crystal Geyser aquifers in Utah, USA - Crystal Geyser metaG 2015-25 (SPAdes) (version 2) | ecosystem: Environmental > Aquatic > Deep subsurface >...
CTACCTTGATACCGGCATCGATGGCTTTTTTGAGGGCGGCCACCAGGCGCTGCGAATCGCCAGGGGCAATCACAATGGCCGCCACCTTGTCGGCAACCAGGTCGTCAACCAACTGAATTTGTTGCTCGATCGAGGTCTCTTGGGCTGCGGTCTTGACCTTGAGGGTAAGCCCGAAGTCTTTTTCGGCGCGGCGCGCGCCTTTTTCCATTTCGACAAAAAACGGGTTGGTCAGTGTTTTCATGACCAACCCGATTTCTTTTTTGGCCACTGGCGGCGCCACTGGGGCTGGCGCTTGGGCCGGGGTGGTGACGCTGGGGCCGCTGGACTGGCCACAAGCCAGCAAACCCATGGCCATGACAAACGCAGGCAAAAAACGCAAAAGCAGCATGAAACTTCCTTAAATCAATGAACGAACTCAATAATTCTCGCTTCATCGCGCATTCACGCAAATCTTGGAGCGGTTAAATGTTTTAAACATTTAAAGCGATCCGGGGAGTACCCATTGCCTGAAACACACGTTGAAATTGCCCTGCTTTTGCTAAATGAGTTCTCGTGGCCATGGACTTGAGCAGTGGACCACTGCGTGATGCACTCAAATCTGCCTTGCTTCAGGCCGATAACCCTATCAGCAACATAGGAAATGTGATCCAGCAGCAGCACACAAAGTGAGCATAATCGCTGCCCCGTGAGACCGGGATGCAGTGCAGTGCAGTGCAGTGCAGATCAGCGCTCACCAAGCACCTGATGCGCACATAAACATTTTTATAAATTCATCCTGGTATGTTGGAGACACAATGAATATTCATTTCCGCGATTGGCCGGTTGCGCTCAAACTCAATTTGGTGTTGCTGCTTGCCGGCACCACGCTCTTTGGGGTCATGACGTTTTTTGTCAGCCAGCGTGTCAGCGCAGCACTGGAAAAAGACAGCCTTGGCAATCTTGCGCGAATTACCCGCATGACCATTGACATGGCAGATGCCTACAAGCGTGCGCTGGAAAATGACATCAATCGGCTCGCTGACGTGTTCGCTGGCAACTTCAAAGGAGACTTCGTTCTCGACGAAACAATGTCGCCCGGCATCGGCAGCACAGACATGCCGGTGTTGCGCAACGGCGCGACAACGCTCAATTTCGATTTTGGCATCGTGGACCGGTACACCGCCCTGACCGGTGCAGTGGCGACCGTTTTTGCTTTGGATGGCGACGACTTCGTGCGCATCACGACTTCACTCAAGAAGGAAAACGGCGAGCGTGCGGTGGGTACGACGCTGGGCAAAACTCACCCCGGCTACGCCAAGCTGACCGCTGGCTTGACCTACCTGGGCAAGGCCACGCTGCTCGGCCGCGACTACATGACCAAGTACACGCCCATCAAGAGTGCCAGCGGCAAGGTGATTGGCATCCTCTTCATCGGTATCGACTTTACCGATGGTCTCAAGGCGCTCAAGGAAAAAATTCGCGGCGTCAAGGTGGGTAACACGGGTTACGTTTACGTGCTCGACGCCACACCAGGCACGGACCTGGGAAACCTGGTGGTGCACCCAAGCATTGAAGGTCAAAGCCTGCTTAACGCCAAAGACAGCGATGGTGAAGAATTTATCAAGAACATGCTGGAGAAAAAGTCCGGGGTGGTCAAATATCCGTGGAAGAACCCGGGCGACACTGCGGCGCGCGACAAGATTGTTGCCTTTGACTACTACCCTGGCTGGAACTGGGTTGTCGCCACTGGTAGTTATCTGGACGAATTCACTGCGCTCAGCACCGAGGTGCGCAACACCCTGATTGGCGCCGTGACCGTGGCTGTGCTGATCCTGTTGGGGCTGTGTTTCGTCGGCATTCGCAATTGGGTCACCCTGCCCTTGCGACGCATGTTGACAGCTGCAAACCGCCTCGCTCAAGGCGACCTGACGGTGCGCATTGACCGGGTATCCGCAGATGAACCCGGCCAGGTTTTGCAGGCGATGCAAAACCTGGTCAGCAAGCTCTCTGCGGTAGTCGATGATGTCAACAGTGGAGCCAACAGCCTGGCCAGCGCCTCGGAAGAAATCAACGCCACGGCGCAATCGCTCTCGCAAGCCGCCAGCGAACAAGCCGCGAGCGTTGAAGAAACCAGTGCCTCAATCGAACAAATGGCGTCTTCAATTGCCCAAAACAACGATAACGCCACGCTCACTGAAGGCATCGCCAGCACCGCAGCCAAAGAAGCTGCTGAAGGCGGTGAATCGGTCAGCGCGACCGCAGCAGCGATGAAGCAAATTGCCAAGAAGATCGGCATCATCGACGATATTGCAGCGCAAACCAACCTGCTGGCGCTCAATGCGGCTATTGAAGCCGCGCGCGCCGGTGCGCACGGCAAAGGCTTTGCGGTGGTGGCGGCAGAGGTGCGCAAACTCGCCGAACGCAGTCAGGTGGCAGCCCAAGAGATTGGTGAAGTTGCCACCAACAGTGTCGAGTTGGCCGAGAAAGCTGGCAATCTCCTGAGCTCCATCGTGCCAAACATTCGTAAGACTTCGGATTTGGTGCAGGAAATCACGGTGGCATCGAGCGAACAGTCGAGCGGCGCCGGACAGATCAACGCGGCCATGAGCCAGTTAAGCCAAGCCACGCAACAAAACGCGTCGAGTTCCGAACAGTTGGCCGCCACAGCTGAAGAAATGAGCAGCCAGGCTGAGCAGTTGCAGCAAAGCATGGCGTTCTTCAAGCTTGCTTAGGCGCCTGACGCACATCGCAAGACGCCACGCAGTCCAGAGCCAGTGACAGCTAATTCAAGGGATTTTCTTCAGTGGGTACAGGCACAGCTTCATCCGGAATTTTTGGGGTGTCAGACGCATGGTCTTCCATCGGTGTCTTCTTTTCCGGCTGCGGCGTCTTGTCCGCGCCAGGCGCGACATCTTCGCCGTGGTGTTGCTTATCTTGCTGTAGTTTCTTGTCGTGGGCAATGTTGCGTGGGTCAGTCATGATTGACACGCGTACCCCCGGCAAAGTAAAACTGCTACGGTCTCCCCAGCAAAGCCGGGGGATTACCTGTTTTATTTAGGGGGCCGGATCTCAGGCAAAGTTGGCTTCAGCAAAGCGCCAGTTCACCAGGTTGCTCAAGAAGGTTTCAACATACTTGGGGCGCGCATTACGGTAATCAATGTAATAGGCGTGCTCCCAAACGTCCACCGTCAGCAGGGCTTTGTCGCCAGTGGTCAAGGGGGTGCCCGCAGCGCCCATGTTGACGATATCAACCGAGCTGTCAGCCTTTTTCACCAGCCAGGTCCAGCCGGAGCCGAAGTTGCCCACGGCGCTCTTGACAAACGCTTCCTTGAACGCGGCGTATGAGCCCCACTTGGCGTTGATGGCGTCTGCCAGGGCGCCGGTGGGCTCACCGCCGCCATGGGGGGTCAGGCAGTTCCAGAAAAAGGTGTGGTTCCAGACTTGGGCGGAATTGTTGTAAATGCCTCCGCTGGATTTTTTGACGATGGACTCGAGGTCCATGCTTTCGAACTCAGTGCCTTTTTGCAGGTTGTTGAGGTTCGCCACATAAGCGCTGTGATGCTTGCCATAGTGGTATTCCAGCGTCTCCTGTGAGTAGTGGGGTGCCAGGGCATCCATCGCAAAAGGCAGGGCGGGCAAAGTATGTTCCATGTGATCCTCTGTATTGAGTTGAAAAAGAAATTGTAAAAAATTTCAGGTGGCAGCTTACACCACTCGCATATCAACCGTGCCATCAACAAGGGTAGCCATAACAGCCTGGCCCGGCGCAGTCTGTTGGCAACTGGCAATGGTCTTACCCTGCTCGTCGGACAACATGGCATAGCCCCGCGCCAGTACCAGGTGCGGGTCGAGCAGGTTCAGGCGCAGAGACGCGCGCTCCAGGCGCTGAGCCTGTTGTTGCCAGGCGCGCTGAACGGCGGTGGGCAACTGGCTTGCCAGGCGCTGCTGGTGCTGCTCTTTTTGTTGCAAAAAATGCCTGGCTGCGCTTTGCAGGCCATGGGCGCTGGCCGCCAGCCGCAGGCGCTGGGCCGCCATGCGTTCGGACGGTCGCCCCAGGTGCGCCACAGTCTGATCCAGTCGCTGACCCTGGCGATCAAGCTGGCGCAGCACGACGTCGCTCAGGCGGCGTTGGGCTTGGTCCAGCGCGCCCAGCCAGGCCTGGCGCGGCTGTGCCACCAGTTCGGCTGCAGCGGTGGGCGTGGGTGCGCGCAGGTCTGCACAAAAGTCGGCAATGGTGAAGTCGGTCTCGTGGCCAACGCCGCAAATGATGGGCACCGGGCTTTGCACCATCAGCCGGGCCAACGCTTCGTCGTTGAAGGCCCACAGGTCTTCCAGCGCGCCGCCGCCGCGCACCAGCAGAATCACATCGATCGGCTGGGTCTTGAGTTGGTACAAGGCCGACAGCGCAGCCCGCAACTCGGCCGGCGCGTTAACGCCCTGCACCGAGGCAGGGGCCAACACCACCGGAATGTGCGGCACGCGCCGCTGCAGCGCGGTCACCACATCATGCAAAGCCGCCGCACCGAGCGAGGTCACCAGGCCGATGGCGCGCGGCATGACGGGCAAGGCCCGTTTGCGGCTGGCGTCAAACAGCCCTTGCGCTTCCAGCTTGGCCTTGAGTTTGAGAAATTCCTCGAACAAACTGCCCTGGCCGGCGCGGCGCATGCCTTCGATGATCAATTGCAAATCGCCACGCGGCTCGTAAACGCCCAGGCGCCCTTGTACCTCGACCAGTTCACCATCACGCGGTGCAAAGTCAAGCCCGCTGGCCGCGCGCTTGAACATGGCGCAGCGCAGTTGTCCAGAGGTATCTTTCAGCGAGAAATAGCAATGGCCGCTGGCGGCGCGCGAAAACCCCGACAACTCGCCGCGCACCGTCACCGGGTTGAAGCGGGCCTGCAGCACATCGGCGATGGCGCGGCACAGCGCACCCACAGTCCAAATCGCACCGGCAGCAGACTGCAAAGACGGCTCAGCCATCATGCAAAGGCACCTAACGCTAGCAACACGATAGTGAATTGCCCACAATTTGGCGCGAGGATCATAAAACCAAAAACGCTAGCAGCAGTATGAGACTTTTCGTTGAACATCATTGATTTAATTGAGTTTTTTCTTCTTAATTTGTAATCAAGGTGTTACAAATTATGACAAGATTCATCCGAAGATAGATATTGGGGCAATTACTCACAAAGTTATCCACAGAAAAAGCTAGCACTGCGCAAAGTACAGGCGCTCGCCTTGAAAGACACAAATGTTATAGCTTTGGCAAAACTTCAGTTACGGCATAGGTCGCAATGTCCATCAGTTTGGCATGGCGCGGGTCGGTGTTGGACAGCAGCGTTGCCACCTGAACATAGGAGTTGGCAACAAACACTTTGCCTTCGGGCGCATCGCGCTCCACGCCGTAGCGGATGTTCGTGCGTTCGGTGACCGACATTTTACTGATCAGCCCCTTGGTAGCCCAAATCTTGCCAAAGCGCGCCAGTTCAGACAAACGGCCACAGATATTGATGGTTTCACCCAGCACCACCAACTCAAAGTTGGTGTTGGTCCTGAAGGTGCCGAGCCATTCTTCGCCCTCGCTCAGGCCGATGTTCATGTACAAAGGATTGGTCCAGCCCTTGCGCACCATCCATTCGTGGCTGATGTTCTTCATGGTCTCCCGCACCTTGTTGGCGCACAGCACAGCGTTCATCAGGTAATTGCGATCGGGCTGCGGGAAAAAGTAATAAACCATGCCGTCGCCCGTGTGTTTGCCGTAGGCGCCGTAATACTCCCGGAAGATCGGGTCCAGCGTGGACCAAATCTGGTTGATCAATTGAAAATAGTCTTCGGGCGGTAGCTCGGAACAAATGCGCACCGAATTTTGCAGGTCGGCGACCATCACGGCCAGCGGCGTCAGCACCGGCAGGCGCTGGCTGAGCAAGGCACGAATGAACGAGTCGCGCCGCGACACACAGTTGAGCAACTCACTGACGTCGTGCTTTTCTGGCACATAGACAATCAACACGCCTTCGCGAAAGCTCAGGGCAACCACCTGGCAGGGGCCGATTTCAGGATCAGGATGGACCAGGCTGACAATGTGCTGGATGCGGTTTTCGGGCTCCGGACACTGGTCGTAACAATTCATCAGCCATTGCCGCTGCACATCAGCCAGGTTGCCCAGATTCTGGTTGAAGGTTTGGCGCGGCAAACGGCTCTTGATAGGCCCCAAATGGGCATTGAACAAACTGGCCTGCTCCTGCTGCGGTAAAGTTGCCGCCCATTCGAGCAGGGTAGGCACGATAGAACGGTCGTTAGCCCGTTCCGGAATCGGGTTGTCGGCAAAGAACTCCTTTTGCGCCAGCGCGTTGAGCCAGATCAACTGAAACTCGAAGTTGACCATGTAGGCGGGATACGGAATATTTTCGACCGAAACCTGAACCGATTCGCTGCGCTGAACGGCGACTGGCTCTACGCGCTTTTCAAAAAAAGAGGTCCCGGCAGCGGGCATGGGCTCGGCGCTTAGGGTTGGCGATGGCAATGGCGCAATCACTGGTGCCGGGGCAGTAGCGCGTTCGGCTTCGGATCGCCTGATTTTGACCGAGTCGGCCTGACCGACCAGTTGCCGCTTGATGTCGTCCATGCTGGCACCATTGCGCTTGAGTTCCTGAATTCGCCCGATACGTTCCAGCGCCCACGCCGGAAAGTAGCCCAGGGTGGTGGGCGCCTCGCCCGGCGCGGCCGCTTGCCGACGCACTTCCGGCCGGGGCAGGAGCCCGACGGCAATGTAATTATTGAGGGTGGCACGCGAAATGCCGGCACCTTCAAGCAATGCGACGCTGGTTAACATGAAACTATCCACTGCTTTCTTTGTTAGACACTTGAACTATATAGATACACAATTGGATTGCAAGTGTCCAAGTGATGAAAGTGGGGCGCTGTACCAGGGGTGTTGCTTTATGGCATCAGTGCTTCAGTGAATTCAGTTGCCTAATTAAACGTCGGCAGACTGGCGGCTTCACGGCTCTGGCTGCACGCACGCCGCAGCAAGTGCATGCAAAGGGCCCGCAAAGCTGAGTCAGGAATCTTGCCAGATCACCCGGCGGCCCGAGCTTTCCCAAAGCTCGTAATTGGCTGAATAGGCGTCTTCGATGCTGTTGCGTTTGACCTTGAAGGTGGGTGTGACGATGTCGTTCTCAACTGTCCAAGCCATGCTGGCGACCACCAGGCACTTGAGCTGTTCGTGTGGGTCCAGGGTTTCATTGATGGTTTTCAGGTGCTGCGCCAAAGACAGTTCGAGCTCTGAGCGCTTGGCCGGGTCGGCGGCGCTTGCCAGGGATTCGGCGTTAAGCATCACAATGCCCAATGGCTGGCCCATGTTAGCGCCGGTCACCACACAGGCTTCCACCGCGTCGTGCATCACCAGTTTGTCTTCGATGGGTGCCGGCGCCACGTATTTGCCCTTGCTGGTCTTGAACAAGTCCTTGACGCGCCCGGTGATGTGCAGGCAGCCTTGCGCGTCAATCTGGCCCTTGTCGCCGGTATGCAGCCAGCCGTCTTCGGTGAAGGCTTTGCGGGTCAACTCAGGCTCTTTGTAGTAGCCCTGCATCAGCGCCGGGTTGCGCATCTGGATCTCGCCGCTTGCAGCATCGATGCGAATGTCAACGCCCGGGTAGACCGGCCCCACCGAGCCTTCCTGGTTTTGCCCTGGCAGCGTCAGGTTTGAGACGGCCAGGTTTTCAGTCATGCCGTAGCCTTCGTTGATGGGCAGACCCAGTTTGCGGTACCAAGCCAGCAACGGCACCGGCATGGGCGCCGCGCCCCCGGCGGCAAAACGGCACTGGTCCAGCCCCAGTGCCTTATGCACTTTGCGCTGCACCAGGCCGCCAATGAGCGGAATCGACAACAGCAGGCTGAGCTTGGCCGACGGCATCTTGTGGTGCACCCCATGCTGAAACTTGACCCAAAGCCGCGGCACCGAAAAGAAAATGGTGGGGTGCGCACGCTGCAAGTCGGTGGTGAAGGTGTCGAGCGATTCGGCAAAAAACACATGCATGCCGGTGTAAAGCCAGCCATGCTCCACCAGCACACGCTCGACCACATGGGCCAGCGGCAGGTAGGACAGCATGCGGTCTTGCTGCGTCATGCCCACGGCGGCAGCACCGGTGGCAATGGCCCAGGCGAAATTGCCAAAGCTGTGCATCACGCCCTTGGGCTTGCCGGTGGTACCCGAGGTGTAGATCAGGGTGGCGAGCTCATCGGCAGCGCGAACCACTTCACCCTGCATGGGTTCGTTGCGGGCGACGATGACGTCCCAGTCTTCGAACCGTTTGAGCGCGTCCGGCGGCGACAGTGGGTAGCTGATGCAAGGCAGGTCCGCGGGCACGCCCGGCTTCATCAACTCCCAGTCGTCGAGCTTGCCAATGAAACAAGCCCGCGCTTCGCTGTGCGTCAAAATCTGCTTGACGGTGTCATGCCCCAGCGTGGGATACAGCGGCACCGACACATAGCCAGCCATCCAGATCGCCAGGTCACTCATCAGCCACCAGGCACAGTTTTTCGACAAAATGGCTACCTTGGCGCCGGGCTCCCAACCTTGGGCTTTGAGGTGAGTCGCCATGCGGCGCACCTGGTCGCCCACTTGCGCCCAAGTCAAGTCTTGAATAAGACCGCCGCCCATTGGCTGGGTCAGGGCAATGCGGTCCGCCGCGGTTTTTTCCCAAAAATACAGTCGCTGTAAAGCCAGTTGGTCAGAGGTCACAGTATTCATTGAACTTGTCTCCATCAATGGTGAAAGTCATGCCCGCTGCGGGTGTTGGCTGGCCAGTATACGGACAGCGCAAATGCTTGTGAACCCGAAAAGCCATAACCAAATCAGGAAACTGAAAAACCATCAACCCTTACGTGAAATTTATCAAGAAGTTGCCACCATTTCGGACCGCTGGCAAACACATTACCAGCGGCAACACGTTACGCCCAACTATTTTGAAGCTTGGGGCTTATGCATGTCAGCAGTTTGGCGAAAGTTACGGATGGTGGTCTCAAAGTTTGCGACCGACCGCGCATCCAAGCCAACCTGCTGTTGCGCAATATGCTCGTCAAGCATGAGTTCAAAGCGCTGTTGATTGAAAGGATTGTCCCGAAGCAAGGGGGTCAACAAGGTATGAATAACCGCTTCCTGCGCCTTGATGGTGCCTTGCATATTGGTGATCAGCACATCCATGGCAGCACGAAATTCTTCTATCTGGTCCGCTGTGGTCTCCACGGCAACCACCAATGCATTCCTTAAATATTCGACTTCTTGGTTCAATTCTTCATTTGTCATGTGAGCTCGCGAGTATGGTTTTGAAGCCCGCATTGTCTGACGCTACGACCGATACGGCAAGCGCTTAAAGCCCTTGACGCTGTGATCACGGCACACATCCACCGCCATGCTGATGCCCTCGTTTCCAAGCGCGATGATGAACGCACCACCTACTTGATGCTCTAGACATGTCCAACTTGGCCAAACAAATTCGCGAAGCACTGTCCATGTTTGCGCGCAATGGCACAGAGCCGGCTTTGATTGGCGGTTTGGCTGTGGTAGCGCACCAGGTGGTGCGTGCCACCAAAGATGTGGACTTTTTAGTAGCCGCCGAAGCCTCAGACAAAATCCACAGTGCGCTGCTAGATTTAGGCTACCAGTGTCTGTACCGCAGCCAAGACGCAGCCAACTATGCGTGGCGCAGAAGGTCTGGATTTGCTCTACGCGCATCGCCCCCTTGCTCGCCGCCTATTGGCACAAGCATTGGTGCGCGACCAGCCTATGCGGGGAGATCACTGGCGGCTGTGATTGCCCGAGGGCTTGAGAGACACCAGCCAAGACAAAAGCCCGACCAGTTTCCCGGTCGGGCTTTTTGTTGGCACAGCGACAACAGGCGTTTGCTACCAGTTCACTTCCTCTGCGGCGGCAAGTCCGTGCAACTGCCATGCGCCACTTCGGCCGCCATGCCAATGCTTTCGCCCAGCGTGGGGTGCGGGTGAATGGTTTTGCCGATGTCGATGGCATCAGCACCCATTTCAATCGCCAGCGCCACCTCGCCGATCATGTCGCCCGCATGGGTGCCGACCATGCCGCCGCCCAGGATTTTTCCGTGGCCATGCGCTTCGGGACTGTCATCAAACAACAGTTTGGTGACGCCTTCGTCGCGGCCATTGGCGATGGCGCGGCCTGAGGCGTTCCAGGGGAACAGACCTTTTTTGACCTTGATGCCTTGGGCCTTGGCCTGGTCTTCGGTCAGGCCAACCCAGGCCACTTCGGGGTCGGTGTAGGCCACGCTCGGGATCACGCGGGCGTTGAAGGCGGCGGATGCCAGTTCCTTATTCCCAAGCAGTTCACCCGCAATGACTTCGGCAGCCACGTGAGATTCATGAACTGCTTTGTGCGCCAGCATAGGCTGGCCGACGATGTCACCGATGGCGAAGATGTGCGGCACATTGGTGCGCATCTGGATATCGACGTTGATAAAACCTCGGTCTGTGACGGCGACACCGGCCTTGTCCGCGGCTATTTTCTTGCCGTTGGGCGTGCGGCCAACCGCTTGCAGCACCAGGTCGTACACCTGCGGTGCAGGCGCTGTACCGCCCTCCTCTGCGGGCGCAAACGTCACCTCGATACCCTCGGGTGTAGCCTTGGCGCCCACCGTCTTAGTCTTGAGCATGATGTTGTCAAAGCGCGGCGCGTTCATTTTTTGCCAGATTTTGACCAGGTCGCGGTCGGCGCCCTGCATCAGGCCGTCGAGCATTTCGACCACATCCAGGCGCGCACCTAGCGTGCTATAGACCGTGCCCATTTCCAGGCCGATGATGCCGCCGCCCAAAATCAGCATGCGTTTGGGCACGGCTTTGAGTGCGAGCGCGCCGGTCGAGTCCACCACGCGCGGGTCGTTGGGCATGAAAGGCAGGCGCACCGCTTGGCTGCCGGCGGCGATGATGCATTTTTTGAAGGCGATGGTTTGCGACTTGCCGGTTTTTTCTTGGCCAGTGCCGCTGGTTTCTTCCACTGTGACATGGTTAGGCCCGACAAACGCGCCGTAGCCACGTACGATCGTGACCTTGCGCATTTTGGCCATGGCTCCCAGGCCACCAGTGAGCTTGCTGATCACTTTTTCTTTGTGGCCACGCAGCATGTCCACATTGACCACCGGCTTACCAAAATCGACACCCAGCGCGCCCAGATGGCTCACTTCGTCTATGACGCTGGCCACATGCAACAGCGCTTTGCTGGGGATGCAGCCCACGTTCAGGCAAACGCCGCCGAGTTGGGCGTAACGTTCCACCAGAACGACCTTGACACCGAGGTCGGCCGCGCGAAATGCTGCCGAATAGCCACCGGGGCCGCCGCCGAGCACCAGCAGGTCGCAGTCAAGGTCGGCCGTGCCGGCATAACTGGCAGCGACGGGCGCGTTGACAGGTGCAGCGGCGGACACTGCGGCCTGGGGCGCAGCGGGCGCGGCGGCAGCGGGTGCCGTAGCGGCCTGGGCTGCTGGCGCAGCAGCCGCGTCAGAAGATTCCAGCACCAGCAACAAGGAGCCTTCGCTCACCTTGTCGCCCAGTGCCACTTTGAGTTCTTTCACCACACCGGCGTGGCTACAGGGTATTTCCATGGACGCCTTGTCAGACTCCACGGTGATCAGGCTTTGCTCGGCCTTGACCGTGTCGCCGGGTTTGACCAGCAGTTCGATCACTGCCACGTCCGAGAAGTCGCCAATGTCGGGGACTTTGATGTCGATGAGTGCCATATCTAATTCCTAATTGATTGAAAGCGATTTGATTTCGTCATAGCTAGCGCGAAGCGACGCGGCGCTTCGATGTCTGTGAACACGCCCGTCCTTGCGAAGGTGGTCGTCATTGCGAACGTAGTGAAGCAATCCATGAATTCTGAATACATGGACTGCCGCGCTACCCTCGCAGTGACGAGGCATCTGTTCATAATGCGCGTACGGTATCGGGCCGGATTCGGGGAGCTCGCAATGACGAAAATGATCAGAGCAATACGCGGCGGAAGTCGCCCAGTATTTGGCCCAAATAGACGTTAAAGCGCGCCGCAGCAGCGCCGTCGATCACGCGGTGGTCCCAGGTCAGGCTCAGTGGCAACATCAGGCGCGGCTGGAAGGCCTTGCCGTCCCACACCGGCTCGGTGGTGGAGCGGCAGACACCCAGAATGGCGACTTCGGGCGCGTTGATGATGGGCGTGAAGTAACGCCCGCCGATGCCACCCAGTGACGAAATGGTGAAGCTGGCACCGGTCATCTCGGCCGGGCCCAACTTGCCGTCGCGCGCTTTTTTGGCCAACTCGCCCATTTCGGTGCTGATCTGGTAGATGCCTTTTTTGTCGGCATCTTTAATCACCGGCACCATCAGGCCGTTGGGTGTGTCAGCGGCAAAACCGATGTGAAAGTACTGCTTGTAGATCAGCGCGTCGCCGTCCAGGCTGCTGTTGAACTCGGGGTATTTCTTGAGTGCTGCCACGCAGGCCTTGATCAGGAACGCGAGCATGGTGACCTTGACGCCCGACTTCTCGTTTTCCTTGTTGGTGGAGACGCGGAAGGCTTCGAGGTCGGTGATGTCGCAGTCGTCGTGGTTGGTGACGGCCGGAATCATGATGGCGTTGCGCAACAGGTTGGCGCCGCTGATCTTCTTGATGCGACTCAACTCCTTGCGCTCTACGGGTCCGAACTTGGCAAAGTCCACCTTGGGCCACGGGATCAGGCCCAGACCGGCGCCGTCGTTACTGCCAGTACCAGCGCTCTTGGCTTGCGCCTGCGCCGCCAGGGTTTGCACCGCACCGCTCATGACCGATCGGGTGAAGGACTGCACGTCGTCATCGGTGATGCGGCCCTTGAGGCCGGTACCCTTGACTTCGCTCAAAGGCACGCCGAGTTCGCGGGCGAACTTGCGCACTGACGGTGACGCATGGGGCAGACCCAGCGCCGGTGTGGCGGTGGGAACGTGGGCCGGTGCGGCTGCCACGCTGACACTTGCCGCAGCTTGCGCTGGTGCCGCTGCAGCAGGTGCTGACGTTGCCGGGGCAGGTGCTGCGGCAGCTGAAGCTGCGGGTGCAGCGGCAGAAGCAGCTGAAGCGACAGATCCTTCCAGAATCGCCAGCAGGTCGCCAATATTGACCTTGTCGCCGAGCTTGACCTTGAGTTCCTTGATGACGCCAGCGGCGCTCGACGGGATTTCCATTGAGGCTTTGTCGGACTCCACCGTGATCAGGCTTTGCTCGAGCTTGATCGTGTCACCCACCTTCACCATGACCTCGATCACGGCCACATCCTTGAAGTCGCCAATGTCGGGCACGTGCACTTCGATCGGGCCAGTGGCAGCGGCAGGCGCTGCTTGAGCGGCAGCGGGTGCCGCTTCGGCGGGCGCATCGGCAACGGGTGCAGCGGCTGCGGCAGCGGGCTCAGCCGCGTCACCGGCCACTTCGAGCATCAGCACCAGCGAGCCTTCACTCACCTTATCGCCCAGCGCGACCTTTAGCTCCTTGACCACACCCGAATGGCTGGACGGGATTTCCATCGAAGCCTTGTCGGACTCGACTGTCAGCAGACTTTGCTCCGCCTTGATGGTGTCACCGGGTTTGACCAGCAGTTCGATCACTGCCACATCGGAAAAGTCGCCAATGTCGGGGACCTTGATTTCTATGATTGACATTTTTTGTCTCCGGATTCAATTGGGGTTATGCGTACAGCGGGTTCACTTTATCGGTATTGATACCGTACTTGACAATGGCCTCAGCCACTTTGCTCACTGGCAATGTGCCGTCTTCGCTCAGCGCCTTGAGGGCGGCCACCACGATGAAGTGGCGGTTGATCTCGAAGTGCTCACGCAGTTTGAAACGGAAGTCGCTGCGACCAAAACCGTCGGTGCCAAGCACTTTGTAGGTGCGGTCTTTCGGAATGAACGAGCGGATTTGCTCTGCGTAGGCTTTCATATAGTCAGTCGATGCCACCACCGGGCCGTCATGGCCGGCCAGTTGTTGCGCCACAAAGGGCACTTTGGCAGGTGCGGTCGGGTGCAGCAGGTTGTCGCGCTCGCAGGCCTGGCCGTCGCGGGCCAGTTCGTTGAAGCTTGGGCAACTCCACACGTCAGCGGTGACACCCCAATCGTCAGCCAGCAGTTTTTGCGCCGCGAAGCTTTCGCGCAAGATGGTGCCAGAGCCCAGCAACTGAACACGCGGACCGGTAGCGCCGTCGGCACCGGGTTGGCTCAGGTACATGCCCTTGATGATCTGCTCTTCGGTGCCGGGCGTCAGGCCAGGCATGGCGTAGTTTTCATTGAGCAGCGTGATGTAGTAATAGACGTTGTCCTGTTTCTCCACCATGCGTTTGAGGCCATGGTGCAGGATGACACCGACTTCATGGGCAAACGTGGGGTCATAGCTGACGCAGTTTGGAATGGTTGCAGCCAGAATGTGGCTGTGGCCGTCTTCATGCTGCAGGCCTTCGCCATTGAGCGTGGTGCGCCCCGAGGTGCCACCCAGCAAGAAGCCGCGCGCTTGCATGTCGCCAGCAGCCCAGGCCAGGTCGCCAATGCGCTGAAAGCCAAACATCGAGTAATAGACGTAAAACGGCACCATGATGCGGTTGCTGGTGGAATAGCTGGTGGCCGCAGCAATCCAACTGGCCATGCCACCGGCCTCGTTGATGCCTTCTTGCAGCACCTGGCCCTTGGCGTCTTCCTTGTAGTACATCACCTGGTCTTTGTCGACCGGGGTGTATTTCTGGCCATCGGGGTTGTAAATGCCGATCTGGCGGAACAGCCCTTCCATACCGAAGGTTCGGCCTTCATCAACCAGAATCGGCACCACACGGGGCCCAAGCGCCTGGTCGCGCAGCAACTGCGTCAAAAAGCGCACATAAGCCTGCGTGGTGGAGATTTCACGGCCCTCTGCGGTGGGCTCAATCACGCTCTTGAACACGTCCAGCGCGGGCACGGTGAATTGCTCGTCGGCCTTGGTGCGGCGGTGCGGCAGATAACCGCCCAGTGCCTTGCGGCGCTCGTGCAGGTAGCGCATTTCCGGCGTGTCGTCGGCCGGCTTGTAGAACGGAATGTCGGCAATCTGGCTGTCCGGGATCGGGATGTTAAAACGATCGCGGAAGATTTTGATGTCGTCGTCCGTGAGTTTTTTGGTCTGATGCACGTTGTTCTTGGCCTCACCGCTCTTGCCCATGCCAAAACCCTTGACCGTCTTGATCAGCAACACGCTCGGCTGGCCGGTGTGGTTGACCGCCGCATGGTACGCGGCATAAACCTTTTGCGGGTCATGGCCGCCGCGGCGCAGTTGCCAGATGTCGTCATCGCTCATCTTGGACACCATCTCCAGCGTTTTCGAGTCACGGCCGAAGAAGTGCTTACGCACGTAGGCACCGTCGTTGGACTTGAAGGTCTGGTAGTCGCCGTCGAGTGTGTCCATCATGAGCTTGCGCAGCGCGCCGTCTTTGTCGCGCGCCAGCAGCGGGTCCCAGTTACTGCCCCAGAGCAGCTTGATCACGTTCCAGCCAGCACCACGGAAAGTGCCTTCGAGCTCCTGCACGATTTTGCCGTTGCCGCGCACCGGGCCGTCCAGACGCTGCAAATTGCAGTTGATGACAAACACCAGGTTGTCGAGCTTTTCGCGCGCTGCCAGACCAATGGCGCCCAGGGATTCGACCTCGTCCATTTCGCCGTCGCCGCAAAACACCCAGACCTTGCGGTTCTCGGTGTTGGCAATGCCACGGGCGTGCAGGTATTTAAGAAAGCGCGCCTGGTAAATCGCCATCAGCGGCCCTAAGCCCATGGAGACCGTGGGGAACTGCCAGAACTCGGGCATCAACTTGGGATGCGGGTAGCTTGACAAACCCTTGCCGCCGGTTTCCTGGCGGAAATGCAGCAACTGTTCTTCAGTCAAACGGCCTTCCATGTAGGCGCGGGCATAGACGCCGGGTGCCACATGGCCTTGAATGTAGAGGCAGTCACCGCCATGGTTTTCAGATTCAGCATGCCAGAAGTGATTGAAGCCAGCGCCGAACATGTGTGCCAGCGAGGCAAACGAGCCAATGTGGCCGCCCAGGTCGCCGCCATCTTCGGGATGGTGGCGGTTGGCCTTGACCACCATCGCCATGGCGTTCCAGCGCATGTAGGCGCGCAGGCGTTCTTCGATTTCGATGTTGCCGGGGCAACGTTCTTCCTGGTCTGGCTCCAGGGTGTTGACATAACCGGTGTTGGCTGAGAACGGCATGTCCAGGCTGTTTTGTCGGGCATGCTCCAGCAATTGCTCCAGCAGAAAGTGGGCGCGTTCAGGGCCTTCGCTTTCGATGACGGCGCTCAAGGCGTCCATCCACTCGCGGGTTTCTTGGGTATCGGCGTCTGGCGCGGTTTCGCCTACTCGGCTCTCGGGTATTACTGACATGCTTTGTCTCCTGTTTTAAAAAGCGTTCGAATAATAATGCAATTTGCTGCTGTCTGTTCGCATCAAATTTTTGCAAATACATTACAAAATTTCACATTGTGTTTATTACTTTTGTATTATGAAACTAAATTTAAGGTGTTGCACTACACTTCACTTATGCCCCCATCTCACCCAGTAGCCTTGCCCAATGCACTTCCAGCGAGTCCTTGGCGGCGCCTGAAAACCTGGTGGTCACTCCTGTCGCCTCAGCGTCAGGATCGCTTTGCTATGTTGGCGCCGCTGGCGGCCGTGGTGCTTTTTCTGGTGGCGATCCTGTCGGCTTTTTCTTACTTGCGGCTGGAAGAAATCTCGCGCGAGCGTGAGGCGGTCAACCGTGATGTCGAGTACACCCAGCAGCGCATGCGCCTGCGTCTGCTTGAACAACAGGAGCAGCTCGGCCGACTTGCGCGCGAGCTGGCGAGCCGCGAAATCAGCCGCATCGACTTCACGGCCCGGGCCGAGGGTCTTGTCAACCTGTACCCCGAACTGCAGGGCCTGACGTGGATCGACGAGCACCGCAAAGTGCTGATGGACTACCACGCCGCCAATTACTCAAGCTCACAGCAACAGGCTCGGGAAAAAGCTGTGGGCGCCGCTGAACCGGTTGACCACTTCGGCCTGGCCCGCGAGTTGCTGATTCCAATTTATTCCGCGCCTGTGGACCAGGGTGGCCTCCCCACCTCGCTGGATCTTTACCTGCCGCTGATCGAAGCAGCGCGCTTCAAGGGCGCCCTGCTGGCGCTCTACTCGGTGGATGCCATGTTCCGCTACGGCGTGCCCGACGAAATCAATGCCAAGTACGCCATGTCGCTGCACGACGCGCAGGGAAAACTGCTCGCCGGCACCACGGTGACCGAGGGCAAGTTCAAGCGCCATTTGCTGCCCTGGGCCAGCCCCGTCAACGCCTACGAAATGCCGGTTTCGCCCATCGGCAATGGTTTGACGGTCCGCGGCCAGGCTTACCGCACGTCACTGGGCGTGATCGGCAGTGCCCTGTTCTGGATGGTGATGGTGCTCAGTGCCATCACCACCTGGCTGCTGCTGGCCAACTGGAGCCATACCCGCCGGCGTATCCAGGTCCAAGATGCGCTGGTGCAGGAAACCGCTTTTCGCCGCGCCATGGAAGACTCCATGCTTACCGGCATGCGCGCCCTCGACCTGCAGGGTCGCATCACCTACGTCAATCCCGCTTTTTGCCAGATGACAGGTTGGAGCGAAGCCGACCTGGTGGGTAAAACCGCACCTTTTCCTTATTGGCCCGAAGAAGATTTCGACATGCTCAAACAACGGCTGAGCGAAGAGCTGGCTGGCCAGATATTGCCCAGCGGCATCCAGTTTCGAGTCAAGCGCAAGGATGGCAACGTTTTTGATGCCCGCCTCTACGTGTCACCCCTGATCGACGCTTTTGGCATGCAAACCGGCTGGATGACCTCCATGACCGACATCACCGAGCCAAACCGGGCGCGCGAACAATTGGCCGCGTCGTATGACCGTTTCACCACGGTGCTGGAGGCGCTGGATGCGTCGATTTCGGTCGCCCCGCTGGGCAGCGACGAGCTGCTGTTTGCCAACCAACTTTATCGGCAATGGTTTGGCACGCAAGCCCTGGGTCATCAGCAACTGGTGGCAGAGGCCGGCGTTCCGCCGCCCATTGCCAGCGATGAGGCCGGGGACACGGTGGATGCTTTTGCCGGTCTGCCCACCAGCCATCTGGCCGACAAGGAGGCCGAGAGCGCCGAAATCTATTTGGGCAGTCTGGGGCTCTGGCTGGAGGTGCGCACCCGTTACCTGAGTTGGGTCGACGGCCGCCTGGCGCAGATGGTCATTGCCACCGACATCACGGCGCGGCGCAATGCCGAGGAGCAATCTCAGGTGCAGACCGAGCGTGCACAAACCGCCAGCCGATTGATCACCATGGGTGAAATGGCTTCCAGCGTGGCGCATGAACTCAACCAGCCACTGACGGCCATCAACAACTACTGCAATGGCATGGTGTCGCGCATCAAGAGCGATCAGATCAGCCGAGATGAACTGCTCGGCGCACTCGAAAAAACGGCCAAGCAGGCGCACCGTGCTGGCCAGATCATCCACCGCATCCGCTCCTTTGTGAAGCGCAGCGAGCCCAACCGCAGCCTGTCCAGCGTGGCCAACATGGTGGCCGAGGCCGTGGAGTTGGCAGAAATTGAGCTGCGCCGACGCAACGTGCGGCTCAACCAGTACATCGTGCCCAATTTGCCCAACCTGCTGGTTGACCCGATCCTGATCGAGCAGGTGTTACTCAACCTGCTGAAAAATGCCGCCGAATCGGTCGATGCAGCGCAACGCCCAACCGCGCAGCGCATCATCAAACTCAGGGTGGCGCCAACCTATGTCAACGACAAGTCGGTGATCGAGTTTGTCGTCATTGACTCAGGCGCGGGCATTGCCCCCGATGCCATGGAGCGCCTTTACGAAGCCTTTTACTCCACCAAGGCTGACGGCATGGGCATTGGCCTGTCCTTGTGCCGCTCCATCGTCGAATCTCACCTGGGCAGAATGAAGGCCGAGAACCTTTACAATGGCGACGTCGTGACGGGTTGCAGCTTCAGCTTCTGGATTCCGATAGCCGAGCCCCCGCAGACAGCGCCCACAAAGCGCACCATCCAACACACATTGCAGATATCACCATGAGTTTGATTCCCAAAAAAGGTACGGTTTACGTCATTGACGATGACGAGGCGGTACGCGATTCATTGCAATGGATGCTGGAGGGAAAAGACTACCGAGTGCGCTGTTTTGATTCTGCCGAGTCGTTCCTGAACCGCTTTGATGCGCGTGAGGTTGCTTGCCTGATTGTTGACATCCGCATGGGCGGCATGACCGGTCTGGAACTTCAAAGCCGCCTGATTGAAATCCATTCGCCACTGCCGCTGGCCTTCATCACCGGCCACGGCGACGTGCCCATGGCCGTTGACACCATGAAAAAAGGGGCAATGGACTTTATCCAGAAACCTTTCAATGAAGAACAACTGGTGCCGCTGGTCGAGCGCATGCTCGAGCAAGCCAAGGAGTCTTTTGCCGAGTTTCAGAATGCCATCAACCGCGATGCCCTGATGGCGCGCCTGACCCTGCGCGAATCGCAGGTGCTCGAGCGCATCGTGGCGGGTCGCCTGAACAAACAGATTGCCGACGACCTTGGCATCAGCATTAAAACGGTGGAGGCGCACCGTGCCAACATCATGGAAAAACTCGGCGCCAACACGGTAGCCGACCTGCTCAAGATTGCCCTGGGGCCCAATGCCGTCAAGGCCTGAGAACCGGTTCAGCCTGAGCCAACCCAACCCGCCCGCCCCAACCGGAATAGCGGGCTTTTTTTATGGATGAAACGAACATGACCACAGCTACAAATGGCGCCCTCATCATTGACGGCGTCGCGCTGTCCAGCAAACTGCGTGCTGACGTCACCGCACGGGTGCAGGCACTCAAGGCCCGCGGCATCACACCTGGCCTGGCAGTGATTCTGGTGGGCGACAGCCCGGCCAGCCAAGTCTATGTGCGCAACAAGGTCAAGGGCTGCCTGGACTGCGGCTTTCATTCGGTACTGGAAAAGTTTGACGCCAGCCTGAGTGAGGCCGAGTTGCTTGCGCGTATTGACGCGCTCAACAAAGACCCGGCCATTCACGGCATTCTGGTGCAGTTGCCCGTGCCCAAACACATTGATGCCACCAAGGTGATCGAAGCCATTTCGCCGCTCAAGGATGTTGACGGTTTTCACGTGGCCAGCGCCGGCGCCCTGATGACCGGCATGCCCGGCTTTTTGCCCTGCACGCCCTATGGCTGCATGAAGATGCTCGAGTCCATCAACTACGACTTGCGCGGCAAACACGCGGTGGTGATCGGCCGCTCCAACATCGTCGGCAAGCCCATGGCGCTGATGCTGCTGCAAAAAAACGCCACCGTCACCATTTGCCATAGCGCCACCCCCGATCTGAAAACCTTCACGCTGATGGCTGATGTGATCGTGGCCGCCGTGGGCAAGCGCAATGTGCTCACCCAAGACATGGTCAAGCCCGGTGCCGTGGTGCTGGACGTGGGCATGAACCGCAATGATGAAGGCAAACTCTGCGGCGACGTTGATTTTGCAGGCGTGCGCCAGGTGGCCAGCGCCATTACCCCGGTGCCAGGCGGGGTTGGCCCGATGACCATTACCATGCTGCTGGTGAACACTCTTGAAGCCGCTGAACGTGCGGCCAGCTAATATGAACAATCCCCTGCTCTCTTTTGACGGTCTCCCGCACTTCGACCAGATCGGCCCGGAACACGTTGAGTCAGCCATCGAACAACTCCTGACACAAGCTAATACGGCGCTCGAAGCTGTTACGGCTACCGACTTTGAACCCAACTGGGCTGGCATTGCCAAAGTGCTCGATGTCGCCACCGAACGCCTGTCGCGCGCCTGGGGCAATGTCAGCCACCTCAACAGTGTGGCCGACACACCCGAACTGCGCGCCGCTTACAACGCCGCCCTGCCCAAGGTGACCGAGTTCTACACCCGCCTGGGCGCAGACGAGCGGCTGTATGCCAAGTACCGTGCCATTGACCCGGAAACACTCAACGACGAACAGCGCCAGGCGCTCAAGAATGCACTGCGCAACTTTGTGCTGGGTGGCGCCGACCTGAAAGGTGCAGACCGCGAGCGCTTTGCAGCCATTGCCGAGCGCCAGGCATCCCTGGGCCAGAAGTTCAGTGAAAACGCACTCGACGCGACCGATGCCTTTGCTTACTATGCACAAGAAGACGAGCTTGTCGGCCTGCCCGTTGACATCAAGCAGACCGCCCGCAACGCCGCCCAGGCGGACGGCAAGGAAGGCTACAAACTCACCCTGAAAATGCCGTGCTACCTGCCGGTGATGCAGTTTGCCAGCAGCAGCGCGCTGCGCCAGACGCTGTACCGCGCCTATGTCACCCGCGCCTCGGATCAGGCCGACACCAACCTGAGCCAGTTTGACAACACCGACATCATCAACGAGCTGCTGGCGCTGCGGCTGGAAGAAGCCAAATTGCTGGGCTACCCCAATTTCGGCACGCTGTCGGTGGTGCCAAAAATGGCCGACTCGCCCGAGCAGGTGGTGACGTTTTTGCGTGACCTGGCCCAACGCGCCCGGCCCTTCGCCGAGCAAGACCTGGCTGACCTGCGCGCCTTCGCCAAAGAGCACCTGAACCTGACCGAGCCGCAAGCCTGGGACTGGCCTTACATCAGCGAAAAACTCAAGGAAGCGCGCTACGCTTTCAATGAACAAGAGGTCAAACAGTACTTCCCTCTGCCGCGTGTGCTGGCCGGCCTGTTCAACATTGTGCAAACCCTGTTTGAAGTGAGTATTCGCGAGGACCACGCCCCGGTTTGGCACGAGTCGGTGCGCTTTTTTCGCATCGAGCGCACGCAAGTGGCTGGCGGCACTGAGTTGGTGGGCCAGTTTTACCTGGACCCACAAGCACGCAACGGCAAGCGCGGCGGCGCCTGGATGGACGACGTGCGTGCGCGCTGGCTACGCCCGGACACGCAGCAGTTACAAACCCCTGTGGCGCATTTGGTGTGCAACTTTGCCAGTGGCGTTGACGGCAAGCCGGCCTTGCTGACGCACGATGACGTCACCACCCTGTTCCACGAGTTCGGCCACGGCCTGCACCACATGCTCACCCAGGTCAATGAACGTGACGTGTCAGGTATCAGCGGCGTGGAGTGGGACGCGGTGGAACTGCCCAGCCAGTTCATGGAAAACTTCTGCTGGGAATGGGACGTCATCAAAAACATGACCGCCCACGTCGATACCGATGCGCCACTGCCGCGTGCCTTGTTCGACAAGATGCTGGCCGCCAAAAATTACCAGAGCGGCATGCAGACGCTGCGCCAGATCGAGTTTTCGCTGTTCGACATGCTGCTGCACACCTCGCATGACCCGGCCCACGACATCATGCCGCTGCTGCAACAGGTGCGCACTGAGGTGGCCGTGTTGTTGCCGCCCACATGGGCGCGCACCGCGCACACCTTCAGCCACATCTTTGCCGGCGGTTATGCGGCCGGCTACTATAGCTACAAATGGGCCGAGGTGCTCAGCAGCGACGCTTATGCGGCGTTTGAAGAAACAGTGGGGGCAGACGGTTTACCCAACGTGCAAACCGGGCAAAAATACCGCCAGGCCATTCTCGAAGCTGGCGGCAGCCGCCCGGCCATTGAGTCGTTCAAGGCCTTTCGTGGCCGCGAGCCAACGCTGGATGCGCTGTTACGCCATCAGGGGATGGTGCCAACCCCTTGAAGACATGGAGAGTGCAAGATGCAATCACACTTTTATGCGGATCATTTTGAGGTAGCCAACGCGCGACCTGCATGGCGCTGGCTTTTGCCTCTGGCCGTTGGCTGCATTGCGCTGGGGTCGGGCAGCCTGCAGGCGCAATCCGTGTACCGCATTGTCGGGCCCGACGGACAAGTGACGTTTTCCGACAAACCGCCGACCACGCCGGCCATCAAAGTGACGCCGATCGACAACGCCCTGCCTGCTGTAGCCCCTGTTGCACCCGCGCTTCCGTACGAACTGCACCAAGTGGTCGGCAAATTCCCGGTCACGCTTTACAGCAGCAGCAATTGCGCACCATGTGACAGCGGCCGCAATTTGCTTGCTACCAGAGGCGTGCCATATTCTGAAAAAACCATCACCACGGCACAAGACGCCGAGGCTTTGCAGGCATTGAGTGGCAGCAACGCAGTGCCATTGTTGACCATTGGCGCGCAACATTTGTCAGGTTTTTCGGCATCAGAGTGGACCCAATACCTCAATGTTGCCGGTTATCCGGAAAGCAGCATACTGCCAGCCAGTTACCGCCAGCCACCGGCTGCACCGTTGGTCACACCCGATAAACCAGCCATCCCGTCCGCCAGCCCCGGCGCGCCTGAACAACCAGCTTTGCCGCCTGTTACGGTGCCCGCCATCGGCCCCGCGAACCCGGCAGGCATTCGGTTTTAGACGGTGACAGCGTCAGCCGGCAGTGCGATCTGGTGATCCACGCTGAACTGGTAATCCTTGAAAATGTGCTCTGCGCTGAGCGTCTGATACGTGCCATCCGCATTGCGGCGTGTGGTGTCTTTCAGGCGGTAGGTGTAGTGACCACAAGTCCAACACTTGAAGTTGCGCATGTGGGTGCACAGACAGGTCTTATCCAGCACCACAATGTTTTTGCCGTCGGGATGCACCGCCAATTCGCGGTTGTAAGCAGTGATGTAAGCGCAGTTGCCATTGCCGTCCAACAGGTAACCGTAAGACTCACAGCCCGGGCGGATGCCCGAGCCAATGGCGGGCGAGCTCTTGAGCATGCGCATCGGGTAACCAGTGGGCGAAATGGTGTTGACCTCGATGTCGTCCTCGTTTGCCGTAAAGTAATCCTGCTTGACATCATCTGGCAGTCCGCATTCATTGGACACGGTGAAACGGGTCGCCACCTGCACTGCGGCCGAACCCATTTCCAGGTACGCCACCGCGTCGCTGCCGGTAAAAATGCCACCCGCCGCAATCACCGGAATACCGAGTTGCTCGTCTTTAACATATTTGATGACGTCGGCAATGATGCTGGCCAAGTCATACTGCTCCCAGTCCATGCCAAAACCCAGGTGACCACCGGCCAACGGGCCTTCCACAATCACATAGTCAGGCAGCCGATTCAGGCGGGCGTTTTTGCGTAAAAACAGTTGCAACGCGCGCACGCTTGAGACGATGATGCCGAGCTTGACATCGCGAAAACGCGGGTGGTCGGCGATCAGCGCAAACGAGCCCAGGTGCAGGCCCGCGCTCAGCGTGATGCCGTCGATGCCGGCATCCATGGCCGAGGCCATGCGCACCTGCAACGTCTCGCGCGGGCCGTTCATGGTGAGCTTTTCCATGCAGTTGACAAAAATCAGGCCGTCGCCCTTTTTCGCATCCATGGTGGCACCCACGTGGCGGCGCGTGGCATCGGCCAACACGTCCAGGTCAAACTTGACACTGGACTTGTCGGCGTTGTCAATGTTGTACTTGTACTGACGCGTTTTGTCCTTGACAAAACTGGTGTCAAAGCGCCGGTCCGACACATCGTTGACCATAGCATCAGAGATATGCCCGATGCCACCAAGACGGGCGGTTTCGAGCGCCAGTTCAGCCGTCGAAATGTCCACACCCATGCCGCCGACGATGATCGGCACATACTCTTTTTGACCGAACTTCAGACGAAAATCATCAACACGTTTCATGAAAATCCTTGAGCGAACTGATCGCTTCGAGAGCTTGCACCAAACCCGACATCAAGGGCGGTGCGGCGGGAAAAAATGGCAAGATGAAATGATCCTGCCCGGATGCAATTCTAACCACCGAGCCCTCTGTTAACTGACACGCCCGGTTTACCCATGACGACCTCAAGTGCTTGACAATAAGCTTTCCCAATGACCGCTCGATGACAGATTTTCAGTTGCACTTTCAGCCCTTGCGAAGCCCTTTTTTCATCTTCCCGACACGATGGCCACTTCACAAAAACCAGCCAAAGTCCTCAAAGGCGTGCGCATCCTCAGCCTGAGCCTCAACCTGCCCGGCCCGTCCGCCCTGCTGCGACTCAAGCGCATGAGCGCCAATTGCGTCAAGCTCGAGCCCCTGGCCCCGACCAACGCGCCCACAGGCATCACGGGCGACCCGATGAGCGCCTACAGCCGCGTGGCGTATGAGGCCATGCACGCGGGCATTCGCGTCTTGGCGGCAGACCTCAAAACTGCGGCCGGTCAGAAGAAAATGCAAAGCGAGCTGGACAAGGCTGACGTACTGCTGACCTCGTTTCGTCCCAGCGCCTTGACAAAACTGGGGCTGGACTGGCGCAGCCTGCAGCTACGTTACCCGGCGCTGTCGCTGGTGGCCATCGTCGGCGCGCCGGGCGCAGGTGCCGAGTTACCCGGCCACGACCTCACCTACATGGCAGAAAACAACCTCATCACCGGGCTCGACTTGCCCGCCACGCTGTATGCCGACATGGCGGGCGCGCTGATGGCCGTCGAGGCCGTGTTGCAGGCGGTGCTGCTGCAAAGGCAAACCGGCCGGGGACATCGTTTCGAAGTCGCTCTGTCAGACGCTGCTGCGCACTTGGCCCAGCCACGCGCCTGGGGCCTGACGCTGCCGGGCACGCCCATTGGCGGCGGCCACGCAGGCTATCGGGTTTATCCCTGCCAGGACGGCCGGGTGGCGCTGGCGGCGCTGGAGCCGCACTTTGCCAAAGCCCTGTGTGCTGTGGCTGGGCTGACCTGGACGAATCCGGCCATGATGATGGCGCCCGCCACACATCAAGCAATTGCACGTTGTGTTGCGGCTCGCACCTGCGCGCAATGGCAACAGCTGGCGGCGCAGCACGACATCCCGCTGCACACCTTGCCTAATTGAAGAAACCGCCCCCAAAATCCCGCATTGCGCTTACGCTTCATGCGGGCTACAAAGTCAACAGCACCACCGCACGCGCCTCCATGGCCTGCCCCAGGCCGACCGGGCCCATTTTTTCTGCGGTTTTGGCTTTCACATTCACTTGATCCAGTTCGATGCTCAGCGTATGCGCCACGCTGGCACGAATAGCAGGCATGAACGGCATCAGCTTGGGCGCCTGGGCGATGATGGTGCTGTCGATGTTGCCAATCTCAAAGCCTTTGGCGCGCACGCGTCGAGCGGCTTCAGCCAATAGGACACTTGAGTCTGCACCCTTGAATTGCGCGTCGGTGTCGGGGAAATGGCTGCCAATGTCGCCCAGCGCAGCCGCGCCCAGCAGCGCATCGGTGATGGCGTGCAGCAGCACATCGGCATCCGAATGGCCCAATAGCCCAAGATGAAAAGGCACCTCAACGCCACCCAGCATGAGCTTGCGCCCAGCGACCAGCGCGTGAATGTCCCAGCCTTCGCCGATTCTGAAATTCATTTTGATCTACTCTTTCCATTGCGCGTTTTTCTTGCTGGTTTCTTGTGGGGTCGACTTTAGTCGACCTGGCCGACTGAAGTCGGCCCCACAAACTCCGGACGTTCAGGGCTGACGATTCAACAGCAGCGCCTGCGCCAGCGCGAAGTCCTCCGGATAGGTGACCTTGAAATTTTGCGCACTGCCGGGCACCAGTTTTGGGCTAAGGCCCATGGCTTCAATGGCACTGGACTCGTCGGTGACGGCGTCGCCCGCCAGTTCCAGCGCCTCAAGCAGGCTGCCAATACGAAACATTTGCGGCGTCTGCGCCAGCCACTTGTCTGCGCGCGGCAGGGTGGCTGCCACTCGGTCAGCCAGTGCCACCTTGAGCGTGTCAGGCAGTGGCAGCGCCAACAGGCCGCCCACCTCATCCCTCAGGCAAGCATCAAGCAGCTGATCAATCTGCGCGGGCGTGATCAGGCAGCGCGCCGCATCGTGCACCAGCACCCAGTCATGCGCCACCGCGCCTTGTTCCAGTAAAGCATTCATGCCATTGAAAACGCTGGCAGCCCGGGTGGAACCGCCGCAAGCAGCAATCAGAAACGCCGCATTGAGCGCATGCGGTGTTTGAAAAAAAGTGTCTTCAGCTGACACCACCACCAGCGTTTGGTCAATGCGCGAGACCTCGGCAAAAGCGTCCAGCGTGTACATCACCATGGGCTTGCCAGCCAAAGTCTGGTATTGTTTGGGGCCCGCGGCACCGGCGCGTGAGCCCGTGCCAGCGCACGGAATGAGCGCCCAGCAACGCGGCGTGGCGGTGGGCGTGAGGGCAATGTCGTTGAGTTCTGTCATGGTGTGCGCTGCATTCTAGAATCCATCGTACACACCCTGCCAAACGCTGCGCAGGGTTTCGGCGTTTTTGTCACGCCTCTTTCACTGCTGACCACCTGCTCGCCTTTCATGGATTTACCCAAACTCACCCCCGGCAAACGCTTCACCCTGCCACGCCCGGTCGGCTCAGCCGATGCCCTGTTGCTGGCGCAATTAGCCTTGCGAGACAAGGCCCAGCACCGAGTCACCGCCATCGTCACGGCCGACGCCACGGATTCCCAGCGCCTGATCGAGGAAATGGCTTTTTTTGCACCTGATCTGCGCTGCGTGCTGTTTCCCGACTGGGAAACGTTGCCCTACGACACTTTTTCGCCACACCAGGACCTGATCAGCGAACGCCTGGCCACCTTGTGGCGCATCAGCCAGCGCGACCATGACACCGGCGCCGACGTGGTGCTGGTGCCCGCCACCACGGCGCTGTACCGGCTGGCACCGCCGTCTTTTCTGGCCGGCTACACCTTTCACTTCAAGGTCAAGCAACAGCTCAACGAGGCCAAGCTCAAAGCGCAGTTGACGCTGGCCGGCTACAGCCATGTGACGCAAGTGGTCAGCCCCGGCGAATACGCGGTGCGCGGCGGCCTGATCGACCTGTTCCCCATGGGCTCACTGGTGCCTTATCGCGTTGATTTGTTTGACGACGAGATCGACAGCATCCGCACCTTTGACCCCGACAGCCAGCGCAGCCTGTACCCGGTGCCCGAGGTGCGGCTGCTGCCCGGGCGCGAGTTCCCGATGGACGACGACGCGCGTGCCCGCTTTCGCAGCCGCTGGCGCGAACTGCTCGACGGTGACCCGACGCGCAGCCGCATCTACAAAGACATCGGCACCGGCGTGGCCACGGCGGGTATCGAGTACTACCTGCCGCTATTTTTTGATGAGACCGCAACTGTTTTTGACTACCTGGGCGAAGCCGCCACGGTGGTGCTGCACGGTGACCTGGAACCCGCCTTTGCGCACTTTTGGCAGGACACCCGCGAGCGCTATCGCCTGTTGCAAGGCGACCCGGAGCGCCCGGTGCTGCCGCCCGATGCGCTGTTTTTAAGCGCCGAGCAGTTTTACGCCCGGGTCAACCAGCATGCGCAATTGGCCATCAAACCCGTTCGGGCTGAACCCGTCGCAGACGTTGATGGCCTTGCGCCCCCGTCGACAAGCGCAGGCCGAACGGACTACGCAGAATTTGACGTTCTTCCCCCACTTACCGTGCTGCGCGGCGCCGAAGATCCGCTGGCCAAACTCAGGGACCACACTCGCAACACACAGCAGCGCGTGCTGGTGTTGGCCGAAAGCGATGGTCGGCGCGCCAGCCTGCTTGACTTTTTGCACAACAGCGCGTTCGATCCGCCGTCGTTTGACTCGCTGGCCGAGTTTCAGGACAGCCAGGAGCCCATCGGCATCGCCACCGCCGGCCTGGCCATGGGATTTGGCTGGCTTGAAGTGGGCATCGACTTTGTCACCGAGACCGAACTCTTTGCCGCCAGCCCGACCACACGTCGGCGCAAAAAACAGGAACAAGTGAGCGACGTCGAGGCACTCATCAAGGACCTGAGCGAGCTAAAAGTGGGTGACCCGGTGGTGCATTCCGCCCACGGCATTGGCCGTTACCGAGGTCTGATCAATCTGGACCTGGGCAACAAGCTGCCCAATGGCGAGCCCGAGATTCAGGAATTTTTGCACCTTGAGTACGCCGACCACGCCACGCTGTATGTGCCAGTGAGCCAGTTGCAACTGATCAGCCGCTACACCGGTGTCAGCCCCGACGAAGCGCCCTGGCACAAGCTGGGCAGCGGCCAGTGGGAAAAAGCCAAGCGCAAAGCGGCCGAACAGGTGCGCGACAGTGCTGCCGAACTACTCAACATTTACGCCCGCCGTGCCGCCCGCGAAGGTTTTGCCTTCAGGTACTCGCCCACTGATTACGAAACCTTTGCCAATGAATTCGGCTTCGAAGAAACCGCCGACCAGAAAGCCGCCATCCACGCCGTGATCCAGGACATGATCAGCCCGCGCCCGATGGACCGCCTGGTCTGCGGCGACGTTGGCTTTGGCAAGACCGAAGTCGCCCTGCGCGCCGCGTTTGTCGCCATTACGGGCGGCAAGCAGGTGGCGTTCCTGGCGCCCACTACGCTGCTGGCCGAGCAGCATTACCAAACGCTGGTGGACCGTTTCGCCAAATGGCCAGTGAAAGTGGCTGAGATGAGCCGCTTCCGCTCGACCAAGGAAATCACCGCCGCACTCAAGGGCGTGGCAGACGGCACCATCGACATCGTGGTCGGCACCCACAAGCTGCTCAGCCAGAACACCCATTTCAAGAACCTCGGCCTGCTGATCATCGACGAAGAGCACCGCTTTGGTGTGCGCCACAAAGAGCAAATGAAAGCATTTCGTGCCGAAGTCGATGTGCTCACGCTCACCGCCACGCCGATCCCGCGCACGCTGGGCATGGCGCTGGAGGGACTACGCGACCTGAGCGTGATCGCCACCGCGCCGCAGCGCCGGCTGGCGATCAAGACCTTTGTGCGGACCGAGGGCAATGGCGTGATCCGTGAGGCGGTGCTGCGCGAACTCAAACGCGGTGGCCAGATTTACTTTTTGCACAACGAGGTCGAGACCATCGAAAACCGCCGCGCAAAATTAGAAGAATTGCTGCCCGAAGCCCGCATTGCCGTGGCCCACGGCCAGATGCCCGAGCGTCAGCTAGAAGCCGTGATGCGCGACTTTGTAGCGCAACGTACCAACCTGCTGCTGTGTTCGACCATCATCGAAACCGGCATCGACGTGCCCACTGCCAACACCATTGTCATGAGCCGCGCCGACAAGTTTGGCCTGGCGCAGTTGCACCAGTTGCGCGGCCGAGTTGGCCGCAGCCACCACCAGGCCTATGCTTATTTGCTGGTGCCTGACCTGGAAGGCCTGAGCAAACACGCGCAACAGCGCCTCGACGCGATTCAAAGCATGGAAGAACTCGGCAGCGGGTTTTACCTGGCCATGCACGACCTGGAGATTCGCGGTGCCGGTGAGGTGCTGGGCGAGAACCAGAGCGGCAACATGCTCGAAGTCGGCTTTCAGCTCTACAACGAAATGCTTTCAGAGGCGGTGCGCTGCCTGAAAGCCGGCATCGAGCCCGACCTGCTGAACCCGCTCAACGTCGCTACCGACATCAACCTGCACGCACCAGCGCTCCTTCCCGATGATTTTTGCGGCGATGTGCACCTGCGCCTAAGTTTCTACAAAAAACTGGCCACGGCCAAAACCAGCGAGCAGATTGATGGTCTGATGGAAGAAATCATCGACCGCTTCGGCAAGCTGCCGTCGCAGGCGCAAACCCTGATCGACGTGCACCGCCTGCGCGTCATCAGCCAGCCTTATGGCGTGCTCAAGGTCGATGCCGCGCCGGGTGTGATCACCGTCACCTTCAAGAAAGACCCGCCGATCGACGCCATGAAGATCATTGCGCTGATCCAAAAAAACAAGCACATTCGCCTGGCGGGCAACGAAAAGCTGCGCATCGAGCGCGCCTTGCCCGAGGCGGCCGACCGGGCAAAAATGGTGCGCGATGTGCTGCGCAATTTGGGGCAACCTGTGACGGAAAGCAAAACCCCTGCTTGAATTTGTTAGCATCACAGCGCAGCCCTGCCCGATCCACTCCACACCGCCTTGGGAGTCATCATGACAACACCTGTTGACGAACTTGCCGTCGAAGTACTTGATCTGCCAGCAAAAGATCGCGCCAAAATCCTTGAGCTGCTGATCAACAGCTTTGAGCCGAAGTCACAAGCTCAGCAAGCCTGGACCGACCTGGCCTTGCGTCGCCGCGACGAGGTCAGAGATGGCAAAGTTGCCATGCTCCCTGGGCGTGAAGCCCTGCAGCGCGTCAGGGCCCGAATTGCATGACCTATGCCATTCACCCGCAAGCAGAGGAAGAGTTAGCCCAAGCTGCCATGTTTTACGCTGAACACGCCAGCAAAATCATTGCCTCTGTCATTTCGACTTGACTGAAGCCATCCCATGTGCCTGATCGCCTGGAACTGGCAACCGGCCAGCCGCCACCCTTTGCTGCTGATCGCCAACCGCGATGAATACTACGCCCGCCCCACCTTGCCGTTGCACTGGTGGCACGACGCGCCCATTCTGGCCGGGCGCGACCTGCAGGCTGGCGGCAGCTGGCTGGGCATCAGCCGCACGGGCCGTCTGGCGGCCCTGACCAACCACCGCGACCCCGCCAGTGTGCGCGTCGATGCGCCTTCGCGCGGCGCACTGGTCAGCGCTTTTTTGCAAACGGAGCTCAGCGCCAGCGATTACCTGACCGAGTTGGCCAGCCGCGCCGCCGACTACAACCCGTTCAATTTGCTGGTCTTCGATGGCACCCGGTTGATGGGGCTGGAAAGCCGGCACGCCAAGGTGATCACCATGCAGCCGGGCATCGGTGCCGTCTCCAATGCCGACTTTCTGACGCCCTGGCCCAAGCTGTCGCACCTGAGCGCCAGCCTGCAAACGCTGCTGGCGCAGGCCCACCCCAGCGATGCCGAGTTGCTGGCGCTGCTGCACAACCCAACGCTCGCCGCCGATGACGACTTGCCGACCACCGGCATCCCGCTTGAATTCGAGCGTGCGCTCTCAGCCGCCTTCATCGCCCTGCCCGATTACGGCACGCGGGCCAGCAGCGTGGTTCGGTTCGAGGCCGACAGCATCGCTTTTCTGGAGCAAAGCTTTGACACCAACGGTAGCACTGGCACCCGCCAAGCCACAACGACCTTGCCAAACGCCTCGCAATTCAAATAAAACGGCGTGACCTATGCCTAGGCATAGGCCAAACTCAAGTCACCACCGCCTCGGGAGAACCACCATGCCCATCGTTTCAGAAAAAGCAGCTAACTATTCACTTGAGCTGCCCGCGCGCCATGTGCGCCTGCTTCGCAACGGGGCCAACCAGGCCGTACGCACCCCCAAGGAGTTTGAGTTAGCCGGTACCGACGCGCTCCTGCACCGCGAAGGCAACCGACTGATTTTGGAACTGCTGGCAGAAAAACCCGCCAAAGGCACCATGGCCGCGCTGGCGCTGGATCATGTTGGACGCCAAACTGTATTTGCTCGACACCAACGTTATCTCTGACATGATGCGCGACCCCGCTGGTACCACGACGAAACATGCGTGGCTGATAGCAACGAATGAACCCGGCAGCAAGGTCTGCACCAGCGCTGTGGCGCAATGTGAATTACTGTTCGGATTACGCCGGCGCCCCAACCCGCTTTGGTCCGCACAGTACGAGCGCGTGATGGCCTCCATCGATGTGCTCGCCCTGGAACCGACCGTGGCAACACACTATGCCGAACTGCGGTCCGGTCTTGAACGGTCTGGCACCCCCATCGGCCTCAACAACACCCTCATCGCCGCCCATGCCCTGGCGCTGGGCACCAAACTGGTGTCAGGTGGCGCAGAATTTGCCCGTGTGCCGGGGCTTGCCGTAGAAAACTGGTTGAGCCAGGAGGTTACATAAATCAAAAAAATGAGCGCTCGGACAAACCCGTATGACCACAGCGACGACTGACCTGCTGCAAAACCTAGCGTAACTGAGCGGGTGGCTGTGCGGGCTGTAGATTTTTCTTAACGTTAATACAATAACAACATGCGCTACGAACACGACCCCAAGAAACTGGCTGAAAACGTCGCAAAACATCAGGTGTGGTTCGAGGTGGCGGAAGGTTTTGAGTGGAAAATTGCGCAGATCATTGTGGACAACCGCCGTCAGTATGCCGAGACCCGGTTTCGTGCCACGGGGCTGGTTGCCCTGCGAGTTTATGTGCTGGTTTTCTGTTTCCACGAAACCAAAATCCGTCTGATTAGTCCGAGAAAAGCCAACCCGCGAGAGGTCAAACACTATGCAAGAGACCATTAAAACCCGTTCTGGGCGGGTTATCATCATGCCCACCCCAAAAGAAGAAATCCAAACCAACGCGGGTATTGCCGCTGACCCGGATAACCCCGAGTGGACAGACGAAGACTTTGCCCGTGCCAAGCCCGCGGCTGAGTTCTTTTCGCCCGAGGTGTACGCCCAACTGTGCGCCATGCGCCAGCGCGGCCCCAAAGACAAACCGCTCAAGGTGCCCACAACCATCCGTTTTGACGCTGATGTGCTGGCCGCACTCAAGGCCAGTGGCAGAGGCTGGCAGACGCGCGTGAATGAGGCCATGCGAGACTGGCTGCGCGCCAGGCTGGAGATATGACTTATTCGTTGCACCATCAAGCTGCAGACGATGTGGCACATGCGCAGAGAGCGCCAAAGATCGCGTACAAATTAAATCCATGAACCCCACCTCCTACGCCCCCGGCCTGATGATTGCAGGCATCGCCCCGCCTCTGCACTTAACGGACTACAAGCTGATCGCGTTCGACATGGACTCGACGCTGATCAACATCGAGTGTGTGGATGAAATTGCCGCTGCCGTCGGCCGCAAGGACCAAGTGGCCGCCATTACCGAAGCCGCCATGCGTGGCGAGATCAGCGACTACAAAGAGAGCCTGCGTCAGCGTGTGGCGCTGCTCAAGGGCGTGACGCTGGCGCAGATGGACACCATCTACCGAGAGCGCCTGCAACTCAACCCCGGCGCCGCCAAGCTGGTGGCCGCTTGCAAACAGGCCGGCATGAAAGTTCTGCTGGTATCGGGTGGCTTTAGCCACTTTACCGACCGTATCCGCGACCATCTGGGTATCGATTTCACCCGCTCCAACGTGCTCGAAGTTGAGGGCGGCGTGCTGACCGGCCACATGGTGCACCAGCCTTGGGGCGACATTTGCGACGGTGCCGAAAAGCGCAGCATGCTGCTACAGATGTGCGACACGCTGGGCATCAACCCCAAGCAAACCATCGCCATGGGCGACGGTGCCAACGACCTGCCGATGATGAGCGTGGCCGGCCTGTCGGTGGCTTACCACGCCAAGCCGGCGGTGCGTGAATTTGCCAACGTGTCAATTGAATCCGGCGGGCTGGACCGGTTGCTTGCACTGTTCCAGGATTAACTGTCATGGCAACTCAGCCATCCCAAATGCGGAAAGACAGCCGACATTGCGAGTCGCGCAGCGACGTGGCAATCCATGTGGTTTGGAGTCATGGATTGTTTCACTTCGTTCGCAATGACGACGTTCTTTCATGATAAAAGCAGCCATGTACACCGCCCACTTCGGCTTGAGCCAGGACCCGTTCTCTATCGCACCAGACCCGCGCTACTTGTTCATGAGCGAGCGCCACCGCGAAGCCCTGGCGCACCTGCTCTATGGCGTGGCGGGCGGGGCGCAGGCCACGGGCGGCACCGGCGGTGGTTTTGTGCTGCTGACCGGTGACATTGGTACCGGCAAAACCACCATCTGCCGCTGCTTTCTGGCCCAGATTCCGCCCAACTGCCACGTCGCTTACATCTTCAACCCGAAGCTCAGCGTGCTGGAGCTGCTGCAGTCAATCTGCGAAGAGTTTCACATCGCACTTATCCCGACTCACACCGGTACGCCCACAGTCAAGGACTACATTGACGCGCTCAACGCCTTTTTGCTGCAAAGCCACGCCGCCGGGCAAAGCAGTGTTCTCATCATCGACGAGGCGCAAAACCTGGCTGCTGACGTGCTGGAACAATTGCGCCTGCTGACCAACCTGGAAACCAATGAGCGCAAGCTGCTGCAAATTGTGCTGATCGGCCAGCCCGAGCTGCGCGACATGCTGGCTCGGCCGGAACTTGAGCAACTGGCGCAACGCGTGGTGGCGCGTTTTCACCTGGACGCGCTCTCAGTCAGCGAGACGCGCCAGTACATCGCGCACCGCTTGGGCGTGGCGGGCCACACCGGCCCCCTGCCGTTTGACGAAAAAGCCCTGCAGCGCATCCACCAGCTTGCGCGCGGCGTGCCACGGCGCATCAACTTGCTCTGCGGGCGCACGCTGCTGGGTGCCTGGGCGACAGGCGTAAACCAGGTCAACCGCAAGGTGGTGGAGAAAGCGGCAGCCGAGGTATTTGGTACCGATGCGGTGCCAGCCCCCAGCGCCACGCGGCAACGCCTGGGCTACGCATTGGCTGGCATGGCGCTGCTCGCAGCCCTGGTGCTGTTGGCTTTGCAGTTTGAGTCAAGGTCAAATGAAACGGGCGGCACGGCCCAAACGGCGGCAAGCAGTGCGCAGGCCTTGGCACCCCAAGCGCGCGCTTCAGCCATACAAACTTCCTCAGTCACGCCAACCGACTTGGCCACTCAAGCCGCTCCCGTCACCAACTTGCCAGCCGCGCCCCTGACAGACATGCCAACCCTTTGGCCGCAATTGCCGACCGACATCAACACTGCCTGGCGCGCGTTGGCGCCTGACTGGAAGCTGCCAGCCGACAGCGCAGACCCTTGCCAGAGTGCCAGCGCGCAAGGCTTGCCCTGCTACCGCGCCAGCAAATTAACGCTGCCAATGTTGCGCCAACTCAATCGCCCGGGCATCCTGACGTTGCGCGCGGCGCAGGGTCCGGCGGTGCATGCGGTGCTGGTTGGCCTGTCAGATCGAACCGCCACGCTGCGGCTTGCCGGGCACATGCACAGCGTCAGACTGCTTGATCTGGCGCAGTGGTGGCACGGCGACTTTGCCACCCACTGGCAGATGCCGCCCGGCTACACCAGCGGCCTGCGAGATGGCAGCACCGGTCCGGCCATCGACTGGCTGGCCAGCCGCTTGGGCCAGCTTGACGGCACCGCCACTGCGGCCACGGGTGGCAAGCCCGTGGCACTCGACGCTGCCCTGCGTGCACGGGTGCGAACCTTTCAGCAGGCCCGCGGCATCACCGCCGACGGCCAGCCCGGCCCCATGACCTTCATGCAACTCGAAAGCGCCACCCATAGTCCGGCGCCGCGACTGCTTACCAAATCGAAATAAGCCCATGTCATACATCCTGGACGCCCTCAAACGGGCCGACACCGAGCGCGAACGTGGCGCTGCCCCGGGCCTGCACACACGCCACCAGATGCCTGCTGGCAACAGCAGCAAAGCAAGCGAGCGCCGACCTATTTGGGTGGCGACAGCAGCAGGTCTGTCGCTGATGATGCTGGCCGTTGCTTTCTGGTTTTGGCGCACGCCTGACATGCCGCCCACTGCAGCCTTGACACCGGCGGCCAGCCCGATGCCAACCACAGTTGAGGCTGCGGCACCGACCGTCTCTACGGCTCCCGCACCACCTTTGCTATCCACGGCGCCTGCTGCGGCAATCACGCCCATCGCGCCAGTGCCCATTGTGGTTGCACAAGCGCCCGTGGCCAAGGCCAAACCTACTGAAAAGACAAGCCCAAAAGCAGCGACAGCTCCACCGATCAAAAGCAATCAGCCCGCGGCGCCCACCACATCCGACGAAGCCGTGGGCGCGCCAACACCAGCTTCAACCGCAGCCCGCCCCGCAGCCACGGCCTTGCGCAGCGAGCTGCCGACTGAATTGCGCAGCCAGATTCCCCAAATCACCATCACCGGCAGCGTTTATTCAGACAGCCCAGCGCAGCGCCTGCTGCTGGTCAACAACCTGGTGCTGGCGCAGGGTGGCCAGGTCACAGCCGACCTGAAGCTGGAAGAAATCCAGCCACGCCATTCAGTGTTCAGCTACAAGGGCACCCGCTTTCGCGTAATGCATTGAACCGAGAAAATCCATGATGCAGAATTCAAACCCGGCACAGCACTGTCATTGCTTTGGGTGGTCACTCGCAAAGGCATAGCCTGACTTGCCTTGCTTGGCCCGGTACATGGCCGCGTCGGCGCTCTTGATCAAGGCTTCTGCGGTGGTGCCATCTCTCGGATAGATCGCGATGCCAATGCTGGTGTTGACCGTTAGCGGTGCGACACCAGCATCACACGGAACTTGAAGTGCTTTCATGATTTTTTCCGCCACGATGGCGGCGTCTTCATCGTCATTGACTTCCGTCAGCAAATACAAAAATTCGTCACCGCCATGGCGGCTGATCGTGTCGTCGTTGCGTGCGGTTTCTTTCAGCCGCTTGGCAATCGTCAGCAGCACAGCGTCGCCGACAGCATGGCCATAGGTGTCATTGATTATTTTGAATTTATCAAGGTCCAGAAACATCACGGCCAAAGTCCAGTCGTGCCGTTGGACTTGCTCTATGCCATGCTCCAGTCTGTCATGAAACAACAAGCGATTTGGCAAACCGGTTAAAGCATCATGAAGTGATGCGTGAAGGGATTGCTTTGTAAGCGAGTGGCAAAGTCATCTTGCGGGTAGTCAGGTTTCTAAAGACGATCGTGTTCATCTCAACAACGCAGGTGAACCGATGAACCCAAATCCGACCCCAGTGCGCGACCAGTCAATCTCGCCCGATGCACAGACACCAACGCTGCGAGCGCGACGCCAATACAGCGAGGCATTCAAAGCAGAACTGCTACAGGCATGCGACCAACCCGGTGCTACCGTCAGTGCGGTGGCGCGCAAGCACGCCCTGCGACCCAACCAGTTGCGTCGCTGGCGATAAAAGGCCAAAGGCAACCTGAGCCGCGCCCAACTCGACGCACTGGTGCTGGGCCTGCCCTGGAGTCGCATCGGAGAGGGCGGCATCATCCGCGTGGTGTGAGGTAAAAATTGACGCCAAATCAGCTTTGATTCTGCTTGTAAATGAAGCAAAAATTCTGTTCCAGAACCCATGTATGAATGTTGAGTCACTATTGTTTTTAAGTCAATTGGGGAATGTCAGAATAGCTAAAAATAGTTCGGTGTGGGACACTACTTTCCATGCTTGAAGCCCAAGAATCACTGCTCTATTTGAACGCGCAACAACTGCGTGAGTTCGCTGCTGCGTTGATCACCAAAATCAGCGAACAAAGCAAACAGCACGCACAGGCAATCGCCGCCAAAGACAGCGACATCTTGTACCGCCAGGCCAAGATCGACAAACTCACCTTTGAGCTGGCCACCCTCAAACGCTGGAAGTTTGGTCATAGCAGCGAGCAGGTATGCCCCGTGTCGCCATTCACCACGAGCCCGACTCCACCACCTGCCAATGTGGTTGCCAACTCAAACGCAT
>Ga0210024_1000416_pt1 | contig 38265 bp, 29 predicted proteins | sample CryGeymeta201525_FD_183988 | JGI IMG/M metagenome (GOLD analysis project Ga0210024, IMG submission 183988) | Groundwater microbial communities from Crystal Geyser aquifers in Utah, USA - Crystal Geyser metaG 2015-25 (SPAdes) (version 2) | ecosystem: Environmental > Aquatic > Deep subsurface >...
AAAAATTGCGTTATAGATCAGAGGGAAGTTGGAATTCATACCAATTCTTTCGCCGGTGCTTTGCGTAGTGCCTTAAGAGAAGATCCTGATGTAATCTTAGTGGGGGAAATGAGAGATCTCGAAACTATTTCTATGGCGGTAACTGCAGCCGAAACTGGACATTTAGTATTTTCTACTCTTCATACCAATAGTGCAGCTGAAACTATAGAAAGAATTATAAACGTGTTCCCTCCTCATCAACAGGCTCAAATTAGAATGCAAGTTGCCGAATCTATCCTGGGTATGGTGGCTCAAACTTTAATACCTACTTTAGATGGCGAAGGAAGAGTCCCCGCTATTGAATTGACCATTGCCACTCCAGCCATCAAAAATTTAATAAGAGAAGAAAAAATTCATCAAATGCCATCAATAATACAAATGGGCAGAAAAGATGGGATGATAAGTTTAGATCAATGTTTGAAAAATCTACTCGTGGAAGGAAAGATAAGCCGAGAAGAGGCCATAAAAAGGGCTATAGATAAAAAGGTATTTATGGAAATTCGTAGTAAATTTTAAATGAGGTTTATTATGGAAATAAAAGAATTATTAATTACCACCAAAGAGAAAGATGCTTCTGATCTACACCTTAATGTAGGGGTACCTCCGGTTCTCCGTATAAATGGAAAATTAGAAAAATTAAATTTACCAGAATTAACCCCGGAAGATACTCATAATATGATCTATAGTATTTTAAGCGAAAAACAGCAGACTGATTTCGAAAAATGCGGTGAATTAGATCTATCTTATGAATTAAATAATCTAGCCCGTTTCAGGGTAAATGTCTTTAAACATCGTCGGGGAGAAGGGGCGGCTTTCCGATTGATACCTGAAAAAATTAAGACCCTTTCTGAATTAAATTTACCATCAATTCTTTCCACCTTTACTGATAAAGACAAGGGGCTTGTATTAATTACTGGAACTACTGGAAGTGGGAAATCAACTACTTTGGCTGCCTTAATCGATATTATAAATAAGAAGAGATATGATAATATAATTACTATCGAAGATCCTATCGAATTTGTTCATTATCACCAAAATTGTCTTATTTCTCAAAGAGAGATAGGTACACATACTAAATCTTTTGCCTCTGCTTTGCGTAATCAGACTGTGTTACAATTACATCTTTTACCTAACCTAAAAGATTAAAAAATATTGAATAAAAATCAAATAAAACTCTTATTTTACAAGACATTCAGCTATTTTTATGCTATAATATTAGCATAATCTTATCAGAAAGGAAACCTTTATTATGGCTTATCGTTATGGTAATCGTAACCAAATCAGACTCTTACCGGAAAGTATGGAAGACTATGTAACCCCCGATGATCCAGTCCGAGCCTATGATGCCTTCATAGAGGCACTTGATTTTAGAGAATTAGGAATTATCCTTGATTCTCACCAAGTAGGTAACTCCGAATATCACCCTCATGCTATGTTAAAACTCTTAGTCTACGGCTACTCCTACGGTACCCGCAGTTCCCGAAAGCTAGAGAGGGCCTGTCATCACAACCTCTCCTTTATCTGGCTTACCTCCGGATTAAAGCCAGACCATAAGACTATAGCCGAATTCAGGAGAAAGAATAAAGAGGCTTTAGCTAATGTCTTAAAACAGTGTGCTAGAATTTGTATCCAACTCAACCTGATCGAAGGCAATACCCTCTTTGTTGATGGTACTAAAATAAGAGCCAATGCCGCAATCAAGAATACCTGGGATAAGGAAAAAGCCCAAAGAGCTCTAAAACATATTGATAAGCGTATCAAAGATATCCTGACCCAGTGTGATACAGTAGATGAGACCGAAGAGGGAAGCGGTTCTTTGGTCACCATGGATAAAGAATTAAAAGACCAAAAGATTCTTGAATCTAAAGTCAAAGCTATCCTAAAAGAACTGGAAGAAGAAAAGCAAAAATCCCTTAATACCACCGACCCCGAGTGTTCCCGCATTAACAGTCTCCAGGGTTCTCATGCCGGCTTTAACCTCCAGAGTACCGTAGACGAAAAAGAAGGCCTTATCTTATCTACTGATGTGGTAAGTGAGAATAATGACCTGAATCAGTTTGCTTCCCAGATCAACCAAGCTAACCAGATCTTAGGTAAGAAGTGTAAGACCGCAGTAGCTGATTCTGGTTATGCCTCAACCGAGGAGTTAGAAAAAATAGATCAACAGGGGATCAAGGTCATCGTCCCTTCCCAAAGACAGGCCAGAAAAGGAGAACCTCATGAATTTGCCAAAGAACGTTTTACTTATGATGCTAAGAATGATGCTTATATCTGTCCCCAAGGACATAAACTAACCTTATCTAGTACTGATAAAAAGAATAAAGCATACAGAATTTCCGATAACAAAATCTGTCTTGCCTGTCCTCATTATGGTATCTGTACTAGATCTAAAAAGGGAAGAACCATAGCCCGACTTCTAAACGAAGAAGTAAGGCAGAGACTGGAGGCTCAATATGAAGAACCCCAGTCTCAAGAGATCTATAAACTTAGAAAAGAGAAAGCCGAGCTTCCCTTCGGACATATTAAACATAATCTAAAAGTGGACTCCTTCCTCCTGAGAGGTCTAAAAGGAGTGAGGGCCGAGGCCTCTATCCTTGCTACTTGCTTTGATCTTGTTCGGATGATCACCCTCCTGGGAGTACCAGCTTTAGTTAGAGAATTAAGTACCTAATAAGGGGATAATACCCCCTTATTTCAAGTAAAATAGGATAATATGAGTAAAAATTAGAGTAAATATATCTTTTATTTTTATATTAACCTTAAAAATCTTAAATTTTTTTAAGTTACAAAAAAATATTGCTAGATAGAAATATTTATGACACGGTCTGATTCCCGGGTCGGATAAATCCGACCCCTACATTACCATTCCCCGATCAGGTCGAGGACAGGTTTGTTTACTTTTTGGGGGATAACCATTATATTAATTTTAATATAATCTATTGTAAAGAGATAATCAAGCAAAAGAGGAGAATATAAATAAATGAATGTTAAACATTTTCAAGATTAATTTGACAAGCAGTAACTATTACCATAAAATTAATGTGAAGTTTATAATTTATAAAAATATAATTGGTAAGGGGAAGTAAAATTGATGCAAAGTATGACTGGTTATGGAGTAGGAAAGATTAAAAGAAGAGACCAAGAATGTTTAGTAGAAATAAAAACTTTAAATAATAAATATTGTGATATTATGATAAAAAATTCGATGCAATCTTTAGAAATTGAACAAAAAATTGAGAAACTTATAAAGGAAAAGATATTCAGGGGAAAAGTAAATATATTAATAAAAGTAGAAAGCTATGCTTCTGAAAAAGAAAAAGTAATATTAAACGAAAACTTATTTAATTCTTATTGTGAAGCCTTAAAAATTTTAAAAGAAAAATATAAGTTCAAAGATGAAATAAATATTGATTCTATAATTAAATTTAAAGATATTTTTCAAGTGGTAAAAAAAGAAGAAGAAACTGGTAAGATGTGGCCTTTGATAGAGGAAGCAGTAAATAAGGCTTTAGATTCTTTATTGGAGATGAGAGAAAGAGAAGGTAAAATTCTTATTAATGATATAAAGAAAAGAATAAAAAAGATTACAAAGTTAATGGACAAGATTGAAAAATATTCAAAATTATCTTTACTGGAATATAAAGGCAATTTTTTAAACAAATTAAAAGAATTAACCAATGGTTTAAATGTGGATGAAGGAAGGATTGAATTAGAGGCAGCAATATTTGCTGGAAAGAGTGACATCACTGAAGAAATTATTAGAACAAAAAGCCACCTTATTCAATTTAATGATTTACTAAATTCTATGGAATCTGCAGGAAGAAAGATGGATTTTTTAATCCAAGAGATAAATCGGGAAATCAATACTATTGGTTCAAAGAATAATAATTTAAAGATAACTTCCTTAGTTATATTAGTGAAAAGTGAATTAGAAAAGATAAGAGAACAAGCTAGAAATATTGAATAATAGGAGACATTGAAAATGGTAAATAATTTAGTAAATATTGGTTTTGGTAATTTTGTGAATTCAACCAGAGTTATTACTATTTTAAATCCAGAACCTCGTTCCGCACCAATGAAAAGGATAAAAGAAGAAGCAAAAATTCAGAAGAAATTAATTGATGCTACCTATGGGAGAAGAACGAGAGCAATAATAATTACTGATAGTAATCATATAATTTTATCTTCCATTCAACCTGAAACTATTGCCCATAGATTCACTGAAGCTACTGGACAAAACCTTGAATTAAAAGAAAATGTTACCAAGTAGGTAATTTTAAATATGACCGATGAAAAAGATTTTTTACCTTTTCTTTCTGAAGGCAATATGCCATACGCCATATGCCATACGAAATTAAATAGAGGTTTACTATTTGTTATCTCTGGCCCTTCCGGGGTAGGCAAAGGCACCTTGCGAAAAAAAATATTTAAAATTTTCCCAGATTTAAAATATTCTGTCTCGGTGGCTACCCGCGCTCCTCGAAAGGGAGAAGTAGAAGGCAAAGATTACTATTTTGTATCCGAAGATAAATTTAAAAAGATGATAAAAGAGAATAAATTTGTAGAGTGGGCCTTAGTACATAGAGATTACAAAGGTACGCCTATAAATTATTTAATAGAAACGCTTCAAAAAGGAGAAGACGTATTATTAGAAATAGACGTACAAGGAGCAATGCAAGTTAAGAAAAAATTTCCTGATGGTGTTTTTATTTTTATAGCCCCTCCCTCCTGGAAGGATTTAGAAGATAGATTGCGTAAAAGAAAGACAGAAGAAGAAAAAGACCTCAAAAAAAGATTAGAGGACGCTCATACAGAAATGAAATATACGAAAAACTATGATTATTTAGTAATTAATGATAATATAAAAGAGGCCATGAAAAAACTAAAATCCATAGTAATTGCGGAAAGATGTAAGATAATAAGTTATTAAAAATAGATTTGAATTATAAAAATAATATATTTTTACTAAAAGGAAGGAGGAGAACCAAGCGTGGAAGAAAATAAATATTTATTAACTATGATGATAGCCAAAAGAGCAAAGCAGTTACAATCTGGTAGTAAACCTTTACTGATCTCCAAACATAAGCAGCCAATTTTAATTGCTTTAGAAGAGATAAAAGCAGGAAAAGTGTATCTTAAAGAAGTTCAAGAATCCCAAAAATCTGAGGAAAAAATTAGAGAAAATATAATTAAGGATATGGAATAATTAGAGTTAGGTGCTTAGTAAGATATAAATAAAAATGAAATTCAGGAGTCGGGAGCCAGAGGTTTAACAAGATACGAAATATGGTGAGGTAAAAAGGTGTTAAAAGGAAAGAAGATTCTACTAGGAGTTACCGGAAGTATAGCTGCTTATAAAGCAGCAGAAATATTAAGTTTATTGAAGAAAAAAGGTGCAGATGTATTGGTTATTATGACTGAATCAGCCACAAAATTTGTACAGCCTTTGACTTTTTCTACTCTTTCTGAACATTCCACCGTAGGTAATTTGTTTTCTTCAAATGATAAGATAAAAATTACCCATGTTTCTTTAGCCCAATGGGCTGATTTAATATTGATTGCTCCAGCTACAGCAAATATTATTGCTAAAATTGCCCAGGGCATTGCTGATGATATGTTAACCACTACCGTGCTAGCTTCTAAAGCGAGAGTTGTTTTTGCTCCGGCAATGAATAAAAATATGATAGCTAACCCTATTTATCAAGAAAATGTTAAAAAACTATCTGCTTTAGGTTATGAGTTTATTGATTCGGAATATGGTCCTTTGGCTTGCGGAGAGATAGGAGAGGGTAGATTAGCCGATATTAGGGATATCGTAGATAAAGTTGAGTATGCTTTAACTTTTAAAAAGGATTATCTAAATAAGACTGTATTGATTACTGCTTCCTGTACCAGAGAACCCCTTGATAAAGTAAGATTTATTTCTAACTATTCTTCTGGCAAGATGGGTTTTGCTTTAGCAAAGATTGCTCAGGCTAGAGGAGCAAGAGTGATTTTAATTACCGGACCAAATTGTTTAGCTGCCCTAAAAGGAATTAAAACAGTTTTAATTGAGTCTGCTGAAGAAATGAAAAAAGAGGTTTTTAAATACTTTTCAGAGGCAGATATAATAATTTCAGCCGCTGCAGTGGCTGATTTTCGACCCAAAAAAGTATTCTCGGGAAAGATTAAAAAAGAAGAAGCTGAAAAATTGGTTATTGAATTGGAAAGGACTTCTGATATTCTTTATGCATTGGGGAAGAGAAAGAAAAATAAAATATTAGTAGGATTTGCCGCTGAAACTGAAAATTTAGTAGGTAATGCCCTTAAAAAATTGGAGGAAAAAGAATTAGATTTAATTGTAGCTAATGATATATCTGCAAAAGGAACAGGATTTGGATCAGATGATAATAAAGCTACGCTTATAAATAGTAAAGGAGTAGTTCAAGAATTAACCCTGATGCCCAAAAGCGATCTAGCCGAAAAGATCTTAGATGAGATTCTAAAGATAAAGTGAACAATAGAATTAATGAGTTTATTAATATGTATGGTGAAAAGAAATATGCAGAAATAGTAATCTTAGAATATAATTTCAATAAAGTATTTCACTACTGTATTCCCCCAGATTTAAGAGACCAAATAGCTATAGGGATGAGGGTATTAATACCTTTTAGAAATAAGGTAACCACCGGATGCCTGGTGGGGTTTTTATCGGAATCAAATATAAAAAATTTAAAAAATATCCTGCAAATAGTGGATAAAAAACCCCTACTGACTCCCCAGGTAGTAAGATTAACCAAATGGATTTCTAATTACTATCTCTGTTCCTGGGAAAAGACGCTAAATTATGTTATGCCTAAGACCCGGAAGGCCTGGCTTAACAAATTTGATAAAATAGACCTTCCCCCCTTAAAGCACTGTCTATCTGAAGATACTAAATCCCCGGATAAGGAAAGTATAGAAAAAATTATCCAAAAGCAAAAGTTTCAAGTAATTCTAATGCGCAGCAATGACTTTACCAGGAGGGTGGAATTTTATTTCAACTGTATAAGAAGGGTATTAGAGAAGGGAAAGCAGACTATTATATTGGCTCCTACAGAGTCTCATTTATCAGAATTAGCCAGATTGCTGGAAAAAGAATTTAAGGATAATATGGTAGTCTTTGATGAAAAGATTGATCAAAAAGCTAAATATTTTCAGTGGATTAAAATAAGAAATTCACAAGTAGATATAGCTTTAGGGATGAGATCAGCTATATTTGTGCCTTTTGATAAGTTGGGCTTGATTATTGTTGACCGAGAAAATAGCAGTTTATATAAAGAAGAGAGAGCGCCAAGATATAATGCTCGAGAAGTTGCTTTAAAACGAGCAGAATTGGAGAAGATTCCCCTGATTTTAAGTAGTGAAACCCCATCCCTTGAATCTTATCAGAATGTTCTTCAAAAGAATTATCTGGGGGTGGATTTAATCTCCCCTGCCCAAGATGAAAATTTATTAAAAAATAAAATAATAGATATGACTAAAGAAAAGTCTAAAAAAAAGATCATCAGCTATGAACTTCAGGAAGCTATTTTGAGAAGTTTAAAGAGAAAGAAACAGATGGTGCTTTTTTTAAACAAGAGGGGCTTTTCGAGTTTTATGATTTGCAACCAATGCGGCTATATACCCAAATGTTCTGATTGCAATATCTCTCTTTCTTATCATTTAAATATTCAAAAACAAGCTCAACTGGTGTGTCATAACTGTGGGAAAAAGACAGAAGTAATGAAGGTTTGTAGTAAATGTGGTAGTAAAGATATTCGTCCCTTAGGAATGGGAACTCAAAAATTAGAGAGTGAAATTAAAAAGATGTTTCCGCGGGCTAAAATAAGACGCTTAGATCGGGATTCCTTAATTAAAAATGATGATTATCGACAAATCTTAGAAGAATTCAAAAAAGGAGATATCGATATATTAATAGGCACTCAAATGGTGCTAAAGGGAGCAGATTTTAGCAATACAGATTTAATAGGAATTATTTCCGCTGATACCTTGCTGAATTTACCAGATTATCGTTCAGGAGAAAAGACCTTTCAACTACTTAGCGAGGTTATTTCTTCTTTTAAGAAAATTAGTTCTCCTAAAGAAGTAATTATCCAAACTTTTAATCCCGAGCATCATTGTATCATTGCTATAAAAGAACAAGATTACCATTATTTTTATCAAAAAGAAGTTGAATTGAGAAAAGAATTGAATTACCCTCCCTTTACTCATATCATTAAAATCGAGATTAAAGGGGAAGAAAAAGAGACCGTTAAGCAGAGAGCAAAACATCTAATTGATTATTTAAATTCCATCCCTAAAATCAAAGAAGCCCCAGAATTTAAATTACTGGGTGCCGAAAATATGGTCTTACGGAAATCTAAAAACCACTTTCAAGTACAATTTATAATAAAAGTAAAAGATTTAGAAAAATTTAATCAGGCATTTAAGGAAGGATATGATAAAATGTTATTAAGTCATTTCGACCAAGAAAATAAGTTAATAATTGATGTTGATCCGGTAAAGATGTTATAAATAAAGATTACACAGATTAAATCAGCGTAATCTTCCTTTAATCGGTGGAATCATTGCTAAAGCAATAGGAGAAAAAGATGGCAATATTAGAAATTAAAGAATATGGAGAACCTGTTTTGAGAGAAAAATCATTAGCGGTTAAAGAGATTACTCCAGAAATATTGAATCTCATCAGAGATATGGCAGAAACAATGTATACTGCTTCTGGAGTAGGCCTTGCTGCTCCCCAAGTAGGGGTAACAAAAAGAATTATTATTATTGACGGAGAGGAAGAAGGGTTAATAGTATTGGTAAATCCAATGCTGGTTAAAAGTGAGGGAGAAGTTATAGAGGAAGAGGGCTGTTTAAGTATTCCTGGTGTATATTGCGAGGTTAAGCGTTCATCAAAAGTAACCGTAAAAGCACTTAATGAAAGTGGAGAGCCGATTAAAATCACCAAAGAGGGTCTATTGGCCCGGGCACTGCAGCATGAGATCGATCATTTAGAAGGTATTTTATTTGTGGATAGAATAGGGAAAGTAAAAAGGCAGCTATTGTTAAATAAATTAAAAAAACAAAAGAATTAGTAAAATTCTGGATACTAACCGAAGAGGGGATGATTTTTATACTTAAGATCATTTTTATGGGGACAGCAGATTTTGGAGGACCAGTTTTAAAGAAATTAATAGATAGTAAAGAAAATATAGTAAGTGTAATTACCCAGCCGGATCGCCCTCAGGGTCGTGGTAGAAAAATATTGCCTACCCCCATTAAGGAAATTGCTCTTAATATTAATAGGGGAATAGAAGTATTTCAACCAGAAAATATTAATAATGATGATTCTATAAAAAAAATAAAAGAATTTGACCCGGATCTTATTTTAGTAGTTGCTTATGGTCAAATTCTTTCTAAAGATATTTTAAATATTCCTAAAGTAGGATGCTTAAACATTCACGCCTCATTGTTACCTAAATATCGAGGTGCTGCCCCCATTAACCGGGCTATTATAAATGGTGAAAAAGAGACGGGGATAACTTTTATGTTTATGAATGAAAAAGTAGATGCTGGTGACATTATAGATCAACAGAAAATAACTATTTTACCAGATGAAACCTACGGAGAACTTTATGATAGATTATCTAATTTAAGTGCTAAGATGATCAGTACAATTTTAGAAAAGATAGAAGAAGGAAAGATAAAAAGAATATCCCAGGAGAGTAAATTGGTAACTTTTGCTAAGAAAATGACTAAACAAGATGGGGAAATAAATTGGAGTGAAAAGGGAGAAAAGATATATAATATAATAAGAGGAACTACTCTCTACCCTGGTGCCTTTACCTCTTATAAAGGTAAAAAACTTAAGATTACTAAGGCGAGATTTTTAGGCAATTATCAAAATGAAAATGAGGTTGAACTAAGTTCCTCAATCCCCGGTAGTGTATTTAAAATTGAAAAAGAGAGCATCCTGATTTCTACCGCTGATAAGGGAATTATAAAGATATTCAGGTTGATTCCGGCTGGTTCAAAAGAATTAACCGCCAGCCAGTTTGTCAATGGTTATAAGATTAAAGTAGGAGATATTTTAGGTAAACACACCTAAGACACACCTAAGACAGTTTATAAATATACCTAGGACAGGCGTCCCCCGTTTTCACGAGGGCAAGCCCGCCTGTCTATTGAGGCTTAATAAGAGGAGGATTTTATGTTTTATTTCGATAGTACCATGTTTATTTTATTACCAGCTATAGCTTTAACCCTTTATGCTCAATACCAGGTAAAGACCGTTTATGTAAAGTATTCAAAAATATTAGCAAAAAGCGGATTAAGCGGGAAAGAAGTAGCTGAGGAATTATTGCGGCAAAATAATTTAGTAAATATAAAAATTGAACCGATAGAAGGCAGCCTTTCTGACCACTATGATCCCAGACAGAAAAAGTTAGGCCTATCCAAAGAAATTTATTATGGTAAATCATTAGCTGCTCAGGGAATTGTAGCCCATGAAATAGGCCATGCCCTCCAGGATGCAGAGAAATATTTTCCGCTCGCTCTTCGCAGTAATTTAGTGCCGGTAACTAATATTGGATCTCGAATGGCTGTTCCTTTATTTTTAATTGGATTTTTATTTACTCTTCCCGGGTTAATGGATATCGGCATTATTGCTTTCTCTTTAGCAGTGCTGTTCCAGGTAGTCACTTTACCGGTTGAATTTAATGCCAGCAATAAAGCAGTAGGCTTATTAGTGAAAGCAGATATTGTTTCAGGCACAGAAGAAATTAGTGCAGTTAAAAAGGTTTTAAATGCTGCTGCCTTAACCTATCTAGCCGCTGCCGCAGTAGCAGTTATGCAGTTGTTAAGACTTATAGTATTGAGAAATAGAAGAAGATAGAAGGAAATATAAAATAAATTAAATCTATGGATAAAATAAAAGTTGACCCGATAAGAGAAATCATCCTAACTATTTTAGTTGAAATTGATTCTAAAGAGGGCTATATCAATATTCTAATCAATAAATCATTAGAAAAAAATAGAAGTTCTACCTTAGATGCAGCTTTTATCAATGAGATAACCTATGGAGTGATAAGAAACCGAAATAAATTAGACTGGGCGATAGCTCAATTTTCCAATCGGGGTTTATCTGAAACTCCAATATTGATTAAAAATATATTGAGAATGGGTGTTTATCAATTACTATTTTTAAATAAAGTTCCTGATTATGCAATCGGTAATGAAGCGGTACAATTAGCTAAAAAATATGGAAACCTGGGGATGTCTAAATTTGTAAATGGTGTTTTAAGGAATATTATTCGAAATAGTGGGAATATTAATTGGCCTGATCAAGACAAAGAACCTGCCTTATATATTTCCACCATTTATTCACACCCCCTTCAGATAGTTGAACGTTGGTTAAAAAGATTTGGATTTGCCGATACGGTTAAAATATGTGAAGCAAATAATAAAATACCAACTTTGGTAATTAGGACCAATACTTTAAAGATATCTCGACTAGAATTAAAAGATATTTTGGAAAAAGAGAACATTTCGGTAAGAGAAAGTATTTTTACCGAAGAAGCATTATATGTTAAAGGCCTTTCCAATATCACCAAAATTCCCGCTTATCAAGAAGGATTATTTCAGATTCAAGATGAAGCATCGATCTTGGTCCCTCATCTGCTCAAACCTCTACCTGGTGAATTGGTAATTGATGTTTGCAGTGCCCCAGGAGGAAAGACTACCCATCTTGCCCAATTAATGGCTAATCAGGGTAACATTCTGGCTCTGGATAGTAATGGGGCAAGATTATTAATGGTAAAAGAGAACTGTCGGAGATTAGGAATTGAGATAGTAAAGACCCAGATAAAGGATAGCACTAGATTAGATAAGAATTATCTAAAGAAGGCAGATAAGGTTTTAGTAGATGCTCCCTGCACCGGGTTGGGGGTGTTAAGGAGAAAACCTGATTTAAAGTGGCAAACTTATGATTTAAACAGATTTAAACAATTATTCGAACTGCAGGGGAAGCTATTGGCTACTGTCTCTAATTACCTGAAAGTGGGTGGGAGATTAGTTTATTCTACCTGTAGTACCGAACCAGAAGAGAACGAGGAAGTAGTAACCAAATTTTTAGATAAAAATCCTAATTTTGAGTTAGAAAATTTAAATGAATTTATAAAAGAGCGAAAGTTAAAAGTCTATCCATCAAATCAGAATAAACAGAAGAAATTTTTTCAGATAATCCCTGGACTTTCCAATTTAGATCTAGATGGATTCTTTATGGCAAAAATGATCAGAAAAGGATAGGTTCATAAATGAACTGGATAGTGAAAATATTTAATATTATTTTAAAATCATTGGTTAGTATTATTTTTATAATTTTTATAGTGCTGGCTGGGGGAGTAAGTGCCTTTATAATATATCAAAATGTATACTCTGTTCCAAATACTGTCGTTCCTTCCATAATTGGTGAGGAATTAAAAGTTGCCCAAGAAAAATTATATAATGCTGGATTACAGCTAAAGGTTTCTGGTGATGAATTTGATAAAAATATTTCCCCCAATAAAATTATCACTCAGGATCCAGCCAGCGGGTCAACAGTAAAAAAGAATCGGGAAATTTATGTGGTGATAAGTAAAGGGAGTAAGGCTATTGCTTTAAATATTCCCGATCTTAGAAATAAAGAGCTAAAAGAAGCCACGGCCATCATCGAAGAATACGGCCTTACTTTAGGCAAAGTCACCTATAGCAAACATTTTTCCGTACCTCAGGGGGTAGTTATTGCTCAGACCCCTGAAGCGGGAAATATAGTTTCAGATAATAATACAATTAATCTATTAGTTAGTAAAGGATCTTATTAATATTACATATATGGTGTGGAGATTAATCCTCTCTCTTCAAGTGATATGATTATGGTGGATTTACCCTCTCCCTTGAAGTGAGGGTGAAACATTTTCTGTCATTAGGCGTAGGGGTCGGATTTATCCGACCCTCTGTCATTGCGAGGAGCTTTACAAGCCTGCCCCTGTGAAAAACAGGGGAAGCAATCCCTATTTCCAATGTAGGACAGGCGTCCCCCGTTTTCACGAGGGCAGGCCCGCCTGTCTAGGTAAGGAGGTGTATTAGGTGAAAGAACAAGAATTAAAATACTGGTTAGCCTGGAATAAAATATCAGATATAGGACCAAAAAGATTTCATAAATTGATGGAATATTTTGGTTCAGCCGAGAATGCCTGGTCTGTAAAATCAGAAGAAATATCCAGAGTGCTAAATTTGAGCAACAAAATATCCTCCAGGATTTCCGAAGAAAAAAATAATATTACTCCCGAACAAGAATTAGATCTATTAGCTAAATATAAAGCCAATGTTTTAACCATAAAGGATGATTTATATCCGGAGAATTTAAAAACAATTCACGATCCTCCCCCAGTTCTATACTTTAAGGGGAACATTATCGAAAAAGACAAAAATTCTATTTCCCTGGTCGGTTCAAGAAAAGCTACCTATTATGGAAAAATGGTTGCAGAAAATTTAAGCAAGGATTTAGCTTTAGCTGGATTGACTATCATAAGTGGGATGGCTCGAGGAATAGATACAGCGGCTCACAAAGGTGCATTAGCAGTCCACGGTCGGACCATCGCGGTATTTGGTTGTGGAATTGATCTTATTTATCCCCCTGAAAATAGAAGGTTAGCGAAAGAAATAGAAGAGTCAGGAGCATTAATAACTGAATTTTCTTTTTCTACTTTGCCAGAAAGGCAGAATTTTCCCCGCAGAAATCGTATTATCAGTGGATTAAGTTTGGGAACAGTGGTAGTGGAGGCTGGTGAGAAGAGTGGTGCATTAATAACTGCTGATTTTGCCCTCGAACAAGGCAGAGAAGTCTTTGCGGTTCCAGGGAATATAACCTCTTCCTTGTCAAATGGTACGCATAATTTAATCAAACAAGGAGCGAAGTTGGTAAATAATTATCGAGATATTCTGGAAGAAATTCCAGGAATTGTAGTCCAAGAAACAAATACCAAAGAAATAAGTGCAGAAAAATTTTCTCTATCTGAAGAAGACCAAATAATTTATAAGATAATTTCCAACGAACCTATCCACATAGACGAAATTATTGAAGTTAGCAAATTATCTGCCAGTAAAGTTAGCGAGATATTACTAAACCTCGAATTAAAAGATTTAATAAAAGAGATTGAAGGTAAAAAATTTATTAAACTATAATTTTATTGCCTTAATAAGGCTGATTTAGTATAATATAAAAAGTCGGGGCGTAGCGCAGTATGGTAGCGCACCTGAATGGGGTTCAGGGGGTCGGAGGTTCAAGTCCTCTCGCCCCGACCAGAATATCTACTTTAAATCTACCTTTTACCACCATATTTTTTACCTTTCTATCCCTGATTATTTTGTAGGGGGCGGATTTATCCGCCCCGTTCCTTCTTCGGGGGGGGGACACTAGGTTAAAAATTTTTTTAAATAATAACAAAAAGATTAATCCCAAAAGGAGGTTGACCATGCTCTTATTAACCAGAAGTGATATTCAAAAATCTATTTCCATAAAAGAAGCCATTCAGGTGGTTAAATATGCTTTTGCTGCTTATTCATCCGGAAAAGTTACTATTCCAGTTCGCACTCAGATAAAAATTCCTCAAGAAGATGGAATTATCCTTTATATGCCCGGATATATCGAAGATTCAGGCGCTTTAGGTTTAAAAATTGTATCTGTATTTCCCAAAAACAGAGAGAAAAATCTACCTACCACAAATGCCTTTATTTTATTAATCCATCCAGAGACGGGATTACCATTAGCTGGATTAGAAGGAAATTATTTAACTGCCCTTAGGACTGGCGCTGCTTCCGGTGTGGCTACTGATTACTTAGCCAGGAAAAATTCTTCAACAGTAGCGATTATTGGTGCCGGATTTCAAGCCAGGACTCAATTAGAGGCAGTGTGTTTGGTACGAGATATAAAATCAGTAAATATTTATGATATTAATGAACAACAGTCCATTAACTATTTGGAACTAATGAAGAATAAACTTTCCAACCTTTCCTTAAAATGGACCATAAGTCCTTCTTCGGGAAAAGCTATTGAAAACGCAGATATTATCTGTATAACCACTACTTCTAAAACTCCGGTCTTCCCTGGAGAAAAAATAAGACTTGGAACTCATATTAATGCGGTTGGTTCATTTACTCCTCAGACGCAAGAAATTGATATTCAAACCCTTTTAAAGGCGGATAAAATATATGTTGATTCTATAGAGGCTACTTTAAAAGAAGCCGGTGACTTCATTATCCCCCTTCAGAAAGGTCAATTTGATAAAGCAAATATTACTGGTGAAATCGGGGAAATAATTTCCCATCAAAAAATAGGTAGAGAAAATAAGGAAGAAATTACTATTTTTAAAACAGTAGGCTTATCTATTCAGGATATGGCTACCGGATTTTTTATTTACCAAAAAGCAAAAAAATTAGGATTAGGAAAAGAATTTTCTCTGGATTAAACCGATTATAGTTGTTACTTATGCATGCCTTGTTGGTATTATTATACTAATTATTTCTGTATACCCTTGTTTTTAATTTCAAAAAACTTTCCCTCAAAAGCAGGACTTTCCCAGCTCTTTGTCGAATATAATAAAAATGATATATAATCATGTAGGACAGGCGTCTCGCCTGTCTACTCTAATTCTATTAAATATAAATAAAAGAGAATATTTAAAAAATGTTCTATTTTAAAACAAAAACCAAACTCACTCTTATCACTCTTACCATAATTATCCTTACCTTAATCTTATGCCTTTCTTCCTTTGCCAAAACCGAAGTCTACTTCTCCCTCTCGGAAAATCCCCAAAAAGCTATCATTAAAAATATTAATCAGGCGGAAACCTACATTAATATAGCCATGTACACCTTCACTGATCAGGAAATTGCCCTCTCTCTGGCCAATGCCCAAAAAAGAGGGGTAAAGGTAAGAGTTTATCTGGATAGATCACAGATTGAATCTACTTACAGCGTCTCCCGTCTTCTGGTGCAGAAGGGGATAAAAGTAAGGATCAGCTCCAACAATTATATTATGCACCACAAATTTGCCATTATCGACAACCGCCTACTGCTCACCGGCTCCTATAACTGGACCTTTGCCGCTAACAATAAAAATGAAGAAAATCTGATGGTAATAGACGACCCGGAAATAATCGAAATATTTCAGCATCAATTTGTAAACTTATGGACCAATAAATATAGCCCTGATAGAACCAAAGCATTATTCAATAAAGCCAAAGTAAATCTATTTTCAGTCTTCCCTCCTCTCATTCAAACAGGAACTAAAAGAATAAATATCAACTCTGCTTCCCAGGAAGAACTTACCAGCATCTTACAAATAAGCGAACCCCTTGCTCAAAAGATAATTGCCTTAAGAGAAGAACTGGGAGGATTCAAAGACCCCAAAAACCTCACTCAATTGCCCGAGATAACCAACCTCGAATGGGAGGAATGGGAAGAAGAGGGGATAATGATTACTATTTAATAAAAATAGAACAATTTTCACAAAAAAGAAGGGTTTTATAATAATTTTGTCGTATTACTATTAGTATTAAAAATTATTTTTAAATATTTTTTTCCGTACTTTTTCGTTATATTTTAAGAAATTATAATATATCAAACGGGAAAGCCTGAGACCTTATTCTTTATCTTTTCATATTATGCCAGAACAGGCTTCTAGGCTTCTATGTTTTTACAATAATCCATTGATTAAGTTGCATAATTAAATACCTCCTTTGGTGGTATAATTATACCAACTAAATTATTTAATTCCTGGACATGGATAACGGGTCTTATTTTTAAATAGTATAAAGAGGCTTATATTTATATTCAATTATATTGTTAAATAGTTATTATATTTAATAAAAAGAATTATGGGAAAATATTTTAAAAAAGAAAAAAAAATTATACCCAGTTCAATAAGCAAATTTTATAGTTTGGGAATATATTATTTTAAAAACGAAGAATATAAGAAAGCAATTGAATTTTTCAAAAAAGTGTTGATGATAGATCCCGATTATCTCGATAGCAAAAATAAGATGAGATTGTTAATTAAGAAATTAAAGAGTAAGGAAAATTATTTAAGTGAAAAATATTATAGTATTGTAGATGGATATCTAATAGATAAGAAAATTTCAGTTATAGGAGGAAATATAAATTTTAAAACCTGGTTTAATTTAGGTGTATGTTATAAAGAAACGCAAATGTATGAACAATCTGTTGCAGCCTTCAAAAATGCATTAAGGATTAAACCAAATCATACAGACACACATTTTGAGTTAAGCAGTATTTACGATGAAATAGAAAATTATTATGAGTTTACCACCAATATATGTAATGAGGAAGAGCTACTTGATAATGACGATCAAATTAATGATGAAAATGATAAAGGAAAATATCTAGAAGAAACAGTGCCCCAAGAGTTAAATCTATCCGAATTACACTATAAGATAGGATGGGCTTTTAGTGAACCAGAACCAAAATACTATCTCCATGCAATCGAACTTTGTGAAAGAATAATAAATATCGAACCAGAATTCGTAGATGTTTATTATTGGTTAGGGTGGATTTATGAAAAATTAAATCAATATAAAGACGCAGCATTTGCATATAATAAAGCCATTTATATTGATAAAAATTATATTTTTGCATATAACCGTCTTGGGAATATATATTCAAAGCAGTTAAAATTTGGTGAAGCAATAGAATTATATAAAGAATCTATAAAGAATAACCCTGAAAATATTCGAGCGTATTTAAAGATGGGATCTATTTACAACAAAATTTTACAATATGATAAAGCGATAGAGATTTTAAAAAAAGCACTTGAAATAGATCCACAAAATATTTTCTTATGGCACCTAATTAGCAAATCTTATATAAATATTGGGTGGTTGACAGATGCAGAAGATGCTTTGAAAAAAGTGATAGATATTAAACCTGATTATTTTAAAGCATATAAACTTTTTAGTAATATCATATCTAACGAGGAAGCCTATGCTATATGGTTGAAAAAGCAAGGAGCTAGTGAATATGTTACAAGAGTAGCAATTAATGATATTACTGAAATATCAAATTATACTTTAAAAAAGAATATATCCAAGATATCAATTTTTGATATGTTCACTGCTAATCAATTTAATAAAATGTATAACCTATTGTTTTCAGATAAAGTTTTTAAAAATAAAAACAAAGAAAAACATAATGTTTATTTTTTAGCAATGAATAAATATTCGAAGTTCTTAAAACAGAACAAGCCAGAAACATCAACAGATGTATCAAAAAAAGAAATTAATATAACTAGTGGCAAAAGACTAGAAGAAAATGTTACCGTAGTTGTTACTCAAAATTTGGAACAGCCATTAACTATAGCGCCAAATGTTGGTATTTTGAGTAGACCAAATATTATCCCAATTAGTAATACTGTTAATTTCAATGATAAAAATGAAACTTATGCATACACAAAACCCTATAGTTTGGAGATTAAGGAACAGATATTTAGTGTTAATAATTGGACTCAACTTTTAAATTCACTTTGTAATTACTTGTTAAAATACGCCCCTGGAGTTCTTGAAAAATATGAAACGAGTAATAGTTTGGATAGATTATGTTTTTCATGGAACAAAGATGATTTACGTGATGCAAAAAGACTAATGAATGGATTATATTTGGAAACAAATTTAAGCGCAAAAGATATTGTTAAGCATAGTCGATTGTTTTGTCTTGCTTGCGGATTAAATCTAAATGATGTTATTATTAAATATTCGACGGGAACAGATTCTTCAAATGTAAAAGAGTCTGATAACAACCATGGAGGATCATGCTTCTCAAGTAGAAAGCTGAGAACTGTGGATGAGTACATAACAAATGCCGAAATAGACACTAGTAATGAACAGCTTCTGATTAGTACCGTATTAAATAATTCCTTTAAAAACGGAATAAAACTTGATAGCTTTATCAACATTAGAAAATTTATAATGGCGTTTCATGATACCTATCCTGATTACGACCTGTCAGATGATGCAAATATCTTAAAAGAAAAAATAAGGCGTGTTACTATTCAATGCCCGAATGATTTATACATGACCCCAAATACCATAACTAAGGACATCACTTTAATTAAAGAAATCCTTAGCTATATTATTAATACCTTAAAATCCGGGAAGATAGTTATTTACGTAGAGAATATTTATAATAGATTCAAAAATCGACTGCTTGATACTAATATATATAATAAGGATTTTTTGGGAAGTCTTATTAAGTACTATCTCAAAGATGATGTTATATATAGCAAGAGTGCTATTCTTTCTGAATATGGAGCAAAATTAAATATAGATGATGAAGTGCTTGAGATTTTGTCTGAAAGCGATATTCCATTAAATAAAAAAGAAATATTTGACGCATTGCCTCATCTAACTCAGTCTATAATTGAGCAAATTTTAAAATCTGATAAACGATCAATATATATGCAAAGAAATATTTATTGGCATATTGACAAATTTGAAGTTACCGAAGAAGACAAGTTTTTGCTCGATGATATTATTCGTTGTGAAATTAAAGACGAATTTATATCACTAAAAAAATTATTAGATGTGCTAAATACACAAGCTTCGGATTTTATACAAAAAAATAATATTGTAAACCATGTTTGCTTGCGTGATGTTTTGAAATATTATTTTGGTGACGATTTTGGATTTCAATATACTTTTATCGGGAGAAAAAACGAAGAAATGTCTGGTGTTGTTGCAACCAGAAACTTCTTGGCAGATAAAAAAAAGTTTAAATTATCTGAGTTATTTGATTTTATTGATGAAAACGATTTACCAAATCACTATGAACTTTTTATAGAGGAAGCTAACAAAGAATTTATTAGGATCAACGAGCAGGAATTTATTAGAAGAATTAATTTTGCCATCAGTGACCTAGACATTAAAAATATAGAAGAAGTTATTCAAAAATATTTAACAAATGGATATGTTGCAATAAATAAAATTGATAGTTTTGCCATATTTCCTACTCTTGATTTTCAGTGGAATAGCTTTTTGTTAGAGAGCATTATTGAAAATTATTGTTATGGATACGAAGTTATTGATTGTTCACGCAGTGTTACGAAACCAATTGGCGTAATAGTAAGTAAAATGGCTGGATTTAAGAATTTCAACGAAATATTGATTGATGTAATAGCAGAGCATGATAAATATCATCCATTTCAAAGTAGTAAGGACGCGTTAGAATATTTGTATGATAATGCTTATATTGCTCAAAAAAAATATAAAAATTTTGAAGCGATTTTCTCATTGGCAAAACAAAAAATAATTCAAAGGATAGGATTATAAGATATGTACACATATGAGTGGGACAGCAATACTGGGGGTTATTTGTTAACCAAAACAGCATCTAAGTTTAGCAAAGAGCCGCGACCGGTTTATTATAAGGAATTAGATATATTAGGCTTTGATAAGCATTGGATATATGAAAAGCAGGAAAATGTTCCCTATATGTGGGCAGAATCCAACCAATATATATATAGGGGGCATGTAGTAGCCAAAACAATAGGTGGCAGTTTATATAACCCGCCCCAACTTGAAGTATATGAGGATGGGCTAATACTACGACCGGTTGATTTGGATGCAATGGTTGAAAAAAATACTGAAGTTATGGAATCGCTAGTGAATGATACGATAAAAAATGTGTATTCAACATATTTGGCATACCAGAAAAAAATTGATGTCTTTTACGTTGCGTTTAGCGGGGGCAAGGACTCAATAGTACTTCTGGATATTGTTCAAAGAGCATTACCTCATGATGAATTTTTAATAGTTTTTGGAGATACAGACATGGAATGTGAAGACACTTATAGAGTAAGAAATGAAATAGAGAAGTTTAACGGATATGAAGATATTAGATTTTATACTTCAAAATCACATTTGAAAGCTACTGATACCTGGGATATATTTGGTCCGCCTGCTCATAAGTTAAGATGGTGTTGTAGTGTTCATAAAACTACTCCCCAAATAAATTTACTTAGAAAGTTATTAAATAAACCAAGTTTTAAAGGAATGGCATTTACAGGTGTTCGCAAAGATGAAAGTTTGGCTAGGAGCGAATATGATACTATAAATGTTGGGAAAAAGCATGAGGGACAGTATTCCATGAATGCAATAGATAACTGGAATACTGCTGAACTTTATTTAAACATTTATGCAAACAAACTATTAATAAATGAAGCGTATAAAAAGGGGATTAGCAGGGTTGGCTGTTTAATTTGTCCAATGTCATCTGGTAAAAATGAATTTTTAAAAGAAATAAATTATCCTAAGCAAGTATCTAAATTTCTGAATATTATTAGAGAAAAGAACAATCGAAAATTTGATAACATTCAGAAAGAGAATGAATTTATTAGCAATGGCGGTTGGAAGTCGAGAAATAATGGTAGAGATATAATAGTTAAAGTTGGTTTTTATGATGAAATTTATAGTAAAGATCTTACTAAAATATATATAAAACCAAATTCCGAATGGAAAATTTGGTTTAGAACATTAGGTGAACTTGTTCAGTTATCAGAAAGTGAATATTATGTGTTAAATAATAGAAAAAAATTTTCATTCACTGTAACCTTTGAAAATAATTTGCAAAAAATTGAATGGAAGACTACGCCTAAAATAAAAGAGGATATACTTTTTGTTTCTGCTTTTAAAATAGTATTTAAAAAAACAGCATATTGTGTTAAATGTGGTGTTTGTCAAGCAAACTGTAATTTGGGTTATATACATATGGATGGTCAGTTTTCTATAGATAACAGATGTGTAAGATGTAGAAAATGTCACAATATTGATAGTGGTTGTTTAGTATATAATTCTGTTAAAATATTAAAAGGAGTTGAAAGTAAAATGAGTTTGGATTGTTATGCAAGCTTTGGTGTTGAAAAAGACTGGATTACAAAATATTTAAAACACAAAGAGACATTTTGGAGTTCCGAATACAACGATTTAGGTTCTATGAAAATTACAGCCTTAAAAAGGTTTTTGAGAGATGCAAATATTAAACTAGAGAAGAATAATTATCAAAATTCCGAATCTTTATCAAGTATCATGAATAATACAATTGATAGGTTAGGATATGACAATATAATATCATGGGCTTTACTTCTATGTAATTTAGTTTATACTCCACAATTTAATTGGTTTGTTAAAAATTTATTTTTAAATGAAAGGTATATTCCTGAACAAATAAAAGAAATGTTCGGTGATAGTTATAGTAAAGGGTCAAGGGACAATATTTTGTCATCAATAAAAAATATTTTTACTAAAACACCGTTTGGAACTGATATAAAACTTGTGCATTGTGAAACCAAGAAAATAGGGAGAAATGAGTCACTAATCTCAATCACTCGTACCCCGTGGAAAAATCCAGACTCAAAAGTAATATTATATAGCCTATATAAATTTGCGGAGGCTTGTGGTGACTATTATCAATTTTCTTTAAACAGGCTACTTAATCATGAAATAGATAGCAATGGAGTTAGCCCTACCTTAATTTTTGGACTTGATAAAGATACAATGACTAAACTTTTAACCGGTCTATCAGTTAACTACCCGGAGTTTGTAACGGTTGGGTTTACACATGACCTTGATAATATAACCTTAAGCAGAGACAAAAATTCTACTGATGTTTTGGAATTATTTTAGGAGGATTAAAAAAATGAGTGTACAGAACGCATATAAGAATTACTTTGATATAGACGAGAACTACTATGCTTCGGTTAGTGAGGAACTTATTGCTGGTGGCTTTGTGGATTGGAACAGCTTCTATCCGCATAGCACTTTTGTTAGACTACTAAAAGACACCGCAAGCATATTAAGGCGGCAACAAAAACTATCCATTTGGGTCGAAGGTGCTTATGGCACGGGTAAATCCCATGCAGTACTTACGCTCAAAAAAATATTGGATGCCCCAGAAGAAGAAGTCCTTAAATATTTTAAGGACAATGATCTGGATATGGATTTATTTAATATGATTCAAGGAGCAAAAAAGCAGGGGGAAATATTAACCATTCACCGAATAGGTTCGGCCACCATTAAAGGAGACAATGCCCTTGTAATGGCCATTCAAGAAAGTATTAAAAGAGCTATTGTTGAAAAGGGAGTAGAGTTTAAGTGTGAAGATTCTCTCAAGGACTCAATTATTAAATGGCTTTCCGATGATATAAATGCAAAGAATTTTAAAAATTGGATAGACGGTAGATATATAAACGAATTTGGAACAGATAATGCGGTATCAATTATACATAAGCTTCAAACATATAAAGAAAATGAAGTTGCTGATTTAACCCGTAAAATATTCATGTTAGCACAGAAGGAGGGGATTACAGCATTAAAATTAGAAGCACGCGATTTAGGCAAATGGATAAAAGATATTATAGAAAAAAATAAACTTAAATCAATTATATTTATTTGGGACGAGTTTACGGGGTATTTTACAAACAATAAAAACTCAATTGATGGTTTCCAAACGCTCGCTGAACTAAGCCAAACGATACCCTTTTATTTTATTATTGTAACTCACAAAAGTAGTGCTTTATTCAACGATAGAGATGATAGCAAAAAGATTATAGATAGGTTTATTAAGCCGACCTGTGAGATTAACCTGCCGGAAAACATGGCACTTAAACTTATAGGTAAGGCTATAAAAATAAAAAATGATCCTGCTGTTAGAGATGAGTGGAAAATACTATCAGAAGATTTATATAATCAAATACCGGTATGTAGCAGTATGGTTATTAAGTCTTCAAAAATTGATGAAACTAGCCTAAAAAAGATACTTCCGATACATCCATACACAGCAATTATATTAACACATTTATCAGCTATGTTTGGCTCAAATCAAAGAAGTATGTTCGAGTTTATCAAGAACCGAAAAGATGATGATGATGATAGGGGATTTAGTTGGTATATTGAGAATCACGGACCTTATTCAGTTGATAGTTTGTTAACCATAGATATGCTTTGGGAATATTTTTATGCTGATGGGAGAGCAAATTTAGAACAGGGTCTCAAATCGTTATTGAGTGTTTATGGCATGAGCGGTAATAGCAGGTTACTTACCGCTGATAAAAAAAGAGTGCTAAAGACAGTTCTATTGCTACAAGGTATTTCTGAGAAAAACCTTGAAAGCGTTGAACTGTTTAAGCCAACGGTTAAAAATATTGGCAATGCTTATGAGGGAACAGACTTAAGTGATGGTAAAGCGGTTCACATAGCTGAGGCCTTAGTAATAGATAGGTTTCTTTTCAAACGCGCCATTGGCAATAATGAAGTTCAATTTGAAGCAATTCGTTCAGGCATAAGTGAAGTTGATGTTAATATATATATAGAGGATTTCAGAAAAGATAAAAAGATAAAGAACATTATAGAGGAGTATAAAATAGCTGACTTTATGCCTTTCACTGGTGCACTGAAATTAAGATATGATGTTAAAACTGCAACAATTGATGATATAACAAGAACTGTCAACGGAATAAATAACCAGCAATATGAAAATACCCTTCCTGTTGTTATTACATTTGCTAAAAATGATACCGAAAGAGCCACTCTCATTAGAAAAGTAAGAGAACTTTCGGAATCGGGTGAACAAAGAATTATTTTTGTTGATACATCTTTATGTGATTTATCGGATGAGGAATTTGAAGAGTATATTAAAAACTTAGCTGAGGAAAAATATTGGAGGGGAAAAGATAACAATTTAGCAGACCAATATAAAACTAATGCAACTGATGTTATTACGAAATGGAAAAATAAATTGCAAGATGCCGAATTCAGAATTGTTACAAAAAATGATGAAATAAAAGCTTTTGGTACAGACGAGGTTATTAATAGATTAAAAAAATTTAATCAAGAAATATTCTCTATGGGGATAGAGAACTTTAATGTTGTAGCTACTATGTTTAATGCTACAAGCTTTAAACAGGGAGCAAAGTGCGGTATAAATCAGGAGTTATCTGGACAATATCGTTCTACAAATGAAGCTACAAAGCTTGAAAATGCGCTAAAGGGCGTATGGCAAATTAGCGAAGGAACAGAACCAAATGTTAACCACTTAATATACCGAATTAAGATAAAACTTGATGATTTAATTAATACAACTTTCGAGAAAAAAGGGAAAATTGCAATCGCGGAGATATCCGATTTTTTGAAGGCTGAGCCGTTCGGGTTCATGCCTTGTAATCTTACGGCTTTTATACTTGGCTTTTTATTAAAAGATTATGCCAACGATATATACAGATGGAGTAATGAACAGGTCGGAGATACTTTGTCTGTTGAAAAAATGGCTGAAATGATTGATGAAATTATTAAGCAACAGATAAATCCGAGTAACAGATATGTTGATAAGTATATAGTTAAGATGTCAATGGAGGAACGTGAATTCTTAAATAAAACCTCTATTGTTTTTGGAATCAACGAAGAGAATTGTGCAACTAGTGAAAAAACACGTGAAGAAGTTAGAGCAGCAATTAAGAAAATTAGTCTCCCACTATGGGCAGTTAATATTGCTTTGGAAAAAGATAGACCAATTGATTGTGCAGTAATCGTTAAACTAATAGACCTTTACTGTTCGCTTTCTAATAATAGTGGGTCTGGAAAAACAGATACGGATATTGCGATTGAAATAGGTACCATTTACTTACAGCACCCTGGTGTTGCAGATAATGTTAAAAAATTTGTAAATTCTGAGTATGGCAAAACAGGCATGAACATCTATCTTAATGAATACAACTCCGGTGAACTCAAAGAGCTAGCTATCGAAATAAACTGTGAGGAAACAATGCTTGCACATTTGAAAAGCAAAGTCACTGTCGATTCATCTTGGTTGTGGCAGCATGATACAATCAATGCTAAGATTGATGATTTAATTGTTGAGTATAAAATTGTTCTAATTAGTAACAGATTTATCATGAAGACAACTAGCTATCCTGACACCCTCTTGGCATGGGCAGACAAGATGAATCACTTTAAACTTCCATATGAAGGTGTAAAAAATGACGTAGATTCATTAAAAATTTTATTTGAGTGTTTATATAATATTTTTACAACTAAAGATATAGTTGATACTGATAGGGTCAAATTTCTTGAAGCACTCCAGATTAATGGAGAAGAATTTATAAAAAAATTTAATAACCAGGCATCTTGGTTTAAAGAAAAATGCAGCTTTGATTTGATTGGATTATCCGAAATTGATGTTAGCAATATTTTTGCCACCATGCCACTGGGTTCTTTTGCTAAAACAAATTCAGAGTTCCAAAATATTGCAAACCAAAAAATTACTGAATATAGAAAAACTATTCTTATTGAGGAACTCAAAGAGCTGTGGGATACCAAAACTAGCACCAAATCGCCGAAAGACTGGTCAGATAAGTATAAGACGCCTATATTATGCTTGCCCGACGAAGGAGACTATGACACTGCCAAAAAATCATTTGAAACCCTTATGCAAAAAATGCCAACAGATACCGAAATAAAAAACGCAATTGAGTATTTTAAAGGAGCATCAATTTTTGCTAAAATGCACGATGCAGAGATTCGGAATGATGCTTTTGCTGAAAAAATGATTGGCAAATATTTTATTATTAAAGATATCGATAAAACACGTGAAGTATTACTACAAAGGCTTACTTGCAGCATTTATGATTGGTATCCTAAAACACTACAAATAGAAAATATTTTAGAAAAATATGCAGAAAAGCTATATCATGCTACAGGCTGCGAAGAGGCTCTTGCTAAGATAGAAAGAATGAGTGAAGCAGATGTTAAGCTGTACCTAAAAAAACTTATTAGAGAAAGAATAGAAGTTGGAATGGAAATCTTAAAAGATAGGTAGGTGTATAAAATGACTAAAAGTGTTTATGAAGCTCTTGAAAATATTTCCAAGTACTTGAAAAACGTTAATACTAACAAGTTTTTAATAGTAAATGTTAACAATGTTGAGGATTACCTAAATATCAAATCAACATTAGAGGCGGAATTGTCGGTAATAAAACTTTCTATATTTTGCAATAAAAATGACGATCTACCAGATTTCGAAAAGTTTTTAACGGTATCTTGTTCTATTACAAAAAATAGTCTTTTACTTGGTGCTTCAGAATATTTAAGATTGCAAGATGAAACATCTTTTGACATTCAAACCCAAGCATTGCTGTTATCAATAAATAAAGCAGCAAAGGTTGTTGTCTTGTATTTTGATTGTGAAAAGAAGCTTAAAGCTTTATTAGATAACGACATAAGACTTAAAGAGAAAAATCAAATTATTCTTATAAAAGGAAATAGGGCGAAAAGGACTAATATTAAGCTATTAAATAATGAAATCAAAATAAATGGAAGTATCTCAATTATCAATGGAATTAAAACGTATCTTGATAAATTTGAGGAAGAGTGTTCAGTATGTTCCATTATTTCCACCAAATATTATGATGCGGATTTTAGCAGAGCGTCAGTTAGCATTCAGAAAATATCGAGCACCTTTGAATTGTTGGGCCTATTAACACCGGTACCTGGTAGGATTAATAAGTCATTTGGCACTGACGATAATTGGAAATATATTTGTGAAAATATTAATGGAAATGAGGTTGATACATTTATTACTAAGGAATTTGGAAATTTAGATACTATCGAGGCGCTTTTTTATGAATGGAAAGAGTGGAATAATAATAGAAAGTGGTTATATTTTATTGCCTTGAAGCTTTCCAATCTCAAAAACAAATACTTAGATTTTGTTATTCAAAAATCTTTAAATGCTGATGATTTTATTAGCAAACTCTACTCATGCATTCTGGAATTTCCATCGGCAAGTAAAGAGTTTGATAATCTTTACAAGGAAAGAAAATGGCTAATAGGCCTTGTTAAAGACGATAGTTGTAATAATGAATTTTGTTCAAAAGTTAAAATCAAGGCCAAAGATAGAATTTATTATTTAACTGATACTACAGCTCTTGAAAAAGAAGATATATTGTTATGGCTTAGCGAGCAAGAAACAATTGATGAAAGTACTTTAGCTATTCTGACCAAGGTATCTCCTGAACTTATAAACTACTTGACAGACTACATTTTAGCCGTTGATTCATATACTGACTATTTCAGAAAATACAAACTACAAAAGCTAAACAATAAAATTTATAATGGGTTTATTGATGTTGTTAATGAAAATGCACAGAAAAGAGATTACAATTTACTTCTTAAAACAAGAAATGAAGTGTTTGAGAAAATTGATAAGACAGACAGTATAATATATTTTATTGATTCATTAGGTGTCGAATTCATGGGATATATCAGTAGGCTATGCTCTGAGTTAGGATTAAATATTGAAGTATTCGTAACAAAAGCCAATATGCCTACAACTACTTATTTAAACAAAGATTTTCTAGACAACTACAGGGATAGAACTATTGATATAAAACTACTTGATAATATTAAACATAGTGGCGAGGGAGATTACAATTATGAGTTTTCTAAATTGCCATTACATATTTTTGAAGAGCTCAAAATAATTAGGGATGTCTTTGTAAAGATAAAAGCCGATTTATCAAAATCAACTGTTAAGAAAGTAATAGTTGTATCTGATCACGGAGCAAGTCGACTTGTCATTTTGTATGATAATAAAATTACATTTCCTACGAAAACCAATGGAACTCAAGGGGGTAGATGTTGTGAATATGTAGAGGGATCAGATATTCCAGACTATGCTACTATTGAAAACGATCAATGTATACTTGCAAGTTATGATAGATTTAAAACGCAAGGAGCTCCACGTGTAGAAACTCACGGGGGCGCAACGCTTGAAGAACTAATGGTTCCAATAATAATTGTAACTAATGAAAAAGAAAAAGTTACGGCGAAACTGGTAGAAAATATTATTACAGTAAGCTACAAAATAAAGGCTACGCTCAGGATTTTTATTACTAAACAATATGATAAAATCTCAGTAAAAATAAAAAACAAGGTGTATGAATCAACTGAATTTGACGGTGGTTTTTTTACTGTTCCTATTTACGATATTATAAATATTGGTGAATATAAAGGCGAAGTTTTTGCGGCTGGACAATACATTGATGAAATTAGCTTTAAATTAGTAAAACCTACCAGTAGCGAAAAAGACCTAGGAATATAGGAGGTGCAAAATAAATAATTTAATTAGAGAATATTTTGACGATATGGTCGTATTTAAAGATTTGAGAAAGAGCAATTTTTTCTCTGCTCTTAGTCTTCCATCATTTTTGCGTGATTGGTTATTAAAGCGTTTTGCTGATAATGATGGCTCATTTAATATAGAAGAACTAAGCGATTACATCAGGCAATACATACCCAAAAAGGATGATTGGGTCAGGATAAAAGATAGAATCATTAATGAAAATGAGCGAGTAAAGTTTCTGACAAAGATAATTGCCGATATAGATATAAAAACAGGCGAAATCTCATTTGTATTGCCTGACTTTGGTCTTGGCAAGAAGGAAACGATAATTGAGCAACCTATATGGGAACAGCGGAAAGAAGAGTTGGTTAGCGGCAAGGAAACATGGGGTATTGTTGAGCTTGGATATAGACCTTCTGTTTCAAAAGTAGAACCCGGGAAAATTAAATTGATTGGTTTTCAAAACTTTTGTCCATATATTATAGATATTGATTATTATAAGGAAGTAAGAAATAACTTTACAACCGAACAGTGGATAGATATATTACTTGGTGCAATCGATTATAGTGCAGGTGGGTATGATACGGAAAAAGAGAAGCTCACAATGCTTTCTAGATTATTACCTTTTATCGAGAAAAGGTTAAACTTAATTGAACTTTCCCCGAAAGGGACTGGTAAGTCTTATTTGTTCGGTAGAGTAAGTAAGTATGGATGGCTTTCTTCCGGAGGAATTGTGTCTAGAGCTAAGATGTTTTATGACCAAACAAGAAAAGAACAAGGCCTGGTTTGTGGCAATGATTTTGTTGTATTAGATGAAGTTCAAACTATTACATTTGCTGATGTAGATGAAATGCGAGCTGTACTCAAAGGTTATATGGAATCAGGCGTGTTTACCGTTGGTAATTATGAAGGAGTAGCTGAATCAGGAATTGTATTGCTAGGTAATATAAAAGAAGAAAACATGAATGAATATGACAACATGTTCGAAGAATTACCCAAAATATTCCATGAGAGTGCTCTAATTGATAGATTTCATGGTTTTATAAAAGGTTGGGATATTCCACGAATGCATGATGATTTAAAAATAAGCGACTGGGCATTGAACTCGGAATATTTTTCAGAAATAATGCATCTACTACGTGATGATATTAGTTATAGAGCTATAGTTGATGATTTGGTTATTATCCCAGAAAAAGCAGACACAAGAGATACAGAAGCTATAAAAAGAATTTGTACTGCGTATGTAAAATTGCTATTTCCCAATGTTAGAAATAGTAATGATGTTGATTTGCTCCAATTTAAAAAATATTGTTTAAATCCGGCAATAAGTATGAGAAGTATTATTAAATATCAACTCGGAATATTAGATGTCGAATATAGGGGGAAAAGTGTACCGCGCTTTGATATTCGGGGGTTGAATGCATAATGAAAATAATACAAAAACAATGTTTTCGATGTAATTCGGATGTGCCTAAAGATGTATTTGGTTTAAATAAAAAACTATTGGGTTGCAATGTGGAGAAGTTTTTTTGCTTGATATGTTTGGCTGATTATTTAGAAGTTACACCAAATGAATTATTAGATAAGACAGAAGAATTTAAACAACAAGGTTGCTCCTTGTTTTCATAGAAGCATTTTAATGATTTGCATAAATTAAAATCCCCACCTGTGTATTTCGGTCAAACTGACCAGGTATGACGGAGTAAATTGACAACGCGTCTCGGACCAAATGGAAATGGTAAACTAAAATGTATTTAAGGTGGAAAATAAAAATGCACCTTTTAAAAGAAACAGTTCTTTACTATAATAGTATGAATAAGAATCAATACTATAAGGAAAGGACTGATCTATGGTTAACAAGATTATGTATCAAAAGATTCAGTATTTTAAGAGGAGAGGGTTTACCAAAGCAGACATTGTAAGAGAAACCGGATTAAATAAGCGAACGGTATTTAAATATTACGATATGTCAGAGAAAAAATACGCTCGCTATCTAGAAAAAGTGAGGTATCGGACCAAGTTATTTGCGCCTTACCAGTCCCATATTCTTAATCTATACCAGGCAAATAACTTTCAAAGACTGGAAAAATCGGCGGTGTACGATTATCTTGAAGAGAAATTAGGATCTTTGCCGGGTACGGAGAGGAGTTTCCGCAGCTATATCAGCTTCCTGGTAGAGGCAGAACAGCTAAAATTAAATGGTAATAAACGGATATATTCCCCGGTGGCAGAGCTTCCCTACGGCAAGCAGCTGCAGATCGATTTCGGAGAATACCGTACTAAAAAAGGCTTAAAGCTGTATATATTTGCAGCGGTACTGTCTGCCAGCCGCTACAAATACGTTGCCCTACAGGATAGACCCTTTACTACTCTGGATTTGATTAACCATCTTCTGGATTGCTTCCAGTACCTAGGAGGAATGCCCGAAGAACTGGTAATAGACCAGGATAGTGTGATGGTATCAAGTGAAAACAGAGGAGATATCATCTACGCCAGGGATTTTAAGCAGTTTATAGAAGAAATGGGTTTAAAGATGTACGTCTGCCGGAAGAATGACCCGGAGAGCAAGGGCAAGATAGAAAATGTGATTAAGTTTGTGAAGAGGAACTTTTTAAGGATAAGAGATTTTGAAAACATTGAAGAGGCCAAGGAAAGGCTGTCCAGGTGGTTAAACCGACGGGCGAATGGCAAGATTTCACTAGCCACCCGGCGTATTCCCCAAGAAATGTTTAGCGAAGAGAAGGCCTATTTGCGGACCTTGAAAAATTCCATCTACCGGAAGGATACCTCAAATGCCAGAGAGAGACGGAAAGCAGATATAATGGGTCAGATATCGGTGAATGCCGGTAAGTATCCGGTCCCTTTGGAATACCGGGAGCGGGAAGTAGAGATCTATAAAACCGCAGAAAGGCTTTTCATCTACGACATCCGTACCGGAGAACAGATAGCAGAACATGGTATATCTCCCATTCCGGGAAGCCGGATAGTAAACCGGGCCAGATATCACCGTAAAGAGCACAACATAAGGGAATTGAAAGAGCAGCTAAAGAGACTTTTTGCCTTAGATAGCTGGAGTGAATTTGTAGATAAGAACTTTCGGATGTATACCCGCTATTTCCGGGATCAGTATCATGAGGCCCTAAAGAAATTCTCCCAGGGAATAGAAGAAGAATGTCTAAAGCAGGCGATAGCTCTGTGTCTGGAAAACCGGACTTACACCATGGCAAATCTCTATGATACTTATCAATATTACCAACAGGAAGCAGAATTAACACTACCAAAGGTAAATATTGGTTCTAACTTAAGGGATATTCCGCAGGAGAAGAAAGAATTTCAGGTAGAAAAGAGAGATATCGGAGTTTACCGTGCTCTGGTAAATGCCTCCTCGGAGGTACGGCCATGAGAAAATATCAGCAGATAGTCAATTTACTGGAAAACTTAAAGCTTAAAGGAATAATCCCTAATCTGGATAATGAGATAACCGAGGCAGAAGAAAAGAAGATATCCTATTTGAGTTTTTTGGACCTTCTTTTAAAGGCAGAAATAGACTACCGGACAGAAAGAAGACTCAAGCGGAATCTGGCAGGAGCCCATTTCCCAGTAGAAAAAAACCTGGATGATTTCAAATTTGCCAGAGTAAAAGGTATCACTAAGTCAGACTTATCGGCCCTTCTGGATTTCCTGTGGCTGGATAATCACAGCAATCTGTTGTTTTTTGGGCCACCCGGCCTGGGGAAAACGCATCTTTCCCTAGCTATCGGACTGAAGGCCATACAGGCAGGCTATACGGTATGCTTTGAGCGGATGGCATCCCTTATCAAGCTGTTAAAGTTGACCGATATTCAGCGCAAGGCTGGCTTCAGGGTGAACCGTATCTTAAAAGCGGATCTGGTAATCATCGATGAGATAGGCTACACACCGATAGAAAGAAAGGAGGCTAATCTATTTTTTAACCTGATAAGTGAGCTTTACGAGAAGGCCTCGGTAATCATCACTTCCAATAAAAGGTTTGATGAATGGGCTGAAATGATGGGTGATGAAGTGATGACCGTAGCCATGCTAGACCGGCTGCTCCATCATTCCAAAGTATTTAACTTAAGTGGAGAATCATTTAGAATTCAAAAAGAAGAGGAGGATTAAGCCATTTGTTCTTTCTAGGAGGTGCAAAATTGTTTTCCGCGCAAGGTGCATTTCTACTTGCCATTTACAAGCGGATTACTTAAAACTTACTCTACTATTAGTTCACCAGGGATTCGTTATAATATAATATCTTTTGCGTTGGCAACCATTGGAATAATAGTCTCAGGAACTGTAATTGCGATATCTTCTAAAGATATATCTGAACTTATGATAAAAGTAATTTTTTTACTAGGAACTCTTTTTATACCGACTTTTTGTATTTCCATCTTATTTATTTGGCTCGGAGAAGAACATCGAATGATAAGGATTGGTAAATTCTGTCAAAGATTAGAGAAAAAAGTAAACAACGAATTTGGAGAAGAGATACTGAATTGGGAGACCTTCAAGAGAAGAAAATCAGAGAGCATTATATACCCAGAGTTTTTTATAATTGCCTTGTTTTTGGGCATTAGTTTAGGTTTTTCTTTATTAAGCTTTTATATTGCAGAAAGCATTCTTGGCGATCATTTATGCTTTTACAATATAACAATAAACATGCAAATTTCTTTACTTTTATCTATATTTTTACATTTACTAATTTTTTTAGTAATCTTCATTTTTATTTATAAAAATTTCATACACGAAAAACCTGTTAAAATGTAATACCCCCACCTGCTCCAAACATAGGTTCAGTTATAATATAAGTATATGAGGGACGAAAAAATTAATATAGCATTTGAGAACTTAAAAATTAAAAGATTGTTTATATAGAAATAGGGGACGGTTTGCCGTTTCATTTAAAAACGGAAATTTAGTATATTTTTTAATATTCTAAGAAATAATAGAAGCAAAACTTATATTTTAAATGAATAGAAAGCCTGACTTAGTTTGAATTGTTATGTTATTTTACTAAGGAATATTAATATATTTGTTTTAATGATAATTAGCTAAGATAACTATTAGGAGAATTTACGCGAAGAAAATTATGTAATATCTTTTCTTACTCCTGCGGTAAAGGACGCCACAGGGGGTTTTTATTGGATTATGAAAAAATAGATAAAAACAAAATAACCCGATCGTAATCGTTAAATAAAGGAGTAAAGGAGTATGAGTAAAAAAATGTTTGTAATTTGGTTAATTTTTACTATTCTTTTCTTTTCTTTGGGGTGTTTTCATTTGAAAGCATCAAAAAACGAAATCTCATTATTCCAAATAAGCGAAAGACCCTTAAGTGAGTACACGTCTGTAAAGATATCTGGTGCAGATGTTGATAAACCATTAAAAGATTTTGCTCGGGATTTTAATTCTTATCTTGATCATTACAACGAATCATCGGGAAGGCAAAATATAATGGCAGCGATTGGATATTTTATAGCTTCAGCAGCTGCTTTATTCTCAATGTTTTTAGAATTACGTCAGAGATAAATAGGGAAGGTGTGCCAAGTCAATAATTCGGTAACTTTTGATATTTTCATATATATAAAAGAGGGAATGTTTGGTAAAAATTATTTTAAAAGAAAGGATATTTAAATGAAAGAGTATACAAGAGAAACAATAAATAAAATAGTAGAAAAAATTAATAAAAGTATTTTATTACCAGATATACAAAGACCATTTGTTTGGACTGAGGAGCAAATTTATAAACTATTTGATTCTTTGATGCGGGGATATCCAATAAGTACTTTTTTATTTTGGGAACTTACTAAAGACAAAATACAAGAAATTAAAAATAAACAAGATTTATGGATAAAAATGTATAAATTTGTTGATTCAAATGAAGATGATAATATAGAAGAATTAAATAGGAATAAAGATTCTTATCAACTAGTTTTAGATGGGCAACAAAGACTTACAGCTTTATTTATAGCATTAAAAGGTTCTTGGAAGAAAAAGATAAAAAAAAATATAATTATTCATGAATTATATTTTGATACATTAAGTGGTGATAATGAAAGTGAAGATGGGATTCTGTATGACTTTCAATTTTTAGATAAATCTAATAATGAACTTAGAATTGATGAACAGATTACCAATGGCAATACAAGTTTTAAAGTATGGATAAATGTAAAAAAAATATTTGAAAATGATCTTGGCCAAGCTAAAGTAAGAGGAGAATTTGTTGATAATATTATTAAAAAAGATCAACGACTTATAAATTATAAAGACAAAATTGATGATAATCTTGATGCTTTTGATGATGTTATAAAAGATCATGGAATAATTAATTATTTTCCCGAAGATGAAACAACTTATGAAAATGTATTAGATATATTTGTTAGAACTAATTCTGGCGGAACTAAACTTGGTTATTCAGATTTGCTTTTTTCAAAAATTAAACTTACTTGGACTGAGGCAAGAGACCAATTTAAAGATTTGATTAATTCGATCAATAAAAATAATTTTGAATTTGATTCCGATTTTATCTTAAAATCTTGTCTTACCTTATTTGCCAATAAAAATGAAGACATTAGATATAAGATAACAAATTTAAGTAATAATTTTATATCAAACATTGTTTCTAATTGGGATAGAATTGTTAATTCTATAAAACTCACTGTTGGTTTGTTGGATGATTTTTTAATTAAGGATAAAAAACAGCTCCCAAGTTATAATGCCTTAATTCCAGTTATTTATTGGCATTATAAAACAAATCATAAAACATACAAATCAGATAATGATGATGATATGAAAAATCTAAATATAATAAGACTTTGGATAACTAAAGCATTATTGAGTGGCGTATTTGGAGGACAGTCAGATACAGTATTATATAAATGTAAAGAAGCAATTGATTCTATAAAAGACAAAATATATTTCCCTGCTGATAATATACAAAAAAATATTTCAACATTAAAGAATAGATCAATGGAAATTACTAATGATAAATTCGATCAATATTCTTATCGTTCAAAAGAAAGTTATTTATTTTTAGGAATTTGTTATAAAAATGCAATTAATTTTAATCCTATTTTGGATGGTAATTTACCGCAACAAGATCATATTTTTTCAAAAGATGAGTTAAAAAAATCTCGTATTCCTGATGATAAAATTAACAGTATTTATAATATTCGTTTTGTAACTTCATCAGATAATAAAACCAAATCAGCTATCCCATACGAGGATTGGGTTATTTCATTAAATAATAGAAAAGACGCTGTATTTTTACAACATAGCATTCCGGCAGGGAAATGGTCGATTAAAAATTTTGATGATTTTCTTGAAAACAGGAAAAAAGAAATGATTAAACATTTTAATTATTAATTTATCGATTCTTAGAAGGTGTTATTTATAATAACCTTCTATGGTTTTATGATTCAAAGCAAAGTTACGAAACTCGCTTTATTTAATGAAGCTTAATTTTTATTGTGCTTTGTATTTTTATATATTAGAATTTGAATACGCTATTCTTACTTTCCCATGTTTCATCCTATATATATTAATTCTAATCTTATCCAATACAAGCACGCTTTCTGTTATCAATTGGGGGACCCTGGGAACAAAAAGCAGAAGAGTCGAATAGAATTAAAAAGATAGCCGATGATATGTTTAGCGTCTTTAAGAACGGAAAAGAACTTTCTCTTGAGGAATATCCACCGTTTTAGTGTTATGACTTAAGGTAAAATAAAAGTTTTGCAGTGCTTGTAAAAGTGCTGTGGCTGGCAGTATAGATTGATAATTCGGTAACTTTTTAGCGGAAGAGCGCCAAGAAGCTCTATATTTCTTGCAGGGTGAAAGTCCCTGTTGGGCAAGGTCTAGCCAATCACCCCTACCGAGTGTTGCATTAAAATGGGTAACCATTAGATGACCTGTCTGCTGCAGGCAGGAGCGTACACAGGGAAACAGATAGGCTAAAAGTGAACTATACCGCCTCGTAAATAAAGATTAAGGCAAGACAGCGACGTCGTTTCCGGTAACGGAAGCCTATACCAAAGAATCGCATAGGGCGAGATTCTAAAGAGGGTCTGTCGAGGATGACTGATGCAAACCACACTGCAGGGAATAGCAAAGAAGGCAATACTAATTTGTCTTTTACGGAAGCGAGTATCTCTGAAGAGCCCAGTGCGGTAGTTCCGCTAATTTCCCTCGTTCTTTATTAACCCAAGGTGCGAAAGAAGGTACTGTTATTAGATTTAATATTAACCTTGATGAAAAAGAAACTGAAACCAGAAGAAAAAATATTAAAGAACAGCTGGATAATTTAAAGAAAAAAGACCTCCAGCAAATCCTCTCCTTAAGGAATCTGAGCTTAATAATAATTTCCTAGTAATTAGATTGGATTTTAAGGACGTCTCTTGTTTATTTACTGGAAATATTGAAAAAAAGAGGGAAGGTCAACACTTAGGAATAAATATCTACCGGACCGATTTAAATGGGACTATCTTAGTAGAAACCAATGGTACCGAGTATCAGGTATCTACCGAAAAAGAAAGTAGCAGAGCACCACCAAAAGTAAAAAGCGAAACTAAAACTTCTGAATCCCAAGAATATAAATATGCTGCTTCCAAAAATTCTGATGTATTTCATTATCTTACCTGTTCCTATGTATCAACAATAAAGCCCGATAATTTGATTCAATTTAAAATCCGTGAAGAGGCAATCGCTTCTGGTAGAAGACCTTAACAGGTGAAATAAATAAAAATAATAACTTTAATAAATCAAAAAGGTAAGGGTATCAAAAATTACTTCAATTGTTTTAGCTTTTCAAAATAATTTTTTAATAAAAGAAGGATTTTTAAAATAAATGTGGTATTATACTATAATAAAATAATTATATTATGGTTGTAACCCAAAAAGCTAAAAATATTTTTAAAAGATTTTTTATATGGTGCGTTGCAGATAATTTTGTAGTAAATTATAACTTTTTGGTTATAATTATTTTGT